>Ga0187892_10008251_pt1 | contig 14347 bp, 13 predicted proteins | sample MA1701073metaG_FD_139345 | JGI IMG/M metagenome (GOLD analysis project Ga0187892, IMG submission 139345) | Bio-ooze microbial communities from a basaltic lava cave in the Kipuka Kanohina Cave System on the Island of Hawaii, USA - MA170107-3 metaG ... | reverse complement strand
GAGGATCGAGGATCGAGGATTGAGAGAAACACACGGCAAGTCGTGTCGTTCCCGCGAAAGCGGGAACCCAGTGCCGCCCCGCACGCTCTGGCGTAACGCCCGGCTCACGACGCTGACCGGCGAACGACCTTGGGGTCTGATCGACAGCGGCGCGCTGATCGTCGAAGGCGATTGCATCGCGTGGGCTGGGCCCGAGGCCGACCTGCCCACAAAGCTCTTGCGCAACGTCGTCGGGGACCATGACCTCGGCGGCGCTCTCGTCACGCCGGGGCTCGTCGATTGCCACACCCACCTTGTCTACGGCGGACAGCGCGCGCGCGAGTCCGAGCTGCGGCTGCAAGGCACGAGCTACCAGGAGATTGCCCGCGCCGGCGGGGGCATCCGGTCCACCGTGGCAGCCACGCGCGCGGCGAGCGACGAGATCTTGTTCGCATCGGCGCGCAAGCGGGCGCTGGCGCTGATGGGCGAGGGCGTAACCACGCTCGAAGTGAAGTCCGGCTACGGTCTCAGCCTGCACGACGAGCGGCGCTGTCTTGCAGTCGCGCGCAGGTTGGCTGCCGACCTTCAGCTCGATGTGCGCACGACCTATCTTGGCGCGCACGCGCTGCCGCCGGAGTTCGACGGCCGCGCCGACGAATACATCGACGCCGTCTGCCAATGGCTGCCGGCGTTGCACGCCGACGGCCTGGTCGACGCCGTCGATGCGTTCTGCGACCACATCGGTTTCACGTCGGCGCAGACGCGGCGCGTTTTCGAGGCAGCGCGCGCCTTGAGGCTGCCGGTCAAGCTGCACGCCGAGCAACTCAGCGATCAGGGCGGCGCGCAGCTTGCGTCCGAATTCGGCGCGCTGTCGTGCGATCACCTCGAGTACGCAAGCAACGAGGGCGTGCGCGCGATGGCAGTTTCGGGCACCGTGGCTGTGCTGTTGCCGGGCGCGTTCTATTTCCTGCGCGAGACCAGACTGCCGCCGGTGGCGGCGCTGCGCGAACACAAAGTGCCGATCGCGCTGGCTACGGATCACAACCCCGGCACGTCACCCACGCTGTCGCCGCTGCTGATGATCAACATGGCGTGCACAGTGTTCCGCCTGACCCCGGAAGAGGCGTTGCGCGGCATGACGGTAAACGGTGCGCGCGCGCTGGGTCTGACCGACCGCGGAACGCTCGTCGCCGGGCAGCGCGCTGATTTTGCGGTGTGGGATCTCGAACATCCGAATGAACTGGCGTACTGGTTCGGCCACCAGCCTTGCCGGCGCGTGGTCGCTGGCGGCGTGGAACGTACGCAATGAATGACGCGTTCGAGTTGCACCGCGGCTCGACTCCGCTTGTGGTGAGCGTGCCCCATGCGGGCACTGCAATTCCCGACGACCTGCGTTTCCGTTATATGGACCAAGCCCTGGCTGTCGCGGACACCGACTGGTTCGTCGATCGGATCTACGGCTTCGCGCCTGATCTGGGAGCGAGCCTCATCGTCCCGCGCATGTCGCGTTACGTGATCGATCTGAACCGCTCGCCGGAGAACACTCCGATGTACCCCGGCGCCAACAACACTGAGCTGTGCCCGACATGCTCTTTCGACGGCGATCGGCTGTACCGCGACGGCCACGCGCCGGACGCAGCGGAGATCGCGCGGCGCATCGAGCGATATTGGCAGCCTTACCACGATGCGCTTGCCGCCGAACTTGAGCGCGCGAAGGTGGCGCATGGGTACGCGATCCTCCTCGACGGCCACAGCATCAAGTCGCGGCTGCCATGGTTGTTCGAGGGCACGCTCCCCGATCTGAATCTCGGCACCGCCGGGGCAACGAGTTGCGCATCAACGCTGCGCGCCGCGTTGATGCGCGTACTCGAAGTGCAGACAACATTCACGCAGGTGACCGACGGGCGGTTCAAGGGCGGACACATCACGCGCCACTACGGGCGGCCCGCGAGCGGCGTGCATGCGGTGCAGCTCGAAATTTGCTGGAGCTGTTACATGCGCGAAGAGCGGCCCTACGTGATAGACGCCGCGCGGGCAGAGCGGCTCGCACCTGTGCTGCGCGCGCTGGTTGACGCAATGCTCGAATGGAAACCGGGACCATGACCGCACGTCTCTGGGCGCCCCGCGCGTGGCTCGCAGACGGCTGGCGCGAGAACGTGCTGCTCGAAGTTGCAGCGAACAACACATGGTCCGCCGTCACGGCGGGCGTTACACCGCCGCCGGCGGACGCGATGGTGCTCGGCGGTCCGGTGTTACCGGGGTTGGTTAACGCGCACAGCCACGCGTTCCAGCGCGCCTTCGCGGGGCTGGCCGAGCGGCGCGAAGGTGACAGCGACGACTTCTGGTCGTGGCGCGACCAAATGTATCGAGTAGCGCTGCGGATGACGCCCGAGCAACTGCGTGCGATTGCGGCGCATTTGTATATCGAGCTGCTACGCGGTGGCTACTCGCAGGTATGCGAGTTCCACTATCTGCAGCATCGCGAAGATGGCGGTCCTCACGACGACCCGCTCGCGATGAGCTGGGCGCTTGCCGAGGCCGCGAGAGATGCCGGCATTGGCCTGACCTTGCTGCCGGTCCTCTACGAACGCGCGGGCTTTGCGCAGCCTGCGCTGCGTGCCGATCAGCAGCGTTTCGCAACCACGCCGGACAGTGTTTGGGACATGCAGCGCCGCATCGCGCGCGCCGGTACACCGATGATCAACACCGGCGTCGCGGTTCACTCGCTGCGGGCAGCCACGCCTGCTTCGATCATCCGACTGCGCGCGCTGGCCGAAGACTGGGATGGTCCGATCCATATCCACGTCGCCGAGCAGGTGCAGGAGGTGGAAGACTGCCTCGCCGCCACCGGCGAGCGGCCTATCGAGTGGCTGTCGCGCACGGGTCTGCTAGATGCGCGCTGGCAGCTCGTGCACGCGACGCACGTAACTCCGGCCGAGATCGACGCCGTGGCTGGGAGTGCCGCCGGCATCGTGCTGTGTCCGAGCACCGAGGCGAATCTCGGCGACGGCTTGACGGATTTGCCAAGCTGGCTGGCGAGCGGTGTACCGCTATCTTTGGGCTCCGACAGCCATGTCACGCGAGCGTGGCGTGAGGAACTGCGGCTGCTCGAATACGGTCAGCGGCTTGTTCGGCGCGAGCGCAACGTAAGCGCGGCGCCCGACGTTGGCGAGCCGTCAACTGCTGCGCGGCTGTGGTCGCGCGTCGTCCGCGGTGGCGCGCACGCCGCGGGCTTTGGGCGCTGGGGCCTTGTCGCCGGCGCGCGCGCCGATCTCGTCGTGGTGGACTTGCGCGATCATGCGCTGCTTGGAGTACCTGCGTCTCACTTGCTCGACGCGCTCGTTTTCTCCAGCCCGGGCAGACCGTGGCGTGACGTGATGGTGGCCGGGCAGTTCGTGGTGAGAGAGCATCGGCACGCGGGCGCCGAATCGGTCGCCACGCGTTTCGAGGCAGCGATGCAGGCATTGTGGGAAGGAGACCGGTAGCGCGGGTTAGATATGGTTGGGGACAGAGCTCTGCGCGCTGCGCGCTTCGAGGTCTGTCCCCAAAAGGTGAGGCTAGACTCCGCGCATGGAAAGTTTGATACAGACCATCTCGGTCTATGCGATTCCCGTCCTTTTCGCCATCACCCTGCACGAAGCCGCACACGGTTACGTGGCGCGGATGTTCGGCGACTCGACCGCGTACCTCGCCGGTCGCGTCACGCTCAATCCGATAAAGCACATCGATCTCGTCGGCACAATCATCGTGCCGATTGCGATTCTTCTCGTGGCCAAGCTTGCCGGCGGCGCAGGCTTTCTGTTCGGATGGGCGAAACCCGTACCGGTGAGCTTCGGCAATCTGCGCCGGCCCAAGCAGGACATGATCTGGGTCGCCGCGGCCGGGCCGGGCGCCAACCTGTTTATGGCGATCGTCTGGGCGGTCTTTCTCAAGGTGCAAGGAAGCATCGGCCTCGACGAGCAGTTCTTCGCGGAGATGGCGAAGGCCGGCATCTTCGTCAATATCGGCTTGATGGCACTTAACCTTCTTCCGGTGCCGCCGCTCGACGGCGGACGCATTGCGGTCGGGCTGCTACCGGATCGCCTCGCATACCAGTTTTCGCGCCTTGAACCGTACGGCCTCTTCATCGTGCTTTTTCTGCTGGCCACCAACACGCTGCAGTATTTCCTGATTCCGTTTTACCGCGTCGGACTGGCGGTCGTCGAATTCTTCATCTAAGTGGCCTGTAACAGCCAATTCGCGAGTGCCTTGCGCGCCGGCGCGGCCGATTGCTTAGTCGCTCACCTTGCGCGTATGCGTCGGCTACGCGACGCGGCTCGCTTCGCGCGCTCGGCTCGCGCAGGCGCGCCTTTCCCTCACGAATCGACTGTTACAGGCCACTGATGTCACGCGAAAGAGTCTTGGCCGGAATGCGTCCTACGGGCGCACTGCATATCGGCCACTATCACGGGGCGCTGAAAAATTGGGTGCGGCTGCAGGAGCAGCACGACTGTTTCTACTTCGTCGCCGACTGGCACGCCCTCACCACGCACTATGAAACGCGCGACGTAATCGGTGAGAGCACATGGGACATGCTGATTGACTGGCTCGCCGCGGGACTCGACCCCGTCAAGGCAACAATGTTCATTCAGTCGCGCGTGCCGGAGCACGCGGAGCTTTTCCTGTTGCTGGCGATGTCGGCGCCGCTGGGCTGGCTCGAACGTGTGCCGACCTACAAGGACCAGATTGAAAAACTTAGGGAGCGTGACCTTGCGACCTACGGTTTTCTCGGCTATCCGCTGATCCAGGCGGCCGACATCCTGATCTATCGTGCCACCCAGGTTCCGGTGGGCGAAGATCAGGTGCCGCATATCGAGGTCACGCGCGAGTTCGCGCGTCGCTTCAATCATCTGTTCGGCCGCGAGCCGGATTTCGAGTTGAAGGCGCACGCGGCGGCCGGCAAGCTCGGTGCCCAAGACGCAAAAGAACTCGCCGAGCTGCGCACCAAGTTTCAGCAAGACGGCGACCGCGATGCGCTGGCGAAGGGTCATGCATTGATCGCGGCAGCAAAAAATCTGTCGAATGTAGATCGCGAGCGCGTGCTGGGCTGGCTTGATGGAACGTTCCGCGAGATCCTGGTCGAGCCGGCGGCGGCGCTCACCGATTCGCCAAAGGTGCCGGGCGTGGACGGCCAGAAAATGTCGAAAAGCTACGGCAACGACGTCACAATGCGCGAAGAGCCAAAGGTTCTCACCGAAAAGATCAGGCGCATGAAGACCGACCCGGCGCGCGTGCGCCGCTCCGACCCGGGTGAGCCGGAACTCTGCCCGGTTTGGGACTTGCACAAGATCTATTCGAACGACGAAACGAAGCAATGGGTGCAGACGGGCTGTCGCACCGCCGGCATCGGTTGTCTCGATTGCAAGCAACCGGTCATCGACGCGATGCTGAAGGAGCAGGCGCCGTGGCGCGAGCGCGCGCAGGTCTACTTCGATCGGCCGGCGCTGCTGCGGGAAATCGTTGATGACGGCAACGCGCGCGCGCGCAAGGTGGCGCAGGAGACGATGCGCGAAGTGCGCGATGCAATGGGGCTGGGGTATACGTGACCGGCGCTCTGCAAGTGCCGTCGTTCCCGCCCCCGATCGCAGTCGAGGGCAGGCTCCAGCGGGAACCCAGTGTCGTCAGGCCAAGAGACGCTGGATCCCCGCTTTCGCGGGGATGACTACTCTCTCAGCCGATGGCGGATCACCTCGATCTCGAAACGCCGTCGGCTTGGGTCCAGCGCTTCGTGCATCTCGTCACCGCGGGCGCGCGGGTGCTGGACGTCTCATGCGGTAGCGGCCGTCATACGCGGTTGTTCGCGGGTCGCGGTTGCCAGGTCGATGCGGTAGATCGTGATGCTGCGTGCGGCGAGAAACTCGCCGGCGTCGCAGGCGCTCGCTTTACCTGCGCCGACATCGAAGGCGGTCGGTGGCCGTATGCCGGGCAAAAGTTCGACGCGATCGTCGTGACGAACTATCTCCACCGGCCGCTGCTGCCGGTTTTGCGAGACGCGCTCTCCAGCAACGGCGTGCTGATGTATGAGACGTTTGCCGCCGGCAATGAGCGCTATGGCAAACCGTCGAATCCGGCGTTTCTTCTGAGGCCGGGCGAATTGCTTGCCGCATTTGCCGGGCTGCACGTGCTGGCATTCGAAGACGGCGTCATCAACGCGCCGCGTCCGGCGTGCGTTCAGCGCATCTGTGTGCTGCGCTCAGCGGATGAGAGGCGCGCGCGGTTAGAATCCGACTCAACTTTTCTTGGGGCCCGCTCATGATCACCGGCAGCCTGGTGGCGATTGTCACACCGATGCGCGACGACGGAGCGCTCGATTTCGACGCGTATCGCCGCCTGATCGACTGGCACATCGCTGAAGGAACGAACGGCATTGTTGCCGTCGGCACCACCGGCGAATCGCCCACGGTCGATCATGACGAACATTGCGAACTGATTCGCGTCGCCGTCGAGGCCGCGCGCAAGCGCGTGCCGGTGATTGCGGGCACCGGCGGCAATTCGACCGCTGAAGCGATCAATCTGACGCAGTACGCGAAGAAGGTTGGCGCCGACGCCACCCTGCAGGTGGTGCCGTACTACAACAAGCCAACGCAGGAAGGGATGTACCAGCACTTCCGCAAGGTGGCGGAAGCCGTTGACCTGCCGGTCATCCTTTACAACGTGCCGGGGCGCACCGCCTCCGATCTGTTGTTGGAGACCACGCTGCGCCTGGCGCAGTTACCCGGAATCGTGGGCATCAAAGACGCAACGAGCGACATGGCGCGCGGTGCTGAAATGCTGAAGCGCGCGCCCAGGCACTTTGCCGTCTATAGCGGCAGCGATGACACCGCGCTCCCGCTGATGTTGTTGGGCGGACACGGCGTGATTTCCGTGACGGCCAATGTAGCGCCGCGCCTGATGAGCGACCTGTGCAAGGCGGCGCTGGCCGGCGAACTGGCGCGCGCGCGCGCGCTCAACGACCGCCTGCTACCTCTGCACTTGAAACTTTTTGTCGAGCCCAATCCGATTCCCGTCAAGTGGGCGTTGGCGAAGATGGGTCGTGTCGGCGCCGGCATCCGGCTGCCGCTGGTGCCGCTATCGACCGCGGGACAACCGACCGTAGAAGCGGCGTTAAAGGAAGCCGGCCTTTTGTGACGCACGCTGAGCCGTCTGTTCCACGCAGAGATCGCAGCGCCTTCGTCGCTGAACTGAAACTATGAACCGTATACGTTTCCCTCGGCTGGGGGTGCACGAGGGGGCCGCCGAGTCCCCTCGTTCCGATCCTCGCAGTCCCGTCGTGACCGGTGCGACACCCGGCGGCTCGTCGTTGCCTCAGCGAGACCGAGGCTCGTGCACAGATTGCATGGCAGTGAAGCTCGTCGGCGGAGCAGTGGTTGCGATATTGCTTGCTGGGTGCGGCTCGATGGCGCTGAAGTCGGACAAGATCGACTACCGCAAGGTCAGTCCGCAGAAGCCTCTGGATGTTCCGCCGGAGCTGTCGCAGTTGCCGCGTGACGATCGCTTTGCCGTTCCCGGCGGCGCCACGGCAACCGCAACCGCAACCGCGGCGGCGGCGCGACCGGCGCAGCCGGGCGGTGCGCAGGTGGCGCCCAGCGCGCCCAACGCACGCGTCGAACGCGAGGGCACGCAGCGTTGGCTGGCGGTCGATGTTCCGCCCGAGCAGGCGTTCGCCACGCTGAAAGCGTTCTGGCCGTCGATCGGCCTGACGATCGAACGCGAAGACGCTGCGCTTGGCATCGTTGAAACCGTATGGGCGGAGAACCGAGCGAAGCTGCCGCAGGATTTCATCCGCCGCACGATCGGCCGTATCGCCGACGGTCTGTATTCCACCGGCGAGCAGGACAAATACCGCTCGCGCGTTGAACGCACGGCAAAGAACACGGCCGAGATCTTCATTAGCCATCGCGGCATGCAGGAAGTATTCACGACGCCGACCAACGACAGCACCGCATGGCAGCCCCGCCCATCGGATCCGCAGCTTGAAGCGGAAATGCTGCAACGACTGCTGCTGCAGTTCGCGCGTGCGGGCGACGCGGCGGCAACGCTGGCGGCCGCGACAACGGTCGCAGCCGCCGTTCCGAAAGCGGCCTCCGCGCCGCAGATCGCGCGTGTGGTGCCGGCCAGTGGCGCCGAAGCAGCGCACGTGCAAATCGACGAACCGTTCGATCGCGCATGGCGGCGTGTGGGACTCGCGCTCGACCGCGGCGGCTTCACCGTCGAAGACCGCGATCGAACGAAGGGACTCTACTTCGTGCGCTACCTTGACCCGGAATACGAGGCCAAGCAACGCGAGCAACAGGGCGTCTTCTCGCGTGTCTTCGGGCGTGAACAGAAAATCGATGCGCAGCAGTTTCGCGTGCAAGTGGCTGCGGCAGGCGCTGCGACGCAAGTCGTCGTTCTCGACAAGGACGGCAAGGCGGAGGCGAGCGCCACCGGTAGCAAGATCCTGGGCCAGATCAACGAACAGCTCCGCTAGACGGGTGCTGCGCTTCTGCTGTCTCGGCTCCGGCAGTGATGGCAATGCGCTGGTTGTCGAATCGAGCGACGGCCTGTTTCCAGCGCGCGTGCTAGTCGACAACGGCTTCAGTTTGCGGGAGCTCGAGCGGCGCCTGCAACGCGCGCATCTGACGCTGGATGACATCGATGCGCTGTTCGTCACCCACGAACACGGCGATCACGCGAGCGGTGTCGAAATGCTGGCGCTGCAATGTCGGCTTCCGGTGTTCGCGTCGCGCGGCACCGCAGCGGCCGCCAGGCGTGACGCTGTCGGCATCGACTGGCAGCCGGTGGAAGCCGGACGAGAGGTGTGCGTCGGCGCGCTGGCGGTGCGACCGTACGCTGTGCCGCACGATGCGGCGGAGCCGCTGCAATTCGTGTTCAGTGATGGCGATGCGCGGCTTGGTCTGCTTACCGATATCGGTATCCCGACCGCTGGCGTCGCCATCGAACTGAGCGCGCTCGACACGCTGCTGCTGGAATGCAATCACGATGCGCAGTTGCTGCGCTCGAGCGACTACCCCATTTTCGTGAAGGAACGGATCGCGGGCGGGCTCGGGCATTTGTCCAACGATCAAGCGTCATCGCTGTTGCGGCGGATTGCCCATCGGGCGCTGAAGAGAGTTGTCGCTATGCACCTGAGCCGGCGCAACAATCGGCCGCAACTGGCGCGCGCCGCACTGGCGGATGCGCTCGGTTGCTCAAGTGAAGACATCCTCGTTGCCAACCAGGACGATGGTCTCGGTTGGATGACGGCGTAAAAACAAAGGGCCGGAGTCACCGGCCCTTGTTCCTGAACTGCTCCGAGTTACTTCTTCGTTTCGTCCTTCTTTTCCGCCGGGGCCGGAGCCGGCACGGGGGCGGGCGTTTGCGCGGGAGCGGGTGAGGCGGAGGGCGGCGGAGGCGGCGGAGAAGCGGGTCTGCCGCAGGCGGCGAGAGTCGCGACGGCGGCGATCGACGCGAATAACAACGAAGTCTTCATCGGTTTCCTTTCTTGACGCGAGTGGGCGGCGGAAGTTGTTGTCTCGCGAACTCCGCAACCAGAGGTCGCGTCGTCAGCGCGAGCGAGTATATCGGCGGAAGTTGCGTGCCCGGTCGCAAGGACGCGCTACTAACTTGTGGTCATGCCCGGCGCGAACGAACGGCTAAGCCGGATATTTCACGAGGGACGCGGGATAGGCGCGGATGGCTGCGGGATGCGCTGAGCCGGCCTCCGCGAAGGCGAGGGCGCCGCGCCAACCCGCGTAGGCCCAGCGATCGAACTGGATTGAGCGCTCGCGCGTTGGTGCCGCCATTTGATCGAGACGAACCTCACGTAAACGGGGGCGACCTCGTGAAACATCTGGGCTAGCGATCCAGAGCGAGAACGATCTCCGGACCTGAGGGCCGCCCTACCGAGCAACTCACGTTGACGAGCCGATGAGGGCCGCATAACGTGTCGCGCACCGCCGCCGGTTGCAACTATCAGTGGGACATCGCCCTCTGGAACACACGCCCAGGTACCAACAGAGTATTGGCACCTTTTCTTCAACACTCCAAAGGAGACATCATGCAGATCGATCGACGCGCCTTCTTGAGGACTGGAGCGATTCTTCCGGCGGCCGCGCTCGCAGGACACGTAGTCGAAGCCAAAGAGGAAGAGCGCGGCGGAGGAGACGATGAACACTCTGCCGCCGAGACTTCGGGTTTCGCAAGAGTCAACCGCCAGAAGCTCTACTTCGTGACGCTTGGCCGAGGCGTGCCGGTGATCTTCCTGCACGGGGGTCTCGGGTTCGACCATCAGTACTTTAGGCCCTTTGTCGACCCGCTCGCAGACACCGCCAAAGTCGTTTACTACGATCAACTCGGTCACGGCAGGTCTGACCGACCGGCGAACTTCAACGACATCACGCTGGCCCGCCTGAGCGCAGACTGCGATGGTCTGGCCACGAAGCTGGGTTTTGACAAGTTCGTTCTCGTCGGTCACTCGTTCGGCGGGTTCATCGCTCTCGACTTCGCGCTTCGATACCCCAATCGACTCGCCGGCTTAGTGCTGTCTTGCACCGCTGCGGATCTCGCGTCGTTCGTCTTGCGCAATCCGCTGGGCGGAACGGCGGAGCAGCAGGCAGCCCTGAGCAAACTCTTTGCCGGCCCCTCGGAGAACGGTACCGATCAGGCGCTTCGGACGAACTGGACCGGTGCGGTCCCTCTCTACTACAACAACGCCACGCCGCCGGCGGGCATCTTGGCCGATGTCGATGGCAGGACGATCTACTCGGCGGCAGGGTTCAACCGCGGCAACGAGATCCTTGGCGGCTATGACTTCGTGCCGCAGCTCTCGAGTATCAGCGTGCCGACGGCAGTTCACTACGGCAGCGGTGACATCTGGCGCTTCGGCGACATCGAGAAGATCGCCAAGAACATCCCGGGGGCCACTCTGAAGTATTTCCCGAATAGCGGACATTGGCCGTTCCATGAGGAGCAGGCCGCCTTCCTCGGCCACATGCGCGGTTTCCTAGTCGAGCACGGTTTGGCCCTGGCTTGCAGACGTAAGCGCCGTCGATGAAGTAAGCGCGCGAGTCGCTTCGTTCCAGGCGCTTACCGAGCGGTCTCGCCTGCGACCACAAGGGGGTGTTGACATATGAATCGTGACCGCGTGGCTTCCCAAAGCGGGCGCAATCTAGGCGCGAAGCCGCTGGCGTGGCAGGTCCCACGTAAAGGCTTCGCAACAACGAGTGCGCCCGCTTTGGGCAGCCACCCTCCGGGGCGAGGTGGCTTGGGGCGCATGGCGTCGTTGCAAGCCTCGCGTGGGTCTCGACCCACGCAGCGGCTTGCGCCTAGCCCTGCATCCCCAAGCCACCCCGCCGCGGTCACGATTCATATGTCAACACCCCCTAAAGTCCCAGCGGCGCGATCGGAACGTTGTGAGCCGCGGCATCCCAGCGCCGATCAAAGGCAGCAAGCTTCGTCTGCGCGCGCGGCTCGTTGGCAAGCCACAGTTCGCCGATCCCATGCGCAGATTGGCCAAGCGACAGAACGTGGCTGCCGTCGGCCTCCATCCAGCTGTCATCGCCGATCGGGTCTTCGCTGGTTGCAACGCGCACTTCAAGCGCGTGAGAGAACTGCCGGTGCAAGAGCTTTAGCCGCGGCGCGCGGGTCTCCAGCCAGTCCAACTCGTCCACCAGGAGCCTGATGCGCGCGTTGCGGTGACCGAGCAAAAATTTTTCCAGTTCTCCGGCCGCCGTGCTTGTCGCCAGATTGAAAACCGACAGATCGCGATGCAGGCAACGCAAGCTGCGTCGCGCGGCGCGTAGCAGAACTAGGCACGCAGCCGCAACCTCGGAGGACGTACCGAGCACGGCACGCGTCGGGCGCAAGACATCGACGTTGGATGCAAGTTGGATCACGGCGATCCTCCGATGCGCAGCCAGCCGTTAAGGTACCACTCGTGCAGCAGCCCCATCGTGTCATCCGAAGCCGAAGACAACGACGGCGCTGTCAGGAAATGGCGATCGGCAAGCGCGCGCAACAGCTTGCGGTCGGCCATCCAACGCAGCACCTCGCCGTTGATTGCTGCGCGCTGGCCGGAGTAAAGCATCCGCGTGCGGCGATCGGCTCGCACGCCGCGCTCTCTAACCAGAGCCGCAAAACGCGCCGGCGCAAGCGGCCGCGAAGGTCGATCAAACACGATCTGTCGCGGCGGTTCTGTCAGGACGGCGAGCAAGACGTGCTCCGCATCGGAGCGCGCCGGTCGGATGCGACCGAGCGAGGAAAGTGCAGCATCGACGTACGCAGCGGGCAACAAGGCCGGGCGCCGTGTGGCGGGTGCGCCGCGATCCGAGTAGCGGCCGGAAAGTTCGAGCCGCCCGGTGAGCCTCGTCAGCCAGGGGTCGACAAACTCCTGCCACGCGGGAGCACGCGCGCCGATCGAAGCGGTGACGCAATCGCCGCCGATTGCCACGCCCTCGTGCGCGATACCGGGCGGCAGATAAAGACAATCGCCCGGATTCAGCACCCACTCCTGCGTCGGAGAAAATCGCGCAAGTATTTTCAGCGCAAGATCGGGAACGAGCGCGGCGTCGTGGGCGGGACCAATGCGCCAGCGCCTGCGACCGTGCGCCTGCAACAGAAAAACATCGTACGAATCCACATGCGGTCCGACGCCACCGCCGTCGCTTGCATAACTCACCATCAGATCGTCAAGTCGGGCGGCCGGCAAAAAGCGGAAGCGGGCGAGAAGCTCTGCGCCGGCATCGTCGTGCAGGTCCACGCCTTGCACGAGAAGCGTCCAGTGGCTGCGCGCGCGCGACGGGAGCTGTCTTTGCGCGAACGGGCCATGCTGCAGTCGCCACTTACCGCCGAACGCGGTGACGAGTCGCGATTCGACATCCTCGCGCGCCGCAAGCCCGGCGAGTCGCGCGAACGAGAAAATCGGTGCGTTTACAGGCACGGCATTGCGGATAAGAACCGGCTGTCGTTGCCAATACCGCCGCATAAACCGCTCGACCGGCAGGTCTCCCAGATGTGTCAGCAGAGCGGGCGGCATCGGTGCAGAATAAATCCACGATGAAGATCGCCGCCGGTACCTTCGTCACGCTCGACGTGAGCCTGTTCGACGCGCAGGGCAATCTGATCGAGCGAACCGATGCGCCGCTCGTTTATCTGCACGGCGCCAACGACATCTTCCCGCGCATCGAACAGACGCTCGAAGGGCAGCAGACCGGATACAAAACGTCGCTGCTGCTGCAGCCGCATGACGCGTTCGGTGACGATGACCCGAGTCTGCTGCATCTGGTCGAGCGATCGCGACTGGGCGGCGGCGTCGAAATCGGCATGCGTTACGAAGGAGTGCCGGGCAAGACCCCCGATGGCCGCATCTACACGGTGACCGATCTGACGGACACCGTGGCCGTGCTCGACGGCAACCATCCGCTGGCCGGTCGCGCGCTTCGCTTTGACATTGTCGTGCGTAGTGTCGAGGTGGCCACTCCAGATGAACTGGCGCAAGCGGAGACGCAGCGCGTACCGCAGTTTCTGCGGCCGGCAGGTCCCGCGCGCGGATTGCGGCTGCACTAGGGAGTCCGGAATGACGGCGGTACCGCACATATGGAGGAGACCGTAGATGGAAACGCCCCTTAGTCCGCTGGAGTTCGCGCGGCGCGCGCGCAAGCTTCATCCCGAGCGCGAGGCCGTCGTCGACGGTGATGTGCGCCGGACGTACGCACAGTTTCTGGAGCGCTGCGACCGGTGGTCGGCGGCGCTCGCCAAGCTCGGCATACAGCAGGGCGATCGGGTCGCCACGATCGCACCGAACACGCATCAGCATCTGGAACAGTTCTATGCGATTCCACAGCTCGGCGCGGTGATCGTACCGCTCAACTATCGGCTGACCGCGGAGGACTTTGTCTACCTGATCAATCACAGCGGCGCCAAAATTGTCTGCGCGCATCCGGATTATTTCGATGCCGTCGACGGCATTCGCGCGAGAGTGCCAAACGTCACGCACTTCGTCGCGCTCGAGGGAATGCGCAAGAATTGGCTCGACTACGAGGCGACACTTGCGGAAAGCGACGGCCGGTTCCCGCGGCCGGAAATCGCCGAAGGCGATCTGCTCGCGATCAACTACACCAGCGGCACTACATCCAAACCCAAGGGCGTGATGATCACGCACCGCAACGCCTGGGTGAATTGTGTGGGCACCCTGGTGCACTGGAACATGACACCGGCGGACCGCTACCTGTGGACCTTGCCCATGTTTCACGCCAACGGCTGGACCTTCGTCTGGATCGTGACCGCGGCGGGCGCGACTCACGTCTGCCTGCGCAAAGTGGAGGCGGTGCCCATCTACGAGCACTGCAAT
>Ga0187892_10008250_pt1 | contig 14348 bp, 4 predicted proteins | sample MA1701073metaG_FD_139345 | JGI IMG/M metagenome (GOLD analysis project Ga0187892, IMG submission 139345) | Bio-ooze microbial communities from a basaltic lava cave in the Kipuka Kanohina Cave System on the Island of Hawaii, USA - MA170107-3 metaG ... | reverse complement strand
TCAGCGCCGGCGCCGGTTGCCAAGGCCAGGGGGATGGCGCCCAGGATCATTGCAGCGGTGGTCATGAGAATGGGGCGCAGGCGGAGTGCTGCCGCCTCGATGATGGCCTCGCCGCGCGGATGGCCTTCAGCCTGTAGCCTGTTGGTGAAGTCGACGATCAGGATGCCATGCTTGGTGATGAGCCCGATTAGCGTGACAAGGCCAATCTGCGAATAGACGTTGAGCGTGCCGCCGGTGAGCCATAGGGCGCCAAGGGCGCCGGTCATCGACAGGGGCACGGAGAACATGATCATCAAGGGATCGCGGAAGCTCTCGAACTGGGCGGACAGCACCAGATAGATAAAGGCGAGGGCCAGAATGAACACGAAGGCGAGATTGGAACTGGCATCGCGGAACTCGCGCGTCTGGCCCGTGAGATCGGTGATCGTTCCCTCGGGCAAGACTTCGCGGGCCGCCTCTTCGACTGCGCCGATGGCTTCGCCAAGGGTGTAGCCCGGTGAAAGATTGGCCTCGATGGTGATGGCGCGCAACTGATTGAAGCGCCGCAAGTCGCGAGGCGCCACGGTTTCCCGAACCTTCACGACATTCGAAAGCTGCACCATCTGGCCTTCGCTGCTTCGCACGAAAATCCGTGAGAGAGTTTCCGGCGAAGCGCGCTCTTCCGGCGGCAGGGCTACGGTTACATCGTATTGTTCGGAACCGATTTGGAAAGTGGAAACATTGCGCCCGCCAAGCAAGGTTTCAAGCGTCCGGCCAATGACCGAGATATCAAGGCCAAGATCGGCCACACGCGCGCGGTCGATGTCGACGTCGACCTCCGGCTTGTTAAGGCGCATGTCGGTATCGAGGTCATCAAGGCCTGGATTGTCCTTGAGGCGCTCCACCAGCGCATTGGCAAGATCGTTCAGTTCGGCATAGGAGGCCGAAGACTGAATGACGAACTGGAAGGGCTTGCCGAAACCGTGCACGCCGAGCGAAGCCGGGTTTGAGGCCGAGGCCTGAACGCCGGCGATCTTGCGAAGCTTCGGCAGAATCGCCTGGGTGATCTGCTGCTGTTTCACCTCGCGTTCGTCCCAATCCTTGAGGCGGGCGTAGGCGTTGAACTGGGTGACTTCTCCCGATCCGACGATGAGGAGGTAGGATCGCAATTCCGGCACCTCCGCAAGCAACTCCTCAACTTGAATTGCATAGCGCTTGGTGTAGTTGAAGCTAGCCCCCTCGGGTGAGTTGCCGGATACGCGGATCGTGCCCCTATCCTCCACCGGAGAGAGCTCCGATTTCAGCTGCGTGAACACAACGGCTCCCATGCCGCCTACCAGAAGGGCGGCGAGAAGAACGGCCCAGCGGCCAGCCAGCGCCAGGCGGAGGCCTGCCTTGTAGCCGCGTTCCAGGCGATCGAGCGTTCCTTCCACGGTTCGCGCGAAGATATTGCGCTTCTCCGAATGCCTGAGAAGCCTCGAACACATCATGGGCGTAAGCGTCAGCGCAACGAAGCCCGATACGATGACAGAGCCTGCGAGCGCTATGGCGAACTCCAGAAACAGACGGCCTGTGCGCCCCGGCGTGAAGGCGATGGGTGCGAAAACGGCGGCGAGAGTGAGGGTCATCGCCACCACGGCAAAGCCCATTTCGCGGGCGCCCGTGGTGGCCGCGATCAGGGGCTTCATGCCGTCTTCGATATGCCGGTAGATATTTTCCAGCATGACGATGGCGTCATCAACCACCAAACCGATGGCCAGCACCATGGCAAGCAGCGTGAGCGTATTTATCGTAAGCCCCGTTGCGTACATGATGGCGAAGGTGGTGACGAGGGAAACGGGAATCGTAACAAGCGGAATGAACGCGGCGCGGGCCGAATGCAGGAACAGGAAAATGATGAAGAGCACGAGAACGGTCGCCTCGATGATCGTCACGAACACGTTCTTGATGGAACGATCGATAAAAACAGTCGAGTCGAAGCCGATCGAGGCGGACACGCCTTCCGGCAACTCACTGTTCAGGCGGGGAACGATTTCCTGCACGGCGCTCGCGACATCCAATGGATTAGCGACAGCCTGCTTGATGATGCCGATGGAGATGGCCGTCTCGCCGCCATAGCGGCTTTCACGGCGGACATCGGCGGTTGCAAGTTCGACGCGCGCCACATCGCCAAGCTCTACCTGCAATCCGCCCGCAGGCTTCAGCACAACCCGGGCAAATTCCTCCGCGGTGCCAAGGGCCGTGCGCGACAGCACCGTGAACTCGCGCTCGGTGCTCTCGATGCGGCCGGCCGGGATTTCGGCATTCTGCGTCCTGATGGCATTTTCCACATCCTGCACGGTGACGCCGTAGCCTGCGAGGCGGGCGGGATCGATCCAGATTCGCATCGCATAACGCCGCTCGCCGTTCACCGTGACATCCGCCACGCCATCGAGATTCTTGAAGCGGTTGACCACGAAGCGGTCCACATAATCGGTGAGTTCGAGAGCGTTCATGGTGGTGGAGCGCATGACCAGGAACATGATCGGCTGAGCGTCCGCCTCCACCTTTGCGATTACCGGCTCGTCGATTTCATCGGGAAGGGCTCTGCGTACCCGGCTCACGCGGTCGCGCACGTCGCTGGTGGCGGAATCGACATTAACGCCGATGCGGAAGCGGATAGTGATGCGGCTCGACTCAGCCCGGGAGGTGGATTCGATGATATCGATACCTTCGATTCCGGCGAGCGAGCCTTCCAGAACCTGCGTCACCTGGCTCTCGATGATCTCCGCGGAAGCGCCGCCATAATTCGTCGAGACGGAGACCTGCGGCTCATCGATGTTGGGATATTCGCGGATCGTCAGCCGGCCGAAGGACATCAATCCGGCAAGCAGCAGGACGAGACTCAGAACCGTGGCGAAGACAGGGCGGCGGATGAATATCTCGGTAAAATTCACCTCGCTATCACTCCACAGACGTGCGGGTGGGAACGACTTCGATCGCGGCGCCATTGCTGAGGCGCGTGTTGCCAGCAACGATCACTTCCGCTCCCGCCGAAATGCCTTCGACAATCTCGATCGAGCCGGGAATGCGTTTTCCGAGGCGAACCTTGGCCTCTTTCGCCGTCTTTTCCTGCGCAAGGTAGACAAACGCGCTGTCGCCGCGTTGCACGATAGCGGACTCAGGCACCAGCACCGCATCGTGTGCCGGTCCTTTGACCGTGATCCTGACGAGCAGGCCGGGCCGGAGCGTGAGCGCGGTGTTATCGAGGTCGGCCCGTATTTGCAGGGCCCTGCCATTCACGTCGATGGAGGGAGCGATCGCGGAAATCGTGGCGGCGAAGGCAGCCCCTGGCAGAGCGTCAGCACTTACCTCGACCTCCTGGCCAACCGCGATGCGGGCCTGTTCGAGTTCGGGCACGGCGAAGCTCACCTTGAGGCGGTCGATCTTGTCGAGCTGAACGAGCGTAGCGCCGGCGGTCACATAGGCGCCTGCCGATACGGTGCGGAATCCCAGCATGCCGGAAAACGGCGCGGTGATCGTGAGCTTCTTGAGGTGAACCTCCGCCGATTCGACGGCGGCCCGCGCGACTTCCAGTTCGGTCAGCGAGGTGTCATAGGCGACCTGGGCTATGGTGCCTGATTTTCGCAGCGTCCGGTTGCGGCCGAAATTGGTCTCGGCGAGCGAAAATCTCGCCTTCGCCTCCGAGAGGGCGGCGTTGGCAAGATCGGCATCGAGTTTGAACAGTGGTGTTCCTTCCGCCACCGTGTCGCCGTCCTTGAATAGAATCTCGGCCACCCGTCCGCTCGTCTCGGCGGAAATCAGCACCGACTCTTCCGCAAGCAGCGTGCCGATCGCGGAAATATCATCGCTCAGCTTCGCTGTGGTGGCCCGGGCGATTTCCACCGGAAGCGATCCCCGGCCGTCGCCGCGCTGGACTTCGGCCTTTGCTGGCGAGGTGCTGCGGGACCCTACGCCGGAAAGTTCCACCAGATCGACGCCGCTCTGGCGGATTCCATAGGCGGATCCAACAATGATCAGCAGCCCAAGACCTATGAAGAGCCATTTCAGCACGGACTTTGCCCCGTTTGCAGCGCGCCGCCTAATTTTAGCAGGGGATTGAGAAATTTCACGATTATTAGACTCTTAGTCGCGTGGATTCCGTTGCCACGGTCAACCTTGGCACTAAAAACCGCGCCAATTAGGGCTGCCCCTAGCCGGCCCTCTCCAAAATAAGTCACAGGATATGGAACCTACAGGGCCTTGGCTGCGTTGACGCACGGGTTAAGGGGATCCGAGGGAATCCGGCCCTTGAACCCGCAACACAGGAGGAGCCGTTATGAATTCGATCATTTATCTGGTGGGCTTGGTGGTCGTCGTGTTGGCCATTCTCTCTTTCATAGGGCTGCGTTGAAGCGGGTTAGTGCGTCGCACAATCTTACCTTTCAATAAGGGGTGACCAAAATGGCAACAATCGTTCCATCCGCTTCTGGAGTCGATGTTTCGGTCAATGCGGGCTCGGCCCGTCACTATGTTGATTGGGGTGCCATCCTCGGCGGTACATTCGTGGCGGCCGCGATCTCGGTTGTATTCGTTGCGTTTGGCACGGCAATTGGGCTGTCGCTCACCTCGTTTCAAAGCGGAAGCTCCATTCCAGCCGCCGGTGCTGTAATCGCGGCTGGCTTGTGGTTATTGTGGGTCCAGGTATCGGGCTTCATGGGAGGCGGTTATATCGCCGGGCGCATGCGCCGCCGGATTGGCGATGCAACGCCCCATGAAGTGGAAATGCGTGACGGCGCCCATGGGTTATTTGTTTGGGGACTCGGCGTGGTGGCAGGCGTTCTCCTGACGGGGTTTCTTGCCTTGGCGGGGGCTGCAGGAGTGGCGACCGTCGCGGGTCAAGCAGCATCGAACCCCAATGCGGTTGATTACTATGTCGACAGGCTCCTGCGTACCGAGACAACCGCGACATCAACTACTACCGAGACCAGCCCGACGACTGGAGGCGAACAATCTCAGTCGCAATCCCAGCAAATCGGCCGGGTGCTCACCAGGACGTTGGCGGGTACCGAACTGGACGAATCCGACCGGGCCTATCTGACCCGGGAAGTGTCCGCGCGCACCGGCCTCCCCCAAGCGGAGGCTGAACAGCGGGTCAACGAAACCGTGGCGACGCTCAAGGCGCAGGCCGACAGGGCGCGCCGGTATGGCATTATCTGGGCTTTCATTACCGCCACATCTCTTCTTTTGAGTGCGGTGGGTGCATGGTGGGCAGCAGGCATGGGTGGCAGGCACCGTGACGAAAACGTGGATCACAGCCGATTGACCCGCTGGCGTTAGAAAAACAATAACTTCGCGAAAATGCGCCCTGAGAGGGCCGCATTTTTTTGATTCTCCAAGCGGGTTGGCGTCTTTGCTAGGTTAGCAAATACAATAAGATAATGATTGGAATTGGGATGCCAATTAGCCAAAGAAGTATTCCGCGCATCGCGATGCTCCTGCAAGTTTTTTGAACATCTTTTCCAACGCGGAAGCCAGTGGATTTGTTCCATGCCGGAACCTTTGCTGCCGGGGGGCGTTGCTCAGGAAGCGAGGGAGGGAACCACCGCGCCAATAACCCCATCATGTAGGAGGCCCGTCATGGCTGCTGTCAGGACTTTGGACGACCTGTTCCACGAAACATTGCAGGACATGTACTACGTCGAAAAGAAGCTGGTGAAGACGCTTCCAAAAATGGCCAAGCAAGCCACGTCGCCGGAACTGAAGACCGCGATTGAAGAACATCTGGCGGAAACTGAAACCCACGTCGAGCGGGTGGAACAGGTGTTCGCCGAGATTGAACAGAAACCGGTCGCGAAGAAATGCGAAGCCCTGGAGGGATTGCTCAAGGAAGTCGAAGAGGTCATGGCCGATATCGAAGATGACGACACGCTGGATGCGGCGATCATCTCGTCTGCCCAGACGGTGGAACACTATGAAATCGCGCGCTACGGCACGCTCGCCTGCTGGGCGGGGGATTTGGGGCATGATGAAGCCGAATCCCTGTTACGTGAGATTCTTGACGAGGAAGAGGCCGCCGACGAAAAGCTTTCAAGGCTGGCCGAAGCGTCGGTGAACCGGCAAGCCGCAGCCTAGTTGGAGTGAAATCCCGAGGAGAGGCCGCTGGCCTCTTCTTGCTCCGGGCGGCCCATCAGCGCGGCCCTGACTTTCGAGGAAAGCTGATCGACCGTGAAAGGTTTGGCGATGAAGTGCGCTCCCGGGCGCAATTCTCCATCCGTGCGGGCAAATCCGGTGGTGAACAGAACTTTGAGAGCGGGACGCCGTGCAGTCGCCTGGTCCGCCAATTGATGACCGTCGACTTCCGGCATGACGATGTCGGTAAACAGCAGGGCAATCTCGGGGTGGGCCGCCAATTTCAGCAGAGCGGCTGCCGCGCCATCGGCGGCGATGACCTTGTATCCCAACTCCAGCAACATTGACTCCGTTAATTCGCGAATTCCGGCATCGTCCTCGACCAGAAGGATCAGCTGATTGTGGCTGGCTGGAGCAACTTGCGATTTTGCATCAGCCTCGGTAGCACCCCGGGTGTGGCCCGGGTTAATTTCGATAAGCCGGGGCAAATAGATTTCGATAGAGGTGCCTCGATCGGGCTCCGAATAAATCTGCACGTGGCCACCAGACTGTTTGACGAAACCATGCACCTGCGAAAGGCCAAGTCCGGTTCCCTTGCCTTCTTCCTTGGTCGTGAAAAACGGATCGAAGGCGCGGACAAGAACATCGGGCATCATGCCGGTTCCGGTATCGCTGACGGCAATCAGTACATATTGACCGGCGGCAAGGGCGTAATGGCGAGCGTCCTCCTCCAAGTGGATATTGGAGGTTTCGATCGTAAGCTTTCCGCTCGCCGGCATGGCATCGCGCGCATTCACGCAGAGATTGAGAAGGGCGCTCTCAAGCTGCGGCGGGTCAACGTGCACGGCCCACAAATCGGTGGCGAGAATGGTGTCGAGAGCAATGGTCTCGCCGAGAGTTCTGTTGATCATGTCCGACATGCCGCCTATGAGCCGGTTGACGTCGAGCGGCTTGGGTTCCAGGGGCTGTTGCCGGGCGAATGCCATGAGGCGGCTGGTCAGCGCCGCGGCGCGGTGGGCGCCATCTATCGCGGCATCGGCGACGTCCAACACATCGGTATTGCCCGCCGCAAGACGCCGCCTCATGAGGCTGAGGCCGCTGATGACGATGGTCAGCATATTGTTGAAATCATGGGCGATGCCGCCCGTCAGTTGGCCCACGGCTTCGATCTTCTGCATCTGGCGGAGCTGAGCTTCGGCCTGCTGGCGTTCGGCGGTTTCGGCGGCGAGCTGCAAAGCATCGCGGCGCTGATTCCATATCCAACCCGCAACCGCGAGAATGACCAGAGTGATGCCGCCAGCAGCCCCCACCGATGTCGCCAGAATTAGCCCTCGCGCAGTGGCGGTGCGCTCACGCAGCAATTCGGCCTCGACCTTTTGCAATTGGACAATGCCGGTGCGGACCAGCAGCATGAGTTCGTAACCCTTGTTTCCCTGAATGTATTGAATGGCGGGTTCGATGCCTTGCGTGCGGCGGAGTTCGATCCCCTCCCGCAAACGCTCAAAACCGCTTTGGATAACCGGCCGGAGACTGGCCAGGGAACGTTGCTGCCTGGGATTATCTGCGATCAGGGTTCTCAGGTCATCAAGCTCGCCCCCGATCTGCGTGGCGGCGCGGTTGTAATCCTGCAGATAGATCTCATTGCCCGTGAGGATAAATCCGCGATTGCTGGTTTCGGCGTCCTGCACCGTTGTCAAAACTTGCGAGAGCTGCTTTTCCACTTCTAGCGTGCGCTGCACAGCGGCAGTTTCCTGGCGATATGCGAAACCCAGCCACATTGTCGTGCCAATCACGACGGCAAGCAGCACAGCGGCAATTTCCGGCAAGCGGGCCATTGTCCGGGGGCTAAGGGTTCTGGTCATACGAAAACGAGCGCTCCAAGCGGCAAAGGGGTTGTCACGAGGTGGCAACTTCTCAGCTTGCCGCATGTCCCGCGCCACGAACGGCCCTCAGAACTGCCGAAGCATACTAGCAAACGCGATTCGCCATGCAAGAACTGAATACCGCCACTCTGTTCGGAACTTTCTCGTCTTTTGCGCGTTTCGTGCTAGATCATCGACATTATTCAATAAAATCGCGGAGATCAGCTGGAATGCGGCACCTGTTTGGACGGCGGTGGCAGCAGGAGACATCGCCATGGAACGATAGCCAGCCAATCAGGGCCGAACTGTGCGGCATCGAGCGGTTTCGTGAACATGCCCAAAGCCTGGCGCGGTCGCAGATAACCGGAGGCCCGCCGGTCGCGATTTACTCGGTGGTGCGGCGGCTGCGCGACGATGCGGCAAGGCTTTCCGAGGCCTATGGCGATCTCTGCGCCGCCGTCGCGGCTGGTAAGCCGGTCACCCCCGCAGCCGAATGGCTGATCGATAATTTCCATCTGATCGAGGAACACGCGAGGCAGGCGGCAGCCGACCTGCCACCTGGATATTACCGCCAATTGCCGAAGATCGCCGCGGGCCCCCTTGCCGGGCATCCGCAGATTTTCGGTATTGCCTGGGCCTATGTGGCTCATACGGACAGCCGCTTCGATCCGCATGCGCTTACCGAATTCATCAACGCCTATCAGGAGGTGGAGCCGCTAACCATCGGTGAGCTGTGGGCGGCGGCAATCAGCCTGCGGTTGGTGATGATCGAGAACATGGCGCGCATATCTTCGCGCAACATTGCCGCAAGGCGGGCGCGCGAGGCGGCCGACGATCTGGCCGACCGCCCCTTGGAAGGCCGCACTCAAGCCGCCGATCTTGATGCCGCGCTCCCGGCCGAGGCCGTCGAGCATGTCCAGCTCTCATTTGCCGTGCAGTTGATCAAGCGGCTCAGGAGCCAGGACACAGCCGATGCCGGAGCACTTGCCTGGCTTCAGAAAAAAGTGGCGGCACTGGGCCATGATTTCGAAAGCGCGGTCAACGAAGAGCATCACCGCCAGGCCGCCGCCAACGTCACCATGCGCAATCTGGTCACCAGCCTGCGGCTAATCTCCGATTATAATTGGGAAGACTGGTTCGACCGGGTCAGCACCGTCGACAAAATCTTGCGCGAATATTCGCTGTTCAGCGAAATGGATTTCCGCACCCGCAACGATTATCGCAACGCCATCGAGGATCTTTCGCAACATTCGCCGCATGATGAACACGATGTCGCGCGCCTGGCGCTGGGACGTGCCGCCCTGATGGATGATGCGGCAAGCGATGTGGCAAGGGACCCCGGTTATCATCTCGTGGGTCCCGGCCGCGCCAGCTTTGAAGCCACCCTCGGTTATCGCCCGCCGTTACGGCGGCGTATTGCAGGGGCGATACGAATGTCGGGCCTTGCCGGTTATCTCGGCGCCATCTCGCTCATGGCGGCGCTTATCTTATGGCTCGGTCTCTGGCCGCTCGCAAATGCCGGCGTAGGAACCCCGCTGTTGATTCTTTTGGCGTTGCTCGGCTCAGGAATCGCATTCGAAGCCAGCATGGCCATGGTGAATTACGCTCTCACGCAATTGCTGCGTCCCGTTGTCATACCGGGATTGGCGCTGCGCGATGGCGTACCCCGCCATTTACGCACCATCGTCGTGGTGCCGGCACTGCTTACCTCCCATGACGACATCGAGGAACTGGTCGAGCGGCTCGAGGTTCACTATCTCGCCAATAGTACCGGCGAATTGTATTTTGCGCTGCTCACCGATTGGACCGATGCCGCCGCCGAAACCGCGCCGGGCGATGAGGCCCTACTGGCGGTGGCCCGCGATGGCATCGCACGTCTTAACCGGCTTTACGGCGAGGACCGGTTCTTGCTGCTGCATCGGGCAAGGCGATGGAACCCCCGCGAGGGGCGCTGGATGGGGTGGGAGCGCAAACGCGGCAAGCTGCATGAGCTTAATCGATTGCTGCGCGGCGCCACCGATACAAGTTTCCTGACGATTAGCGGCCCAGTCCCCTCCGATGTGCGTTTCGTCATTACCCTCGATGCCGATACGAAATTCCCACGCGATGCGGCGCGGCGGCTGGTGGGAAAACTCGGACATCCACTCAACCGCCCGCGCTTCGATGCAGCCTTGGGCCGCGTGGTTCAGGGCTACGGCATATTGCAGCCACGGGTCACGCCGTCGCTTCCCGTCATGGACAACGGCTCGGCGTTTCAGCGGATATTCTCATCGCGGCGCGGCAGCGATCCCTACGTCTTCGCCGTCTCCGACGTCTACCAGGATCTTTTTGGCGAGGGTTCCTTCGCCGGCAAGGGTATTTACGACATCGACGCCTTCGAGGCAGCGCTGGCGGAACGGATCCCCGAGAATACGATGTTGAGCCACGATCTTTTCGAGGGCAATTTCGTTCGCACCGCTCTGGTCACCGATATCGAGGTCGTCGAAGAATATCCTGAGCGCTACGCAGTTGCTGCGGCCCGGCAGCATCGCTGGGTGCGTGGCGATTGGCAACTGTTGCCATGGATCGCGGGGACCGCTCCTCCCAGGGCATCGGGCAAGGGGGGATCGCCTTCGCTTGGCCTGTGGAAAATGATCGACAATTTGCGGCGCTCGTTGACTCCCATCTTTTCGCTGCTAGCACTCACCGCGGGTTGGCTTGGACTACCGGGTACACTGCCTGCGGCGTGGACAGCCTTCGTCATTCTGGCAGCCTTCATTCCAGCGATACTGCCGGTGTTCTCCGGCTCAAGTCTCCGGAATGTGCCGATCACGGCGGCCAGCCAGTTGCGGACGATCGCAGGCGACGTGGCCCAGGCGCTGGCAATAACCGCAGCGAACCTGACTTTTCTCGGACATCAAGCCGGACTCATGGCCGACGCCATCGCCCGCACGCTTTATCGCCTGTATGTGAGCCGCCGCCTGCTCGAATGGACCACAGCCGCCCAGCTGCATGCGAGCGCGCGTCCCGGGCTTTTAGCCAGCCATCGGCTCATGGCGTGGAGCATCGCTGCGGGTTTATCGGTTTTCGGGATTGCCCTGTGGCGTGGGGATGGACCGGCTATTTCCGCCATCCCGTTCGCCGTGCTGTGGCTCGCCGCACCCGCCGTCGCATGGTGGATCAGCAAGCCCAGCCTTCCCGCCGACGAATTAGCGGCATCGCCCGGTGACCGCCTGGCGCTCCGTCTCGCCGCACGCCGGACCTGGACCTATTTCGAGACGTTCGTGACCGCCAGCGACAACATGTTGCCGCCGGACAATTTCCAGGAGGATCCCAAACCCGTCATCGCCCACCGTACGTCGCCCACCAACATCGGGCTCTATCTTCTCTCTGTTGCCAGCGCGCGCGAATTCGGTTGGCTCAGTCTCGGTGATGCAATCACGAGAATGGAGGCAACGCTCGCCACCATGGAGAAAATGGAGAAGTGCAGGGGCCACCTCTACAACTGGTATGATACGGAAACGCTTCGTCCACTTGAGCCACGATATGTTTCAACAGTAGACAGCGGGAATCTCGCCGGCCATCTAATTGCGCTTTCCAACATCTGCGCGCATTGGCTGCTGCAACCTGCGGCTGGCGTGCAATACCTGGACGGCATCGGCGATGCGGCCGAAATCCTGCGGAGCGAGATTTCCACTGTGGTCCTCGGCAAGCGCAGCCACAAGCAGGCCTGTGCTCACGTAAATCAGCAGCTCTCAGCCTTCAGGCGCGCTATCGATGGAGCACGGAAAGCGCCCGAACTTCTTCCCGTCCGCCTCATCGACCTTGCGGTGCAGGTGAACGCCATTCATGAAACGGCCGTACGCCTGGCCGCGACGCTTGAAGCTTCCGCGGCAGATGAAATCTTGCGCTGGGCCGTTGTCTTGCGCGAGGCGGTGGAAACCCAGCTCAAGGACGCGGTTCTCGATCCCGCCACGGTTCAGTACATCCAGAAACGGCTGGGTACTATCGCCGCCGATGCCCGCAATCTGGCATTGGGCATGGAATTCGGCTTCCTGTTCGATCAGCAGCGCAATCTTCTCGCCATCGGCTACCGGGCCACCGAAGCGGCGCTGGATGAGAACTGCTACGACATGCTTGCCTCCGAAGCGGCGCTGGCAAGCTTCTTTGCGATCGCCAAGGGCGATCTCCGCGCCCGCCACTGGTTCAGGCTGGCGCGGCCGGTGACGGCGCTTCACGGCGGCGCCGCACTTGTTTCCTGGTCGGGCTCCATGTTCGAGTATTTGATGCCGGCGCTGGTATTGCGGGCGCCTGCCGGCAGCCTGATCGCGCAAACCGCGCGCCTCATCGTGCGGCGGCAAATTGAATACGGGCAGAGCGCCGATGCGCCATGGGGCATTTCCGAATCGGCCTTCAGCGCGCGTGACGTCAATTTCACCTATCAGTACTCGAACTTCGGCGTGCCCGGTCTTGGCCTCAAGCGCGGCTTGTCCGATAATCTGGTAATCGCACCCTATGCCACGGGACTGGCGGCGATGGTTGCGCCCCGCGCCGCCGCTGCGAATTTCGCGGCATTGGCGCAAGCGGGTGGCCGTGGACGCCATGGTTTTTACGAAGCCCTCGATTTCACGCCGGCGCGATTGCGCGCGGGTGAAAACGTGGCGGTGGTCAAGTCCTATTTCGCCCATCACCAGGGCATGACAATTGCGGCCCTCCTCAATGCCGTTCAGGACGGTTTCATTCGCGCACAGTTTCACGGGGAACCCATGATCAGGGCCACCGAATTGCTGCTGCAGGAGCGGGCCCCCCGGCAAGTGCCGGTGATGCTCACCAGCGTGGCGTCGACCAATCCCACAACCGTGGCCCCCATCCTCGAAGCCTCCCAGCCCCGCCGGGGCGATCACCGTACGCTCACGCCGCCAGCCACCCATCTTTTGTCGAACGGCCAGTACACGGTCATGCTCACGGCCGCTGGAACGGGCTACAGCACGTGGAACGGCATCGCCATTAATCGCTGGCGCGAGGACGCAACGCGCGGTGACTGGGGAGCCTTCGTGTTCCTGCGCGATGTGGCCGGAGGCTCCACGTGGACGGCAGGCTACATGCCCGCTGTTGCGGAACCGTTTTCCTATGACGCGCAGTTCAGCGAGGAGAAAGCGGAGGTACATCGCCGGGATGGCAGCTTTGCCACAACTCTCGAATGCCTTGTCTCCAATGAAGACAATGCCGAAGCGCGGCGCGTGAGCATCGTTAATTCCTCTCTCGTCGCGCGGAGCGTGGAGGTGACCAGCTACATGGAACTGGTGCTGTCCCCCCCAGCCGCCGACGATGCGCATCCGGTGTTCAACAAGCTGTTCGTGGAAACGGAATATGTCGAGGAACTGGAAACGCTTCTGGCCACGCGGCGCAGGCGTTCGCCGTCCGATCCTGAAATCTGGGTCGCGCAATTCATGCTATCGCAGGGCAAGTCGGCGGCGAGGCTCGACTTCGAAACAAGCCGGACGCAATTCGTTGGCCCCGGCAACGACATCGCTTCGGCGGCGGCTCTGGTGAACGGCAAGCCGCTGACCAAAACCGTAGGCGCGGTGCTCGATCCCGTTTTCGCCCTCCGCCGCCGCTTAAAAATTCCTCCAGGCCAGCAGGCAAGCTGGACGATCTGGACGATGGTCGCGGAAAGCCGCGAAAAGGTCCTTGATCTTGTCGACCGGCACCGCCAACACGCCGCCTATGAACGTGCGCAGATTCTTGCCTGGACGCATTCACGCATCCAGTTGCGGCATTTGTCGATGGAAGGCAATGACGCCAACCTCTTTCAGCGCCTCGCCAGCCATCTGATTTATTCCAGCAATGCCTGGCGCCCCTCATCCAGCGTCATCCAGTCCAACATGCGCGCTCAGCCCACGCTGTGGGCGCAGGGCATTTCCGGCACCAAGCCAATTCTGCTGGCGCGCATCGATGTGGCGGAGGATATCGATGTTATCCGGCAGTTGCTGCGGGCCCATGAATATTGGAGCGCCAAGCGTCTGGCGGTCGATCTCGTCATTCTCAATGATCGCCGCGCCTCATACATGCAGGATCTGCAAGGAGCGATAGAGGAACTGATCCGTAAAAACCGGGCGGCTTCGGTCCAAGCTGGCATGAGTGGTGCTGGCCAGATTTTTGCCTTGCGCGCCGATCTTCTGCCTCCGGAGACGTTGGCCATGCTGCCGGCGGTGGCGCGGGTGGTGATCGGCGCCCACGCCGGAAGCCTGGCAAATCAAATGGCACGGCTGCGCGGCGCCCCGGCCGCGGTGGCCCGCTTGAAATCGCCCATCCGCCCTGTTGCAACACGAAATGCTCAAGCAGTTTCGGTGGCGGCTACGGGGAACCTGGCGTTCTTCAACAGCTATGGCGGCTTCGATGAGGAGAAAGGCGAAT
>Ga0187892_10008247_pt1 | contig 14351 bp, 11 predicted proteins | sample MA1701073metaG_FD_139345 | JGI IMG/M metagenome (GOLD analysis project Ga0187892, IMG submission 139345) | Bio-ooze microbial communities from a basaltic lava cave in the Kipuka Kanohina Cave System on the Island of Hawaii, USA - MA170107-3 metaG ... | reverse complement strand
CTCAGGTCGGCGCCCCCTCCGAGGAGGTGCGTGGCGAAAGTGTGCCTCAGCACGTGCGGGCTCACGTTTTTGGGAATCCCCGCGAGTAACGCGTATTTCCTGATAATCCTGTCCACGCTCCTCACGTTCAACCTGTCTCCCCTCGCATTGACGAACAAGTGGTCTCCCCTGGGGTTCATGCCGAGCCTTTCCTGCAGATAATCACCTAACGCCCCAGCCGCTTTGGAGCCGACCGGGACGATCCTTTCCTTGTTACCCTTCCCAAGGACCTTGACCGTCAGATTCTTCAGGTCGATGTCGTTTAAATTAATCCCGACAAGCTCGCTAACCCTGAGGCCGCTCGAGTAAAGGAGCTCGAGCACCGCGGCGTCCCGGGATACGAGCGCGCCCTCGCCCTCGATACTCAGAAGCTTGACCACCTCGTCGACCGTGAGGAATGTCGGGAGCCTCTTTTCCCCGCGCGGCGTGGGGACGAGCTTTGCAAGGTTATTTTTAACCGCTCCCTTCCTTATAAGGAACTCGAAGAAAGTCCTTACGGATGCGAGTTTCCTCGATATCGACGACCTCGAGTTTCTCGTGTACAGCCAGCTTACATATGCCCTTACCGGCGTTTCGTCGAGCTTCTCGAAATCTATTGCGCCCGCTTTTTCGCCGACGAGCTTTTTTTCTTTTATGACGCGCAGGAACTCGCCTATATCGGTGATGTAGGCCTTGACGGTGTGTTTCGAGTAATTCCTCTCGGATCCCAGATAGTCCCTGAAATTCTGAATGAGCTTTTCCATGATATCAATCGTTATAATATAAACACCGCTCCCTATCTTTCAATGGAGGGGATTTATCGTGAGCGGGAGAGGCATAAAGGGGATCCGGGCCCGACGCAAGGCTCCGCCTGCATATTATATGTTACATTGCGGGCGCCATACGGAGAAGCGAGGCCTTTAATTACTGAACCCCGCGTAATCTTTAGAGAGCTCGTCATAGAATAAACCCGACAGCTGCACGCGCTTCGCGCCTATGTAGCGCTTCTTATAATACTGTTTGTTGATGCTGTCGATGGTTACCTTCCGGGATGCCGAGGAGGCGTGTATAAACTCATCGTTCCCTATGTAAATACCTACGTGTGAAGGGTATTTCGCATACGTCGTGAAAAATACGAGGTCCCCTGTATCGAGGTTCTTTTTAGGAATGCGGTATCCGGAGCTGTAGTATATGTCCCTTGCCGTCCTGGGCAGATATACGTTGAACCTGCTGAATATTTTCTTTACATAACCAGAGCAGTCGATTCCGGTCGAGAGGTCGTTTCCGCCGAATTTATAGGGGGCTCCCAGATACTTCTTTGCCACCTGTATGATGCTTTCTTTTGAGAACCTCCCGTTTTCGACTTCGGATTCCGTATAGTTATATTGTCCGTTCGATTCATGAATGGTTTTTGTTTTCTCGGTTACGACTCTATATTCGGTTTCCTGCCGTTCGTAGCCGGGGATATATAGTACCTGTCCGGCTCTGATCGAATTACCCTTTATATTATTTTCTCTCTTGAGCTCTTTTATGGTAACGTCGTAGCGCCGGGCTATGCGGCCGAGCGTGTCGCCTTTTTTAACCACATATTCACCCCTCGGAAGAGAGGATGCCGTCACGATATCAGCTTCACTTTCGCCCGGTTCTGCGGAGGAAAGACCGGGTATGCTCAGTCTCATTCCCGCCCGCAGCGTGTCGCTCGAGAGCCCGTTCGCTCTCTTTATTTCACGCACGGAAACTCCGAACTTTTTACCGATTTTACTGAGCGTGTCACCCTTCGCGACCGTGTACTTGGACTGAGTTACCTTCTCCTGCGGTACGGGGATGAGGAGTATGTCGCCGTTATTTATCGTATCTTTCTTGAGAGCGCTCGCTTTCTTGATTTCCTCTACCGTGACCCCGAAGCTATCCGCAATATTTCCGAGCGTATCGCCCGGCTTAACGACGTACCTCTTCTTGATATAGACTTCGCTTGCGTGCTCAGGCGCCGTTTCCTTTATTACTGTTTCTTTTACTACTACTTCTTCTTCGGTCTCCAGAGCGACCTCGGTGCCGGGAACCTTCAACACCTGCCCCGACCTCAGGTTACTGTTTTTGAGCCCGTTTGCCTTTTTGAGCTCGCTCTGTGAGACGCCGAATTTGAGAGCGAGTTGCCCGAGCGTGTCCCCTCTTCTGACTGTGTATTCCCGTGAATACTTCACTGTTTCGGTGGTTTCGGTTACGGATACGGTCTCTGCGGCTGACTCTTCCCGTACGGTCTCATTTGCTGCGACCAAAGCCCCGGATGTGTTGAGTACGAGTCTTTGGCCGACCCTGAGATTGCTGTTTTTAAGATTGTTGTACTTCTTGATGCGCTCTACCGATACGCCGAACGTTTTCGAAAGCACGTACAGCGTGTCGCCTTTTTTTACTATATATTCCGACGGCGCATTATTTTGATCGTCCTTTTTGTCGGGGGCTGAGTCTCCCTTGTCGTTATTGAGGGCAAGGGTTTCCTTGTCTTTAGTATCTGTACCCGGAACGACCAGCACTTGTCCGATCCTGAGCTTCCTGCTGTCGAGGTTGTTGAGCTTGATTAGCTCATCGGTGCTTACGCCGAGCCTTTTGGCGATCGTTCCAGGGGTGTCGCCTTTTTTGATAATGTATTCTTTCGTATTCGTTTTTGAAGGAACTGTGCTATTGTCTGACTCGGCGCGGTTGGGTTCCACACTTTCCTGATCGGCAGGAACAACTTTCTCTACAGATGCTGTCAGCCCCTGATTGTAGCCGGGGACGGAGAGCCTCTGTCCGATCTGGAGATTCCTGCTGTCGAGGCTGTTGAGTTTAATCAATTCATCCGTGCTGACACCGAGCTTTCGGGCGATCCCGCCCGGGGTATCGCCCTTAACCACGGTGTAAGCGCTTGCCTTCACCGAAACCGGCTTGTCAACGGTTTTGCCAGCTACTGCCGGGGCGTCATCAAATGCCCCCGTTCCGTTCCCGGGGATCATGAGGACTTGTCCGATCTGCAGTCTATCGTTCTTAAGTCCGTTGGCTTTCCTGATGTCCCCGCTCGACACGTTGTACCTGAGCGCGATGTGTCCGAGCGTATCGCCCTTTTGGACGGCGTAACCGGACGTCTCCGCGGGAAGGCTTTTAGAAGAGTTTTCCACCTTACCCGCTCTTTCACTGACCGGATCTGCCGTTTCAGGCTTTTGAGGCTCGCTGACTTTAGCCGGCTCGGGATTTGAGGATGGGATTAAGAGCTTTTGTCCGATTTGTAGTTTTGTATTCTTTAAACCGTTTGCTTTTTTCAGGTCTTCCGAAGACAGACCGTATGTTTCCGCTATTTCGCCTAATGTATCGCCGTTCTTTACAGTGTATTCGTTATTATTGCCGCGAGCGATGTTTTTTGCCGTTGTGTCCTCGTCGTTGACGGAGACACCGACCGTTAAAACGTCGCCGATATCCAGCCTGTTATCCTGTAACTTGTTTATTGATTTTAGATCGTCGACTGTAAGCCCGAACTTCCTGGATAAATCATAAAGGTTATCTCCTTTTTTGACTGTGTATTTTTCGGTCGCCAAAGCTGATGCCGGAAGGAGAACCGCAATAAGGATAATTAGGGAACGCCTGAGTGCCATACCTATACCTCCTGCAGAGACAAAATCTTAAAATAATCCAATCCCGGAATAAAATGCCGAGATCCGGTCATGCTTTCTGGTCTAGGTTTTCAAAGAACTAAGTAAACTACTTAAAATTAACTGGGACTGATTATACATGAAAAAAATAAGATATGTAAGAGGAATTATATAGTTATGGATATTTCTCGTTTTTCGGGTTAAGACGCCTGCTTAGTTTAATAATTTCAGGCGGTATTATTGTCCGAGGAACGGTACGTTCTTCCTGAGCCATTCGCCCAGGGGCAGTCCGAGGATATGGAGAATTATTATGGTTCCGTCCCCTGTTCTTTCCCTGGTGAGCACCTGTCTTATGAGCCTTGAAGCGATTTTCTCCATATCACCCGCGCCAAGTCCCGGGGTGTCGAGGAGCTCGTTCATCCTGAGTGTGATGACCCCCATTTTAGGGGAGCTGAAATCGGAATCGCCCGAATACTCTATATTGAAGGTTATATCGTAAGGGGCGAAGCTGTCCGGCGGTATATCCGATATGCCCACGATACGTATATAGTCGAGAGTCGGCATGCGTATCACCAATCGTGATTGGAACGGCCGTCGGGCGGCATGCCGCGGTCATGTATATACGGACCGGCAGGGGCGGGACTTATTCGATTATGTTGGTACATATATAGAGGAATTCATCCCCGAGCTCCCAGTTGATGGTCATTATCTGGATCTGGCCTTTATCCTTGAGGTCGTTCAAGGCCTCGACGACCCTTATCTTCGTCTGGTTGAATTCGAGCCCCGGGTTCTCATCCACGATTGCCTGCGTGAGCCTGTCGGTATTGGAGTTCCCCTGTCCCGCGCCCTTGCAGAGTAAATTCAGCAATTGAGATTCTATATCGTTCATTGCGCCCTCCCGGGTTAATGTTCCCGGACATGCTTTTAAAACCGCTCTTATCCGCAACCCTTGAACTCGAGCCCGGGAAAGAGAATCTAAAACGAAATATAGTGTATTATACAAAAAAGTGCAATAATACATGCATATAATAATCAACACCCCGCTTAGGGAGCGTTGATGACGGCGCTTGATGAAAGTCCTTCTTTATACCCATGAATTCCCCCCGTTTCTGGGAGGGCTGTCCACGACGAGCCTGAAGCTGGCAAGAGGCATATCCGGCCCGGGAATAGAGACAGTCGTTCTCGCCCCCGGCTACGGCCGGGAAGACCGTGCGATAGACATGGGGCTCGGATGCCGTGTCATCAGGATCGGGGGTCTCGGAAGCAGGTGGATAAAGGCAATGCCCTACGCCGACATATTGCTCGGATTGTTTTCACTCATGTCCGCGCTCCGCAACGAAGAACCTGACATCGTGCTTTTCATAACCGAAGAGGCCGAAGCCGCGGGGGGTCTCGTGCCGCATATCTCGTTCGTGCCCGTAGTACGTGTGGCGGGCTCCGGTATCACTACCTGCTTCTACGGAAACAGGATAATAAAAAGACCGATGAAGCATCCCATGAGAAGGCTCTACAGAAACGCCGGGCGCATCATAGCTGTAAGCAGGAACACGAAGAGGCTTCTTGAGAGTGTAGGGGTCTCTGAAGACAAGATCACGGTCATCTACAACGGCGTAGGTGAGGAAATGCTGACGAGGTTGCCTGAAGCGGATAAGCTAAGTGCCCTCAGGGCGAAGCACGGGATCGGCGAGGCCGCCCCGGTCATCATCACTGTCGCGAGGGTGCTTCCGAGGAAGGGCCAGGATATGGTTATCAGGGCTCTCCCGCTCATAAAAAAAGAATTCCCGGATATCGTATATATCGTCGTCGGCGAGGGCCGGTACAAAAACGAGTTCAGGGAACTGGCAGAGGGTGCGGGCGTGAGCGGCTCCGTGATTTTTACGGGGGGAGTCAGCCACGAGGAAATAATCGATTACCTCGACCTTGCGGACGTGTTCGTGATGCCGAGCAGGGACTGGGACAACAAGGTCGAGGGACTGCCGAACGCGTTGATCGAGGCGAGCGCGAGGGCAAAGCCCGTTATCGCTTCGAAATTTGGTGGATCCGCAGAGGCGGTGAAGGACGGGGCTTCGGGAATCCTCGTCGACCCCGAAAGTGTCACGGACATTGCGGGAGCGGTGGAGTCGCTCCTGAGGGACCCTCGGAAAGCCCGCCTCATGGGCGAGAGCGGCAGGGATATGGTCAAAGAGCTCCATACCGAGTCCGGCATGATAAAAAATTATATCGACGTATTAAAAGAAGTGCTTAATGGAAAATCATAAAGCCTCTTTGGAAATAGCGGCGAATGAGTGAACCTCGCAGTCTCCAGAAAAAACTTTTCATAAACGCTTCCCTCCTCTTCAGCGGTAAAGCGGCGGCCGGGGGGTTCGCCGCCCTCCAGACGGTCATTCTCGCGAGGATACTCGGGGTAACCGACTACGGGCTCCTCCAGCTCGTTATCGCTTACATAGCAATGATGAACCAGTTCTTCGATGTCAGGGTTTGGGAAACCGCCGTAAGGTATATCGGATCGTACTGGGAAAAGGGCGAGTCGGATAAAACCCTCGCAATGATAAAGCTCTCATACGTCCTCGACGTGGGGAGCGGGGCCGTCTCTTTCATAATCGCGATCGCGACGGCGAAGTTGATAAGTAAATACGTCATACACTCGCCCGAGGCTTATATATATATCTGGATCTATGCTGTCGGGCTCTTCGTCGAAACCGCCAAGCTGACGTCGGACGCGATACTTAGGGTGTTCGAAAAGTATAAGAATATAGCCGTGATAAATTCTTTAGAGAACCTCACGCAGCTCGTGCTCGTAGCGGCGCTCCTTTTACTCGGGCTCGGAATAAAGGGGGCGTTATACGGTCTCGTAATATCGAACTTCATAGCCGCTGCCGTGAGGCTCTGGGCTGTCATGAGGGCGCTCGAAGAAAAAAAACTGGGCAGCTGGCTTTCCGCCGATATATTTCTGATAAAGGGCCAGTGGAGGGAGATCGCCTGGTTCCTCGGGAATACGAGCTTCATGGCGACGCTGAAGACCGGGAGCGACAAGTATCTGGGAATGATGATTCTCGGTTTTTTTGCCGGCAAAGAGGCAGTGGCATTTTACAGGATAGCCAATTCGGTCGCGGGGATTTTAAACCGTATCGTGGATACGCTCTACGAGGCGATTTTCCCCGAGCTCATTAAATTCACGACCATTAAAGCCATGGACGGGTTCAGGAAATACATAAAAGAATCGACGAAAAATCTTATGAAGCTCATCGTGCCCGTGACGGTATTGATAATCGTATTCGCGGGGCCCATAGTACGCTTGGTTTTCGGCGAGGATTACGCTCCCGCCACGAACACGCTCAGGATACTAGCGCTCGGCGTGCTTATTGCCAGGTATACATACTGGATCAACCCTGCTCTCCTAGCCATGGACAGACCGGGTGTAAGGACGACGTTTTATGTAATTACCACCGTGGTCTATCTGGCCCTTATGTTCATACTCGTGCCTCAATACTCTTACATAGGGGCGGCGTTCGCGTTTCTGGGGTTTGCCGTGATTAAATCTGCGCTTTCCTTCGTTGTGTTCAGATATTATATGAGAAAGGACGGGCAGCGGGGCCTCTGAAGCGGCTGTGCCTGTTTACGGTTCTGTTACTTTATAAGACCCTTTTCGTCGAGGTATTCCGCGAACAGCTCGGCCATCTTTTCAGCACCCAGGTCGTTCACGTGGCGGCCGTCGCGCCAGTATTTTTCGTCTTTGGGCATAACCGACGCGAAATCGAAGAACGGGATGCCGTTCCCGAGGGCCACTTCCCTGACCACCTCGTTATTTTCCTCGAACCCTTTTTGATAATACGGGGTCGAAGCGTAGTCGTTGAGATAAGGAGAATACGCCCACGTCGAGAACAAGATTTCGACGCCGTTCGCCTTCGCGATTGCAGCCATATTGTTCAGGTTGCGTCTGAAATAAACGGGCGGGTTCGCGTCCAGTAGCCCCATCGGGTCGTGTTTCGCCACCGAGACCGGACCGTATGCGGTATTTCTAGGGGTTATGAAGTTCCCTATACCGACCTGCTCTGTTACGCCGAGCTTCCTCAGTATAACCCTGAAGAGCGCGCTGTGCTCGAGGAATATGATCGACGGCGGGTCCCACTGCTTTCTCCGGCCCGAATCGTCTCCCCTGTATGAAGCCGGATCTACGAACCGAGCGTGCACGTCGTTCGTGCCCTCGTACTCTATTATCAGGTCGGGCTCTACGTCGAGCACCCTGAATTCCAGGTTGATGAGCGTCTCCCAGGAATTATATCCCCCGACCCCAGCGTTAATCACCTCCACGTTTTTATATCCGTACTTGTCCCTCAGTATCCTCTCGAGTTGAGCGGCCCAGGTCTTTTCGTTGTCCTCGATCCCGATGTTGTATGTCGAGGATCCGCCGAGGAGCACGATCCTGAAAACCCCGCCCGGCTTCTTCGCCGGGAATTCGTCGTTCCTGTACCCGAGCGAGTTATGAGTCGTATTTCCTCTCCTGTACTTTGGGTTCGGGTAGTAGTTCAGATAGTGGTGGCGTATGTATCTCTGGTTGTCGGGGCTCAGGTATGAGTAGAGCGAATACTCGAGGCTCACGTCTTCAGGGGCGATGAAGCCGAGCCAGATGCGCGTGGCGATTTCCAGTATAACGAGCGTGAAGAGAACGCTCCCCAATACGAGATACAGCTTTTTTTTAAATGGCCGTGTGCTTTCGGTTTTGTTCATTCCATGCTCTCGGCTTAAAATTAATTCGCGCGGTTTCTCACGTTTTCCGTCTTCCTGAGAGCGGCGCGGAAAATATGATAGCACAAGTTTTGGCAATTATTCGCGCCCGGCCGCTGATTGTCCCGGGCTTTTTCCTGGATTATATTACTGGAAATTTATGATATACAAATGCTGAAGGCCGGTTCCGGAATTCTATATGCCTCACAAACACTCTCGTCCTTCCGGGGAAAGCCGTTCAAGCAGCGAGGGCTTCGTTAATATTGAATAGATACTTGAAGACTTTCTTGCTTATCCTTGTATCGCTGGTCATGTCGCTTCTGATAGCCGAGGGTCTTTCCAGAATTGTTTTCGACCCTATTGATTTCCTAAAGCCCAGGAGGGTTCCCGACGATGTCCTCAGGTACAGGATCGTGCCCGGAACAGGGGCGCACGATGAGCTCGGATTCAGGAACAAATCGGTGCCGGATACGGCCGAAGTGGTGGCGATAGGCGACTCCCACACATACGGCATAAGCGCGAGGGCGAGCGAATCCTGGCCCGGCGCGCTCGGGAGTATGACGGGTAAGACGGTATATAACCTATCTCTCGGAGGTTACGGCCCCGCCGAGTATCTCTATCTTATGGAGACGGAGGCGCTTGGTTTCCATCCCGATATTATCATCGCCGGGTTTTATCTTGGTAACGACATCAAGGACTCCTTCACGGCCGTCTATAGTGTCGACAGATGGAAGGATATGAGGAAGCCGGAGCTACAAACATATCAGGGGAGCGGAGAGTCGGACGATGAGGATGGCTTTTCTTACGGCATAGGCGACTGGCTCGCAGGGAACAGTGTGCTGTACAGGCTCGTGAGCTCCTCATTCATAGGGGACAGCCTCAGGCAGTCAAGGAGGCTCGGGAGGGGCGAGCAGATCGTCATGCTCGAGGACGAGAAGAACGGCATCAGCACCGGATTCACCCCTGACCAGAGGCTCAGAGGGCTCGACCTCGGGAAGGCCGAGGTCAGGGAAGGGCTCAGGCTGAGCCTGGAGTTCTTCAGCCGGATGAAAGAGCTCGCGCAAAAAAACGATATCGAATTCATAGTTGTCATCATCCCTACCAAGGAGAGCGTATTCGCGGAATATATAGAGGGGAACAAAGCTCTGCCCGCGTCTGAAAAAATCGATTATCTCATCGGGAACGAAAGGCAGGCGGATACGGCTGTCAAAAAATATTTCGACGAGCACGGTATCCGTTACGTCGATGCGCTTCCGTCCCTCAGCAGGAGCGCGGGCGTGGAGCAGATATACCCCAACAACTTCGGCGGGCATGGGAACAGGAACGGTTACAGAATAATAGCCGAGTCGATTAAAAACTACCTTGACGGATTGTAGGACATAGACGGGCCGCTGAGCCCGTTTTACATACGCGGATTGTGCTTTTATAATTCTCAATCCCTATGGTAAGAGTAAAGGTTTGCGGTATTATGAATTCTGATGATGCCTTTTGCGCTGCCGACCTGGGCGCGGATGCGCTGGGTTTTATATTTTACAAGGGCAGCAAGAGGTATATAGACCCTCGTGACGCCCGCACGATCATCTCCTCGCTGCCCCCGTTCGTCACTCCCGTAGGTGTCTTTGTAAACCAGGATGCCGATGTGATTAAGGAAGCGGTCGAGACTTCCGGTGTAGACACGGTGCAGCTCCACGGTGACGAGACCCCGGAGTTCTGCGCTCTCCTGCCCTATAAATTAATAAAGGCGGTAAGGGTGAAAGACACCGTGAATACGGAAGAAGTTGAACTTTATCCGGTTCTGGCTATCCTCTTTGATAAGCATACGGACGAGTTGTACGGGGGAACGGGGACGAGCTTCGACTGGGGGGTGTTAAAGGGTATCGCAATATCGAAAAAAGTGATTTTATCCGGCGGCTTAACCCCCGAGAACGTATCCCGGGCTATCGAAACTGTGAGACCATACGGGGTGGATGTGAGCACGGGCGTCGAAGACTCTCCGGGAAAGAAAAACCACATGAAGATGAGAAAATTTATCGAGGCGGTGAAAAATGGCGGCTAGACCTGTAATGCCGGACGAATTGGGTCATTTCGGCATATTCGGCGGCAGGTATGTCTCCGAAACCCTGATGCCTGCTATATTGCAGCTCGAAAAGGCATATCTCGAGATTAAAGACGACCCGGAGTTCGAAATGGAGCTCAATTACTACCTGAAAGAATACGTCGGGCGTCCGACGCCTCTCTACTTCGCCGAGAGAATGACGAAAGACTTGGGCGGAGCGAAGATTTACCTCAAGCGCGAGGACCTCGCGCACACGGGCGCACACAAGATAAATAACACCATAGGTCAGGCGCTCCTCGCGTCGCGCATGGGAAAGAAAAGGATCATCGCCGAAACAGGCGCCGGACAGCACGGTGTTGCAACGGCTACAGTCGCGGCGCTCCTCGATATGGAATGCGAGATATTCATGGGGCTCGAGGATACGAGGCGTCAGTCGCTAAACGTAACTCGCATGAAGCTCCTGGGTGCGACGGTGAGAGAGGTGACTCAGGGCACGCAGACGCTCAAAGACGCGATGAACGAGGCAATGAGGGACTGGATCACCAATGTCAGGAATACTTTTTATATAATAGGCAGTGTGGCGGGGCCCCATCCCTATCCCATGATGGTCAGGGACTTCCAGTCGGTCATAGGCAGGGAGGCGCGGGAGCAGATACTGGAGAAGGAAAAGCGCCTGCCCGACCTCCTCATCGCCTGCGTAGGCGGAGGCTCGAATGCAATGGGTCTCTTCTATCCCTTCCTCGGCGATGAAACGGTGAAGATGACGGGTGTCGAAGCCGCCGGCAGCGGCATTGGGTCGGGGCACCATGCGGCGAGCATTTCGAGCGGAACTGTGGGGGTCCTGCACGGCAGCAAAACATACCTGCTCCAGGACGAAAACGGGCAGGTCCTGGGGACACACTCCATAGCCCCGGGTCTCGACTACCCGGGCGTGGGGCCCGAACATTCCTACCTGAGCGATACGGAGAGGGTCTCGTACAAGAACGTTACGGACTCCGAAGCCCTCGAAGGGTTCAAGTACCTTTCTCAGGTGGAGGGGATAATCCCTGCACTCGAGTCGGCTCACGCCGTCGCCTATGCGAGGAAGGCGGCACTGGGGATGCCCAGGGATTCTGTCATAATAATCTGCCTCTCGGGACGCGGGGACAAGGATATAAACGCGGTTTCCGATATCCTTGTAAAGGGTTTAAAACAATGAGATTTAATGGGCTAACCGGGGTGTCCGACTACGAAAATTACGTTGTTTTACTTACGGCCTTCGGGCCGGTCCGAATCTTGACTTTGGCCCTAGAGGTGTTAGATTGTCCGGTACAATTGAATCACGGGGCGGGTATCCGAGTATTTAGTTAACAACATATCCTTCAAAATGCTTTTCGATAAGAGCAGTGGTTTGGGAACAAATGACTGTCGGTCGATTTCATCCATTTAAAATCCACTTCCAAAACACATGAGCAGAATAGCCGATAAGTTCAAAGAGCTGAAAAAGAAGAACAGGATCGCTCTGGTCAATTACGTTACGGCCGGCGACCCGTCGCCCGGATTGACAGCCGACCTGGTGCTCAATCTCGTCGGCAGCGGCGCCGATATAATTGAGCTGGGCGTCCCGTTTTCGGACCCCATGGCTGACGGGCCTGCGATTCAGCTTGCCTCCGAACGGGCGCTCAAAAATGGCACTACCCTCAGGATGGTTATCGACATAGTCAGGCGCATCAGGGAGAAATCCGGGGTGCCTATCATCATCTTCGGCTACTATAACCCTTTCTTTAAATACGGGCTCGAAAGGTTCTCGAAAGACGCAGCCGAGGCGGGGGCGGACGGCGTCCTTGTCGTTGACCTTCCTCCCGAAGAGGCGGGTGAATTCAAGGTGCACACCGACAAGGTGGGACTCGACCTCATCTTCCTGCTCGCTCCGACGAGCACAGGCGAAAGGATCGGCCTCGTAACTAAAAATGCGAGCGGTTTTGTATATCTCGTTTCCGTGACCGGCATCACGGGCGTAAGGCCCGATATGGATTATTCTCTCGAAGACCTGACATCGGAGATAAAACAATATACGAAACTCCCGGTCGGCGTCGGGTTCGGTATATCCACGCCGGAGCAGGTAGCGAGAATCGCGGGCTATGCCGACGCGGTTATAGTTGGGAGCGCGATCGTCCGAATAATAGAAAAGCACGGTGAAAATAAAAAAGAATTATTCGACGAACTCACAGGGTTCGTAAGCGGCTTGAGCAGGGCTTGCGGCGGTAATGGTGAAAGACCCCAGAGCAGGGCTGAAAAATAATGCAGAAGGAACTCAGACGTTATCTGTTTATAGGGGATTTCGATTCCTTCCTCCTCGGGCTTTTCTCTAAACGGGGCGAGGTCATCTGGGTGAGCTCGCTCGAGGAAGCCCTTAACCAGACCGGCAACTTTTCCATAATTATGATCGAGAGTATGTATTTTACCCCCGAGCTCACAAAGGAGCTGTCATCGCATTATCCTCAAACGCCGATGATAGTGAGTAACGGGGAGCAGAAAGAGGAGCCTCCGCCCTCTGTGCGGTTCGTCGCGTTCCATAAATTACTCTCCGAAGAAATAGCGCGCGAGGAAAAGCTCGCAAGGACGGACTTGAGGGTCGATGAGCTCAGAAAAGTCCATGCTAACGCGAAGAAGATGCTCATTCTGCTCCATGACCACCCCGACCCCGATTCGATCGCAAGCGCTCTTGCGCTGAGGGCGCTTCTCAAGAGGAATAAACAGACCGCCATAATAGGGCATCTCGGGGACAAGATCTCCCGTCCCGAGAACGTCGCCATGATAGAGCTTCTCGAGATTGATTTACAGGAGCTCGGTGTCGAGGACCTCAAGGACTTCGACTCAATTGCTCTCCTCGACGTGCAGCCTCCGTTTTTCGGTCCGGAGCTTCCTCAGGTGGATACGGTCATAGACCACCACCCCCTTGTCGGCTCGTATGAAGCCGGGTTCAAGGAAATCAGGACCGAGGAGGGAGCGACTTCCACGATACTCACAAAGTATCTGAGGGCGTCGCAGACTGTCATATCGGAGAGGCTCGCGACGGCACTTCTCTACGGAATAAAAACAGATACCGTCATGCTCAACAGAGACGCCGATCCCGACGACATCGAGGCGTTCACTTTCCTCTACCCGCTCGCCAACCTCGGGTTATTGAGGCGTATCGAGCGCGCCGAGGTCCCCCCTTCCGAGATAAAATCTTTCGGGCAGGCGCTCGCCGACCACTGGATAGCGGACCAGATATTCTTCGTCAACGTCGGCAGGGTGGACCGTGAATACCTGATCCCGAAAATGGCGGACTTCGGTATTCAGGTGAAGGGCATCGAGTGGTCGGTCGCATTCGGCATATTGGCGAATACGCATCTCATTATATCGGTGAGGAACGTCGGGTATGTAAAGAGCGCGGGCAGGCTCGTGAGGGAACTGTTCAAGGACATCGGGAGCGCCGGCGGGCACAGGTCTGCCGCGAAAGCGGTCATCTCTTTAAAGAAGGTGAGGAAGATAATAGGGAAGGGTTCACAGGAAGAGATAAAAAAATGGATAACCGAAGAGTTCAGGAAAGCCGTTTCTGAAAAGCCGGATGAAGAAGGCCAGTAACCCCCCCGCTTATTCAAATTAAATCCGGATTGCATTCGTAGAATTTCGAAACTATCGTGCGGCTCTCAAACTGTATTACCACGCATCTCGTCGATCTTGTTTGAATACCGGGAGTCTTCTGAATATAATCCAGATACATGAGGATCGTATTCATGGGGACGCCTGAGTTCGCAGTGCCCTCGTTAAAAGCGCTTGTAGAGTCCGGGGACGAAGTGGTCGCTCTCGTGGCCCAGCCCGATAAGCCCAAGGGCAGGGGGCTCAAGCCCTCTCCGCCGCCGACCAAGGTAATCGCCGAAGAGTACGGCGTCCCTGTGCTTCAGCCT
>Ga0187892_10008246_pt1 | contig 14351 bp, 13 predicted proteins | sample MA1701073metaG_FD_139345 | JGI IMG/M metagenome (GOLD analysis project Ga0187892, IMG submission 139345) | Bio-ooze microbial communities from a basaltic lava cave in the Kipuka Kanohina Cave System on the Island of Hawaii, USA - MA170107-3 metaG ... | reverse complement strand
GGCTGGATTGCGATCGTGCGCGCGATGCCGCGGCTGCCGGCATCGACGGTCGGTCTGCTGCTACTGCTGCAGCCGAGCCTCGCGTTCGTCTGGGACGTCGTACTGTTCGATCGTGCGGTCGACCTCGGCGATGCGGTCGGGATCGCATGCTCGCTGGCCGGGATCTTCCTCGGCACGACGCGCAACGCGTAGATGGCGGGAGGATCGGCGCTCTCGCGCAAGAGAACTTCCGTCGAGCTGACTTCCGGGGACAAGCGCCGTGACCTCCGCTACGCTCGCGTCGAAGCCGAAGACGGCCGAGGCGCGCATGGATCTGACGCGGTACGTCCAGGACGTTCCGAACTTCCCGAGGCCCGGCATCCTGTTCAAGGACATCACGCCGTTGCTCGCCGACGCGCGTGCGTTTCCGTATGCGGTCGAAGCGATGACGGCGACGATCTCGCCCGGCGCGATCGACCTCGTCGCGGGGATCGAGGCGCGCGGTTTCATCCTCGGTGCGGCGGTCGCGCACCACATGGGTCGGGGCTTCGTACCGTTGCGCAAGCCCGGCAAGCTGCCGGGCCTCACGGTCGGCATCGACTACACGCTCGAGTACGGGAGCGATCGGCTCGAGGTCCGCGACGGCACGATCTGGCCGGGCGCGCGAGTGCTGATCGTCGACGACGTGATCGCGACCGGTGGCACGATGGCTGCCGCGATCGAGCTCGTGAAGCGTGCGGAAGCGCAACCCGTCGCGGCGGCAGTACTGATAGAGCTACCCGCGCTGAACGGGCGTTTCCGTCTGCCGTCGGGCTTTCCGCTCGAGCGCGTGCTGGCGTTCAAGTAGGTCACCGCACCGACAGCGCTTCGACGTAGACGACCTCGCACGAGCCGTCGCCCGTGTCGTCGCGGCTTCGCGATGTCGTCCAGCGCCAGCCGTCGATGCGGGCGACGTCGACGAGCAGGCCGCGGAACACTACGACATCGCCGACGCGGACCTTCGCGAGCGTCGCAGCCACGGTGTCGTCTGCCGGGATGAAATGCATGTTCGCCGAGGAGCGCACGATCTCGGCGTGCGGGATCGGCGGGGAGAGGTAGAAGAATCGATACCAGCGCCCGCTCTGCGTGATCGTCAGCGCGTCGATCGTCTTGGTGTCCGACATGCGGTTCCAGCCGAGCGCGAGATCGGTCGGCGACAGTCGAGCCTCGTCGTCGAATCGATAGTCCTCGCGCGCGAGCACGCGCGCGGTGGCTTCGAAGCGCGCGACCGGGGTCAAGGTATGGCGTCCGCGCCGGATCGGCGTGAAATCGGGCGGCGTGGTCTGCTGCGGCGCGGTGGGCGCGAGCACGCCGGGCGCGCGCACGACCTCGCCGGGCGAGGAGCCGAGCGATGCGGCGAGGGCGAGCGCGGCGAGCGCGAACACGATCACGATGGTGCGCGACACGCGGCGAGCATAGCGCGGGGTCAGGGCGCGCCATCGCGCGGTTCATCGTCGACGTCTTCGTAGGCTTCGTCGCGAAAGCGCGGCGAGCAGACGGCGAGGAACACGAGGTCGCCGCTACCGATGTTCGCGATGCGCTGTCGACAGCCGGGCGGGATCAGCGCGACGTCGCCGGGCCCCACCAGCTGGGGTTCGAGCGCGCCGACCTCGACGCGACCGCTTCCCTCGAGGATCACGTAGCGCTCGGCGATGCCGTCGAGTCGATGCCAGCGCGTCGTGACGCCCGGCTCGACGCGCGCGCGCGCGATCGAGACGGCCGGGTCGTCCGGCGTGTTCGACACCTCGACGATCCAGCAGCGCTCCTCGGTGTGGAACTCGGCGCGCGGATCGAAGCGCCGCACGGCCTCCTGCATGGCGCCACCGTGGCGGTCGTTCATGCCGCGGCGGTCGGCAGTGCGGTGAGGACGCGTGCGAGCTCGGCGCGTTCGTCGTCGGCGAGCACAGGGCTGAAATGCAGCACCGCTTCGACGACGTCGCGCGTCTCGAAGTACGCCTCGCTGCACGCGACGTGCACGAACCCGCCTTTCTCGAAGCGGGCGTTCTCGAAGAACGCGAGGCGAATCCGCCACGCACCACGCGCGATCGGCTCGCGGCAATGGCGGCAGCGCGCCTGTGCCGTCGGCGCGCGTTCGGCGCCGTCGATCCGGGGAAGTCGTCGGTGCTCGAGTTGGCGGCGCGCGATGCGTTCGAGACGCTCGCGGTCCGGAACCGCGACATCGGTCGACGTCGCGACCGCGTCGACCAGCGACTCGGGCCGCTTGTACGCGGCGCACGTCGGATGGAACCACAGCACCATCTCGCCGCCGTCCTCACCGTACGGATTCGGTAGCCGATCCCCGAGCCGCACCGTGCCACGCGCGATCGCCTCGCCGCACCCGCGGCAACGCGCCCGCCCGCTCGTCGCAATCTCGAACACCCCACCCATGCGCAAAGCATAAAAGGGGTCAGAGGAAATTAACGTTTCAAACGTTAATTTCCTCTGACCCCTTTTTCGGGGCGGGGGTCTAGGAGGGACTTGGGGAGGTCGCGCAGGATGGCGGCGAGCTTGCGGAGGAACGGGGCGTTCGCGGCGGTCTTGCGCCAGACCAGCGCGATGCGGCGGCTCGGGGCGTCGTCGCGGAAGCGGATGAGCGTGATGTCGTCGGAAGGCGGTACCGGTGGCTTTACCGCGAGCGTCGGCAACAGCGTCAGGCCGACGTTCGCGGCGACCATCTGGCGCAGCGTCTCGAGGCTCGTCGCGCGGAAGCCCGACTTCTCGCTCGCGCCCGCAAGCTCGCAGACGTCGAGCGCGTGCTCGCGCAGGCAATGGCCGTCCTCGAGCAGTAGCAGGCTTTCGTCTTCGAGGTCGGAGAGCTCGAGCGATCGCCGTTTCGTCAGCCGGTGCCCACGCGGCACGGCGAGCACGAACGGCTCCTCGAACAGCAGCTCGGCGTGCAGATGCTCGTCGTGGATCGGCAGCGCGAGGCAAGCCGCGTCGAGCCGGCCGTCCGCGAGCTGCTTCAGCAGCACCGGCGTCTTCTCCTCGACCAGCAGCAGCTCGAGTCGCGGGAAACGTGCGCGGATCCGCGGCACGACGTGCGGGAGGAGGTACGGACCGAGCGTCGGAAACAGGCCGAGCTTCAGCGTGCCGGACTCGGGATCCTTGGTGCGGCGCGCGAGCTCGCGCACCTCGTCGACCTCGCGCAGGATCGTGCGCGCTCGCTCGCTGATGTCGCGGCCGACCTCGGTCAGCAGCACCTTGCGCGGCGAGCGCTCGACCAGCGAGACGCCGAGCTCGTCCTCGAGCTTCCTGATCTGGGTCGAAAGCGTCGGCTGGCTCACGAAGCTCGCCTCGGCGGCACGGCCGAAGTGCTTGTGGTCGGCGAGTGCCACGAGGTACCGGAGGTCGCGGAGGTTCATGTTCGCCCCGTCCGTCCGCTAGAATAGGCAGCGGCTATCGCCGGGATTGTATCAATTGATTGGAACGATGGACGCCACGCCCTGAAAATGCACGCCATCCCGGAGCGGCCCGTATCGAGGCCGCTTCCTTTCCTTTTGCAACCCTTCGTATCGGAGTTCAAGCATGCTGAGCGTTGGTGACAAGTTCCCGCAGTTCAACCTCAAAGCCGTGGTCTCGAACGACCTCGACAAGGCCTTCGTCGACGTCAGCAACAAGACCTACGCCGGCAAGTGGCTCTGCGTGTTCTTCTACCCGAAAGACTTCACCTTCGTCTGCCCGACCGAGATCAAGGGCTTCGGCGACGCGAACCCGCAGTTCGTCGACCGCGACTGCCAGATCCTGACCGGCAGCACGGACTCGGAGTTCGTGCACCTCGCGTGGCGCCGCGACCACAAGGACCTCAACCACCTGCCGTTCCCGATGATCTCGGACATCAAGCGCGAGCTGACCTCGGCGCTCGGGATCCTCGACAAGCACGAAGGCGTGGCGCAGCGCGCGACGTTCCTCGTCGACCCGGAAGGGATCATCCGCTTCGTCTACGTGACCGATCTCTCGGTCGGCCGCAACCCGCAGGAAGTGCTGCGCGTGCTCGACGCGCTGCAGACCGACGAGCTCTGCCCGTGCAACTGGAAGAAGGGCGAAGAGACGCTGAAAGCGGCCTGACCGCCGTCCCCCGAAGGCGCGTCGCTCTCTCCCCTGACGCGTCTTCCGCGGGTGGAAGCTCCCCCTTCCACCCGCACCTTGTTCCCGGACGCGAGGCGCACGCCGCCTCGCGTCCTTCTTTGAAGAGCTGGAGCACGGCCATGACTCTCGACCAACTCCGCGTGCAGCTTCCCGACTACGCGAAGGACCTGCGCCTCAATCTCGAGTCGGTGCTGAGTGAGACGGGTGCGCCGGGCCTCACGCCGACGCAGATCGGCATGGTCGCGGTCGCGTCAGCGATCGCGTCGCGGCACGCGCCGCTGACCGAGGCCGTCGTCGCGTTCGCGCGCGGCACGCTGGACGACGCGTCGCTGAACGGCGCGCGCACCGCCGCCGCGATCATGGCGATGACGAACGTCTACTACCGTTTCACGCACCTCGTCGGCGAGCGCGAGTACGAGACGATGCGCGCCGGTCTTCGCATGAACGCGCTCGCGCAGCACGGCAGCGAGAAGATCGGCTTCGAGCTCGCGTCGCTCGCGGTCTCGGCGATCAACGGCTGCGGCAAGTGCCTCGACGCGCACGAGAAGACGCTGCGCCAGCACGGCGCCTCGGCCCAGGCCGTGCAGAGCGCGGTGCGGATCGCCTCGGTGATCCACGCGGTCGCCGTGACGCTCGAGCAGCAGCGCGCCGCAGCCCCAGCCGACGCCGCCCGCGCGGCCTGAAAAAGGCGCCTGAAAATGGGACGCGCTCAATTAATTTCGATTAATTGAGCGCGTCCCATTTTCTTGTTCGACGAAGCGCACGACGTCGACGAGCGTCGGCGTCGCCGCGTTCTCGCCGCGCGCCATCGCGGCGAGGATCTTCACGTGTCCGACGCCGGCGTAGCGCCGGTACTCGACCGGGATCCCGTTCTCCTCGAGCTTCGCCGCGAGGCGCTCGCTGTTGCGCGGCCAGACCCTGCCGTCCGCGTCGCCGTGCAGCAGCAGGAACGGCGGCTCGTCGCCATCGACGAACGTCACGGGCTGCGTGCCTGGATGGGTGTCGACAGGACCGAAGATCACCTTCAGCGTCTGGTCGGTGATCGGCAGGAAATCGTAGGGTCCGGCGATGCCGACGACGCCGGCGAGGTCGCGCGGCTTCAGCCCGACGGTTGCGAGGTAGCGCGCGTCGGTCGCGACGAGCGCCGCGAGGTGCGCGCCCGCGGAGTGCCCGCCGACGTGGAGACGCGCCGGCGCGGCACCACATTCGACCGCGTGCGACCGCGCCCACGCCACCGCATGCGCGGCGTCCTCGACGAACACCGGGAAGCGCACGGCCGGGTAGACGCGATAGTCCGGGATCGCGACCGCGATGCCGCGCGCGGCGAGGCTGCGGCCGACGAACGCGTACCACTCGCGGTGCCCGTCTTCCCAGCTGCCACCGTAGAAGAACACGAGCATCGGGGCATCGGTGCGGCCCCGCGGGCAGTAGAGGTCGATCGCGAGGTCGTGAGCCGAGTCGTAGACGCGCGTCTCGGTGCGAACACCGTCCGCGTCGCTCGCGAGCTCGAGCGTCTTGAAGAACGCGGCTTGGCAGCCGGCCAGCGAGGGCAGCATGGCGGCGAGTGCAATGGCGCGGACGCGCGCGGCGAGCTTGGCGGTCATCGCGACTGTTTCTATCATGCCCCGTCGATGCCGCGTGACGAGCCCTGCAATGAGCGAAGCCGAAAGCCCGAGCTTCAAGGCGATCCCCGAGCGCAACACCGGCGACGCGATCCTGCGCACCGCGCAGCAGCACCACGTGCAGCTCTCGGCGATGGCCGACGTCAAGGCGAACATCATCATCACGGTCTCCTCGATCGTGCTGACGCTCTCGTTCGGAAACATCGAGGACCGCGATCTGCGCGCCAGCGCGATCGTCCTGATCGTGTTCACGCTCGCGGCGCTGCTGCTCGCGATCCTCGCGGTGCTGCCGAAGTACCGGCCGCTGCGGCTCACGCCCGGCGCGCCGCTGCCGCCGCACTTCAACCTGCTGTTCTTCGGGCATTTCGCCGAGCTTTCGCGCGATCGCTTCCTCGAGGAGATCTCGAAGTCGATGAAGCCCGATGGGACGATCTACGCGATGATGGCGCGCGATCTGTATTCGCTCGGGTACTACCTCGCGCATTTCAAGTATCGGTACCTCAGGCTGTCGTACCTGTTCTTCCTCGCGGGGTTCGTGCTGGCGACCTTGCTGCAGATCTGGCGGCTGGTGACGGGGTAGTGCGAAGGATCGCGGCTGATCGGATGCCAGCGACGTCCGAAGACATGTGGGAGGGGCGGAAGCCCCGACAGCGCGGCGCTTCGATCGTGGCGTCACGCCGTCGGGGCTTCCGCCCCTCCCACAGTGATTCCGGCTGATCGCGCTTCGTCGTCGGCGTCCAGCCTCCTGACCCCGTTCGAGCTCCAGCCGCGTTGAAGCGGTCTGATACGCTCGAAACGGGCGCCTTCAAGCGGGGTTCGCGATGGAACGTCTCGTTCGCGCACTGATGTGCGCGTGGCTCGTGGGGTTCGCCGCAACCGCCGGGGCCGCGGAGCCCGCAGTTCCCCAGGACCTGCGCGATTGGGTCGAGTGGGTGCTCGACGACGACGACGAGCGCGTCTGCCCGATGCTCGTCGCGAGCGACGACGAAACCTCGCACGTCTGCGCCTGGCCCGGCGAGCTCGCGATCGAAGCGGGCGCCGACGGCGCGCGCTTCACGCAGCGCTGGACGGTCTACGCGACGACGCCGGTGCCGCTGCCCGGCGACGCCGGCCACTGGCCGCAGCGCGTGACCGCGAACGGCAACGAGATCCCCGTGGTGCCCGACGAGAACGGCGTGCCGGTCGCGTGGCTCGATGAGGGCGACTACGCGCTGGCCGGGCGCTACGACTGGAGCGAGCGACCCGAATCGCTCGCACTGCCCGACAGCATCGCGCTCGTGCGGCTCAGCGTCGACGGTGCACCGGTGTTTCCGTTGCAGCGCGACGACGAGACGCTCTGGTTCGGTCGCGCCGAGACCGCCGACGCCGATGCCGACAGCCTCGCGCTCGAGGTGTTCCGCCGCGTCGACGACGGCATCCCCGCGGTGCTGACGACGCGCATCGTGCTCAACGCCTCGGGCGAGGGGCGCGAGGAAACGCTCGGCAAGCCGCTGCCCGCGGGGTTCGTGCCGATCGCGCTCGACGGCGCGCTGCCGGCGAAGCTCGAGAGCGACGGAACGCTGAAGGTCCAGGTCCGGCCGGGCAGCCACACGCTGACGCTCGTCGCGCGCGCGACTGCACCGCTCGCGGAGGTCGTGCGACCGGCCCTGCCCGAGCCCTGGCCCGCCGACGAAGTCTGGAGCTATGCGGATTCCGCGCGCCTGCGCGTCACGACCGCGACCGCCGAGCGCGCAATCGATCCCGCGCAGGCGGGCGTTCCTTCGGACTGGGCCGCGCTGCCGGCGTTCCTGCTCGGCGCCGACGAGAAGCTCGTGGTGAAGGAGCGTTCGCGCGGTTTGTCGGCGCAGGACGAGAACCGCCTCGTACTGAACCGCCGGATGTGGCTCAGGTTCGACGGCTCCGGTTTCGACATGCGCGACGCGATCGACGGCACGATGGTGCGCGACTGGCGCCTCGACGTCGCGGCGCCGTACGTGCTCGAGCGCGCGACCATGGCTGGCGAGGGGCTGCTCGTCACGCGCGGACCCGATCCGTCGTTGAGCGGGGTCGAAGTGCGCGCGCGTCGGCTCGACGTGCGCGCCGGCGTCCGTCTCGATGCCGCGGGCGGTGAGCTGCCGATCGCGGGCTGGCAGCAGGAGTTCGACGCGGTCTACGCGACGCTCAACCTGCCGCCGTCGTACCGTCTGTTCGCGGCGCTCGGCGCGGATGCCGCGCCGGGCAGCTGGATCGAGCGCTGGAACCTGCTCGACGTGTTCCTCGTCGCGATCACGACCCTGCTCGCGGCATGGTTCGCGGGCCGCGCGGTCGGCGCGCTCGTGCTCGTCTACCTCGTGCTCGCGTACCACGAGCCCGGCGCGCCGATGTTCGCGCTGCTCGTCGTGATCGTGCTTGCGCTGCTCGCGAAGCTCCTGCCGGCGACCGGGCGGCTCGCGCGCGCGCTGGCCTGGATCCGCAACGCGGCGCTCGTCGTGCTCGTGCTGATCGCGTTGCCGTTCGTCGCGGCGCAGGTGCGGCTCGCGCTGTATCCGCAGCTCGAGCAGTATTCGCCGCGTGTCGCGGCAAGTCTGGACGGGGGCTACGGCATCATCGCGCAGAACGCTGCGCCCGAGGAGACAGTCGACCTCGTCTTCGCGGAGCCCGCAGCACCGCCACCCGCCGCACGCGTCGAGCAGGACCAGCTCGAATCGATCACCGTCGTCGGCGCGCGCATCAAGCGCACCGACGTCGAGACTGCGCAGCCCGTCTTCCAGGTCTCGCGCGAGCGCCTCAAGACGCGCTACGCCGCGAACACCGTCGTGCAAGCCGGCACCGGCGATCCCGGCTGGAACTGGAACGTCTACACGCTGAGCTTCAGCGGCCCGGTGGTCGCGGAGCAGACCGTGCGCCTGCTGATCGCGCCGCCGTGGTTCACGCGCGCGCTGCGCATCGTTGTCGTGCTGCTGCTCGCGGCACTGCTCGCGCAGCTCGCGCGCGCCGCGTTCGGGCGATCGCCGGGGTGGCCGCGCGCGGCGGCAGCGGCGCTCGTCGCCGGTCTCGCGCTGCCCGGCATCGCGGGTGCGGCCGACACGCCGAGCGCCGAGATCCTCACGGAGCTCGAGCAGCGTCTGCTCGAAGCGCCGGAATGTGCGCCGCGCTGCGGCCACATCGCGAGCGCCGAGGTGCTCGCGCGCGGTGATGCGATCCGCGTCGCGCTGTCGGTGCACGCGGTCGAGCGCGTCGCACTGCCGGTGCCGGGCGAGGAGGGCTCGCTCGCGCCGCAAGACATCGTGATCGACGGCACCTCCGACGCAAAAGCGCTGCGCCGCGACGGCGGCGAGACCTGGATCGTCGTGCCGCGCGGCGTGCACCGCGTCGAGATCGCGTACGCCGCGTCGCGCGCCGGCAAGATCGCGCTGCGCTTTCCGCTGGCGCCGTCCCAGGTCACGTTCGAGGGTGCGGGCTGGGAAGCGCAGGGGCTCGTCGACGCGCGGCTCCTCACCGACACGCTCGAGCTCGTGCGCCTGCGCGACGCCGGCGACGCGGACACGGACGAAGCCGCGGCGCAGCAGTTCGCGCCGTACGTCAGGGTCGTGCGTACGATCTCGCTCGGGCTCGACTGGGAGGTCCGCACCGAAATCGTGCGGATCGCTCCGGCCGAGGCGGCCTTGTCGGTCCGCGTTCCGCGCATCGCCGGCGAGCAGGTGCTGACGCAGGATCTCGAGGTCGCCGAGGGCGCGATCACGGTACCGCTGCAGGCCGGTGCATACAGCACGACGTGGGTCTCGCGGATCGAGCGCGCGCCGATCGTCGAGCTCACCGCGCCCGATCTCGCGCGTCACGCCGAGGTCTGGTTCGTGCACGCGAACGAGACCTGGAACGCGCGCTTCGAGGGCGTGCCGCCGGTCTATCCCGAAGGCGAGGACTGGATCCACGAATTCCACCCGCTGCCGGGCGAGACGCTGAAGGTCTACGTCGCGCGCCCCGAGCCGGTCGCGGGCGCGTCGATCGCGATCGACGGCGCGAGCCTCGCGACCAGCGTCGGCAAGCGCGAGGTCGAGCACACACTCGAAGCGACGCTGCGCTCGACCCAGGGCGGACAGCACGTCGTGACGCTGCCGGCCGACGCGAAGGTGCGCGAGGTCTCGATCGACGGCGCACCGATCAACGTGCGGCCGGAGGACGGCAAGCTCGGCGTGCCGGTGAAGCCCGGCTCGCAGCGCCTGCGTGTGAGCTTCCGCGAGACCCGGGACATCGGCTTCGTCGCGCGCACCGCACCGGTCTCGCTCGGTGCGCCGGCGTCGAATCTCGACATCTCGATCGCATTGCCGGCGGATCGCTGGGTGCTGCGCACGAGCGGACCGCGTGTGGGGCCGGCGGTGCTGTACTGGGGCGAGCTCCTGGTGCTCGTGCTCGTCGCGGTCGCGCTCGCGCGGCTGCGGCGCGCGCCGCTCAAGGTGCACGAGTGGTTGTTGCTCGGCATCGGATTCTCGACCGTCTCGTGGCTCGCGCTGTTGATCGTCGTCGCATGGCTGTTCGCGCTCGATGCGCGCTGCCGCAGCGACGGCGCGAAGAGCGATCTAGCCTTCAATCTCGGTCAGCTCGGGCTCGTGCTGCTGACGCTGCTCGCGATGACTGCGCTGGTCCCGACGGTGCGCTACGGCCTGCTCGGGACACCGGACATGCATCTGGTCGGAAACGGCTCGACGCCGACCGACCTGCGCTGGTTCGGCGATCGTACTGCCGACGCGATGCCGATTGCGACTGCCTGGTCGTTGCCGATGCGGCTCTACCAGGTCGCGATGCTCGCGTGGGCGCTGTGGCTCGCGACCGCGCTGGTGCGCTGGCTCAAGTGGGGGTGGAGCTGCTGGTCGAAGGGTGGGTATTGGCGGTCGCGGAGTTCCGCTGACGCACCGGTCGAAGCCACCACGTCCGAGGGCGCATAGCCGTTCTGTGGGAGGGGCGGAAGCCCCGACAGCGCCGACGCTTCGAACGAAGCGCCACGCTGTCGGGGCTTCCGCCCCTCCCACAGTGATTCCGGCCGCCTTCGCACGCGTGCAGGGGACCGGTAGATTGGTGGGATGACGCACTCGATCCGCGACGCGCTCGCCTGGGCGACCGCGCAGCTCGCCCACGCCGACGCTCGCCGCGAAGCCGAGATCCTGCTCGCGCATGCGCTCGACGCCGATCGCACGCTGCTCTACGCGCGGCCCGAGCGCGCGCTCGACGACGAAGTGCGCGAGCGCTACCGCGAGCTCGTCGCACGCCGCGCGAGTGGCTGGCCGATCGCGTATCTCACCGGGCATCGCGAGTTCCACGGGCTCTCGCTGATCGTGACGCCGGACGTGCTGATACCGCGCCACGACACCGAGCTGGTGGTCGAGCTCACGCTCGAGCGGCTGCCGCGCGGGCGTACCGCGCGCGTCGCCGATCTCGGTACCGGCAGTGGCGCGATCGCGCTCGCGATCGCGAAAGCGCGACCGGAAGTGCACGTCGACGCCGTCGATCTGTCCGAATGCGCGCTCGCGGTCGCCGCGATGAACGCGCACGCGCTCGAGCTCGCGAACGTCGCGTTCCACCACGGTGCGTGGTTCGAGCCGCTCGCGGGCCGGCGCTACGACATCGTCGTCAGCAACCCGCCCTACGTCCGCGACGCCGACGCGCACCTCGACGCGGGCGACCTCCGCTACGAGCCGCGCGCGGCGCTGGTCGCGGGCGCGGATGGTCTCGACGCGATCCGCGCGATTGCCGCGGCCGCGCCGGCGCATCTCGTGTCGGGCGGTGCGCTGCTCGTCGAGCACGGTGCCGACCAGGGCGCCGCGGTCCGCGCCGTGTTCGCTGCCGCCGGATTGCGCGACATCCACACGGCGCGCGACCTCGAAGCGCGCGAGCGCGTCACGCTCGGCGTCGGCTAGCGCCGGGGCGAGGTGCTGCTGCGCCGCTTCGTGCGCCGGCGCGTCGCGCCGCGTACTAGGATCGACGCATGCGGATGCACGTTGCCGTGCTCGTCACCGGCGCGCTGGGTGTCGCGTCGGCGGGATGCGTCGGTCGAGTCGGAGAGGACTCGGATCCGGGTGTTCGCGCGGGGAGCGTCGGGGCTGAGGCCCCTCCTACAGTTGCCGGGCCGGTGGTCGTGGCGTTCGATGCCGAGCTGCGACCGCTGCTCGAAGCGCGCTGCGGCCGGTGCCACTTTCCGGGCGGGAAGATGCATGCGCGTCTGCCGTTCGACGACGAGGCGACCGTCAGGACGCTCGGTGCGGAGAAACTGTTCACGCGGATCGAGGACGAGGAAGGGCGAAGCGTCGTGAACGCGTATTTCAAAGCCGCGGCCGACGTCCCCGATACACGCTGACGGCGGGAATCACTGTGTGAGGGGCGGGAGCCCCGACAGCGCCGGTGCTCCGAACGAAGCGCCGCGCAGTCGGGGCTTCCGCCCCTCCCACATGACATCGGACGACTTCGCCAGCAGCCAGCAGGCGCCGCAAACTACGGCGCGGCTGCCAGCCGCGCCGGTGCCGGTGCCAGCTCCGGCCAGCGCGCGAGGATCGCGCGACGGATACCGGCGATGTCGAGCCCCGCTTCGGCGAGGAGCTCCTCGCGCGACGCATGCTCGAGGAACGCATCGGGCAGGCCGAGATGCAGCACGGGCTTCGTGATGCCGTGCGCGCCGAGGAGCTCGGAGACGCCCGCGCCCGCACCGCCGGCGACGACGTTGTCTTCGGCCGTCACGAGCGCCTCGTGCGTGCGCGCGAGCTCGAGGATCAGGGCCTCGTCGAGCGGCTTGACGAAGCGCATGTTGACGACTGTTGCTTCGAGCTCGCCGCCGACGGCTTCGCACGGCGCCACCAGCGCGCCGAACGCGAGCAGTGCGACGCGGCGCCCGCGACGGCGCACCTCGGCCTTGCCGATCGGGATCGCCGTCATCTCGACGACCGGCGCGACGCCGGTGCCACCGCCGCGCGGATAGCGGATCGCGGCGGGTCCTTCGTGCACGAAGCCGGTGTAGAGCATCTGCCGGCACTCGTCCTCGTTGCTCGGTGCGAGCACGACCATGTTCGGGATGCAGCGCAAGTACGAATGATCGAAGCTGCCCGCGTGCGTCGCACCGTCCGGGCCGACGACGCCGGCGCGATCGAGCGCGAACGTCACGTCGAGGTTCTGCAGCGCGACGTCGTGGATCAGCTGGTCGTACGCGCGCTGCAGGAACGTCGAATAGATCGCGACGACCGGCTTTGCGCCTTCGCACGCCATGCCGGCCGCGAGCGTCACCGCGTGCTGCTCGGCGATGCCGACGTCGAAATAGCGCTGCGGAAACTCCTTCGAGTAGCGCACCAGCCCCGAGCCCTCGCGCATCGCCGGCGTGATCGCGAGCAGTCGCTCGTCGGCGCGCGCCATGTCGCAGAGCCAGTCGCCGAACACCTGCGTGTACGTGACCTTCGCGGGCTTCTTGACGACGCCGACCTTGGCGTCGAACGGGCCGACCGCGTGGTACTCGATCTGGTCGGCTTCGGCGAGATCGTAGCCCTTGCCCTTCTTCGTGATGACGTGGAGCAGCTGCGGGCCCCTGAGCTCCTTCAGGGTACGGATCGCGGTGACGAGCTGATCGATGTCGTGCCCGTCGATCGGCCCGGTGTAGTGGAAGCCGAACTCCTCGAACAGGGTCGAGGGTACGAACATGCCTTTCCAGTGCTCTTCCCATCGGCGCAGGAAACGCCACGCCGGCGAGCCCTTGCGCAGCATGCGCTTGGCCCGCTCGCGCACCGAGTTGAGGGTTGGCGAGGAGAGCAGTCGCGCGAGGATCTTGGTCAGCGCGCCGACGTTCTCCGAGATCGACATCTGGTTGTCGTTCAGCACGACGAGGATGTCGGGCTCGGCGTCGCCGCCGTGGTTCAGCGCCTCGAACGCCATGCCGGCCGTCATCGCGCCGTCGCCGATCACGGCGACGACGCGGCGCTCGTCGCCGCGGCGCTGCGCGGCGATCGCCATGCCGAGCGCGGCCGAGATCGAGGTCGACGAATGGCCGACGCCGAACGTGTCGTAGGGCGATTCGTCGCGCTTCGGAAACGGCGCGATGCCGTGCTTTTTCTTGACCGAGTCGATACCGTCGCGCCGGCCGGTCAGGATCTTGTGCGGATACGACTGATGCCCGACGTCCCACACGATGCGGTCGTCGGGCGTCTGGTAGAGCCAGTGCAGCGCGACCGTGAGCTCGACCACGCCGAGCCCCGCGCCGAAATGGCCGCCCGAGCGCGAGACCGACTCGACGAGGTACTCCCGCAGCTCCTTGGATACTGCGGGCAACTCGGATTCGGGCAGGCGACGCAGGTCCGAGGGCGATTCGATCGCCGCGAGGAGCGGGAAACGGGTCTTGTCGATCATGGGCTTACGACGGATTCGCGCGCATTGTCCGGCACGCGGTCCGAGCAAGCAAGACGGAACTCGGGCATGGCGATGGCACGTTTCGGCCGCGTGAGGCGCGGCCCGCGAGACGGGCGCGGTCGTGCGCCATTCGGAAGCGATTTCCTGCCGTTCGCCGAGTCGTGCGACGCAGTACAGGTCCGGTGATACGCCGGACGACATAGACTCGCGCCATGAGCCTCCGGATCGCGTTTTCGCTCCTGTTCGCGGGGGCCGCCGCTGCGGCCGTCG
>Ga0187892_10008245_pt1 | contig 14352 bp, 13 predicted proteins | sample MA1701073metaG_FD_139345 | JGI IMG/M metagenome (GOLD analysis project Ga0187892, IMG submission 139345) | Bio-ooze microbial communities from a basaltic lava cave in the Kipuka Kanohina Cave System on the Island of Hawaii, USA - MA170107-3 metaG ... | reverse complement strand
TAGAGCTCGGTGCGTGCATCGAGTTGCAGGTCCGCGAGCGGCGCGAAGTAGGCCGTATCGTCCCGGCTGCGCGGCACCGGCATGTGGATCCAGTCGAGCGGCCTGGCGAGCTGTTGCGCTAGCGCATTGGCGACGCGCACCATGAGGGCGGTATCGGTGGGCTCCTTGAAATGGCGGCCGCCCGCGTCGCCGTAGCAGAGATGGTAGCCGAGCTCGACGCCGCGCGGAACGCACGCGCCGATCCGCGCAAGCCGCTCCAGGATGTCGTGCTCCGGATCGGCGAAATGCGACTGCATCACGCCTTCCAGGATCGCGAACTCGATCGCCACGTCCCATTGGATCGCCAGGTCGCCGTGCGGCACCGCCGCCAGGATCTCGTCGAGCTCCTGGAGCAGCCTCGCCTCGTAGGCCGGCTCGACGGCGCGCTGGCTCTCGGGGAAGACGTACACCGTCATCCCGGCGACCGGGGTCGGCAGGCAGACCTCGAAGCGCAAGTGCGCGGGGATCTCTCCCGCATCGCGCAGGCGCCTGAACTGCGCGTAGGAGGCGATCGCCGCGGCGCTGTACCCGAGCGGCGGGAAGCGCAGCTTGGCGGGGTCGACGCCGGGCTTCAGCCGGAACTTGGCGCGCTTGATGTAGCCCGCGTCGAAGATCTCCGACTCGAGGCCCGGCATCGCCGCGAACACGCCGAGCTGCCAGGCGATCCAGTTCTTGCGCTCGCCAGTCTCGCCGTCGGGGATGCGGCGCAGCAGACCTCCGATCCGTGCAGCCACCGTGCGAAACACGCTCGCGGCGTCCTCGAGCGGCACGCTGCCAACGAGCAGGGCTCCACGGCGCGTCACGCCTTCCCCCAGACTTCGTGCGCCACCTCGACGATGAGCTCGAGCTTGCGCCACTGATCGTCCTCGCTGAGCCGGTTGCCGTGGTGGGTGGAGGCGAAGCCGCATTGCGGCGACAGGCAAAGCCGGTCGAGGGGCACGAGCTTCGCCGCTTCGTCGATGCGGCGCTTCAGCGCGTCCTTGCTCTCCAGCTCGGGGGTCTTCGTCGTCACCAGACCAAGAACCACTTTCTTGCCCCGGGGCATGAAGCGCAGCGGCTCGAAGCCGCCCGCACGATGCGAGTCGTACTCCAGGAAAAAGCCGTCGACGGCGACGGTGTTGAACACCGTCTCGGCCACGGCTTCGTAGCCTCCGGAGGCCACCCAGGAGCTCATGAAATTACCGCGGCAGGTATGCATCGTGACCGCCATGCCGGGCGGGCGGGCGGCAATCGCGGCGTTGACCGCGCGGGCGTAAGTCTGCACGAGCTGCGCGGGGTCGTCGCCGCGCTTTGCGACCATGGCGCGATAGCTCGCGTCGCACAGCATGGCGTAGGTGGTGTCGTCGATCTGCAGGTAGGTGCAGCCCGCGGCGCCGAGGTCGCGGATCTCGGCCCGGTACGCCTGCGCGACGTCGTCCCAGAAGCGGGCGAGGTCCGGATAGACCGTCCGGTCGATCCCGGCGCTGCCGCCCCGCAGGTGCAGGACGGCCGGCGCGGGCAGGGTCATCTTCGGCGTTTGCCGTGCCAGCGACCTGAGAAACCGGAAATGCTCGACGAAGATGGGCCGCGTCCGCGAGATCCTGCCGTTGACGCCCATGATCGGCGGCATCTCGGATACGTCGATACCTTTGAAGCCGGCCACGCCCGGGTCGGGACGCGCGCTCACGCCGTCGAATCCCGCAAGAAAGTCGATGTGCCACCAGTCGCGGCGGAATTCCCCGTCGGTGATCGACTGCAGGCCGATCGCCTCCTGCTTGGCCACCACCTCGCGGATGCATCGATCTTGAACCGACTTCAGCTCTTCCGCGGAAATCTCGGCGGCCTTTGCGCGCGCTCGGGCCCGAGCCAGCTCGGGCGGCCGCAGCAGGCTGCCGACCTGGTCGGCCCGGAATGGCGCTCGCGCGGCTCCGGTCACGCAGCAGCCTGCTCGTCGCCGATCGGGCCGTCGAGCGGCGTGTCGATCGCGGCGTAGAAGTGTTCGGTTTTGACGCGGCTCATCTCTAAAGGACGATTCGCGGCGTCGCGCCTGCACTCGGATGCCGTTCGTCCACCCTGACGAACGGGCTCATCGGGCGCAGTCCCGGCACCTGCAGCCACAGCCGCCACAGCAGCCGCTTGCGTTCGGGTTCGGGCCAGTCCTCGTATTGTGCAACCGCTCGCAAGCCTCGTGCATCGCTTTCAGGGCGAGAAGATGTTTCTCCGTGAGTGGCGGCACGCTCGGCTGCAAGTGGCCTTTCTCGATCGTTTCAGGAGAAGCATCATTCGAGCTTGATCCCCGAAGCGCGGATCATCGCGCCGAATTTCGCGTAATCCTGCTTCAGCCGCTCGGCGAGGGCCGCGGGCGTGGAGGGCGAGGGTATCTGGCCGGTGCCGACGAGGTAGTCTGTGACCTCCTTCGACCTGACCGCGTCGCCGATCGAGCGGCTCATGCGCTCGACTACGTCCTTCGGCGCGGCGGCCGGCAGGAACACCGCGTACCAGGAAGTGGCCTCGATGTCGAAGCCTTGCTCCTTGAACGTCGGGACCTCGGGGGTGGGCTGCGGCCGCTGGCCGCCGGTGGTGGCGAGGATGCGCATCTTGCCCGACTGGTGGAGCTGGATGAAATCGGAGTAGGCGGCGATGATCGCCGGCACCTGCCCGCCGAGCACCGCTTGGATGGCCGGCGCCGGGCCGGCGAACGGAACGTGGGTCATCTCGATGCCTGAGCTGCGCGCGAAGGTGAGGCCGAAGAAATGCGGCAGCGAGTTCACGGCGGGGGAGCCGTAGAAACCTTTTTCCCGGTTCGACCTCACGAGCGTCGCGTACTCGGCCAGCGACTTCACCGGGGCTGCCGGGCCCGTCACCAGCGCGATCTCGAACGTCGACACCAGCGACACCGGCGCGAAGTCCTTGAACGGGTCGTAGCGCACGTTCTTCGAGGTCTGCGGCTCGGTGACCATCGAGGCGAGCGGCGTGAGGAGGAAAGTGCGGCCGTCGGGCGCCGAGCGCGCCACGGCTTCGGCGCCGATGGTACCGGCGGCGCCGGGCCGGTTCTCGACGATCACCGGCGTGCCCATCGAGGCGCGCATCCGGTCTGCCATCAGCCGCCCGAGCGCGTCGAAGCTCGCGCCTGCGGGGAAGCCGATCACCATGCGGGTGATGTTCTGTGCGTGGGCGGGAAGGGCGAGAGCAAGCGCGAAGGCGAGAAGTATTCGGGCCATCATGGTTCCTTAGTAAGTGGTGCGTCCGCCGTCGACGTTGACGAGCTGTCCCGTCATGAAGTCGCTGGCGGAGGAAGAGAGGAACAGCATCGCGCCGACGAGGTCCTCGGGGACCATTTCGCGCTTGAGCGCCCGCGAAGCGATGGTCGGCGCTTTCGCGGCGCCCATCTGCGCATGGCTCTTGACGCCTTCGCTCTCCGTAAGGCCGGGAGCGATGGCGTTGACGGTGATCTTCAGGTCCCCGAGCTCGCGCGCGAGTGAGCGCGTGAGACCCACCACCGCGCCCTTGGAGGCGACGTAGTGCAGCATCATCGGCGGGCCGTAGAAGAACGTGCCCGAGGAGATGTTGACGATCTTGCCGCGGCCCGCCTTCTTCATGCTCGGCACGATGCCTTTCACGCACTGGAACATGCCGCGCACGTTCACCGTCATCACCCGGTCCCACTCCTCCTCGCCGATTTCGGAGTAGGGCTTGAGCTTGAGCGCGGCGAACAGGCCTGCGTTGTTCACCAGGATCTCGATCGGGCCGAAGGCCTTCTCGGACGCGTTCACCATGGCGCTTATCGAGTCATTGCTGGTCACGTCCATCTGCACGCCGAGCGCCACGCCACCGGCGCTCTTGATGGCGGCAACGGCTTTCGCGGTGTCGGCGACATCCGTGACCACCACTTTCGTGCCCTGCGCCGCGAGCGCCGCGGCGAAGGTCGCGCCCAGGCCCTGCGCCGCACCGGTGACGACTGCCACTTTGCCTTTCAGATCATGCATGCGCTGCTCCCGGTAGCTGGATGGTTGCCCACTTCCATTCGGTCATCGCTTCGATGTCGGCCTCCGAGCCCTCTCGGCCCTGGCCGCTCTCGCCCACGCCGCCGAAGGGCACGTGCGGCTCGTCGTGCAGCGACGAGCCGTTGACGTGCACCATTCCCGACTTCACGCCGTGGACGAATTGCATGGCGGAATTCAGGTTCGAGGTGAAGATCGCCGAGCTCAAGCCGTAGATGCTGTCGTTCGCGCGCGCCAGGCCTTCCTCGGCCGAGTCGATCGGATAAACGGCGGTGACCGGTCCGAAGGTTTCCTCGGCGCACACCACCATCTCTGGCGTGACGCCGGTGAGAATCGTCGGCTCGCAGCGGTTGCCGCGCCATCTTCCGCCGGCCACTACTTTCGCGCCCTTGGAAACGGCGTCGTCTAGGTGGCGCTTGACGCGCTCGCGCTGGCGCGTCGAGATGATGGGCCCGATCGCCGTTCCCGCGTCCTTTAAATCCCCCAGCGCGAGTTTTCCTGCGGCCGCGGCGAACCGCTCCACGAAGCGATTGAAGATCGACCGCTCGACGTAAATGCGGCTCGAGGCCATGCAGGCCTGGCCCTGGAAGGTGAAGGTGCCGTGCACCGCTGCGGCCACCGCCTTTTCGAGGTCGGCGTCCGCCAGCACCACGAGCGGGCTCTTGCCGCCGAGCTCCAGCGTCACGCGCTTGCCGTGGTCGGCGCACAGCTTGTGGATGTGCTTGCCGACGCGGCTTGAGCCGGTGAATGTCACCATCTTCACTAGCGGATGCGTCGTGAGGCTGTCGCCGATCTGATGGCCGAAGCCGGTGACCACGTTGAAGGCGCCGGCGGGCAGCCCCGCGTCGCGGTACAGCTCCGCGAGCATCGTCGCAATAAGAGGCGCCTCTTCCGACGGCAGCATGACGACGGTGTTGCCCAGCGCAAGCGCGTTCGCCGAAAGGCGCACGCCCTTGATGAGCGGCACGTTGAACGGGATGATCGCCGCGATTACGCCGAGCGGCGCACGCAGCGAGAGGCTCATGCGGCCGGGCACGTCAGTAGGCAGTGTCTTGCCCTGCACCCAGCGCGGCATGCCGGCGGCGGCGCGCATCATCTCGGTCGAGAGGCGATGCATGAAGCGGCAGACACGGATCGGTACTCCGGTCTCCTCGACCAGCACCTCCAGGAAGCGGTCGCGGCGCTCCTCCAAGAGCACCGCGGCGCGCGCGAGCCAGGCCTCGCGCTCGCTCGCGGTCGTCCTGCCGTAGGTCTGGAACGCCTGGTGCGCCGAGCGCGCCGCCCGATCTACGTCCTGGGCGCCGCCCTCGGCGACCATGGCATACACGGAATCGTCCTCGGGGCGGCGGTCCTCGAAGTAGCGGCCTGCCGCGGGCTCCTGCTCGGCGCCGCCGATCCAGAGCCGCGCGGTCCTGATCGAACTGCGCTGGTTCATCGCTGCCTCCTCGTACCGTTTAGCTGATCTTTAGATGGCCGCCGCGGCGGCGACCAGGTTCTCCACCTTGCGGCGCAATACCGGTGCGTCGCGCGCCGGATGCCGCCCGAGGCCGCATGACGGCGCGAGCCACAGCCGGTCTTCGCCGACGATCCGCACCAGACCCTCGGCCCGTGCGCGGATCTTGCTCATCGGCTCGATGTGGTACGAAGCTTCCGAAACGATGCCCGCCGCCAGCTCCATGCGTTTTGGCAGGCCGGCGAGGCTTTCGCGCTCGAGCCATTCGGCGAAGTAGCAGCACTCGAGCAGGGCAACATCGACCACCCCTTCGAGCCGTTGCAGCACCTCGACCCACGGGGCGAGCCGCAGCTTGCCCGAGAACGGTTTTCCGCCCAGATTCCCGTTACAGAAGTGCAGCGTCTTGCGCGCGCGCACGCCGTCAAGGCAGCCGGCAATCAGATTCGCCGCTTGTTCGACGCTCATCTGGCCCATGTTCACCAGGATGCCGACCACGGGAGCGTCGAGCTGCACGTGCGGGCAGCCCGCGTCCGCGATTGCGCGCAGCTCCCGGTTGACAATGCCGATGAGCGCTTGAAGCTGGCGATGGATTTCGTCTGGCTGGTCCGCCTCGTGGATCGTCATCTCCAGCGGGCTCACCACCGCCACCTTGGATACGCCGCCTTCGAGGCTGCGCTCACGCAGATAAGCGTCGAGATATCCGAGCCCGCGAGGCGCTTCGATGTTCCCGACGATGCTGTAGCCCGCGAGATCGTCGTAATCGACGATCTCGGGCTGCGCCGCTCTCTTTAGCGCTATGCCCGTCAGGAAACGCGGCAGATGGTCGACGAAGGCCGATGTCTGGTATTCGCCGCCGGTCCACTCGCTGAGGCCCAGTTGCCGCTGCTCCAGGATGGCGTCCCCCGCGGCGCGCTTCAAGAGCAGGGTTGCCGCCTCGTCGGACAGCTCGCCGCGATGCAGACGCGCTAGCTCCCCCTCGTGCCGCTCGGGGATCCACCACGAGCCGACCACGGTGGTTCGTACGCCCATCGGGCGTTTCCCTCCTCGAGCCGTCATTGTTCGCGTTGCGGGCGTACCGAAAAATGGCATCGCGCCACTAGCAGTTATCGCAAAGTGGAATAGCTGCTAACCGGATTCCCGTCTGGCTGGCAGGCCCCGGCCTTCCGACAATGCCCGCTTGGGAGGAGAGATCTATATATGAAGCTCCTGGTGGCCATATTCCTGGCGGCATTGGCGCAGGGCGCCGCGGCGCAATCGTTTCCTGCGAAGACGGTGAAGATCACGCTCGGGCTTCCGGCCGGGTCGGGTCCGGACACCATTACGCGATTGATCGCGGATCGGCTCACGCAGGAATGGGGCAAGGCCGTGATCGTCGAGAACCGGCCTGGTGGCAGCGGCATCATCGCCATGGAGGCAGTCAAGAAGGCGCCTGCCGACGGGCACGACCTCATCCTCGCCGACGGCGGCGACCTCGCGATCAACCGCCACGCTTTCAAGAAGCTGCCGTACGACCCGATCCGCGACTTCGAGCCGGTGGTGCTGGTGATGCGCGGCATCTTCTTTCTCATCGTGCCGGCGAGCTCGCCGTTCCAGTCCGTCCGGGATCTCGTTTCTTACGCCAAAGCGAATCCCGGCAAGCTCTCGTACGGCTCGTTCGGCATCGCGCATACCACCCGGCTGACGATGGAGTCTTTCATGAGTGCAGCGGGCATCGACATGACGCACGTGCCTTTCCGGGACGCCGGCCAGCTTGTCGCCGCCGCGAGCAACGCCGACGTGCAGGTGATCATGAACAGCGCCGCGACGGCGCGGCCGGGGCTCGATTCGGGCCGGCTGCGCCTGCTCGCGGTCGGCACGCTGGAGCGGCTGGCGAGCCACCCGAACGTCCCCACCTTCGCCGAGTCGGGCGGCCCGCGCATGGAATCGCAGGCCTGGGTCGGTCTGCTGGTGCCGCGCGGCTCGCCGCGGGAGGCCGTGACGAAGATCAACGCCTCGGTGCGCAAGGTGCTCGCCGACAAGGCGATCCAGGACCGGCTGGCGGTGATGGGCCTGGTGCCCGCGGCCGGCACGCCCGAGGAGTTCGCCGCGCTGATCAAAGCCGAGGACGCACGCTACGGCGTCCTCATCAAGACTCTGAAGATCCAGATCGAGTGAGTTCATCGATGAAGCTCCTTGTGGTCGCATTTCTCTTGCTGGTTAGCGGTCTTGTCCAGGCTCAGAGCTTCCCTTCCCGCGCGCTGAAGATCACGCTCGGCTTCGGGCCGGGCTCGGGGCCGGACACTTTCGTGCGCCTCATAGCCGACCGGATGTCACGCGAGCTCGGGCAGCCGGTGGTGATCGACAACCGCCCGGGCGGGAGCGGCATCATCTCGATGGAAGCGGGAAAGAAGGGCGCGCCCGACGGCCACGAGCTGACGCTCGCCGACGGCGGCGACCTGGCGATCAACCGCCACGCCTTCCGCAAGCTGCCCTACGACCCGGTGCAGGATTTCGTGCCGATCATCTTCGTCTGGCGCGCGACGTTCTTCCTGATCGTGTCTTCCAAGCTGCCGTTCCAGTCGGCTAAGGACGTGATCGAGTACGCGAAAGCGAAGCCCGGCGAGTTGTCCTACGCCTCCTTCGGCGTCGCGCACACCACCCGCCTCGCGGTGGAGCAGTTCAATGCGGCGGCCGGCGGGCTGCAGATGACCCACGTGCCGTTCCGCGACTCCACCCAGCTCGTTGCCGCGGTGAGCAACGGGGAGGTGTCCCTGGTGATGACGAGCGCCGCGACCGCCACCGCCGGCGTGCAGACCGGGCGCATGCGCCTGGTGGCGGTCGGCTCGTTCTCGCGGCTGCCGACCCATCCCAACGTTCCGACCTTCGCGGAGTCCGGCGGCCCGAACATCGAGGCCAAGGCCTGGGTCGGGCTGATGGCCCCGCGCGGCACACCGCGCGAGGCAATCCTGAAGCTCAACGCGACGGTGCAAAAGGTGCTGGGTGACCCGCAGGTCCGGGAGCGTCTCACGGTGGCCGGGCTGCAGGCGGGCGGCGGTTCGCCGGAAGACTTCGCGACGCTGATCCGCGCCGAGGATGAACGCTACGGCGCTGCGGTGCGGGCGCTCAAGATCCAGCTCGACTAGGAGGCGCAGGCATGCTGCAGCTCTATACCGCGCGCAACTCGATCTGCACGCAGAAGGTGTTCATCACGCTGGACGAGAAGAAGCTCGACTACGAGATGAAGGTGATCAACCTTTTTCTCAACGAGCAATACAGCCCGGAATACCTCAAGCTCAACCCCAAGGGCGTGGTGCCGACGCTGGTGCATGACGGCAGGACGGTGGTCGAGTCCACCCTGATCTGCGAGTACCTCGACGACAGCTATCCCGCGAACCCGTTGATCCCGAACGACCCCTACCGCCGCGCGAAGATGCGCCTGTGGTCCAAGCTGATCGACGAGGCACTCTTCGAGGCCACCCGCGAGATCAGCTTCTCGGCGACCTTCCGCGAGAAGCTGCGCGAAATGACACCCTCGCAGCGCGAGACCCGCTTTCGCAATGTCGGCGATCCGGAACGCCGCGCGCGCTACATGTCCACCTACGAGCATGGCGTCGACAGCCCCTACGTCTTCCAGGCGATCGCCCACTTCGAGAAGGCCTTCAAGAGCATGGAGGCTGCGTTGGGGGAGGATGGCCCCTGGCTCACTGGGGCCAGCTATTCGCTTGCCGACATCAACCTCGCGCCCTACGTCGCGCGGCTGGAGTATTTGAACCTCCTCGACCTGTGGCTGGGCGGGCGGCCTACGACCCAGGCGTGGTGGGAGCGAGTCAAGGCGCGGGAAAGCTTCAGCGTCATCGATGAGCGCCTAACTCAGGACGAGAAGGACCACATGTGGAAGCACGGCTCGGCGATCCGGGAACGCGTGGCGGCGCGGCTGAAGGAATACCTGGCCGCCTAGACCGAGGGCTGCGCCATGTCCTTCGCCGTGTACAGCTTCTCCGCAACTGCATCGTCCGGGATGGCGGGCATTTGCGCCGCCCACGCCGCGTAGCGCTCGCGCAGGGCCGCGAAGCGCGTGGGCTCGCGCTTCGCGAGGTTGGCGCGCTCGCGCGCGTCGCGCGACAGGTCGTAGAGAAACTCGTCGCCCTCGATAGAGAGGTATTTCCAGCTTCCGGCGCGCATGGCGCGCTGGTCGCGGAACTTCATGCGCCAGAAAAGCTCTCGTTCGAAAACTTTCCCGTGCTCGAGCGCGCCGAGCAGGCTCGCCCCGTCGAAAGGGTGCTCGGGATGCGGCGCGACGCCGGCCGCCTCCAGCAGTGTCGGCGCCCAGTCCATCGAGATCGCCACCTGCGCGGTAACGCGCCCGGGCTGCATCCGTCGCGGCCAGCGCGCGATCAGCGGCACGCGGATGCCGCCCTCCAGGAGATCGTTCTTCTTGCCGCTGAGGGGCCACTGGTCGGAGAAGCGCTCGCCGCCGTTGTCGCTGGTGAAGATCACCAGCGTGTCCTGCGCGATGCCGCCGTCCTGCAGGCAGGCGAGGATGCGCCCGACGCCTTCATCCATGTGCCGGATCATCGCCTGGTAGGTCTCGACGCTGCCGCCGTCGAGGTGGCGGATGGCGCCGTGGATGCGCTTCGACTCGGCCTCGTCCTCGCGCGTCTCCCACGGCCAGTGCGGTGCCGTGTAGTGCACCGAGAGCAGAAAGGGCTCGCGCGCGCGGCGCTGGATGAAATCGACGGCCCGGTCGCTGATGAGGTCGGTGAGGTAACCCTCACGCCGCGCTTCCGCCTCGTTTTCGTACAGGTCGTGCCGGCCGCCGAGGTCGCAATGGGTAAAGTAGTCGACGCCGCCTCCTATCGGCCCGAAGAACTCCTGGTAGCCGCTCTTCAGCGGCCCGAAGCGCGGCGGATAGCCGAGATGCCATTTCCCGGCCAGCGCCGTGGCGTACCCGGCATCGCGCAGCAGCGACACGAAGGTCGGGTGCTCCGGCGGCAGCCCGAGCTCCCGCGTTCTTCCGGTAAGCGGCTCTTCGGCCGCGCCGCGCAGGCGGTATTGGTAGCGCCCGGTGATGAGCGCGAAGCGCGTGGGCGAGCAGATCGCCGAGTTCGCGTAGGCGTCGGTGAAACGCAGTCCTTCGGTCGCCATTCGGTCGAGGCTCGGCGAGACCGGCGCGCGGCTGCCGTAGCAGCCCAGATCGGCGTAGCCGAGGTCGTCGGCAACGATGAAGACGAAGCTCGGTTTCACCGCAGGGTGATGCCGTGCTCGCGTATGACCCTGAGCCAGTGATCGCGGTCCTTCTGCACGCGGGCAGCGGCTTCGGGCGGGGAAGACTGCAGCGGCTCCATGTAAGCCGCGAGCATGCGCTTGCTGAAGGACTCGTCGGCCACGGCCTTGGCTGTTTCCGCAGCGATGCGCTCGATCACCGCGGCCGGCGTGCCCTTCGGCGCGAACAGACCCGCCCAGGACTCGCCATATTCGCCGGGAAAGCCGGCTTCGGCGGCGGTGGGCACGTTCGGAGCGAGAGGGCTGCGCGCGGTCTCGAGCATGGCGAGCGGCCTGAGGCGCCCGGACTCCACCATCGTCCGCGACGCGGCGACGGTAATGGCGATGAAATCCAGATTGCCGTTCGCGACGTCATTGATCGCATCGGTCGCGCCCTTGTAGGGGACATAGCTCAAGCGCATGTCGGCCGCTTTCTGCAGCAGCGTCATGGCAAAGTAGGGGCGATCCGCGCCGCCGCCGCCGGTGAAGTAGTTAGCGCCTCCCCGGCGCGTGCGGGTATAGGCGGCGAGCTCTCCCAGGCTTGCCACCGGCAGGTCCTTGCGCACCAGGATCCAACTCGACACCTTCATCAGGCGGTAGACCGCGACCAACTCGGCGTGGGGCTTGATCTTGAGCTCCGGCATGAGCGCCGCTGCGGTGGCGACGCTCACGCCCGGCGAGTAGAGCAGCGTGTGGCCGTCGGGCTTCGATTTGGCGACGGCGTCCATGCCGAGCGCACCGTGCGCGCCGGGGCGATTTTCGACAATGACCGGCTCGCGCCAGGCTCCGCCGAAGCGCTCGACGAGCAGCCGCGCGGCGATGTCGCCGGCGGTGCCGGGCGGATTGGGCACGATCACTCTGACCAGCCTTTCCGGGAAGCGCGCGTCCTGCGCGCCGGTGGATGCGGTGGCGACGGCGAGCGCGGCGGCGAGGAGGGCGCGCATGCTTTGCATTTTTCCAGTCGCGCGGTAAAACTGAAACGGCATGACAGCGCTAACAGATATGCGATTTCGCGATAGCACATGAATCTGAAGCAGCTCGAGTACTTCGTCCACGTCGCCGAGCTTGGCAGCTTCACGCGTGCGGCGTCCCTGCTCTCGGTGGCTCAGCCGGCGCTCAGCCGGCAGGTGCGGCTGCTGGAGATCGAGCTGCGCCAGAACCTGCTCTATCGCAACGGGCGCGGCGTCACGCCGAGCGAACAGGGAAAGCGGCTGCTCGCGCATGGCCGCGGCATTCTCGAGCAGGTGGGCCGCGCGCGGCAGGAGCTCGAGGAGATCAAGGGCGCGCCGGTCGGGCACGTCGTCATAGGGCTGCCGCCGAGCGTCGGCCGCGTGCTGAGCACATTCCTGGTCGAAAGGTTCAGCGAGCGCTTTCCCAGAGCCACCCTCGGCGTGGTCGAGGGTCTCACGGTCTACATCCAGGAGTGGTTGGCGATGGGCCGGGTCGATGTGAGCCTGCTCTACAACCCGGTGCCCTCGCCGCTGCTCGAGACGCTCCCTATCGTAGAGCAGCCGCTTTACCTCATCGGACCGGCGGGTTCCGCCGCGCGCGGGAAGAAGCCGAAGGCTCTGCCGCTCGCCGCGCTGCAGGACTACGCGCTGATCGTGCCGGGCCGGCCGCACGCGATGCGAATGCACGTCGAGACGCAGATGGCCAACCTGGGGCTGAAGATGAAGGTGGCCTGGGAGATCGACGGCATCCCCACCATCCTCGACCTCGTGCGCCGGGGCCACGGCCATGCGGTGTTGCCGATCCTCGCCATCGCCGGCCGCGAAGGCCTCGTCGCGCATCCCATCGTCAAGCCTGGCCTGGCGATCGTGCTGGCGCTCGCCACCGCTGCGCAACGGCCGCTCACGCCGCTCGCTCGCGCGGTGCTGGAGCTGCTGCGCGAGCTCGCGCCGCCTCTGCTGCAGCAGGGTGTCACGGCAAAGCCGCATAGCGGTTAGTCCACAGAGGTTTGACCATGGCGTTCCAGAAAACTCCCGGATGGCTCGACTGGCACGCGAGCCCTTCGCGGCCGCGCTTCCGGCTGCCGCCGGACGCGGTGGATGCGCACTGCCATGTCTTCGGCCCGGGCGCGCAGTTTCCTTACGCGCCCGAGCGCAAGTACACGCCTGGCGATGCCTCGAAAGACCAGCTCTTCGCGCTGCGCGACCATCTGGGATTCGAGCGCAACGTGATCGTGCAGGCCACCTGCCATGGAGCCGACAATCGCGCGCTGGTCGATGCGCTCAGGCAGTCGAACGGCAAGGCGAGGGGAGTCGCGACGGTCAGGCGCGGCGTCACGGATACCGAGCTGCAAGCGTTGCATGCCGCCGGCGTGCGCGGCGTGCGCTTCAATTTCGTCAAGCGCCTGGTCGATTTCACCCCCCGCGACGAGCTCGTCGAGATCGCCGGCCGCATCGCGCCGCCCGGCTGGCACGTCGTCGTCTACTTCGAGGCGGTCGACCTGCCCGAGCTGTGGGATTTTTTCACCGGGCTTCCGACCACGGTGGTGGTCGACCACATGGGGCGCCCCGACGTCAGCAAGCCGCTCGACGGGCCCGAGTTCGAGCTGTTCGTGCGGATGATGCGGCAGCACGCCAATATCTGGTGCAAGGTGACCTGCCCGGAACGCCTGTCGGTGGCGGGGCCGCCGGCGCTGAACGGGGAGCGCAGCCCCTACCGCGATGTGGTGCCGTTCGCCCGGCGTCTCGTCGAAACCTTTCCCGATCGCGTGCTCTGGGGCACCGACTGGCCGCATCCCAACCTGCAGAACCACATGCCCGACGACGGCCTGCTGGTCGATTTCATCCCGCATGTGGCCACGACGGCGGCGTTGCAGAAAAGACTGCTGGTCGACAACCCGATGCGCCTTTACTGGCCCGAGGAGAGGTAGCCATGGCTCTTGACAAACCGTATCTCGACATTCCGGGCACGACGATCTTCGACATGGAGGAGTCGCGCAAGGGCTACTGGCTGAACCAGTTCTGCATGTCGCTGATGAAGGCCGAGAACCGCGCCCGCTTCAAGGCGAACGAACGCGCCTACCTTGACGAGTGGCCGATGACCGAAGAGCAGAAGCAAGCGGTCATGGCGCGCGACCTCAACCGCTGCGTCGAATCGGGGGGCAACATCTATTTTCTCGGCAAGATCGGCGCGACCGACGGCAGGAGCTTCCAGTTCATGGCGGGCAGCATGACCGGGATGACGGAGGAAGCGTATCGCGCGATGATGATCGAGGGCGGGCGTTCCATCGAAGGCAACCGCTACAAAGCGGAGAAGAAGTAATGGCCCGCATCACCGCCAGCGTCTACACCTCGCATGTTCCCGCCATCGGCGCGGCCATCGACCTGGGCAAGACCGCCGAGCCGTACTGGGCGCCGCTCTTCGCCGGCTATGAGCCTTCCAAGGCGTGGCTGAAGGCGAGCACGCCCGACGTGATTCTCCTCGTCTTCAACGACCATGCCACGGCGTTCAGCCTCGAGATCGTCCCCACCTTCGCGATCGGCGTGGCGGCGGAGTATCCGCCGGCCGATGAAGGCTACGGCGCCCGTCCCGTGCCCAAGGTGATCGGGCACCCGGAGCTCGCCTCTCACATCGCCCAGTCGGTGATCCAGGACGATTTCGACCTGACCATCGTCAACCGGATGGACGTGG
>Ga0187892_10008242_pt1 | contig 14364 bp, 10 predicted proteins | sample MA1701073metaG_FD_139345 | JGI IMG/M metagenome (GOLD analysis project Ga0187892, IMG submission 139345) | Bio-ooze microbial communities from a basaltic lava cave in the Kipuka Kanohina Cave System on the Island of Hawaii, USA - MA170107-3 metaG ... | reverse complement strand
CGCGAGGGCGTCGTTCTGAGCTGCGCGCTGTGAACTCGTATGCATATAGGTGGTATGTATGTCTAAGGCGGACCCCAACATATTGCGCACCGTCGAACCGTGTCAACAAAAAAACACCGCACGCTTTGCACTGCATCGCGTCACCGGAGGGGAAGACTACGGGGCGGGGTGCTGCGGGTCGAGCGCCGGCCTGCTTATGCTAGTAGGGAGAAGGGCTCTTGATCATGTTCTCGCGGCGCTGGAGGTAGCCGTTCCGCACCGCGCTATAAAGATCGACCGTGGTCTCCTCGAAGCCCTGGTAGAGATCGAGATTGAGCGACCGGTCATTGATCATGCTGCCCACCTTCATGCCGAGCCGCGTCCAGATGAAGGGCAGCACGTAGCTCAGCGGATCCATGGCCCCATCCACCGCGGTGCCGATCCCATCGCGGACGGTCAGCGGCGGCATCAGCGGCAGAACCAGGAAGGGCCCCGGCCCGAGCCCCCAGATGCCGAGCGTCTGGCCGAAGTCGGCGCGGGTCTTCTGCAGGTTGAACTCCTGCTTGGCGATGTCGAAGAGGCCGCCGATGCCGATGGTGCTGTTGATCAGGAAGCGGCCTACTTCCGCGGTCGCGCCCAGGGGGCGCCCCTGGAGCAGGTTGTTGACGACTCGCTGGACGACCAGCAGGTTGTCGAAGCCGCTGTCGATCATCTGCTGCACGCGGTCCGGCACCACGAAGTTGTAGCCCTTCGCGACCGGCTTGAGCACGTACCGGTCCAGGTTGTAGTTGAACGAGAACATCTTCTCGTTGAACGGCTCCCACGGGTCGTACTCCTCGAGGATGCCCTCGGCGGGCACGACCGGATCGGCGGCGCGCGTCTGGGCGAGCATCCACGCGGGGGCCTGGGCGACCACGAGCGGCCCCACCGAGGCGACCATGTAGGAGGGCTGCGACCCGGGCTGGATCAGCTCGAAGGAGGCCGTCCGGAACGCCACCGTCGCGGCCATGGCCTGCTCGCCCGCGCGGGGCTCCATCGCCGCGCCGGTCGGCTGCCGGTCGGGGGCGAGCGCGGCCGCGAGAGGATTGTCCGGATCGGTGGAGGTCGCGGTCGCGGCCAGCAGCGACTCGCTGCGCAGCCCGCCGGACAGCGTGCCGCAGCCGCCCATCGCGAGAGCCAAAACCGCCAAGAGCAGCGCTGCCTGTCGCATGCCGAATCCGAAACGCACGATCCGTGTTCCTCCCAAGTTCTGGGCGTCGCTCAAGGGCTCGCTGATCGAGGCCGGGGTGATCCGGCACCAAGGGAGCAAGGCCAGTGCCACGGCGCGCCATCCGCGAGCATAGGACACCGACCGCCGTTCTTTCAAGCACTTTCCATACGATACGGAGCCGGCCCCGTGCCCCACCTATAGTCGTTTCCCGGGTGGCGGGGCCTCCGGCCCCGGGATTTGTCACTCCCGGGCCCGAATCTGTCGAGTGCCGCCCCGGGGCCGTTGACAGGGCGCGCCAGCCGGGCTTCAATGCGGGCGCGATCGCAGGAATCCGCCTAGGCGCTTCGAGAAAGGTGGCCGGCAATGATCGAGCTCACGCTGGAGATGGCCGAGCGCGCGACGCGCGCGGCACGGGAGAAGGCGAAGGCCCTCGGCACCCCGATGACGATCACGGTGGTGGACGAGGCGGGACGGCTGGTGCTGTGCTCGCGCGGCGACGGCACCGGCTTCTTCTCGCCCGAGACCTCGCGGGCCAAGGCGATGGCCGCGGCGAACTTCCGCATGTCCACCGCCGATCTGGCCGATCGCGTGCAGAAGGGCTCGCCGTTCTGGGCCCAGGTGGGGAGCGCAGTCCCCGGCCAGCTCCTGGCCAGCCACGGCGCGGTGCCGATCGTGGTGAAGGGCCGCGTGATCGGCGCGATCGGCTGCGGCGGGGGCACCGGCGAGCAGGATCAAGAGTGCGCCGCCGCCGGAGCAGCAGCTCTGGCCTGACGCGCTAGATTCGGACGAGGGTGTCGAGGATGGTGACGCCCTCGCCGCGTCGGCCGACCGCCACGGGGTTCAGGTCGATCTCCTTGACGGCCGCGCCGAGGCTCCGCGCCGCCTCGCCGAGCCGCTGCAGCAGTTCGATGGCAGCGGGCAGGTCGAGCGGCGCGCTGCCCCGCACGCCGTCCCAGAGCCGGCTGATGCGCAGGCTCCGCAGGGCCTCCTCGGCGGCGGTCGCGTCGATCGGCGGCAGCAGCAGCCGGAAGTCACGGAGCACCTCGATGAGGACGCCGCCCGAGCCGACCAGCACGACCGGGCCGAAGATGGGATCGACCTTCACGCCCAGCGCCAGCTCGAGCGCGCCGCGGACCTGGCGCTGCACCAGGAAGCCGTCGAGGGCGACGCCCGGGGCCGCCGCGCGCACATTGGCCTCGATCCGCCGGCAGGCCTCCGCGACCGCGGCGCGGTCCGCCAACCCGAGGACCACGCCGCCCACGTCCGACTTGTGGGGCAGGGCGGCGGCGCAGGCCTTCACCACCACCGGGTAGCCGAGCTGCTCGGCCGCGGCGGGCGCGGCCGTGGCGGCGGTGACGAAGACCGTGTCCACGAGGGGCAGCCCGAAGGGCGCGAGGAGCCGCTGGCTCTCCCATTCGTCGAGGAACGGCTCGCCGGCTCGGCCGGCGGGAATCGCCGGGGCTGGGGGCGGCGGGGGTGCGTCGAGGGTCGCCCGATCGAGCCAGCGCGCGCGGCGCGTCGTCGCCTGGGCCAGGCAGGCGAGCGAGCGAAGGGCGACGCTCGGGTCGTCGAAGGCCAGCACGCCGCCCGCCCGGAAGGCGTCCACCACCGGACGCTGCGGGCAGCTCACCGCGACGACCTTCGTGGTCGATTCGGCGACGCGGGCCACGTCCCCGACCAGCCGGGCGAGGTCGGTCGCGGCGCCGAGCAGGGCGATCTGGAAGACGATGGCGTCCACGCCCGGATCGGCCTCGAGCGCGGGGAGCACGCGCGCGAGCATGCCGGGGTCGGTGAGGATCTGCGCGGTGAGATCGACCGGGTTGGCGGCCGCCGCGAAGTCCGGCAGCGCGGCGCGCAGCACCGCGGTCGTCTCTGGTGTGAACTCCGCGGGCGCGAGACCCAGGTCCACGCAGAGATCGACCGAGAGGACGCCGAGGCCGCCCGAGTTGGAGAGGATGGCCACGCGGCGCCCGGCCTCCTGGTAGCGCAGGAAGGCCTGTGGCAGGGCCAGCAGCTCGGCCGGGTCGGCGCAGCGGATCGCGCCCCAGTCGGCGAAGATCGCGTCGTAGACCGCGTCCTCGCCCGCGAGCGCCCCGGTATGCGAGGACGCCGCGCGGCGGCCCACCGCGCTGCGGCCCGACTTCAGCACGAAGACCGGCACGCCCCGGCGATGGGCCCGCGCCAGCGCCCGGCGGAAGTGCGCCGCGTCCTTGATGTCTTCGAGGTAGCAGCAGGCCACCCGCGTGTCCTCGTCCTCGACCACCTCGGCCAGGATCTCGGCCGCCTGCACGTCGGCCTCGTTGCCAGTGCTGACCCAGTAGTTCAGGCCGAGCCCGGCCGCGCGCGCCATCTCGTAGATCATCCCGGCCATGGCCCCGCTCTGGCTCACCATCGCGATGGGCCCGGTGGCGAGGCCAGGCTCGAGAAACGGCGAGGCGAACGTGGCGACGAGCCGCGAGGGCAGGTGGGCGAAGCCCTGGCAGTTGGGGCCGATGATGCGCAGCCCGGTGCGCTCGGCCAGCTCGCGCAGGCGCGCCTGGGCCACCCGCCCGTCCTCGCCGACCTCGGCGAAGCCGCTGCTGAATACGATGGCCGCGCGCACGCCCTTGGCCGCGGCCTCCTCCAGCGACTCGAGCACGCGCTCGGCGGGCACCACTACGATGGCCAGGTCGACGGGCTCCGGGACCGCGCCGATCGAGGGAAACGCGGGCAGGCCCTGCACGGTGGCGCGCGCGGGATTGACCGGGAAGACGCGCCCCGGATAGCCGTGGCGTAGCAGGAAGGCGAGGGGCCGCCCGCCGATCTTGACCGGATCGTCGGAGGCACCCACGACCGCGATGGCGCGAGGCCGGAAGACCGCACTGAGCCCAGTCACCCGCCGGAGTATAAGCCGGACGGTCGTCCGCCGCCCGGGCGGGGGCCATTTCGGGGCCCCCGCAGCTGAAGAGCTTGAAGAAGGAGACGGTTGTCCGCGGCCTGGGGGAGTGCGGGGGCCATTTCGGGGCCCCCGCAGCTGAAGAGCTTGAAGAAGGAGACGGTTGTCCGCGGCCTGGGGGAGTGCGGGGGCCATTTCGGGGCCCCCGCAGCTGAAGAGTATTATCAGGTTCGCATGGCGCGGTGGGATCGGGGATCCAGGCTCCTCTTCGCGGCCAGCCTCGCGGCGCTGCTGGGGCTGCTGGGCGGCCTGGCCATGGACGCGGGCCGCCCCTATCCGGGCTTCTTCGCCACCCCCGACTACTTGGTCGTGCCCGTCGAGTCCGCCGCCCGCGCCGCGGGCCTGCGCGCGGGTGACCGGCTGGTCACGGTGGACGGAGCCTCGCCCCTCACCCTGACCGCGCGCGTCCGAGCCACGTCCGGGCCCATCCGCTACGAGGTAGAGCGGGCCGGGCGCCGGTTCTCGGTGGAGCTGGCGCCGCGACCCTTGACCTGGAGCCGGCTGGTGGACCGCTTCGCGGTCTACTTCCTGGTCTCGGCCCTCATGCTGGTCGTGGGCGCCGCGGTCTACGCGCAGAACCCCGCGGCGGCGCCCAACCGGCGCTTCCTCCTTTATATGTGCCTCTGGGCCGTCTCCAACGTGGCGGTGCCGGAGGCGGTGCTGGGGGCGCGCCCCTACGCGGCGGCCCTCGTCGGGCTCCTGGCCCCGCTGCTCTCCATCCACGGCTGGGTCTTCTTCCTCACGTACCCCGCCAATGCCGCCCGCGAGCGGTGGCTCGAGCGCTACCGCGTGATCCCGCGCCTGTACCGAGTGGCGGTAACGCTCGGCCTGGCGAGCGCGGTCACGTTCATCCTGATCTCGACCTTCGCGCCGGGGCTCCTGGTGAACGGCTGGGTCTATCCGGCCTCCGCGGCGGTGCTCTCGCTGCTCAGCACGCTCTCGTTCCCGATCAAGGTGGGCGCCCTGCTCGACACGCGCCGGCGGGCCGCCTCGCCGCTGGTCAACCAGCAGACCACGGTGCTGCTGCTGGGCATCGCGATGGGGCTCGGCGCCTGGCTCTGCCTCATGCTCTGGCCGCTCCAGCAGCTCTACCAGAGCCCGTTCGATCCGCAAGTGGGCTCGGCCCTCATGCTGCTCTACCCGGCCGCCATCGGCTACGCCACCGTGCGCTACCGCCTCTTCGACGCCACCGTGGTGATCCGCCGCTCGGTGATCTATACCGGGCTGGCCGGGCTCATCACCGGCGCCTACGCGCTCCTCCTGGCCGGGACCAATGCCCTGCTGGCCCAGACCGACCTCACGCGCTCGCCGTGGTTCTCGGCCGGGTTCATGTTCGTGGTCGTGCTGCTCTTCAATCCCCTGCGGGAGCGGGTGCGGCGGGCGGTGGATCGCACGTTCTTCCGCGAGCGGTACGACTACGCGCAGGCGATGCGCACGCTGGCCCGCTCTATGTCGAGCCTGCTCGATCTGGACGAGATCACCCGGCGCCTCACGACCACCATCGAGTCGTCCATGCACGTGCGATCCGCCCGCCTGCTCGTGGACGGGTTCCCCCATGACATCCTGTCCGCGCTGGAAGTCGCCCCGGGCGCGCTCTCGCGCTATCAGCTCGCCGCCGATCCGAGCTTCGGCGATGATCGCGGGGCCGCCCTGGCCGTCTATCAGACCCTGGGCGCGGAGGTGGTGGTGCCGCTGCGCTTCCAGGCGCGCCTGCGCGCGCTGCTGGTGCTGGGCGGCAAGCGGTCGGAGGCGCCCTATACCGGCGAGGATCTGGAGATGCTGGAAGCGCTCGCGGATCAGGCCGCGGTGGCGGTGGCCAACGCGGAGGCGCACCGCCAGGTACTCGACTACGCTCAGCAGCTCGAGCGCAGCCTGCTGATCCGCGGCAGCCTCGCCAAGTTCGTGCCGCGCCGCGTGCGCCAGCTCATCGAGGAATCGCCGGAGGCGCCGTCGCTCGACAAGCGCGAGACCGACGTCAGCGTGCTCTTCGCCGACATCAGCGGCTACACGCGGCTGTCCTCGCGCCTCGCGCCCGACGACCTGGCCGGCCTGGTGGAGCGCTACTTCGGCGCTTTCCTCGACGAGATCGTCAAGCACGGCGGCGACGTGAACGAGACCGCGGGCGACGGGCTCATGGTGATCTTCCACGAGGGCCCGCACGCCCGCGCGGCGGTGGACGCGGCACGGGCCATCCACCGCCGGGCCGCCGAGATCGGCGCCGAGCTGGCCGACCGCTTCGAGCCGGTGGCCATGCACGTGGGGGTCAATACCGGTCCCGCGCTCCTGGGCGCGACCAAGATCGAGGGCAGCGCCGGCACCCGCTGGACCTACACCGCCTCCGGCATGACCACGAACATCGCGGCGCGCCTGGCCGCCCAGGCGGGCGACGGCGAGATCGTGATCAGCGAATCGACGCGGACGCGGCTGGGGGCCGACCTGCCGGTCGAGGACCTGGGGGTGCGCGAGCTGAAGAACGTGGAGACGCCGCTACGGCTGTTCCGGCTGCGGTAGGGCCTTCGGCCGGTCTCGACCCCTCGATGCCCTGACGGAGAGGAGAATCCCATGGCCGCCCCCGCGCACCCGCAGCTGATCGAGGACCTCGAGGCTGCCAACCGCATCCTGGCGGACCAGGGGGTGTTCGACGCCTTCGGTCACGTCAGCGTCCGGCACGACCGCGATCCCGGGCGCTACCTGATGTCGCGCTCGCTCGCCCCCGCGCTGGTGACGGCCGCCGACGTCATGGAGTACAACCTCGAGAGCGTCCCGGCGGCGCCGCGGGGACGCAGCCTGTACCTCGAGCGCTTCATCCACGGCGAGATCTACAAGGTTCGACCGGACGTCGGCGCGATCGTGCATCACCACTCGCCGTCGGTCATTCCGTTCGGGGTGAGTCGCCGACCGCTACGGCCCATCTCCCACATGGCGGCCTTCCTGGGCGCCGGCGCGCCCGTCTTCGAGATCCGGGATGCCGCGGGCATGACGGACCTGCTCGTGCGGACCCCGGCCCTGGCCCAGGCCCTCGCCCGGACGCTCGGGGCCAGCGCCGCCGCGCTCATGCGCGGGCACGGGGCCGTCGTGGTGGGCCCGACCATTCAGCATGCGGTGGCGCGGAGCGTCTACATGGAGATGAACGCCCGTTTGCAGCAGCAGGCGATGGCCCTCGGCCCGGTCACCTACCTGGATCCGGAGGAGGCGCGGAAGGCCGACGCCACGGTGTCGGGGAGCTACGGGCGCCCCTGGGAGCTATGGACGCGGACGTCCCCCCGCCGAGCACGGGCCGAGGAAACCAGTCGGGACTGACCCGCCCGCGACCGCGACGGCGAAAGTCGGCCGCGGCGTCGGGGGCGTCTTGGAGTAGGATAGGCGCACGCGGGCCAGGCTCCGAGCGCTCCCCAGGCGATACGAGGAGAGGCCAGGAGCAAGCCCGGGTTCCGCGCGCCGGACGGCACTCCACTCCGCCCGCGATTGAACCACGCCGCCGGCCCGCCAGGGTCCCGCCCTTCGTTCGTCCGATGACAGACGCGAGGAGGAAGGCCATGCGGCTACGGCTCTCGATCACTACGTTGACGGCGCTTCTGTGGGCTCTGGCCGGGGGGCCGGGGGAGGCGGCCCGGCCGGAGGGGACGCTCACGGTCGCGGTGGCCACCTTCGGCAACGAGCGCTGGTTACCGAACCTCTACGTCGGCGCCGAGGACGTCGTGCTCAAGCCCTTGTGGGAGAACCTACTGTCTCGAGATGGCAAGGGCAACCTCATCCCGATGCTGGCCGAACGGTGGGAGGTGCTCGACGGGGGGCGGACCTGGAAGTTCCATCTGCGCAAGGGCGTCCGCTTCCACAACGGGTCGGAGCTCACGGCCGAGGACGTGAAGTTCTCGTTCGCTTCGATCGCGCGGGAGGGCTCTGCGAACTCGCTCGCGCCGGAGTTCCGGCAGATCAAGAGCATGGAGATCGAGGGCTCATACACGATCAGCGTACGCTTCGAGAAGCCGTTCGTGACCTTCGGGAACCGGGTCACGCACGGATTGTTCGCCTCCGTCGCCTACATCCAGTCCAAGAAGCACATCGAGACAGCCGGAGATCAGGGGGCGGAGCGCCAGCCGACCGGCACCGGTCCCTGGAAGTTCGTGGAGCACGTCCGGGGCGACCGCATCGTCTACGAGGCGGTGGAGAACCACTGGCGAGCGGTGCCCCACTTCAAGCGGCTCGTGTTCATGAAGGTGCCCGAGCCGGCGACTCGCATGGCCATGCTGCGCGCGGGCAACGTCGACGTCATCGAGATCGGCGGAGAGTACGTGGACGAGCTGAAAAAGGTTGGGATGCGGACCCTCACCATGCCCAACACGGCCGCGATCTGGGTGATCCTGGGGGGGCAGTGGCCCACGAAACCCACCTACGACGCCAAGGTGCCCTGGGCGCAGCCCGACGCCGAGCGCGCGAAGAAGGTGCGCCTCGCCCTCAACCTGGCGGTGGACAAGAAAGCCATCTTCGAGCGGGTGCTCGGCGGGGTGGGCACCCCCGTCGGAACGCCGAACTACTACCCCACCGACCCATGGATCTCGGAGTCCCTGCTGAAGCCGCTCCCGTATGACCCGAGCCGGGCGAAGACCCTGCTCACGGAGGCGGGGTATCCAAACGGATTCGAGATCACGATGAATCTGACCGCATGGCCGGGCAGAGGATACCTGCCCGATGTGGGCGAGGCCGTGGCGACGTACTGGGAGAAGGTGGGCCTCAAGGTCAAGCGTCGGCCGGTGGACCGGGCCGTGTTCTCGGCGGATTTCCGCGCGCGGTCGTACGCCGGGGTCGCGCTGGCCTATGCGGGGCCCATCATCGCCCCGGAGCCCTGGGAGCTGTTCGCGCGCATCGCCCAGACGAAGTCGGCGGTGCACCTGCTGGTGGAGCACCCCAAGCTGGATGAGCTGATCGAGCGCCTGGGGGCCGAGCCGACCATGGCGGGGCGGACGCGGATGATGCGCGACGAGCTGGGGCCCTGGCTCTACGACTACATGCCGGCGGTGAGCATCGGGGCGACGCACTCGATCGCCGGGGTGGGGCCGAGGGTCGGAGAGTGGCCATTGATCCCCAGCCACATGGGGATACACAACTGGGAATATGTGACCCGGAAGTAGGCCGACCGAGGGAACGACATGTGGCGATACCTGACGGGGCGGGTGCTGCAGACCCTGCTGAGCATGCTCGTGGTGATCAGCATCGTCTTCGTCTTGGCGCGGCTCTCGGGCAATCCTGTCCACTTGTTGCTGGACGTCAACGCGACCGAGCGCGATCAAGAGATCCTGATGCGCCACCTCGGCCTGGATAAGCCCCTGCCCGTCCAGTACGGGATCTACGTCAAGAACATCTTCCTGGGCGACTTCGGGAACTCCGTTCTCACACGCCGGCCGGTCACCGAGCACATCTGGGAGCGCCTGCCCGCCACCGTCGAGCTGGGGTTCGTCGCCATGTTCCTGAGCGTCCTCATCGGGGTCCCGTTGGGCATGTACTCCGCCGTGCGCCGGGGAGGTGTCCTGGACAGTGGCGCGCGGGTGTTCGCCGTGCTCGGACAGTCGATGCCCGCTTTCTGGCTGGGGCTCATGTTGATCCTGTTCTTCGGCGTCGTGCTGGGGGTGCTGCCCGCTGGCGGCCGCGGTGGCCTCTCTCACCTGATCCTCCCCGCCTTCACGCTGGGGTACTTCACCTCCGCCGCCATCATGCGCCTGACGCGCTCGGCCATGCTCGAGGTGCTCGGATCCGACTACATCAAGTTCGCCCGGCTGAAGGGATTGCACGAACAGGTGGTGCTCTGGAAGCATGGCCTGAAGAATGCCCTGCTGCCGGTCGTCACCTTCGCGGTGATGCTCTTCGTGCAATTCCTGGGGGGCGCCGTGGTCACCGAGACCGTGTTCGCCTGGCCGGGATTGGGGCGACTCATCCTCGAGTCCATCACCACGCGCGACTATCCCGTCGTGCAGGCCGGAGTGCTGGTGTTGAGCGCCCTCTATCTCACCGCGAATCTGCTCGTGGACGTTCTCTACAGCTACCTCAACCCGAAGATCCGCCATGCCGGCGCGTAAACGCGAGTTCCCCTGGTTCCCGGGTGTGGTCCTCGCGGCGCTGGTCCTGACCGCGGTGTTCGCGGCCTATCTGGCCCCCCAGAGCCCCACCGAGGGCGACATCACCAAGAAATTGATCCCGCCGATCTGGATGGAGCGGGGCGACTGGGAGCATCCGCTGGGGACCGATCGCTTCGGGCGCGACGTGCTCAGCCGGATCATCTACGGCAGCCGGATCTCGCTCCTCGTCTCCCTCATCGCCATCGGGGTGGCGGGCACGTTCGGCACGGTGCTGGGCCTGATCTCGGGCTATCGCGGCGGCCTCATCGACGTGGTCCTCATGCGGCTGACCGATATCGCGCTGTCGCTGCCCCTCATCCTCATCGCGGTGGTGCTGGTTGCGGTCTCCGAGCCGAGCTTTGGCAATGTGATTCTGGTGATCGCGCTCCTCCTGTGGCCGCGTTTCGCGCGGCAGGTGCGCGGAGAGACGCTGGCGATCAAGCAGCAGGATTTCGTCGCGCTGGCGGTGGTGGCCGGACGCTCGAGCTGGTGGATCATGTCGCGGCACATCTTCCCCAACGTGGTGCCCACGCTGCTGGTGATCACCACGCTGCAGGTGGGCTACGTGATTCTCCTGGAGGGTACGCTGAGCTTCCTGGGTGTCGGGGTGCCGCCCCCCAACCCCGCCTGGGGACTGATGATCGCGGATGGGCGCGGGTTCCTGGCCACCGCGTGGTGGATCTCGCTCTTCCCGGGCCTCGCCATGCTCTTGATCGTCCTGGCGGTCAACCTGATGGGGGACTGGCTCCGCGACCACCTAGACCCCAAGCTGCGGCAGCTCGGCAGTCGCGCCCCCGTGCTCGATGCCCCGGGTATCGAGCCGGTGGGCCGCGCGGCCGGGGAAGCTCCCGCCCGGGGCGCCGCGGGGGGCGCGGATGGGGGATAGGCCTGGCCGCACGCGGGAGTCGCCACCGTTGCTGGTGGTGGACAACCTCAAGACGCATTTCTTCACCCGCCGGGGGATCATCAGGGCGGTGGATGGGGTGAGCTTCACCCTCCATGCCGGGGAGACGCTGGCCCTCGTGGGGGAATCGGGGTCGGGGAAGTCCGTGACCTGCCTCTCGCTGGTGCGGCTGGTCCCCGAGCCGGCGGGACGGATCGTTGGTGGCCGGGTGCTGCTCGAGGGAGACGATCTGCTGCGCAAGAGCGCGGCCGAGATGCGCCGCGTCCGAGGCAAGCAGATCGCGATGGTGCTGCAGGACCCGATGACCTCTCTCAATCCCGCCCTGACGATCGGGAGCCAGGTGAGCGAGGTCCTGCGGCTCCATCAGGGGCTGCACGGCCCCCCCCTGCGGGAGCGGGTGCTGGAGGCGTTGCGGCGGCTGCGTATCTCGGCAGCCGCCACGAGGCTCGGGCACTACCCGCACCAGTTCAGCGGGGGGATGCGCCAGCGGGTGTCGAGCGCCATCGCGCTCTCGTGCGCCCCCCGTCTGCTCATTGCGGATGAGCCGACCACGTCCCTGGACGTGACCATCCAGGCCCAGTACCTCGATCTCCTCAAAGAGGTGCAGGCCACCGCCGGGGTGGCGGTCATCCTGGTCACGCACGACTTCGGCATCGTCGCGGCGAACGCCGACCGGGTCGCGGTGATGTACGCGGGGAAGATCGTGGAGATGGGAACTACGCTGCAGATCTTCGACAATCCCCGGCATCCCTATACCCAGGCGCTCCTGCGCTGCCTGCCGGACGTCGGGCTCAGGGATCGACAACTGGTCGAGATCGGCGGCCAGCCCCCTGACCTCGCGCAGCTCGGGCCGGGCTGCCCCTTTGCGCCCAGGTGTCCAGAACGGCAACCGATTTGCGACGAGAGCTACCCACCTCCGGTCCTGGTCGAGGACGGCCACGAGGCGCGCTGCTGGGTGGCCGCTCCGGCGGGTGCCCGAGGCTGACGTGCTGCTGCAAGGGATTGGCCTGAAGCGATACTTCCCCGCGACCAGCGGCTTCAGGGTGGGCTGGGCGCCCGGATGGATCAAGGCCCTGGACGGGGTGAGCGTGCAGGTGGCGGAGGGAGAGACCCTGGGTATCGTCGGGGAGTCGGGTTCCGGCAAGACCACGCTGGCCAGGCTCTTCCTGCTCTTGGACCGCCCGACCGCCGGCTCGCTCCTCTTCGACGGCATGGAGGCCCACGCGTTCGGTCGTGATGACCTCGTGCGCTATCGCCGCTCGGTGCAGGCCGTGTTCCAGGACCCCTATAGCTCGTTGAACCCACGGATGCGGGTGGAGCACATCGTCGCCGAGCCGCTTCGCGGGGAGAACGGCGTGGGCCGCGCCGAGAGGCGGGAGCGCGTCGCGGGCGTCCTGGAGCTCGTGGGGCTCCGGCGGGAGAGCACCGCGCTGTACCCCCATGAGTTCAGCGGGGGCCAGCGGCAGCGGATCGCCATCGCGCGCGCCCTCGTGACGTATCCGAAGCTCATCATCCTGGACGAGCCCGTGTCGGCGCTGGATGTGTCCATCCGGGCGCAGATCCTCAACCTCCTCAAGCAGCTTCAGGAAAAGCTCGGGCTGGCGTACGTCATGATCTCCCACGATCTGGCGGCCGCGCGCTACCTGGCCACCCGCCTGGCCGTCATGTATGCCGGAAAGCTCGTGGAGACGGGGGAATGCGACGCGGTGTACGCGGAGCCGCTCCATCCCTACACGGAGGCGCTCCTGTCCGCGGCCCTTCCGCTCCATCCGTCGGCGCGCCGGGCGCGAATCGTCCTGGGAGGGGAAGTGCCCAACCCCACGAATCCTCCCACCGGCTGTCGCTTTCATCCCCGGTGTCCGCGCGTCCTGCCCCAGTGCGAGAGTCGGGAGCCGGACATGCGAGAGGTCAAGCCCGGCCGCTTCACGGCCTGTCACCTGTACTGAGAGGGCGCAACGGCATGGCTCGGGGAGCACAGCAACGAGCCAAGGCCAGTGCGGTCTCCCCAGAGGGGAGAGGGAGACACTAGCGGGAAATGGTCAGGCGCTCGCGGCCGTAGTTGTCGTCGTCGACCCAGGGGCGGCCCTCGGCGAAACGGGCGGCGCGGAACGGGGTCAGATCGACGGTGCGCGGCTTGCCCTCGAGAATCCACTCGGCCAGGCACTTGCCGATGGCGGGCGAGGTCTTGAAGGACGTGCCGGAGTCGCCCAGCATCGCGTAGAGGCCGGGCACCGAGGGGATCTGGTCGATGATCGGGCGGCCGTCGGCGCTCATCATGATCATGCCGGCCCAGCCGCCGCGCATCGTGGAGTCCGCGAAGAGCGGCAGCCGGTGGCCGAGCCGCTCGCGGCAGAGCGCCACGTAGCCCTCGTCCACGCCCTCGTGGAGCTTGTCGGGGTCGCCGCCGTAGGCCGCGCCCAGCTCGACGCCGATCAGGGTCAGGTGGCCGTCCACCGGGCGAATCCACGCTTTCTGGCCCGCGTCGATCACCACCGGGTGCTTGCGGGTGAGGGCGGCCGGCCAGCGGAAGAGCGAGACCTGGATGCGGAAGGGCTGGAGCCCATAGTCGAGCCCGAGCGGATCGAGCAGCGGCTGGCCCCAGGCGCCGGGCGCCAGCACGACCACCGGGGCCTCCACGCGCCCGCCCGCGGTCTCGACGCCGGTGACGCGGCCGCGCTCGGTCAGGATCCGGGTGACGTGGCAGCCGGTCTCGATGGTGACGCCCAGGCGCTCGGCGGCGGCCGCGAAGGCGAACGCGGTGGCGCTCGGATCGGCGTAGCCCGAGCCCGGCTCCCAGGCGGCGGCGCCGATATCGTCCACGCGGCACTCGGGGAAGAGCCGGCGGACCTCGTCGCCCGAGATTTCTCGCGTGTCCACGCCGAGTCGCTGTTGACGGGCGAGGTTGCGGCGCAGCGCGTCCTCGTAGCCGGGCGGCACGAGCTGGAGGAAGCCCGGCGTCTCGAAGCCGCAATCACCGCCGACGATGGACGAGAACTCGCGGAAGATCTTGAGGCTCTCGACGGCCAGTCGCGACTCGTGCTCGTTGGTGTAGTGCATGCGCACGAGGGCTCCGGATTTGCCGGTGGCGCCGGCCGCCAGGTGGCGGCGCTCCAGCAGCCGGACGTTCTTCGCGCCCATGCTGGCCAGGTGAAACGCGGTGCTCGTGCCGTTCGCGCCGCCGCCGATGATGACGATGTCCGCTGTCGCGCTCATGGAGGTGGATTCT
>Ga0187892_10008240_pt1 | contig 14367 bp, 11 predicted proteins | sample MA1701073metaG_FD_139345 | JGI IMG/M metagenome (GOLD analysis project Ga0187892, IMG submission 139345) | Bio-ooze microbial communities from a basaltic lava cave in the Kipuka Kanohina Cave System on the Island of Hawaii, USA - MA170107-3 metaG ... | reverse complement strand
TGCGCCTTCTCGGGACGCACCGACAGCAGCACCTCGTCGCCCGCGGTCGCGCCCGCGCCGGAGGTGCGCACCAGGATGCCGACGCCGTTGGCATCCGCCTCGACCTCGTTCGGCGCCACGCGCTTGACGCGCGCGCGGATGAAGTTCGAGACGCCGATGAAATTCGCGACATAGGGCGTGGCGGGCCGGTCGTAGAGCTCGGCCGGCGTGCCGGCCTGCACGATGCGGCCGGACTCCATGACCACGACGCGGTCGGAGAGTATCAGCGCCTCTTTCTGGTCGTGCGTGACCAGCAGAAACGTGATGCCGAGCTTCTGGTGCAGATGCTTGAGCTCGACCTGCATGGCATCGCGCAGCTTGACGTCGAGCGCCGAGAGCGGCTCGTCGAGCAGCAGCACCTTCGGATTGCGGATCAGCGCGCGCGCCAGGCCGACGCGCTGCTTCTGGCCGCCGGAGAGCGCCGACGGGCGCACGTTCTTCTTGTCGAGCAGGTCGACCAGCCGCAGCGCCTCGTCGACGCGCTTGACGATCTCCTCGCGCGGCGTGCCGGCGACGCGCAGGCCGTAACCGACATTCTGCGCCACCGACATGTGCGGGAACAGCGCATAGTCCTGGAAGACCGTGTTCACCTTGCGCCGGTAGGGCGGCAGGTCGGTGACGTCCTCGCCGTCCAGATAAACGCGGCCGCGGTCGGGCTCCTCGAAGCCGGCGATCATGCGAAGCGTCGTGGTTTTGCCGCAGCCGGACGGGCCCAGCAGCGTGACGAATTCGCCTTCGCGCACCGCCAGGGACAGATCATCGACCGCAGTTATGCCGCCCGGAAAGGTCTTGGTGACGCGATCGAGTTCAACGGTGTTGGTCATCGACCCGCTTCAGGAATCGTGCCGGAAAACCGCACCGGGCGGATCCGCGAACGGATCCGCCCGGTCCGGAACGATGGCGGCTATTCCGCCGCCTTAACCGCGTTCCAGGTGTTGGTGTAGACCTCGAGCCGGGCCGGGGTCTCCCACAACATCAGGCTGTTGATGTAGTCGGGATCGTCCTGGTGCAGCGCCGCGAACTGGTCCGGCGTCATGCAATTCTGCGCCGCGGCCGGATTGGCCACCGAGTAGCCGGTGATCGCCGCAACGCCGCACTGGCCTTCCTCGGAGATCGCGTAGTTGATCCACTCGTAGGCGCAGTCGACGTTCGGCGAACCCTTCACGAGCTGCCAGGAATCCATCCACCCTTCGGCGTTCTCCTCGGGGATGAATTCCGCGACCGGAATCCCCTGCTCCGCGAGCACCGCCGACTGGTAGCCGCCCCAGGTGTTGGAGATCCAGACCTCGCCTGAGGCGAACAGGTCGATGAGTTCGCCGGCCGTGCCCCAGTATTTGCGGATCAACGGCTTCTGCTCGATCAGCGTCTGCTTGGCCGCTTCGAGCTGCGCGTCGTCGAGATCGTAGATGTTCATGTCGCCGTTGAGACGCGCCGCGACGTAGAGCGCGCTCTTGTCGTCCCAGAGCGAGACCTTGCCGGCATACTGCGGATCCCAGAGCGCGGCGAGCGAGGTCGGTGCTTCCGCAATCATGTCGGTGCGATACATGAAGGGAATCGAGCCCCACGTGAAGGGCACACCCCACTGCTCGCCATCCATCGTGATGTTGCTGGCGCCGCTGAATGCCGGATAGAGCTCGCTGAACCGCTCGATGCGCGAGACGTCGATCGGATCGATGAAGCCGGCGGCGACGGTCACCGATGTGGTGTCGATCGACGGCGAGATGAGATCGTAGACGCCGGCGCCTGCGGCGAGCTTCGGCACGAAATCGTCGTTGGAACCGACATAGGTCGCAGTGACCTGGCAGCCGGTCGCCTGTTCGAACGGCACGACGAAACTTTCGTCGGCATAGCCTTCCCAAGTCAGAAGGTTGAGTTCCTGTGCACCGGCGCTGCCGGCCGAGCTCAGCAGGATGAGAGCTGCCGCTCCCAACATTGCACGCTTCATTTCGGTGGTCCTCCCTGGTTTCTTAGATCTCGCGGCCGCGCAAGGACGCGATGGCTGATCGAGACCGTTGGTCGGAATGGCCTCGCGACGACTTCGAATACCATGCCCGCGGCACTTCGGCACGAGAATCCGTGATCGCCCAAGGCGAGTCAAGGTTGGCATACCGTCGATATATCGGCCGAGAAACCGCCGTGTTGTGCCGATTTGGCCGGGCTTTCCGCTGCGGCGCTCAGGCGCCGGAATGGCGCAGCCGGCGTTTGGCGATCCGCTCCGCGCGGGCGCGCCGGTAGCGCACCACGAACCGGTAGGTCAGGCGATAGCCGATCCAGCCGAGGCCGATCGCAAACGGCAGCGAACCCACCAGCATCGTCAGGCCCCAGTCGGCGAAGATCAGTTTGGCGGCCGCTACGGCCTGGCCAACCCAGTCCAGATCCGGCGACAGCGCTGCGTGCCATTGCGTGCGAAAATCCCGATAGGTCGGCAAACCGCTCCATTCGCCGAGCATGATCTGTCCGGCGATGAAAAACACGTAGTAGATCGGAATTGCCGTAACGACATTGGTGATGCCGGTCCATGCGATCGCGATCAGCATGCCGAAATCCCATTTGAATCCCCGCCGGGCGACGAACCAAGTCACAATGACGCCGGGAACCTGCACACCGACGGTTGGCGTGAGGCCCCAGACCAGGCCGATCAGCGTTCCCCGCGCCGCCCATTCCGGCGGATGCGGCGCGCGCTTCAGCGGTATGAGAAAGCGATAGCGCAGCAGTCGCTCGAAGCGATCGAAAATCGTGCGGCGGTCGGGTGCGGCCAGGGGTCAGCCTCATCGGGTTCGGTGGCGCCGGTCGCCGTCACGCTTCTGCCAAATCGACTCCGACCGGGCAAGGGCGGCGGCACGGGGCGCAGCAATCTGCCGCATTTGACCGCGCCGCCGATTCCCGACGTTCCTCAGTCGGCGCCGCCGTCGCCGCTGGGCATGACGAAGACCTGGCCTGGATAGATCAGGTCCGGATCGCGAATCTGCTCGCGATTGGCCTCGAAGATCACCGTGTAGCGCAGCCCCTCGCCGTAGACGCGGCGCGCGATGCGCCAGAGGCTGTTGCCGGGCTGCACGACGACGGTCTGCTCCTGCGACAGGTTTGCCGCCAGCTCGTCGCGCTGGAACGGCGTTTCGACGCGCGCGATCACCGTGCCGTCCTCCGCGACATTGTCGACGCGCAGCCAGTGCAGCCCCGGCGCGACGGGGTTCGCCGGTCGCGCGCTCCACCGGCCGGTGGTGTCGCTCTCGGCGGTGCCGACCAGCTCGTTGTCGAGGTAGATGCGAAGTTCGCTGCCGACCGGCGCACGGCCGCCGATGACGACATTGCCCTGCTCGTCGTAGTCGACGCTGTCGATACTCAGTTCGCCGCTGGCGATGCCTTCGCCCGGTGCCGGCTCGAGACCCTGCAGCAGCTGCGCCGGCGTGCCCTCGTTGCTCGGCAGGATGACCGCGAGCGCCTGGCCTTCGGTGCCGCCGGCGGCGACCTGGTCGGGCGTCGGCACGACCACCACCACGACGTCGGTCGATTCCATGGTGCTGCCGTCGGGCAGCCGCGCCAGCAGGCCGAGCTCGTGCGTGCCGGGCGCGAGTCGCTGCTCCGGCAGCATCACCCATTCGCCGCGCGCGTCCGCATCGACCGTCTCGAACGGCGAGCCGTCGACGCGCAGCGTCACCGAACTGTCCGCCGTCGCGCGACCGGCGGCGACCAGCCCGCCTTCCGGCGTCACGCGCACGATGTCGAAGGTCGGCCGCAGCGGCTCGACGGCGATGTCGGCGCCGGCATCGTCGGCGGGCTCGGCAACCGATGCGGTATCGCCGGTCGAGGTTCCGGCGGTCGATTCTCCGGTCGCAGCGACGTCCGGCGCCTCTGCCGGCCGCTCGTCGCGACCCGACAGGAACACGAATGCCAGGATGGCGAGCGCGATGGCGCCGCCGATGATGCCCAGAAAGGCGAGCCGGTTCATCGAATCCGGCCTCCCGAGTTGCCCCGCCCGATTGCCGACAGAATACCACGGACCGGCGGTCTGCGTCGCCCCGCCGCCCCGGACGGCGCAAGAGGCGCGCGGATGGCGTGCTCAGTATTCGGGCTGCGTCGCCTTCGCGTCCGGATTCGCGACCGGCGCCAGAGTACGCAAATAGGCGACGATCGCCGCCCGGTCGGCCGGCGTCAGAAGGCTCGTGCTGTTGCGCACCACTTCGCCCATGCCGCTGCCGACAACGTCGTAGTCGGGCAGCATGCCGGTTTCGAGCACGCGCATGATCTCCGCATCGCTCCAGCGGCCGATACCGGTTTCGTCGTCGGGCGTGATGTTCGGCACCCTGCTGCCGTCCGGACCGTCGGGCGTTCCGGAAAGCCGCCTGTCATCGAGAAGCGCGCCCATCCAGTCCCGCGGCGTGTGGCATTCGCCGCAATGGCCGAGGGCTTTTACGAGATAGGCGCCGCGCGACGTGCCGGCATTCGCCATGGGCATATCGTCGCCGGCCGGCCGTTCCTCGAAATTGAGCCATTGCCAGATCGGCAGCAGCGCACGCCAGCCGAACGGAAAATTTGCCTCGTGCGGCCGGTTTTCCCGCCGCACGGGTTCGATCGTGCGCATATAGGCCCACATGTCGGCGAGGTCGGCATCGGAAATGTCGGTGAAGGACGTGTAGGGAAAGACCGGAAAATAGGCGCTGCCGTCCGGCGCGCGTCCCTCGCGCATCGCACGCACGAAGTCTTCCTGCGTCCAGTTGCCGAGGCCGGTTTCCGGATCGGGCGTGATGTTCGGGCTGAAGAAAATGCCGAACGGCGTCCCGAGCGCGCGGCCGCCCGCCAGCAACGGACCGTCGTTCCGCACATCGGTATGACAGCCGGCGCAGCTGGCCGCCGCGAACAGATAGGCGCCGCGCGCGACCGGGTCGGCGCTCGCCGGATCGCCGGCGACCGCCTGCGCCAGCGCGGACCCGGCGCCGACGAACGGCGCCGCCAGGTTGCAGATCAGCAGAAAAGTACCGAAACACAGGCGTCGCGCCCATTGGCCTGCCCGACCGGCTCCGCTATTTTGGCGCGCCCCGCCGCCGCCCGGCCGGCGCGGACCCATCGTTTCCGGAACCTTCGACATCGTTTCATGATCGCGCCCCAATCCCTTTGTGTCTATTGCGGCTCCTCGACCGGCAACCGATCCATCTATCGCGACGCTGCGGAAACGCTCGGCCGCGCCATCGCGGAAGCCGGCATGCGGCTCGTCTTCGGCGGCGGCGGCGTCGGCCTGATGGGCGTGCTGTGCGATTCGGTGCTTCGTCATGGCGGGCAGGTAACCGGAATCATCCCGGGTTTCCTCCGGGAACGGGAGGCGCACCGCGGCGGGCTCGACGAGCTTTACATCGTCGAGAGCATGCACGAGCGCAAGCAGATGATGTTCGAACAGTCTGACGCGTTCGCGATCCTGCCCGGCGGTTTCGGCACGCTCGACGAGCTGTTCGAGATGGTGACCTGGCGCCAGCTCGATCTGCACGACAAGCCGATCGTGCTCGTCAACATCGACGGCTATTGGGATCCGCTGCTCGCGTTGGTCGGCCGGCAGGTGGCGGAAGGTTTCGTGCGGCCGCGACATCTCGACCTGCTGCGCGTGGTCGACCGCGCCGAGGACGTCATCCCCGCCCTGCGCGAAGAACCGCCGGCGGCGCTGCCCGCGCAGCCCCGCCGCGTCTGAGGCTCGCCGCATGAGGTTGCTGGTACACAGCCACAACTATCTGCGCGAGGGCGCGCAGATCATCCTGTTCCGCCTGGTCCGCGCGCTGGTCGAGCGTCACCAGATCGACATGGTCAAGCTCGTTGCCCGGCCCGACGAACCGCTGATCGAGGAATACGAGAAATGCGGCGCGCGCTTCGTCACGACCGCAAGCATGCGCGGTTACGACGCCATCGTCTGCAACACGATCACCGCCTCGAAGCTGGTGATGCGGGCCGCCGGACGCTGCCCGACTTTATGGTGGATCCACGAGCCAAAATTCGGCCAGCACTACATGCAGATGGAGAATTTCGAGCCCGCGGCCTTCGCCAGGGCCGACCGGATCGTCTTCCCGACCCGCTGGCAGGCCGATACGCAATACAAGAGCCGGCTCGAACGCGACAACTGGACCGTCGTGCCCTACGGCATCGGCATGGATCTCTCGCCGCGCCCGGCCCCGTTCGAGCGCGAGCCGGGCAGGTTCTATCTGCTGCATCTCGGGCGCGTCGATCGTCGCAAGGGCCAGGATCTGTCGGCGCGGGCGATCAGGCATCTCGGCAACCCGAACATCCAGCTCGTTTGCGTCGGCAACTGTCCGGCGGACGATCCCTATGTCGACAAGATCAATGCCATCGGCATCGACATCCGCTACACCGGCAATGTCGGCGAAGAGGAGGTCGCGGCCTGGATCCAGCATTGCGATGCGATGATCTTCCCGACGCGCGACGATCTCATCACGCTCGCGATCCTCGAGGGCCTCTCTTTCGGCAAATGCGTGCTGGCCAGCAATTTCGGGCCGATTCCGGAGACCATCCGGCACGGCGAGACCGGCCTGCTCTCGCCGGTCGGCGACTGGCAGACGCTGGCCGGCAACATCCGCATGATCTACGAGGATCGCGACCTGATGGCCAAGCTCGGCGAACGCGGCCGCATCATTCTCGAACGCAAGCACAGCTTCGCCGCCCATGTCGCCGGCATGGAAAAGGCGCTCACGTCGATCGCCCGACGCTGACTTGTCACCCGTATGCGCGATGCTATGGTCCGCCCGCCCCGCGCGGACGCGAACCGGATGCAGGAAGGACCGAGGACCGTCATGGCGAAGATCAAGGTGAAGAAGCCGGTCGTCGAGATCGACGGCGACGAGATGACCCGCATCATCTGGCAGTTCATCAAGGACAAGCTGATCCTGCCCTATCTCGACATCGATCTGCTCTACTTCGATCTCGGCATCCAGAGTCGCGACGCCACCGGGGACCGGATCACGGTCGACGCCGCCAACGCGATCGCCAGGCACGGCGTCGGCGTCAAATGCGCGACCATCACGCCGGACGAGGCCCGCGTCGCGGAGTTCGGCCTGAAGAAGATGTGGCGCTCGCCCAACGGCACGATCCGCAACATTCTCGGCGGCACGGTCTTCCGGCAGCCGATCATCTGCCGCAACGTGCCGCGCCTGGTGCCGGGCTGGACGCAGCCGATCGTCATCGGCCGCCACGCGTTCGGCGACCAGTATCGCGCGACCGAGATGAAGGTGCCCGGCAGGGGCAGGCTCACGATGCGCTTCGAGCCGGCCGGCGGCGGCAAGCCCGTCGACCTCGAGGTCTTCGAGTTCCCGGAAAGCGGCGTCGCGATGTCGATGTACAATCTCGACGAGTCGATCCGCGGCTTCGCGCGCGCCTGCTTCAACTACGCGCTCGGGCTCGGCTGGCCGGTCTATCTCTCGACCAAGAACACGATCCTCAAGACCTACGACGGGCGCTTCAAGGATCTGTTCCAGGAGGTGTTCGACAGGGAGTTCGCCGCGGAGTTCGAGGCGAAGAAGATTTCCTACGAGCACCGGCTGATCGACGACATGGTCGCCAGCGCGCTCAAATGGAGCGGCGGCTTCGTCTGGGCCTGCAAAAATTACGACGGCGACGTGCAGTCCGACACGGTCGCGCAGGGTTTCGGCTCGCTCGGCCTGATGACCTCGGTGCTGATAACGCCCGACGGCAGGACGATCGAAGCCGAGGCCGCGCACGGCACCGTCACGCGGCACTATCGCGAGCACCAGAAGGGCCGCGAGACCTCGACCAACCCGATCGCCTCGATCTTCGCCTGGACGCGCGGGCTCTACTATCGCGGCCGGTTCGACGACACGCCCGACGTCCAGCGCTTCGCCGAGGCGCTCGAGAAGGTCTGTGTCGAGACCGTCGAATCCGGCGAAATGACCAAGGATCTCGCGCTGCTGATCGGGCCGGACGAGAAATGGCTGACGACCCAGCAGTTCCTCGACGCGCTCGACCGCAATCTCCGGAAGGCGATGGCGTGACAGGCAGGCCAACCCATCGACTCACCGGAACCCGACCTACCACCGGAAGGAAAACAATGAACATTTTCACGCTAACCCGGCGAGGCTTCGTGCGTGCCGCGGCGGTTACCGCTCTCATCCTCGGCACAGGAGGCAATGCCATGGCGCTCGATCCCGAAAACACGCTCTATCTCGATCTTCCCTACGGCCGCGTCGTCATCGAGATGCGACCCGACCTGGCGCCGAACCACGTCGCGCGCATCAAGGAGCTGGTGCGCGAGGGTTTCTACGACGGCATCGTCTTCCATCGCGTGATCGAAGGCTTCATGGCGCAGACCGGCGATCCGACCGGCACCGGCCGCGGCGGCTCGGGCCGGAATCTCGACGCCGAATTCTCGAACGAGCCGCATGTCCGCGGCATCGTCTCGATGGCGCGCGCGCAGAACCCGAACAGCGCCGACAGCCAGTTTTTCATCGTCTTCGCCGACGCCAGGTTCCTCGACGGCCAGTACACGGTCTGGGGCCAGGTCGTCGAAGGCATGGAATTCGTCGACATGATCAAGAAGGGCGATCCGAACGCCAACGGCGTCGTCAGCGATCCCGACGCGATCGTGAAAATGTCGGTCGCCGCCGACGTCGATTAGGCCCCGTCTGGCAACCAAATGCGAAAATGGACGCTCGACTATGTGTCACCGATTCCAGATCTGGGATCGGGGTACACACTGGTTCGGGCGTCCGTTTCGGGCTCTGGCGCCGGGCTGTTCCTGTTTGCGACGGATCGCACCGGCGTCAAAAAAGTCGACACCGGCCAGGGCACCAACCCAATCCTCAATTATCGGGCGCGTTACGGCGATCGGTTGGCACTGGTCGTTGTGACGCCTGCCGGAAACGTTGTGCACGATCTCGGCGAACTGGGCCTCGTATGGCCCCTTGTCGATCTCTTCCGGGACGGTCGCATTCTCGTGGCCGCGTCACGTTGCGCGTGGCGCGACACCGGCGACTTTGATTTGAATGGCGTCATCCTCGAACCCGTCAGCGGCAGTCGGTTTCGATTTCTGCTCGGTGATGGCATCCAGGACTTGGCCGTCGACGATGCTGGCCGGATCTGGGCGTCCTACTACGACGAAGGCGTGTACGGAAACTACGGCTGGAACCGGCCGGGGCCACCGGGACCCGGCGAAGGCGGCGTGGTCTGCTTCGATGACGCGGGCGCGCAATCATGGTGCTTTCAGCCTTCTAACGATGACGCTTTCATGGACGATTGCTACGCCATGAATGTCACCGGACAACAGGCGTACGTCTTTTATTGTTCGGATTTCAAATTGTGCCGTATCGATGCGGATTTCAGTCGCCAATATTGGACACCCGGCCTCTCGGGTTGCCATTCATTGGCAGTTGCCGGAGATCAGGTGTTGTTCTCCGCTCAATACAAGGATCCCCAATCCCGGTTCTATTTGCTGAAGTTCGGTGGCGACGCACTCAACGCGACGGTTCCGCTGACGCTCGCGCTCCCTTCAGGAGCACCGCTCGCCAACGGGCGCGTCTTCGGACGCGGCCCCAACATTCATTTCTTTAACAGCGACGGCTGGTTCCGCGGCAACATCGCCCGTCTTTGACGCGATCGGTTGTCGGCCATGTCACCGATCAGCGGGGCGGCGTCGCGTCCGGGCCGACCCGCGCCGCGGCCGCGCGTTCGAGCCGCGCCCTGAGCTCGGGCTGCTCGTCCATCAGGCGCCGGAAGTCGGCGACCGCAAGGGTCATCAGGCGGCAGTCGGTCGCCGTGGTGACGGTCGCCGTGCGCTCGATGTCGCGCAGCAACGCGACCTCGCCGAAATGGCTGCCGGGTCCGAGCCGCACCGGCGGCTCGACCTCGACCGTGACCTCGCCTTCCATCACGAAGAACATCGCATCGGCGCGGGCGCCGCGCTGCACGACCATCTGTCCCGCGGGCACGAACTCGGTGTTGAGCAGTCGCGCGACGCTCGCGATGCGGCTCGACTCGAGGCCCTTGAACACCGGCAGCCGCGCGATCGCCTTCCAGCTCCGCAGCTGGTCGCGCCGCTGCAGTTCGCTGGCGAAGCCGGTCGCCATGATGCCGGCGGGCACCGCGAACATCGCGATGCCGAGCAGCATGACGAAACCGCCGAACAGGCGGCCGAGCGGCGTGACCGGCGTCAGGTCGCCGTAGCCGACCGTCGCCATGGTCGTGATCGCCCACCACATGCTGGTGGGGATGCTGGTGAACTTGTCGGGTTGCGCCTCGCGCTCGAGCAGGTAAACGATGCCGGCGGCGAAAATCAGCAGCACGAACAGCGCGGTGATCGCCGCGATCAGCGGCCGTCGCTCGTTGCGGATCACGGTCGCGAGCAGGCCCAGCGCCGGATTGTAGCGGCCGAGCTTGAGCAGCGCGATCAGCGCCGCGACGTCGTCGAACCACGGGTCGGACTGCAGCAGCAGCAGCGCGCCCGGCAGCATCGACATGAGGTCGATGATCCCGAGCGACGACACGGCGTAGTGCAGCCGCGCGCGGGCAGGATGCGCGGCGCTTGCCGTGTCCCTGCCCGGCGCCGACCACAGGCGCAGCAGATACTCGGCGAGGAAGACGATCTGCCCGGCGAGGATGGCCTGCACGACGAAACGACGCAGCGGCGGCGAGAGATCCGCCACCGTTACCGCCATGCCGGCGATGACGCTCGCCGCCACCGCCAGAATCAGGACGACCGCCGCGAGGCGCGCGACGACACCCGTGCCGTTGAGCCCGTCGAGCCAGTCGTGAACGCGACGCTGCAGCGCGGCGGCCCCCATCGCCGACCCCCGAACAATTGTTCCGTTATGCAGTCTACCCGGTTCGGGTCTTCAGGGCGCGCACGATTGCATCGATCGCCTGCTCTGCTGCAGCCCCGTCGGGGCCGCCGGCCTGTGCCATGTCGGGCCGGCCGCCGCCGCCCTTGCCGCCGAGCGCCTCGCTGCCGACGCGCACGAGATCGACGGCGCTGATCCGGTCGGTCAGGTCGTCCGTAACGCCGACCACGATCGAGGCGCGGCCGTCGTCGCGCGCGATCAGCGTCACGACGCCGGAGCCGATCTGCTTCTTGAGCCCGTCGGCCATGCCCTTGAGTTCCTTCGCCGGCACGCCGTCGACGAGGCGCGCGGCGAATTTCACGCCGCCGACCTCGCGCGCTTCGACGCCGTTGCCGCGCGCGGCACCGCCGCCGGTCGCGAGCTGCTTGCGCGCCTCGGTCAGCTCGCGCTCGAGCCGCCGCCGCTCGTCCATCAGCGCCGCCACGCGCTGCGGCAGTTCCGAGGGCTGCACCTTGAGCGCTGCCGCCGTCTCCTGTACCAGCCCGTCGACACGGCGCAGATACTCTTCCGCGCCCTTGCCGGTCACGGCCTCGATGCGCCGCACGCCGGCCGCGACCGCGCTCTCGCCGAGAATGTGCAGCAACCCGATATCGCCGGTGCGCCGCACATGCGTGCCGCCGCAGAGTTCGACCGAGAAATTCTCGCGGCCTTCGTCCGGCCCGCCCATGCCGACCACGCGCACCTCGTCGCCGTATTTCTCGCCGAAGAGCGCGAGCGCGCCGGCCTTCACGGCATCGTCGGGCGTCATCAGCGAGGTCGCCACGTCGACGTTGCGGCGGATACGGTCGTTGACCAGCGTCTCGACCGCTTCGATCTCGGTATCGGTCATCGGCTTCGGGTGCGAGAAGTCGAAGCGGAACCGCTCCGGCGCGACCAGCGAACCCTTCTGCGTGACATGGTCGCCGAGCGTGCGGCGCAGCGCCTCGTGCAGCAGGTGCGTTGCCGAATGGTTGGCGCGCAACGCGGTGCGACGCTGCCCGTCGACCTGCATCTCGATCGCGAGGCCGCGCGTCAGGCGGCCCGATTTCATCCGCCCGATATGGACATGCATGTCGCCGAGCTTCTTCTGCGTGTCCTCGACGACGAAGACGTTGCCCTCGCCCGCCATCAGCCGGCCGGTATCGCCCATCTGGCCGCCGCTCTCGCCGTAGAACGGCGTCTGGTTGGCGATCGCCATGCCGCGTTCGCCTTCCTCGAGCACGTCGACCTCCTTGCCGTCCTTCAGCAGCGCTGCGACCTGTCCTTCCGCCTGCTCGGTCGCATAGCCGAGAAAATCGCTGGCGCCGACGCGGTCGCGGATCTCGAACCAGAGCTTCTCGGTCGCCGCCTCGCCCGAGCCCGACCAGGCCTTGCGCGCGGCGGCGCGCTGGCGCGCCATGCCGTCCTCGAAGCCCTTGAGATCGACCGTGCGTCCCTGCCCGCGCAGAATGTCCTGCGTCAGGTCGAGCGGAAACCCGTAAGTGTCGTAAAGCTTGAAGGCGACGTCGCCCGGCAGCGGCGCCTTCGCGCCGAGTTTTCCGAGTTCCTCGTCGAGCAGCCTGAGGCCGCGATCGAGCGTCTGGCGGAAGCGCGTCTCCTCGAGCTTGAGCGTCTCGGCGGTGATCGCCTGCGCGCGGACCAGTTCCGGATAGGCCTCGCCCATCGCGCGGGTCAGCGCCGGCACCAGCTTCCACATCAAAGGCTCGGTCACGCCGAGCTTGTGCGCATGGCGCATCGCGCGCCGCATGATCCGGCGCAACACGTAGCCGCGGCCCTCGTTCGACGGCAGCACGCCGTCGGCGATCAGGAAGCAGCTCGCGCGCAGATGGTCGGCGATCACGCGATGCGAGACCTTGAACGGACCGTCCGGCTCGGTGTACGAGGCTTCGGCCGAGGCGAGGATCAGCCCGCGCATCAGGTCGATGTCGTAATTGTCGTGCTTGCCCTGCAGCACCGCCGCGATGCGCTCGAGCCCCATGCCGGTGTCGATCGACGGGCGCGGCAGGTCGATGCGCGCCTGCGGCGTCACCTGCTCGAACTGCATGAAGACGAGGTTCCAGATCTCGATGAACCGGTCGCCCTCGGCATCCGCGCTGCCGGGCGGGCCGCCGGGGATCGACGGACCGTGGTCGAAGAAGATTTCCGAACAGGGTCCGCACGGGCCGGTATCGCCCATCGCCCAGAAATTGTCCGAGGTCGGAATGCGGACGATCCTCCGCTCGGGCAGGCCGGCGATCTTCTTCCAGAGGCCGAACGCCTCGTCGTCCTCGGCATAGACCGTGACCAGCAGCTTCTCGGCCGGCAGCCCGTATTCCTTCGTGATCAGGTTCCAGGCGAGCTCGATCGCGCGATCCTTGAAATAGTCGCCGAACGAGAAGTTGCCGAGCATCTCGAAGAACGTGTGATGCCGCGCGGTATAGCCGACATTCTCGAGATCGTTGTGCTTGCCGCCGGCGCGCACGCATTTCTGCGCCGTCGCCGCGCGCCGGTAGGGGCGCTTTTCCTGGCCGGTGAAGACGTTCTTGAACTGCACCATACCGGCGTTTGTGAACATCAGCGTCGGGTCGTTGCGCGGGACGAGCGGCGACGACGCCACGACCTCATGGCCGTGGCGGCGGAAATAGTCGAGAAACGCCGTCCTGATGTCGTTCGCGGTCTGCATGGTCTCGTCGGGTCTGCCGGGCGGGCAGGATTGGCTTCGGTCGGGCGCTGTCGGATCGCCGGCGGGCGGCCGGCGGACCGGAAAACGCCCAAGCCGGTCAGGATGTTGGCGCCGCTTCTATCGCGCGCAAGCGGCCGGGCGCAAGCCGCGGCGGCCGGTCGATCCGCCGCTCAGCCGCCGGTGAAGGCCCTGGTCAGATCGCCATGCGGCATGGCATCGGCGGCAAAACCGAAACTGCCCTTGTCCTTGAGTTCGTGCGCGGCCTTGAGGAACCCGCCCATGGCCGCGCGATAGAGCGAGCCGCCGACGCTGACCCGGCGCACGCCGAGCGCCGCCAGTTCGGCGACGGTCGCGCCGCCCGGCCCCATCAGCACGTTGAGCGGCCGGTCGACGGATTTCACCACCGTTGCGACCTCGTCCTTCGTCTTGAGCCCGGGCGCGTAGAGCACGTCGGCGCCGGCCTCCTGGTAGGCCTGCAGACGCTTGATCGTGTCGGCGAGGTCGGCGCGGCCGTGCAGGTAGTTCTCGGCACGCCCGACCAGCAGGAACGGAAAATTCAGCCCATGCGCCGCCTCGGCCGCGGCGCGCACGCGCTCGGCGGCAAGCGCGATCTCGTAGACCGGCGCATCGCCGCCACGTGTGGAGTCTTCGATCGAGCCGCCGACGAGCCCGACCGCGGCGGCCTCGCGGATCGTGCGCGCGGCATCCTCGGGCTTCGGCCCGAACCCGTCCTCGAGATCGGCGCTCACCGGCAGGTCGGTCGCCGCGACGATGGCGCGCGCGTTCTCGAGCATCTCGGCACGGCTGACGCGGTCGGCGCCGTCGGGCCGTGCCATCTGGAAG
>Ga0187892_10008239_pt1 | contig 14368 bp, 23 predicted proteins | sample MA1701073metaG_FD_139345 | JGI IMG/M metagenome (GOLD analysis project Ga0187892, IMG submission 139345) | Bio-ooze microbial communities from a basaltic lava cave in the Kipuka Kanohina Cave System on the Island of Hawaii, USA - MA170107-3 metaG ... | reverse complement strand
TTCCTGCACAAGCACCTCGGCTAGCACGTTCGTTAGGCCATTCAAGGACCACATGGAATTCGAGCTCGAGCCAGCGATACAGGTCCTGCAGCGAACGCCCGCAACGTTGCGCGCGCTGCTGGCGGGGTTGTCCGATGCATGGGTTCGCGGCACGGAAGGTCCCGAGACCTTCAGTCCTTTTGACGTCGTCGGTCATTTGATCGACGGTGAAGAAACCGATTGGATGACGCGAGCGCGCATCATCCTCGCGGGCGGCGACGATCCGCGTTTCGAGCCATACGATCGCTTCCGGCATTGGCGTCGCAACGTCGGCCGCACGCTGCCGTCGCTGCTCGACGAGTTCGAGCGTCTGCGCGCCGCGAACCTCACCGAGCTTACATCGTGGCGCCTAACTCCTGCGCAATGCGACCTCACCGGCGTGCATCCAGCGTTCGGCCGGGTGACACTGCGCGAGCTGCTCGCCGCGTGGGTTGTGCACGACCTCGGCCACATCGCACAGGCGTCGCGAGTGATGGCCAAGCAGTATCGCGATGAGGTCGGGCCGTGGGTCCCGTTCATGCCCGTGCTGACTGATCACGAGGTGCCCCGCTCGTAGCCGGTCGCTGCGAACAGCGCTGTGTACTTTGGCGCTCGTTAGGCGTGGAGCGGAGTCACGCTCACATCGGCCGTGCCGTCGGATCGATAGCGCACCGAAACGCGCCAGGGTTGACAGCAAACCTGACAGTCCTCGACATATTCCTGCTGCTCGCCGCCACCTGGATCCAGCCCAATAAAGACCGTCTCTCCACAGTACGGGCAGCCGACAGCTGCCGCCGTATCCGCGGTGCCGTCGCCCAGCGGAAAATCGCGCTCTAGCTCCTCGTCGAACCCGAAGTCATTGTCCGGTGGATGCATCGAATCCAATATGAACGCGGTCTGTGACACGTGCCGGAGCGCCATGCGACGAATTCGCGCTGCCATCGCTGCAATCATCATCGCTTCCGCGGCCCACGCCGCTGCGCAAGCGCCATCGCTCAAGCTCATAGGGCTGGGAGGGGCCACGAAGACGCTCACCGTAACCGAACTGCAGGCGCTTCCCCAGGTAGAGGTCGCTGATTCGAGCGCCGAGGCGGGGCGCCTGGTTTTTCGTGGGCCGACATTGCGCTCCGTTGTTTCGCTCATCGGTGCTCCCGAAGGACGCGACCTCCGCGGGCGGAGCATGATGACCGTTGTCGTCGCCGAAGCGAACGACGGGTACAAAGTCGCGTACGCGCTCGCGGAACTGGATGAACAGTTTGGTGCGCGTACAGCAATCGTGGCGCTTACCGAGAATGGGAAGCCGCTCGCCGCGCAGTTTGGCCCCTTGCGCATCGCCATGGCTGGGGAAGCACACCGCGCCCGCTGGATCCGGCAGTTGACGACCTTACGTTTGGTGCGAGTGCAATAGGCCAGCGATGCCTAACGTGAAGGCTTCGCGTTCGAAAGTGACGCTCGACACCGTGCGCAAGATCCTGGCTTCATTCCCCGGTGTCGAGGAAGGCACATCATATGGAACGCCGGGCTTCAGAGTCGCCAAGAAGTTTCTCGCGCGCATGAAAGAAGACGGTGACACGCTGGTCGTGAAGTGCGGATTCGACGAGCGCGACCTTCGCATGCAAGCCGACCCAGACACGTTCTTCACGACGGACCACTATCGCGGCTATCCGACTGTTCTCGTGCGGCTAGGTCGCGTGTCAAAAACGGATCTGCGTGACGTGCTGGAGGAGGCATGGCGGAAGAACGCGCCGCACAAACTGCTCGCGTCCCATCGCGGTCGTCCCTAGCCCCGGTCTTTATGATCGATCGCACGCCTCGACGTCGGCAACACGGCATCGCAATCGTTATGCTGTTTGCGCTGAGCGCGTGTGCGCCGCAGTCGCGCGACAACTCAGCGCCGGCAGCTCCGGCGCCGCTCATCGGTGCCTGGCGCTCGAAGCTTCAGTTCAGCAGCGGTGCCTTCGCCGCGATCAAGAATCTCGAGTTCATGTACGTGTTCAACGCTGGCGGGACGCTCACCGAGTCGTCGAACTACGACGGCGCGCCGCCAGTGCCACCGGCGTACGGCGTTTGGCGCCAGCTCTCGCCGCAAGAGTTCGAGGCCAAATACGCCTTCTATATCACGCAGCCACCGAAACGATTTGCAGACATCGCGGGCGGGGCCGGCTGGCTCCCCATGGGTCATGGTGTCTTTACGGAACGCATTCGACTCTCGGCCGACGGCCAATCGTTCGACTCCAGCATATCGTACGCCGCATTCGATTCGTTAGGCGCTCCCGCCGCAGGCGGCGGCGAGGCGACCGGTCGCGGCACGCGAATCGGCTTCTGAGCCGTTGACGTGATCTCCTTCGTCGTTCCGGCGTACAACGAGGAACAACACATACGGCGCACGCTCGAGTCGATTCATGAGTCGGCGCGAGCCGCGGGACAACCTTACGAGATCATCGTGGCCGACGACGCGTCGTCAGATCGCACGCGCGAGATCGCGGCGCAAGCCGGAGCGCGCGTAACACCTGTGCAGCATCGCCAGATCGCGGCGACGCGCAACGCTGGTGCACGCTCAGCGGCTGGTGACATTCTGTTCTTCGTCGATGCGGACACGTCGGTGCCGCCCGAGTCCGTTCGTCAGGCGCTCCGCGTTATGCGTGCTGGAGCAGTGGGTGGAGGATCCCGCGTGCACTTCGACGGGAGCTTCCCGCTACACTTCAAGGCACTTATCTGGACGAGTGGTGCGCTCTCGCGAGCGACTCGACTAGCATTCGGATGCTTCCTCTTCTGCAGAAAAGACGCATTTGATGCTGTCGGCGGCTTCGACGAAACGCTCTTCGCGAGCGAAGAACTTGCGCTTAGTCGCGCGCTCAAACGGCGAGGGCGCTTTGTGATTCTGCGCGAGAGCGTGACGACATCTGGACGAAAGCTGCGCGCGCATTCGGCGTGGGAAGTCTGGCGCGCGCTTGGGATCGCCGCGCTGCACATGCTAGGGCTAGTTCGAGGTCGTCGCGGCCTCGAGGCATGGTACGGCGGACGACGTCACGACCCGGAGGCACATGCCTAACTCACGTTTGATGCTCTTGCTGCTGCTCTGTGCCTGCGGCGACGAGCTCGAGATGTACAAGAGTCAAGGACCGCGCTATGAAGCGCGCGCGTGGCTCGCGAGTAACGGCAATCCGTATCCCTTCGCCGGGAATCGCTTCGATTCGAAGGACGCCGCAGGTGCATTCATCGACTCGCTTTACGCTGCCCGTGCGGACACGGTGTGGGTGCTGAACGTCGAGCAGGACTCCGCGCGAGTTGCGACCGAAGGGGGGCCGTACGCCGACGCGCTCCTCGTGCGGCTTCCGGCCGATCGCGCCGCGCGTGCGCGGTTGTTCGCGTTCGACGCTCGTGGGGCACGGCACGAAGGATTTGATCCCGACCGCGACAGTGGCCAACGCTATCTGTACTTCTGGTGGGACTGACCGTACGTGGCACGTTGACTTGGGCTTCGACCGCGACCTGCGCTGCGTTTCTGGTTGCGTGTGGTTCGCCACCTCCACCAGCGGCGCAGCTACCGCCTAACACGTTCGCGTTCGGCGTCTTTGGCGATGGGCCGTACCGTTCGTGGGAGGTCGCCCGCTACAAACGCCTGCTCAAAGACGTCAGTGAATCCCACGTACAATGGCTACTGCACGTCGGCGATCTCTTTTGGTATCCGTGCTCGGACGCGAATCTCGCGAGTAGCCTCGACATGCTGAACGCGGTGCAAGTTCCCGTGATCTACACTCCAGGCGACAACGAGTGGACCGACTGCCACGAAGACATTGCAGGACCCTTCGCACCGCTCGATCGATTGGAGCAAATCCGCCGCACGTTCTTCAGGCGGCCGCAGCTGAGTCTCGGCGCTCACCCAATCGCGCTCGAATCGCAGGCGCAGGACTCGTCGTGGTCGGAGTTCGTCGAGAATAAGCGCTGGCGCTTTGGAGGCTTTCTTTTCATAACGATTCACATCGTGGGCTCCGGCAACGCGCTCGCGAAGTATCCCGGCCGCACTGCGATGGATGATGCAGAGGCTGCGCGGCGTACCAGTGCCGCGTTGGCCTGGCTAGATCAGGCGTTCGCGCTGGCGACTCGAGATTCCTTGCGCGGTCTCGTGGTGGCGATGCACGCCGACCCTGGATTCGAGGTCGATGCCGGCGCATATCCGGCGTATGTCGGCTTAGTCGACACACTCGCTCAGCTGACAAAGGCATTCGCGCGACCGGTCCTTCTCATCCACGGTGACGGGCACGACTACCACGTCGATCATCCCTTCCTGCGACGCGATACGTCGTTCTCCGTTTTTTCTCGGCTGGAGACATTCGGGTCGCCGGACATCGGCTGGGTACGCGTCGTGGTCGATACCGTGGCGGGCAAGATTCTACGATACGAGCCGCGAGTGATGCCGCGCCGCGGGTTCTGGTGAACGCAAACCTAACGAGCCACGCATGTTCTTGATTCTTCTGCTCGTGACCTTCGTCATAGCCGCGCTTGTTTCGTTCATCGTCGCGCGCCTTTTCGATCGTCCGCTTGGGCAGATCCTGGGCCGCCTGGTCGCCGAGGATCTCAGCGCTGCGTGGCACCGCTACATCTTGTTCGCGATTTACGTAGTGGGGATTTCCGGTGGCGTGCGCGTGTGGTCGCTGGAGCAATACATCCTGCCGCGCGAGCGTAACGCTCCTGCGCTCGAACTGACCCCGGAGCGCTGGACGCTGGAGGTGTACCGCACTGTCATCGGTACGCTTCAGAGCGTGGCGTGGATGCTGTTGGTTTTCTTCGTTTTCGCGCTCATCGCGTACGTCGTTGTGCGCGGCCTCGAGATGCGTCAGGCGAAGCGCCCTCCGGGCGAGCCGTAGTACCTAACGAGGCGCTCGCGGCGCTGCCGGAGATCCGTTCGAGGATCTCCGTTGCGCGCGTGAGATGCTCCAGCTCTCCGTCGGAAAGCTCGGAGAAGTCGCGCGCGAGCTGCGCGACGCGCCGGCGGCGGCCCTCGCGCAGGATGCGATCTCCTTTGGGCGTCGCGCGAATCCAGACCACGCGCGCATCGCTCGCGTCCCGCTCGCGTTTGACGAGGCCGTCGCGCTGCATGCCGACAACCAAGCGAGTCATGGTGGGTGCGCTTACCTGCTCGGCGCTAGCCAGCTGGCCTATTGTCTTGGGGCCGCCGAAAACCACGACCGAGAGTGCTGAAAGGCGCGACGGCGTGATCCCACTGGCGTCGTCCTGCTTGCGCAGACGGCGCAGCAGATGGATGGCCGCCGAGTGAATGCGGTCAGCAAGTGGGGTACGGTCGTCACGGTCGCTCACGGCTCTTGACGAAAGGTAATTGTCTATGCTAAATAGTTAGTTAGCTACGCTAAGTAAATAATAAGCAACGTTCGCACTGCACAAGGAGCGAGATATGGTTGAAACGGTGAAGGACCTCTCCCGGGCGACTGTCGCACAGATTCTCATTCCGGTCTCGGACCTCGAGAAGGCTGTGCCATATTACCGCGACACACTCGGCATCCCATTTCTCTTCACAGCGCCGCCGCAAATGAGCTTCTTCCAGTGCGGCAACGTGCGTCTGCTCGTCGGCGTCCACACTGAAGGAGAAGTGGCGCAGCGCGGTTCGGCCATCTACTTCAAGGTGGCGGATATTCACGCCGTGCACGCACAGCTGGCCGAACGCGGCGTGCAATTCGCTGCCGAGCCGCACGTTGTGCATCAGGCCGCGACGTACGACCTATGGCTAGCCGAGTTCAAAGACCTGGACCGCAATTCGCTCGCGTTAATGTCGGAAGTCCCGAAGACGACCTAACGAGACAGCAATGGCCGGCTCGATCGCGCTAATCAGCCTCGTCGTGCACGACTACGACGAAGCCATCGCCTACTTCAGTACGGCGCTCCGCTTCGACCTGATTGAAGACAGCCCTCGAGAGGGCGGCAAGCGGTGGGTTGTCGTGGCTCCGCGCGGAGGGGGAGGAGCGTCATTGCTCCTCGCCCGCGCGGCGAACGACGCGCAGAAGCGATCGATAGGCAACCAGACTGGTGGACGCGTCTTTCTCTTTCTCCACACGGACGATTTCTGGCGCGACTATCGGGCGATGCTCTCGCGCGGCGTCAAGTTCGAGGCAACGCCGCGCGAGGAGTCATATGGAACCGTCGTAGTATTCGAAGATCTATACGGAAATCGATGGGATCTCGTTCAGCACAAGCCTAACGCCTAGCGGAGCTACTGTTCCCGCCGCATCAGCGCGATGTGCAAATCCGCATGGGCTTTGCTTGTGACCTTACTGCATGAGCGACTCGAGTCGCGCCCGGTAGCGGCGACTCGTCTGCAGCTTGGTGCCGTCGCGCAGCAGCACGACATACTCGCCGGCGAACCACGGCTGGATCTCCTTGATCCTGCCGATATTCACGATCGTTGAGCGGTGGATACGAACGAATGCGTTAGGCACGAGCGAGTCTTCCATGCGCTGCAGCGTTTGCCGCACGACGTGGACTTCGTTCTTCGCGTGTATGCGAACGTAATTGTCGGCGGCCTCGATCCAGTCGATCTCGTCCACTGGTAAGAAGAAGACGCTTCCACCGGAGCGGATCGGAATTCTCGAGCGGCGCGGCCGATCGCGCTCGATGTCTTCGAGCAGAGCGAGCAGTCGCTCGTTCGCGCCGCCCGCGCGATCGGCACGAATTCGATCCGCTGCGCGGGCGAAAGCGGCGAGAAACCGGTCAGGATCGAATGGCTTGAGTAGGTAGTCCTGCGCGTGGACCTCGAAAGCTTTGAGCGCATACTCGTCGAATGCAGTCACGAAGATCACCGCCGGTACCTTGCGCGCAGGCAGCGCCGCGAGCACGCCGAAGCCGTCGACTTCCGGCATCTGCACATCGAGAAACAAAAGATCGGGAGCCAGCTCGCCGATGGCGCGAATGGCGGCGCTCCCGGTGTCGCTCTCGCCGACAACGTCGGCATCGGGAATCGCGCGCAGCAGCGACACGATGCGCTCGCGGCCGAGCGGCTCGTCGTCAACGACGAGGCAGCGGATCTTCATCGTTCGTTGTGGAATCGGCGTGCCGCCTGAACGGCAGCACAACACGTGTCTCGAATCCTCCGGGCACGTTGACGAGCGCCAGTTCCTGTGCCGTACCGTAGAGCTTCTGCAGACGCTCGCGCGTCGTGCGCAAGCCGACGCCGCCCCGCGTGCGCTCCTCGTTAGGTGTGTTCGCTGGCATCCCCGCGCCGGTATCGCGCACAACGATGCCGAGGCGCTGGCCGTCGCGTGCAGCTGCGATTTCGACGCGGCCTGGACCGGGATGCGGAGCCACACCATGTCGCACGGCATTCTCGACGAGCGGCTGCAGCAGCATGTTGGGCACCATGGCGTCGTACGTCTCAACCGGAAGATCTACCCTTACGTTGAGGCGATCGCCGAATCGCATCATCTCGATTTCGAGATAGCGCTTCACGAACTCGATTTCATCGATGAGGCGGACTTCCGGCGTCGCGGCGGTATCGATCGCGAGACGCAACAGTTCACTGAGTCGCGCGAGCATGCGATCGGCGCGCGTCGCGTCTTTGTGAATGAGCGCCGAAATGGCGTTGAGCGCGTTGAAGAGAAAATGCGGATGCAGTTGAGCGCGCAGCGCCTGGAACTGCGCCAACGCTAGCTGTGTCTCGAGCCGCGCCGCACGCAGCCCTCGTTCGCGCAGCGCATCCTGATAGTCGAGCACCGTGGTCACCACGGCGATCATCCCGTAGGCGATCATGTTGAATGTCGCCAGGGAAAACAGCAGCTGTATTACAGGGCGAGGTTCGGGTGCGAAAACTGAAGTCAACGCGGAGTACGCGGATACATCGATAACGTGCATGGTCAGAAAGGTGCCGATATGCGCCGCTAGCCATTGCAGTCGCGCCGACGTTCGATCGCGGATCTGTCGCGTCACGATCATGATCAGCGGCGTGAGCAACGCCCAAAACGCCGCTGTAGACATCGACAGGCCTAACGGGCGGAGCCACGACTCGACAGCACGCCCACTGAGCCGAGCGAGAATGATGTTCTGCTGGGCTGACCAGAGTCCCCACAGTGTGCATATCGCGACGATCGCGCCGATCGGCAGACGCCTTGGCGTTGGCGCGGCTAGCGGAGTTTCCGTGGGCGTGGGAGAAGTGGCGGCCATGACTCAGGACGAGCTCGTTGCAAACAATAGGGAAGAAACCGCGCGCCGCAAATGGCGCATAAAAACCGACACTCGCGAGAGCGTGCCTGGCGCACCGCACGTTTGACACGTTGACCCCACCGCCATTGCATCTCGCCCCTCCTAAACCCAAGTCAGCCCCTGACGCATGGCTCGCTTTGGCACGACGAACAACACTTGCTCAGTGCGGAGATGTGCCCGCCTGTTAGTCGCAGTCCCTGCAACGCTGAAGTCGCGTTAGGCATCCCACCCCAATAGTACAGCCGAGAGATGCAATGCCCGAGTGCCGTTTGAATTCGCTGACGACTTTTGTCGCCGCCCTTTGCATCACAGGCTGCGCCGGCGCTCCCGCCCGTCCACAAACCGAGATGCTGGACTCGAGTGTGGTGCGAGATCTCGAGCGCCTGCGAAACGCGACGGCACAGTTTCGCGACCTCGCTGCCGCCCAGGCAGTGGGATATCCGACTGCGACTCCGCCCTGTCTTTCCAGCGCGGTTGGAGGCATGGGGCATCACTACGTAAACCGTTCACATGTGGACGACAAACTGGACCTCGAGCATCCTGAGATTCTGCTTTACGCGCCGGGCGCGGACGGCAAGCCCAAGCTGATCGCCGTGGAGTACATCATCCCGTATCGCGTCCTTCCACCGGAATCGCAGCCGCCTCGAATATTTGGCCAGGATCTGAAACGCAGCGAAGAGCTGCGGCTCTGGTACCTGCACGTCTGGGCGTGGGAGCAAAACGCGTCGGGCCTGTTCGCGGACTGGAACCCGGCGGTGAAATGCTGAGTGCGGGCCCACTCGAGAATTTGCGATCAAAGGGGTCTGACCCCTTTGATCCTTCAGTCCTGACGGGCGCACGTGTATCATCCACGTCCCAGTTTTTCCAGCCTGACGCACGACTAGCGGACGCAGCACGGAGAGGCACCGGGAGACGTCAATCCCGCGTTAGGCGTATGGCCCTTGCTCGGAGAGGTGCATGACAAACGTGGCAACCCGTCGGGCGCCGGAGACGGCAGAGCAATACGTCGCCAGACTGCTCGCCGCACTCGGCGATCGCGATCCATTTGACGTGCTAGCGCACACAGCGCGAGAGCTTCGCCGCGCAATCGGAGGATTCGACGCCAGAGGACTCAACACACCGGAGGCGCCAGGGCTGTGGACGGTGCGCCAGGTCATTCAGCATTTGGCCGACTCCGAGTTAGTCGTTGGGTTCCGCATCCGGATGGTCCTCGCGCACGAGCGGCCGGCGCTGGCTGCGTACGATCAGGAGGTGTGGGCGGCGCGGCTTCACTACGAGCAGGCCGACGTCGAGGAAGCGCTGGCGGATTTCGACCGGCTGCGCAACGCGACCCTTCGCCTGCTGGAGCAGACGTCGGCCGCCGAGCGACAGCGCGTGGGGTTGCACTCGGAGCGCGGCGAGGAGAGTATCGAGCAGATGATCCTCAACCAAGCGGGCCACGACACCGTGCACCTTCGACAGATCGAGCGCATTCGGAAGGCCATCGGAGGATCTGCAGAGAACGGCGCCTAACGAGCGCGCGAGTGCGCCACGTCGCCGCGCTGGCGTTCTTCCTCAAGCGCTCCGAGGATATCATTGCCGCGGGGCAGATCACCTCGACCGCGGAGACGATTCACGGTCTCTTGCGCCTCGATGGTGAGCGGCTGGTGCTGCAGTGGCGCGCCGTGCGCGAGACGGACTACGTCGGGCGAGAAATCCGCTCGGACAAAGAGATCGATCCGCTACGCGAAGTTGAAGTCCCCCTCAGCGCTATCGCTTCGGCCGCGGTGCGCGCGTCGTGGTGGCCGTGGAGCGGCGCGCGCCTGGTTCTCACAGCCGCCGATCTGCGCGCGTTCGAGCATATCGTGGGAAAAGGTGGGCTACGGCTGGATCACCCGGCCGAGCTGGTGCTGCGCCTGCGGCTCCGGGACAGGATCGCGGCGCAGGAATTCGCCGCAGAGTTGCAGCTCGCGCTAGCGGAATTGGCACTGGAGGGTGATGCGGCCTTGGGTGCACTGCCTGGCGCGCAGCCCGCTCGCGATCGCCTCCCTCCCCCTGCGGCGGGCGCGGATATTCCGGAAAGGGCCTAACGAAGCGCGTAACGGCGGACCACTGGCAAGGCGGGCACTTGCGCAGCAGGTTCGTAGAGGCTCCTCGCAATGCCTTCGCCCGTGCCCCGCTCCAAGCAAACGCCTAACGTTGTATCGCGCGCGTCCAAGCTCGTGCTGGCGTCCGAGGAGGATGCACCGGCGATCGCAGCGTTGAGAATGGCCGCTGCGGACAGTCTCACGCGTGAGTACGGCCCGGGACATTGGTCATCGGCCGTCTCCGAGCGCGGCGTGCTCCACGCCATGCGCACGTCGCGCGTATTTGTGATGCGGCGGGGCGGTAAGCTTGTTGCCACGCTGCGACTCGCCACCAAAAAGCCTTGGGCGATCGATACGAGCTACTTTACGGCGTGCACGCGGCCGCTGTACTTGACCGATATGGCAGTCGCACCAAGCTCGCAGCGACGTGGGATTGGGCGTCTATGCGTGGATCAGGCTCGCGATTTCGCGCGCGCGTGGCCGGGCGACGCGATCCGGCTCGATGCCTATGACGCCGCGGCGGGAGCGGGACCGTTCTATGCGAAGTGCGGTTTTCGCGAAGTTGGCCGCGTGACATACCGGGGGACGCCGTTGGTGTACTTCGAGATGCTGCTCCAGGGGGCCGCATGACGTACTCGTTAGGTACGGCTCCAAGCACGCACAGATTGTCGTGCAGCTGCCGTCTTGTTTGCGCAGCGACGCTTTCGCTGGCGAGCATCGCGGCATCGTCGCTGTCCGCCCAATCCTATCGCGCTCGCGTGTGGCTGCCGGCGTATCCCGCTGTCATCGCGCTCGACACGTTGGCGATCCGATCCGAGTTCCCCGCGCCGCGACTCGAGGCGTTCAAGGTGACGGCCGCGGTAATGGAGACCGAGTTCAAGATCGACTTGAAGGTGCGGGACTCGACGGCTGGCGTAGTCGGCAACATGGAGCTCATGAAAATGCGCAAGCTGGGTAGCGCACCGCTGTCGCGTTACGTCAGCTGCGGCCAGGGGATGACAGGCGCAAACGCCGACAGTTATCGCGTCTATCTCGCCCTCATTGCATTCGTCGACACAGTACCTGACAAGGGGACGCGACTATCTGTCGCGCTTGCTGCGGCAGCGCAGGATCTTCAAGGAAGCTCCAAGGCTCCCGTCAAATGCGGTTCGACAGGCGCACTGGAGGGGCACATCAGGCGCCTCGTTGCCGCCCGGTTCGGTACAGTCGTCCGATAGTCTCGCTGGGGAAGCACTAGTACAAACGTTAGGCACGGCTCAATGCAAACTTTCGTCGAGGTCTACTGCAGGCGCGGGACGAGTCTGCGCGAAGCGATCGCGAGCGATCCACGCCTCGAAAAGCACGGGCTGGAAGTCCTCAAGCAGCATCAGCCCGGTCGCACTCCCGGTTGGGCGAAGCTTCGCGGCGTGAAGCCGGATCGAAAGGGGACCGTCAACGTCGAGTGGGACGCGTCGGCGCACGTGCTGCACTGCCGAGTTGTCAATCGGGGACGCGGCCGACCACACCTTATCATTGGAGATCTGGTCGAGTATCTGCTTGCGCGGCATCGCTCGCGCATCCTGGTTCTCATGATCGTCCCACAGAAGCCACACAGCGATGCTGACTGAGCGACGCGATTACATCCTGCGTCTGATCCAGCAGGCGGGTGCCGCAGCTCGCCGGCTACGCGAGCGGCTGATCAGCGAAGCCGATTCCGCGACTGAGGTCGCGTCCGAAGCCGATCAGGAAATCAGCGCGCTGCTGGGAGGTGCGGCGATGGCGCCGCTCATCGAGCGCGTTGACGCCAAGACTGCCGTGCAGCTCTTGGGTGATAAAGAGCGCGTGCGTGCCTGGATCGAGTTGCTTTCTCTGCGCGCCGAAGCATTTGTCATGCGAGGCGCCGTGGAGGACGCGCATCGTGTGGCCGAGCGAGTCAACGCGTTGGTCGCCGCGGCCGAGCAGCTGCCGTAGTCGTTAGGTTCATTTCGCAAGAGGAGTGCGGCCGGAGGCAGCATATGGAGATCCGTACAGTCACATCGTTTCTCGAGTATTGGCGCAACATTCGCGGACGCACGCGCCGAGTCGTACAGTGCATCCCCGCGGATAAGCTCGAGTGGTCCCACAAGCCGGGGAAATTCACGTTAGGCGATCTCGCGCGCCACCTCCCCGCCATCGAGCGCTACATGTACGCCGAGACCGTGCACGGCCGTCCGAGTGCGTACCAGGGCTGTGGTCCCGAGCTCGCCTCGGGCCGCGATGCCGTTCTCGAGTACATGGATCGACTGCATGCGGAATCGGTCGACTTGTTCGGTCAGCTGCGCGACGAGGACCTGCAGCGCAAGTGCCAGACTCCTGCCGGCACGCCAATCACGACTTGGAAGTGGCTACGCGCGATGTTCGAGCACGAGGCGCATCATCGCGGTCAGATCTATCTCATGTTAGGCATGCTCGACGTTGCGACGCCGCCGCTCTTCGGCCTCACGTCGGAGGAGGTGCAGGCGCGCTCCGTTCCGTTGGCGCCGGGCGCTCGTTGAGCGAATTCAAGTGACGGCGACGCCGAATCCTCGCAGCGAACCGTGGCTCCGCGGCCCTGTGCCGGACACCATCCCTGAGCTGCAGGCGGCGGCACACGCGCTGCTCAACGTCAAGGAAGAATTGAGCGCCGCGGCAAAGGACCTAACGAGCCAGCAGCTGTGGCTCACGCCCGGAGGCGCGGCGTCGATCGGCTTTCACATCCGGCACATCGCGGGCAGTCTCGATCGCCTGCTGACGTATGCGCGAGGGAAACAGCTCAGCGCCGAACAACGTGGCGTCTTGGCGTCCGAACGCGACGCGACGCTGCCGCCAAATGATGTCCCATCGCTCCTGCAGCACGCGGACCAGGCCATAGACGCCGCGCTTGCCCAACTGCGCCAGACGCGCGCCGACGAACTGTTCGCGGCACGGAGCGTCGGCCGCGCCGCTCTGCCGAGTAACGTGTTTGGTCTCTTGTCGCACGCGGCGGAGCACGCGGCGAGGCATGCAGGACAAGCGATTACAACAGCGAAGATCGTGCGCGGGTTGGGCTACACGCGCAGAGCGTAGAAGTGAGGTCGGTCACTACGTTGCGCGCAGGCCATAGCTGCGCAACGAGACGTCCTTCTATATCATAGGACCTATGATCCGCCTAGCGATCATCGGCGATTTCGATCGCGGCGTGACCGCGCACGAGGGGATCGACACATCACTCGCGCGTATCCAGCAGACATCGTGGCCGGATCTGTCCTGGGAATGGTGGCATACGAGCCTGCTGCCGGAGTATCCGCAGCACCTCACAGAGGTCATCGGCGTCCCCGATGGCGTGTGGTGCACGCCGGCTTCGCCGTATGCCAAGACCGAAGGTGCCCTGGCGGCGATTCGTTATGCACGCGAATCAGAAACGCCGTTCCTTGGAACGTGCGGTGGGCTGCAGCACGCCGTGCTCGAGTTCGTTCGCAACGTGCTCGGCGACGCCGATGCGAAGCACGCTGAGATGGATCCAACAGCGCAGTTACTCGCGATTACTCCGCTCGCATGCGAGCTAGTCGAAGTCAGTGCGCCGATCGAGGGTGTACCGGGGACGAGGCTCGGAGCGCTGTACGCCAGTGGCAGCGATCGCGAAGAGTATCACTGCCGCTTCGGAATCAATCCCGACTATATGGACCGGCTCGAGGCTCGCGGCCTGCGCTGCGCCGCGCGCGATGATCACGGTGAGGTGCGCGCGCTGGAGCATTCCGCGCATCCATTCTACGTGGCGACGCTCTTTCAGCCGGAACGGCGCGCATTGCGAGCCAGCGTCGGAGTGGGACCCGACGGCCAGCCGGCGAGCGACTCCATCGACGTACATCCTCTCGTCACGCAGTTCGTCGAGGCGGCGAGTGAGAAGCGGATGCGGCGCGTTCGCGCGAGCGGATAACTTCGCTCGACAGCGCCATGCTGCTGGAACAGCTCCAGCGTCTCTACGAACACGCGGCGTGGGCAGACGCGCTAGTCGCCGACGCCATTGCAAGCCAGGACAACGTCGCGGATGACACGGTCGAGCTGTTTGCGCACGTGTTAGGCGCGGAGGAAGTTTGGCT
>Ga0187892_10008238_pt1 | contig 14369 bp, 16 predicted proteins | sample MA1701073metaG_FD_139345 | JGI IMG/M metagenome (GOLD analysis project Ga0187892, IMG submission 139345) | Bio-ooze microbial communities from a basaltic lava cave in the Kipuka Kanohina Cave System on the Island of Hawaii, USA - MA170107-3 metaG ... | reverse complement strand
TGAGGTCGTGGGTGTCATTCCCGCGAAAGCGGGAATCCAGTAGTCACCATCGTTGGCTGTCCCCAGACTGCAGGGGTTACTGGATTGCCCGGTCAAGCCGGGCAATGACAGGAAAAATCTGAGGGGGGGGGCTCCGTCATTCCGGCGAAAGCCGGAATCCAGAGACGGCATGCACTCGCGTTTGCGATTCTGGATACCGGCTTCCGCCGGTATGACGCGGTTCCATTCCCGATCAAAGTGCAAAGCGGAAATACAGCACGTCGCCGTCCTTGACGACGTAATCCTTGCCTTCGAGCCTGAGCTTGCCGGCGTCGCGCGCGCCAGCCTCGCCCGCGAGCGCCACGTAGTCGTCATAGGCGATCGTCTCGGCGCGGATGAAGCCCTTCTCGAAATCGGTGTGAACGACGCCCGCCGCCTGCTGCGCCCGCGTCCCTTGCGGCACCGTCCAGGCGCGCGCCTCCTTGGGGTTGGCGGTGAAATAGGTGATCAGGCCGAGCAGCTTGTAGCCCTCGCCGATCAGCCGGTTGAGACCAGGCTCCGAGAGTCCGAGTCCGGCGAGATAGGCCTCGCGCTCCGCTGCCGAAAGCTCGGCAAGCTCGGCCTCGATCTTGGCTGAGATGACGACGCAGCCCGCGCCCTCCTTGGCCGCGCGCTCGGCGACCTGAGCCGAGTATTGATTCCCCGCCGCCGCCGAAGCCTCATCGACATTGGCGACATAGAGCACCGGTTTGGCGGTGAGGAGACCGAGCGCCTTGAATGCGGCCCGATCGTCTTCGGCCAAGGCGGCAAGCCGCGCAGGTCTGCCCGCGCGGAGCAGCGGCAAGATTCGCTCGATCAGTTCGAGCGTCTTCTTGGCCTCCATGTCCTGGCCACGGATCTTCTTCTCCAAGATCGGCAGGCGCCGCTCCAAGCTGTCGAGATCGGCGAGCATCAGCTCGGTCTCGATGGTGTCTGCGTCGGCGATCGGGTCGATGCGGCCCTCGACATGCACGACGTCGGTGTCCTCGAAGCAGCGAAGCACGTAAGCGACGGCGTCGACCTCGCGGATATGGGCGAGAAACTGATTGCCCAGGCCTTCGCCCTTCGACGCGCCGCGCACCAGCCCGGCGATATCGACGAACGTGAGCCGCGTCGGCACCACCTGGCTCGACTTGGCGATGGCCGCGAGCCGGTCGAGACGCGGGTCGGGGACCGGGACCTCGCCGACATTCGGCTCGATGGTGGAGAAGGGATAATTGGCGGCCTGGGCCGCCGCGCTTGCGGTCAAGGCGTTGAACAGAGTGGACTTGCCGACATTCGGCAATCCGACGATGCCGCAGGTGAATCCCATGGTCAGCGCGCCGTCACGAGCCGAACCAGCGGCGCAGCCTGGCGCCGAACGTCTCCGCCGGAGCGGGCTCCGCGCTCCCCGCCCCCGCAGCTTGTACGGCGACGTTCTGCATGGCATGCGCAACCCGCGACTGGAACTTGTCGACAGCGCCTTCGGCGAGACGCGGGGCCTCGGCGGCAATCGCGCCAAGCAGGGGCTCGAGCCATGCGCGGTCGGCCTTGGCGAAATTGTGCAGCACGTGGCGCTTGACCCGATCGCTCTGTCCGGGATGACCGATGCCGATGCGCACGCGCGCATAGTCGTTGCCGATATGAGCGGTCATGGATTTGAGCCCGTTATGACCGGCCACCCCGCCGCCCGTCTTCACCCGTATCTTGCCGGGGGCAAGATCGAGCTCGTCATGAAAGACCACGACATCGCCGGGATTGAGCTTGTAGAACCGCACGACTTCGCCGGCAGCGCGACCCGATGCGTTCATGAAGGTCTGGGGCTTCAACAGCAGCACCTGGTCGTTGCCGAGCCTGCCTTCGGCGAGGAGGCCATCGAAGCGCTTGCGCCAGTCCGGGAAGCCGTGCGCGGCGGCGATGGCATCGACCGCCATGAAGCCGACATTGTGACGGTTTAAAACGTAATCCTGCCCCGGATTGCCGAGACCGACAAAGAGCTTCATTCAAGCCATCCCGATCGAACGCCGAGGCCACACGACGCCGAAGCCCGTCGTGCCGAAAGAAGGGCGCTAATCCTTGTCCTTCTTCTTCTCCCGCTCCTTCGGCTTCTCCTTGTCCTTGTCCTTGTCCCTGTCCTTTTCTTTGCCCTGGTCCTCGGCTTCCGCGGCGGGAGTAGCCTCTGCCGCCTCGGCGCCCGGCTCTGCCTCGGCTGCCACGGCGGCGCCAGGCACGGGCTCCTCAGCCGCGCGTCCGACGATCGTCGCCACGGTGAAGTCGCGCCCGGTGATGGTCGTGCGCACGCCCTCGGGCAACTTGACCGCGGAAATGTGCACCGAGTCGCCGATCTCGAGGCCGGTCAGGTCGACCTCGAAATGATCGGGAATGGCGTCGGCACGGCAGCGCACGGAAATCTCATGACGAACGATATTGAGCACGCCGCCGCGTTTCAGGCCGGGCGACGCCGCTTCGTTGAGGAAGCGCACCGGTACATCGACGGTCACCTGCGCATCCTTGCCGAGCCGCAGGAAATCGACATGGATTGGAAAATCGCGGACGGGATCGAGCTGGACGGCGCGGGGGATCACCCGCGTCTTCTTGCCCTCGAAGTCGAGCACGTAGATCGTGCTCTGAAAATGGCCGGTGTGAAGCTGCTGATGGATCATGCGGTAATCGACCGAGATCGTCTGCGGCCCTTGCTTGTCGCCGTAGAGGACGCCGGGAATGCGCCCCTCGCGGCGTTCAGCGCGCGCACCGCCCTTGCCGGAGCGGCCTCTCGCCCAAGCCTTGAGTTCGATCGCCTCAGCCATCGCTAGCCTCCAAAATCTGAAAATGATGAGGGGCCGGAAAGCGGCCCCGCAAGGTCGAGCATGCGGCGTCCGGCGCCGCAACATGCAAATCGTGGAGGCTTATAGCCCCTCCGCAGCGCCCCGACAATCGCCTCGTGGAATCGCCGAACGGGCCAGACAGAGGGCCTTATTCGGCGTAGGATGGAATCCTCAATGCGAGCGGAAAATGCTCGAACCGCCCCGTCGAAGGGCGGATCCGCGAGGTTCAAGGAGGAAGGAAATGCCGCAAAGCGTGTACAAAGTCATCGAGTTGGTCGGCACCAGCGATAAATCCTGGGAGGAAGCGGCAAAGACAGCCGTCGAGCGCGCCGCCGAAACCTTACGCGACCTGCGCGTGGCGGAAGTGATCGAGCACGACCTCGTCATCACCGACGGCAAGGTGGAAGCCTACCGGACCAAGATGAAAGTCTCATTCAAGTATGAGGGCCATCATTAGCGGCAAGTCCGAGGGGCAGCGCCAGGCCGCGTCCCGTAGGCCGAGGCTCCCCGCGCGTCGAAGCTAGTAGAACAGGCTCGACACCGATTTCTCGTCGGCGGTGCGCGCGATCGCCTCGCCGAGCAGCGGCGCGATGGTCAGCACCCGGATATTATGCGCGTCCTTGACCGCCTCGCTCGGCTGGATCGAGTCGGTAATGACGAGCTCCTTGAGCTGCGAGGCCATGATGCGCGCGACCGCGCCGCCGGACAGCACGCCATGGGTGATGTAGCCGGTGACCAGGCGCGCGCCGTGATCGAGCAGGGCGGTGGCCGCGTTGACCAGCGTGCCGCCGGAGTCGACAATATCGTCCACCAGGATGCAGGTGCGGCCGCTTACGTCGCCGATCACGTTCATCACTTCTGAATCGCCGGGCCGCTCCCGCCGCTTGTCGACGATCGCAAGCGGTGCATCGATACGCTTGGCAAGACCGCGCGCGCGCACCACGCCGCCGACGTCGGGCGACACGACCATCAGATTGTCGGAAGGGAACAGCTTCTTGATGTCTTGCACCATGACCGGCGCGGCGAAGAGATTGTCGGTCGGGATGTCGAAGAAGCCCTGGATCTGGCCGGCATGCAGATCGAGCGTGAGCACGCGATCGGCGCCGGCTTCGACGATCATGTTGGCGACGAGCTTGGCCGAGATCGGCGTGCGGGGCCCTGGCTTCCGGTCCTGCCGGGCATAACCGTAATAGGGAATGACCGCGGTGATGCGCCGCGCCGACGCCCGCCGCAACGCATCGATGAGGATGAGGAGCTCCATCAGATGGTCGTTGGCGGGCGCCGAGGTCGATTGGAGGACGAACACGTCCTCGCCGCGGACGTTCTCCTGCACCTCGACGAAAATCTCCATATCCGCGAAACGGCGGACGATACACTTGGTGAGCGGGGTCTTGAGGTACGCTGCGATCGCCTCGGAGAGGGGGCGGTTGCCGTTGCCCGCAACCAGTTTCATCGATCGCTCCTTCGTTGCCGAGGCCAGGCCGGCGCCGGCTCGCTCGGCCGCGCCAAGCGGCTTTTAACAAGCGGCTGCGGGCGCTGTAAACTCGCGCGGTGGCGTCAGGCTGTGGATGAAGGTCAGCTGGTTTTGGGGAGGAGCTTGATGATGCCGTCGGCGGCGGCTCCGGCGGCGGCGTCGGCAATTGCGCCCCAAGGACCGTTAAGCGACCCCCGGGGGATCATGTTCTGCTGGGACACCGTGCCGAGCTTCTTGCCGTTCGGGTCGAGCACCTGCCAGTCGATGCGGATGCTTTGCTTGCCTCCGCTCGCGTCGCTGAGTTTGACGCTGCCCTTAACCATGTAGACGTTGACGGAGGTGCCGTTGGCGAGCTTCACGCCCCCGGCATAGAGCCGTTTCTTCAAGGCGATGGTCAAGGACCTCTGCCCGTCGCCGGGCGCGCCGCTCACGGGCTGAACGAGCACGCCCGCCGATTTCAGGCTCACCGGGCGCGCGGCAGCGGTTGAAGCCGTGGTGGCCGTGGTGCCGGCGGTGCTGCTGCTGCTCGTGGCGCTGCTCGGCGAAGCGGTCGCGACCGCGGTTGACGATCCACGGCCCTTGGGAACGCTTGCCGCGAGCTGCGAGGTGGTCTTGCCGGCGATGCTCCGGATCGCGGCGGCATCGACCGCGCTCCAGGGATCGCTGCCGGCGCGGCCTGAGACGATCTCGTCGCCCGAGACGCGCGTCACGCGCGACCCCTGGGCATCGGTGACGTCCCAAATATAGGAGATCTTCGAGCCTTGCCTTTCACTCGAGGCAACGAGATAGCCGCGCAACGTGTAGTTGGCCTTGCTGCCGTCGGGAAGCAGCGTGAGCTTACGCTCCTTGCCGGCCACAACCAGGGCGTCGGTCAGTTGCTGAGCGATCTCGGGCGTGGTTCCGATGATGGGGGCGATGGCGATCTTGGTCGAGCCGCCGAACCAACCCGTCGCCCCGCTGAGAAAGCCGCCGCCGCTTGGACCGCCCGGGCCGCCGCCGCAGCCGGAGAGCGAGGCAAGCGCAAAGGCGGCGAGCGCTAGTGATGCGATACGCCCGACCCAGCCGCGCACGTGTCGTGTGTCCGCGCCCAACAAAACACTCCCTCTGTTGGCCGCACAGCACCGCTCGCGACAGTCCTGTCGTGACGGGACTCTCAACCCTCTCCCGCCACAGCTTACCTGCCCCGGCCCGCTGGCGTCCAGCTATAGCGTGGACCGGATTTTGGCCCGATCCGCGTCAAGTTGATGATGAGTCAGGCGAGCACGATGGCGGAAATTTGGCGACCGTAATCGTCTTCGCCATGATGTTGTGACCTGCGATAGCTGAACAGCCGGGTTTCTTCGCAGTAGGTGCAAAGCCCGAGATCGCCGACGGTACCGACGCCCGCCCGCGCCAGGCGCTCGCCGACGTAGCCGGCGAGGTCGAAATGAGGTTCGCCCGAACCCTCGTCGGTGATGAAAAAGCCGGCGCTGTCCGGCTCTGTCGCCACAAACTGTTGCACAAACTCCGCGCCAACCTCGTAGGCCTTCTGCGAGATCGAAGGCCCGATGGCGGCGGCGATCCGTTCGGGCTTTGCCCCGAGCTTCTTCATGGCCTTGACCGTGGCCTCGATGATGCCGGAAAGCGCGCCCCGCCAACCGGCATGCGCCGCGCCGATCACGCCCGCCTCGGCGTCGCAGAACAGGACCGGCGCGCAATCGGCGGTGAGGATGCCGATGGCGAGCCCCGGCTTCGAGGTGACGATGGCGTCGGCCTCTGGCGCGGCGTTCCAGGGCTTGTCGGCAATTACCGTATCGGCGCCGTGCTTCTGGAAGAGCGTGAGCAGGCGGTTCGGCCCGACGCCCAGCAATTCGGCGACGCGCGCGCGATTTTGCGCCACGTTTTCCGCGGCGTCGCGCGAGCCCGGTCCGCAATTCAGAGAGGTGTAGATGCCGCTCGAGACGCCGCCCCTGCGCGTGAAGAATCCATGACGCACGCCGCCGAGCGAGGCGAGGCTCGGCGCCGAGAGCATCATCTTGTCTGAAGTCACCATGGTGGGTCGGGGCTCAGTCGCGGACTAAATGTCTCCGAAGGGAGGCGGCGAGACAAGTCCGCTCGATTGCAGCACGAGCATCTTGAACAAGGCCCCCATCTGGTTGGGGTCGGCGAGCCGCGCCGCTCCCGACAGGATCGCTTGCCTTTGATCGGGGGCTGCTTCGCGCAGCAGGCGATCGCAGCGCGACGCAAGCCCGAGCTTGAGCAGGAATGCACCCTGGGGCATCGGTCCAAAGGCTGCAAGACCGAGCCCGCGCGCCGTTTCCTTCAGCGCGGCAAAATCGACATGGGCGGTCAGGTCGGTTTCGCCGGGCGCCGAAAGCGGGTCGGCGAAGCGATGGCGCTGAACGGCTTGAAGCGTGTCGCCGATGCCGCTCATCGCATGACCGTAGTCGGCGATCAGCGCGGCGACGGGAACCTCCTTCGCCCGCGCGGCAAGAATTTCGATGAATCTAGCCGGCCGCGTCTCGACAATCGCGCCCTCGGGCGCGTCAGTGCCGCCGAGCCATGGCGGCAAAGCGTCGAGTTCGACCGCAGCACCGGCGCCAAAAGCCAATCCGCCATGAGCGGCGAGCGTGACGGTGCGCTCACGCCAAACCCCGCCCTGCTTCACGATCTGGCGCACGGGAAGGGCGTCGACGAATTCGTTGGCGACGAGGATCAGAGGACCGCTCGGCACATCCTCGATCGCCTCGTACCATCGAAGCGGGGCAGGCGAGTCGCGGAGCGTCTCGCGCTGCACGATCTCGAGCACGGGGCTCGTCTCGACAAGGGCGACCGAGACACTTGCGAGGAATTCGGGCGCGTTGCGCCAGACGCGAAGCGCATCTCGCATCAGAGTGCCGCGTCCAGGCCCAAGCTCGGCGACGACCAATGACGAGGGCGCGTCCATTCCTTGCCAGACGCCTGCGATCCAGGCTCCGATCAGCTCGCCGAAGACCTGGCTGATTTCGGGCGCCGTGATGAAATCGCCACCCGCTCCGATCGGCTGGCGCGTCGCGTAGTAGCCCGAGCCGCGATCGGCGAGGCAAGCCTCCATGTAGTCGTGGACGCCGATCGGCCCGTTGCGCGAAATCCGCTCGCCCAAGCTCGCCGCGAGCGGCTGCCGATCGGTCGCGTGAGGTTTCGGCAGCGCGCCCATCACGGCGTGGCCAAAGCCGGCTGCCGCCGCGCCCGCCAGATCAACCACAGCCCGATCAGGATCATGGGAATGGAATAGGCGATGCCCGGCGTGAGAATGCCGATATCGAGCGGATGGCCGGCATGGGGTTCGCGCACGAACTCGGCGAGGCTGCGGAACAGGCCATAGAAGACGAGGAACAGGCCGAACACCGTGCCGGGGCGCGTCAGCTCGTGATAGCGATGGGTGGCGATCCGCAAGATGATAAAGAGCACGATGCCTTCGAGGAAGGCCTCGTAGAGTTGACTTGGATGGCGGGGTGCTGAGCCCGCACCGGGGAAGACCATCGCCCAGGGAACATCGCTCACGCGCCCCACCACTTCGGCATTGATGAAATTGGCCACGCGGCCGAAGAACAGGCCGAACGGCGTCGCGGCCGACGCGATATCGCCGAGCGAGAGCGCATTGATGCCCTTGATCCTGGCGAACAGATAGACGGCGAGCACCACGCCGAGCAGGCCGCCGTGAAACGACATGCCGCCATGCCACACGGCGGGGATCTCTGCCGGGTTCTGCCAGAAATAGCTCGGCTCATAGAACAGGACGAAGCCGAGCCTGCCGCCAACCACGATGCCGAGCGTGATCCAGAGCAGGAAATCGTCGGCTTGCGCCACCGTCATCGGCGGCTTGCCGCCCCACAGCTCGGGCCGCGACACCAGATGGCGCCCGTAGAGCCAGCCGAGCACGATGCCGGCCATGTAGGCGAGGCCATACCAGCGGATGGCAAGCGGCCCGAGTTCGATCGCCACCGGGTCGATCACGGGGTAGGGGAGCGCGAGAAGTTGCATGAGCCTTTGCCGGGGCGTGTTGGGGGAGATTTGGCGAGCCTTCACCTTGAGCCGCTCTCCTGTCAAGGAGGCCGAACGCGCTCGCGTCTTTGCCGTCGCTTGCAGTATGGGGCTCGCCGTCCCATAGTTGCGAGAAAGCAACCTCACCCGGACAGGGATCGATGACGCAAACCACAGGTAGATTTTTCGACGAGCTGGGCAAGCTCATCACCGACGCGGCGGGCGCCGCCGACGGCATTCGCAAGGAGATAGAGGGCATCGTCCGCTCCCAGGCCGAGCGCGTCCTGCAAGGCCTCGACGTCGTGCAGCGCGAGGAGTTCGAAGCGGTCAAGGCCATGGCGCAGAAGGCGCGGGAAGAGAACGAGCGCCTGAGCGAGCGCATTGCCGCGCTCGAAGCCGCCGTCAAAGGCCTGGGCAATAAAGGCTAGCCGGCGCCCTTCAACGGCCAAAAAAAATGTTTTCGATCTGTCGATTTCGGCGGACGCCGTTCGTCGTGTGGATAGAGCGCGCATCCGCCGGCCGGATTCGAGGCTCGCGAAAGAGGAGACAAGAGCTATGCGTTTCATGATTTTGGTTAAGGCCAACAAGGAGTCCGAGGCGGGCGTCAAGCCGCCAGAGGAGCTGTTTGCCGCCATGGCCGACTATCACGAGCAACTCGCCAAGGCCGGCGTGCTGCTCGACGCCAACGGCCTGCAGCCGACTTCTAAAGGCTGGCGCATCGAGTATTCCGGCGACAAGCGCACCGTCATCGACGGACCCTTCGCCGAAGCGAAGGAACTCATTGCCGGCTACACGATGATCCAAGTCAAGTCGCGGGAAGAAGCGATCGAATGGACGCGGCGCTTCCCCAATCCCACCATCGGCGGCAAGGACTGCGAGATCGAAGTCCGGCAAGTGTTCGAGCTCGAAGATTTCGGCGAGAGTGAAGCGATCGATCGCTTCCGCGAGCTCGACCGCGTCACGCAGAGATAACCGAGCTCAAACGAGTTTTCCGACTAGTCACTTAAACGCAAGAGGAGCAGCGACGATGCGATTCATATCGATGGTCAAGTCAAACGAAGGCCGGTCTGGCCCTCCGCCCAAGTCCCTCATGGACGCCATGGACCAATTGGTGAAAGACGCGGCCAAGGCGGGTTGCGTGATGGTCGAGGCAGGAGGGCTGCTGCCGACGTCTAACGGCGCGCGCATCCGGCTTTCCAACGGAAACGTGACCGTGACGGACGGTCCTTTCGCCGAGGCTAAGGAAGTCGTCGGCGGTTACGCGATTTTCGACGTGCCGTCTAAGGCGGACATGATCGAATGGACGACCCGCTTCATGGACCTGCACAAGCACCACATGGCGGGCTGGGAAGGCGAGGCCGAGATCCGCCAGCTCGCGGAGATGGGCGCCGAGCCTTGCGGGCAGGCGGCGTCGCGCGCGGCTGAGCGCGGCGATCGGGTCTCCGCTTGATCGAGTGAACGAAGCTGCGTTAGTCGGTAGCCGGTGACGGCTACCGACACGCACCGCGCCATCGAGGCGGTCTTCAGGATCGAACAGGCGAAGCTCATCGCCGGCCTGACGCGGATGGTGCGCGATATCGGTGTCGCCGAGGAGCTGGCCCAGGACGCCCTCGTCGCGGCGCTGGAGCAATGGCCGGGCTCGGGCATCCCCGCCAACCCAGGCGCTTGGCTCATGACCGCCGCCAAGCACAAGGCGATCGACCGCTTCCGCCGCGACAAGCTCCGCGAACGCAAGCACGAGCAATTCGGCTACGAGCTCGAAATCGAGCAGGAGGCGGGGCAACCCGATCTCGACGCGGCACTCGATGATGAGGTCGGCGACGATCTCTTGCGCCTCGTCTTCATCTCTTGCCACCCGGTCCTTTCGCCGGAGGCGCAAACGGCGTTGACGCTGCGCCTGCTCGGCGGCTTGACCAGCGAGGAGATCGCCCGTGCCTTCCTCCTTCCCGAGCCGACCATCCAACAGCGCATCGTTCGTGCCAAGCGGCTGCTGAGCGAGAAGCGCGTTCCGTTCGAAGTGCCACGCGGCGCCGAGCTCGAAGCGCGTCTCTCTTCTGTGCTCGCGGTCATCTACCTCATCTTCAATGAGGGCTACGCCGCGACCGCCGGCGAGGACTGGATGCGGCCTCAGCTTTGCCAGGAGGCGTTGCGTCTCGGCCGCATCCTGGCCGAACTCGCGCGCGCGGAGCCCGAGGTGCATGGCCTTGTCGCGCTCATGGAGATCCAGGCGTCGCGGTTCGGCGCGCGTACCGGGCCGTCGGGCGAGCCCGTGCTGCTGCTCGACCAGGACCGGGCGCGCTGGGACCGGCTCCTAATCCGCCGCGGTCTTGCGGCGTTGGACCGGGCCGACGCGCTCAATGCCGCATCGGGCCGCGCCGCGGGGCCCTACGTTCTGCAGGCGGCGATCGCCGCCTGCCATGCGCGAGCGGGTAGCGCCGAAGAGACGGACTGGGCAAGGATCGCGGGACTATACGCGAAGCTCGGCGAGGTCGCGCCGTCGCCGGTGGTGGAGCTCAATCGCGCGGTGGCGCTCGCCATGTTGCTCGGTCCGGAGGCGGGGCTCAATTTGGTCGATGCGCTGGCGGGGGAGCCGGCACTCAGGACGTACCACCTGTTGCCGAGCGTGCGGGGCGACCTCCTCAGGCGGCTCGGCCGTTTCGCCGAGGCCTGCGCCGAATTCGAGCGCGCGGCGGCGCTCACGCGAAACGAACGCGAGCGCAAGCTTCTCCTCGACCGCGCCGCCGCCTGCTTGGCGAAATCCGAAGAACCGAAGAAGCCGACGTGACGATAACCTCCCCCTCGTGGGGAGGTCGGCGCGCATCTGCGCGCCGGGTGGGGGGTATCCGTCATTCCGGCGAAAGCCGGAATCCAGAGCGGCATGCACCGCACTTGCGATTCTGGATACCGGCTTCCGCCGGTATGACGAATCATATCCCTCACCCTGAGGAGGGCCGAAGGCCCGTCTCGAAGGGCGCACATCGAACGACGTGGTAGCCGCTCCTTTTGGACGCTCCTCGGTGCGTGCTTCGAGACGCGCCCTTGCGGGCGCTCCTCAGCATGAGGGGGGTCGCCGGGGGCATCGGCAATCGCGCAATCCACAACAAATTTTCCGCCAAGCCCCTTGCGCGGCTGGCGCGCCTTGGTTCTCCCATTCTGCACCGTTATATATCTGATTCACAAAGTGATTCGCGAACGGGCAATACGCGAAACGCTGCCGGGGCCACCTGAGGAGACGCATGGCGACGATACAGCCGGTCTTTGACCATTTCACCAATCCGGTCGACATGGTCGAGCATATTGCCACCATCCATCACTGGACTTTCGAGCGGAATACACCTGACGAGCTGACGCTCACCGTTGCCGGCTCGTGGTGTGACTACCACGTCTCGCTCAATTGGCGAGACGATCTGGAGGCGCTGCATCTCGCCTGCGCCTTCGACTTCAAGGTCCCCAAGCAGCGCCTTACCGACATCTACCGCCTGATGGCCTTGGTCAACGAGCAGCTTTGGCTCGGCCATTTCGACCTCTGGCGCGAAGACGGGCTGCTTCTCTATCGCCACGGCCTGCTGCTTGCGGGCGCCGACACGCATGTCGGCCAATGCGAGGCGCTTCTCAGAGCTGCCCTCGAGGCCTGCGAGCGCTATTATCAGTCCTTCCAATTCGTGTTGTGGGCGGGCAAGTCGCCGGAGGACGCGCTTGCCGCCACGATGCTCGAGACGCAAGGACACGCATGACCCTCCGCCTCGCCGGCCCGCTGCTCCTGGTGGGCGCGGGCAAAATGGGCGGGGCGTTGCTCGAAGGTTGGCTCCGGCAAGGCCTCGACCCCACCGCCGTCTTCATCCAGGACCCGGCGCCGCCGCCCGAGGTCCAGGCGCTTGCCGCCCGTCACCGGATTACGGCAAGCGACGCTCCTGATCTGCCGGCGCCACCGTCCGTCATCGTCGTCGCGGTGAAGCCCGGCCTGATCGAGAAGCTCATGCCCGAGCTCGAGCCCTTGATCGGCGAGGGGAGCGTCGTTCTGTCGATCGCCGCGGGCCGCACGCTTGCCGCGCTCGCGCGCGCCTTGCCGCCCGGCACGGCGATCGTGCGCGCCATGCCCAACGTGGCCGCATCGGTCGGGCGGAGCATGACCGTGGCCTGCGCCAATGCCGCCGTGACGCGCGACCAGGCGCTCGAATGCACCATGCTGCTCGAAGCGATCGGCGATGTCATGTGGATCGACGACGAGGACCTGCTCGATGCGATCACGGCCGTGTCGGGGAGCGGGCCGGCTTATGTCTTTCTGCTCGCCGAGTGTCTGGCGGAAGCCGGACGCGCCGCAGGTCTCGACGCCGAGCTCGCGCGCCGATTGGCGCGGGCGACGGTGGAGGGCGCCGGCGAATTGCTGCGGCGCTCCGATCTTTCGCCGCGCGAGCTGCGAGAGAAGGTGACCTCGCCCCAAGGCGTGACCGCGGCGGCGCTGCAAGTCCTCATGGGCAAGGACGGCGTCCAGGACCTTCTCACCCGCGCCGTCGCCGCCGCCGCCAAACGCTCCCGCGAATTGTCGTCTTAGCTCGACCCTCTCCCTTGCGGGAGAGGGTGCCGAGCGGCGAAGCCGCGAGGCTGGTGAAGGGGGGGCCACATGCATCCAGCACCCCCTTGCTTGCATCCACCAAGCAGCAGGGCACGCGTCATTCCGGCGAAAGCCGGAATCCAGAGCGGCCTGCACCGCGCTTGTGATTCTGGATACCGGCTTTCGCCGGTATGACGAATTATATGCCTCACCCTGAGGAGGGCCGAAGGCCCGTCTCGAAGGGCGCACATCGAACGACATGCTTCGAGACGCGAGCTGCTCAGCATGAGGGGGTTCGCTGGAATGCCGGAGAGGGGCTCGTGCGCCTTTCGATCGACATCAAAAGCGCCTATGTTTCGCCTAACAGGAGTAAGGCCCATGTTCGATGATTTCTCCAAACGTTCCAAGGCGGTGAAGGCGGCGCTCGATCTCGCCAAAGAGCGTCGCTGGGGCGATATTTCCCTCGCCGACATCGCCCGCGCCGCCAATCTCAGCCTCGCCGACCTCAGGCGCGAGTTCAGTTGCAAGAGCGACATCCTGCGCGCCTTCCAGGCCGAGCTCGACGCCGAGGTGCTGTCCAGGGCGAAGCCGGCGGGAGAAGCACAAACCCCGCGCGACCGGCTGTTCGACGTCGTCATGACGCGCTTCGAGGCGATGCAGCCCTATAAGCCCGCGCTGAAGCGCATCGCCTCCTATCTCTGCTGCCGTCCCGGAGAGGCCGCGCTGCTCGTCGGCTCTTCGCTCGCCTCGCAATATTGGATGCTCCAAGCTGCGGGCGCAAAGCTCGACGGCCCCGGCGGCGGGCTTCGCGTCGCGGGACTCGCCGGCATCTACGGCAAGGTGTTCAGCGTGTGGCTCGAAGACGACACGCCTTCTCTCGATAAGACCATGGCCGCGCTCGACCAGCGGCTCAGCAGGGGCGAACGCATGCTCTCAGGCATCGAGACGGCCTGCGCCGATCTCTGCCGCTTTGCCTGCGGCTTGATGCCCCGCGGTTGGAAGCGCGAGACGACGCAAGAGGCACCGCCCAGCGCCGGGCCCGCTCCGGCCCCAGCTCCGACGCCGAGCCCTTAAGCAAGCGGCGAGGGGTTCGTCATACCGGCGGAAGCGGGTATCCAGAGTCACAGGCGCACTGCATGCCGCTCTGGATTCCGGCTTTCGCCGGAATGACGCAATCGCGCGCTGGAACAAGCGAGTCTCATTTTTTGCTCCCCCCTTGAGGGGGAGCACACGCGCCTGTTGGCGCGTGGAGGGGGGCAGGGAAAAACCGTTTGCATGGCGCCGCGTCAAAAAATCACCCCTCACCCTTCCCGCCATTCGCCGCGCTTCGCCACTCGTGGCTCAGTGCGCCGCCGGACCCTCCCCACGAAAGATGTACGGCCTGAAGTGAAAGTCACCCTCTCTTCCCGCTCCCCCCTTGAGGGGGAGCACACGCGCCTGTTGGCGCGTGGAGGGGGGCAGGGAAAAACCGTTTGCATGGCGCCGCGTCAAAAAATCACCCCTCACCCTTCCCGCCATT
>Ga0187892_10008236_pt1 | contig 14373 bp, 13 predicted proteins | sample MA1701073metaG_FD_139345 | JGI IMG/M metagenome (GOLD analysis project Ga0187892, IMG submission 139345) | Bio-ooze microbial communities from a basaltic lava cave in the Kipuka Kanohina Cave System on the Island of Hawaii, USA - MA170107-3 metaG ... | reverse complement strand
TTTTCTACTCCCCGCCAAGACGCGCTACGAGCAGGACGGCGGCGGCACAGAGACGACGACCGAGCGTCGCATCGTGTTCAGCCCCGAGATCCCGCGGGACGTGGGCGAAGCGCGCGCCGAGTGGCGCATCCTGCTCGACCTGGCGCGGGCCGTAGCACCCGAGGCCGAGCGCCTGCTCGGCTGCCACGACGGACCGGCCATCCGCGCCGAGATCGCGCGCGCCGTTCCCTTCTACGAGGGAATCGAGCACCTCCGGCACACGGGCGACTCGGTGCAGTGGGGCGGGCCGCACCTCTGCACGGAGTGGCGCTTTCCCACCGCCGACGGCAAGGCGCATTTCCGCATCGTGCCCCTCCCCGACCTGCCCCCGCCGGCGGGCACCTTCCAGGTGAGCACCCGCCGCGGCAAGCAGTTCAATACGCTCGTGTACGCCGACGTCGATCCGCTGACGGGCGCGGCGCGCGACTCCGTGCTGATGAATCCCGACGATGCGGCGGGACATCACCTCGCGTCGGGTGACGCCGTCACGCTGCGCGGCGAGCACGGGCGCTTCGACGGCCACGTCGTGGTGGCTCCCATCGCACGCGGCAACCTGCAGGTGCACTGGCCCGAAGGCAACACGCTCATTCCTCGCGGCGTCGTGGACCCGACCGGCGGCGTCCCCGACTACAACGCCTGCGTCCAGGTCGAGCGCGCCTGCGGGGACGCCCGATGAGCGACACGCGCACGCACCGCGTGTGGCACGCCCGCTCGGGCGAGTCACCCGAGCAGGCGAGCGACGTCGTCGTGGTCGAGGAGCCGCTCGAGATCCGCGTCGGCGGCCAACCGGTGAGCGTCACCATGCGAACCCCGGGATACGATCGCGAGCTCGCGCTCGGCTTTCTGGCGAGCGAAGGATTGCTCACGAGCGCCGCGCAGGTGCGGGCCGTCGTACAGACGGCGGACGGCCCGATGGCGAACGTCGTCGACGTCCTGCCCGCGGCGGGCGTCGAGATGGCCCTCGATCGAATGAGCCGTCACGTCTTCACCTCGTCGAGCTGCGGGCTCTGCGGCAAGACGGCGATCGAGGCCGTGCACCACAACTTCGCGCCGGTGGCCGACACGGTCGAAGTGTCGGCATCGACGCTGCTCGCCCTGCCCGATCGGCTGGCCGCCGCGCAGGCGGCGTTCGCGCGCACGGGCGGGTTGCACGCGGCCGGCGTCTTCACCCCCGACGGCTCGCTCGTCGTGTCGCGCGAGGACGTCGGCCGCCACAACGCGGTCGACAAGGTGCTGGGATACGGCCTCGCCGCCGGCCTCCTGCCCTGGCGGCGGCACGTCCTCGTCGTGAGTGGGCGCTCCTCGTTCGAGATCATGCAGAAGGCGCTGGCCGGCGGTTTGCCGATCGTGGCAGCGGTGTCGGCTCCGTCGTCGCTCGCCATCTCGTTTGCGGAGGAGAGCGGGCAGACGCTGATCGGGTTCCTGCGCGCCGGACGGTTGAACGTCTACACGCATCCCGAGCGCATCCGGTTCGACGCCTAGGGTCTTCGACCCTGGCTCCATCTGGACGCAGAGGTTATTTGGGGGCATGGCGGCTACCCCCACCACCGATCCGCTGGCACTGCTGAACGCGCACCGCGCAGGCTTCGACCAGGCGATGGGCTTTCGCTACGTCCGCGCCACGGCCGACGAGGTCGTGATGGAGTACGAGATCGGTGCCGAGCACCGCCAGCCGTACGGCATCGTGCACGGCGGCGTGCACTGCGGCATCGTCGAGAGCGTCTGCTCGACCGGAGCGGGCCTGGCGGCGATGGCCCGAGGACAGTCGGTGGTCGGGGTCGAGAACCACACCTCGTTCATCCACGCGATCCGCGAAGGCACGGTGACGGTCCGCGCCGTGCCGCTCACGCGCGGGCGCCGCACGCAGGTGTGGGAGGCCACGATCACGGATGCCGGCGGACGGCTCGTCGCGACAGGACGCGTGCGACTGCTCTGCCTCGATCCCGGCAGCGATCTCGCCGGCAAGACCGTGCCGGAGCGGCGCGCCGATCCCTTCACGCCGGACGCGACGTGAGCGCCTCGGTCCCGCCGCTTGCGGCGCGCGCCCGCGCCGCCGCCGACGCCTGCAAGGGCTTCCTCGACGAGGCTGAAGGACAGCGCCTCTACGAGCTGGCCTACGAGCACGCGGCCCTCGGTCCCATCGTCGAAGTCGGGAGCTACTGCGGCAAGTCGTCGGTCTACGTCGGCAGCGGTGCTCGCTCCGCGGGCGGCACGTTGGTGTGCGTCGACCATCACCGCGGCAACGAGGAGCAGCAGCCGGGCGAGCTCTACCACGACCCCGACCTGATGGACGCCGAAGCCGGCGCCATGGATTCGCTGCGCTTTCTTCGCCACACGCTGCGCGCCGCCGGTCTGGAGGACACGGCGGTCCTGATGGTGACGACGAGCCGCGCGGCGTCGGCCTTGTGCCCGGGACCGTTCGGCATGGTCTTCATCGACGGCGGGCACACGTTTGAGGCTGCCGAGACCGACCTCGCCTGCTGGGCGGACAAGGTCGCCCCGGGCGGCATCCTCGCCATCCACGATCTCTTTCCCGATCCGGCGGCGGGCGGACAGGCGCCGATCACGATCTATCGACGCGCGCTCGCGAGCGGCCGCTTCGACGAGCTGCCGACGACCAGGACCCTCGGGGTGTTGCGCCGCAAGCCGTGACGATCTGGTGGGTGCGGCGGGACCTCCGCCTCGGCGACAATGCGGCGCTCGCGGCCGCCGTCGCCCGCGGAGGACCGGTGGTCCCCCTCTTCGTCGTCGATCCGGCGCTCGCCGGTGGCATCCACGCGGTCGCCGACAAGCGGCGGGCGTTTCTCTGGCGCGGCCTCGACGCTCTCGATCGTTCGTTGCGCGCGCGCGGCTCGCGGCTCGTCGTCCGCCACGGCGCACCCGAGGTGGTCGTCCCGGACGTGGCACGCGAAGTCGGCGCCCACGAGGCGATCGCCGAGGAGGACTACAGCCCGTACGCGCGCCGGCGCGACGCGGCCGTCTCGCATCGGCTGCCGCTCGAGCTCACGGCCGGCCTGACGGTCCACCCGCCGCGTGCCGTGCTCTCGAGCGACCACCGTCCCTACCTCGTCTTCTCACCCTTTCGCCGCGCCTGGCTCGCCCTCGGCGTCCCCACCCGCGGGCAGCTGATCGACGCGCCGCACACGCTCGCCCCGTTCCCGCCGATCGCGTCGGAACCGATTCCGAGCGCACCGGCCTCCCTCGATTTTCCCGCCGGGGAGGACGAAGCGGCCAGACGCCTCGCCCGCTTCGCCGCGGGAGTGCGCGCCCCGATCCGCCGCTACGACGAGACGCGCAACCGCGTCGACCAGGCCGGCACCTCGGCACTCTCCCCGTACCTTCGCTTCGGCATGCTCTCCGCCAGCCAGGCGGTCGCCGCCGCCGTCGAAGCCGGCGCCGATCCGAGAGACACCCGCGGCGGCAGCGGTCCGGACGTGTGGCTCTCGGAGCTCGTGTGGCGCGAGTTCTATCTGGCCGTCCTCTGGCACTTTCCCTCGGTGCTCCGCCGTGCGTTCGATCGCTCGCTTCGCCACGTACCCTGGCGCGACTCCGCCTCCGATCTCGCGGCGTGGCAGGCGGGTCGCACGGGCTACCCCATCGTGGACGCCGGCATGCGCCAGCTCGCCGCCAGCGGGTGGATGCACAACCGCGCCCGCATGATCGTCGCGTCCTTCCTCACCAAGGACCTGCTCCTCGACTGGCGCCTGGGCGAGGCCTGGTTCATGCGACACCTCGTCGACGGCGATCCCGCCGCCAACAACGGTGGTTGGCAATGGACGGCCGGTACGGGCACCGACGCCGCCCCGTACTTTCGCGTCTTCAACCCGGTGCTGCAGGCGAAGAAGTTCGATCCCGAGGGGGCCTACGTCCGGCACTGGGTGCCGGAGCTGGTGCGCGTGCCGGCGCGGTTCGTGCACGAGCCCTGGACGATGTCACCGCTCGAGCAGCACGCGGCCGGCTGTGTCATCGGGCGCGACTACCCGGCGCCGATCGTCGATCGCGCTGCGTCACGCGCGCGTGCGCTGGCGGCCTACGCGGCGTCGCGTCAGCGGCACCAGACGGACGCTTCGCCGTAGCACCGGTAAAGCACGCTGCCGTCGCCGGGTTGCATCCACTCAGAACGGCAGGTGCCGCGCTGGGCGCCGAAATCGAGCCGCGGCGTTCCCCCCGTATTGATGCAGGCCTGCGCGCTGTAGTCGCGCGCGATCGCGATGGCTCCGTCGCAGCAGTCGCGCTTGCTCGCGTAGACCCAACCGGTGTCGCCCCACCCCGTATACGCCGCGGCCTCGGCGAGCCTTGGGGAGACGACGATCGCGAGACCGAGGACGGCCGTCGACAGGAGCGCACGCACGCCCGGACCTCTAGCAAGCGGCGGGCGGTCTGACCAGGGCCGACGGACAGCGACCGCGCCGATCGCGTTGCCCGCGGGCGGCGCGCGCGATATGGGCGGCCCATGCGTCGCGCATCCGCCGTGCTCGCCTTGCTGCTCGCCCTTCCCCCCGGCTGCGGCCTCCGCGCATCCTCCGGGCCCGCGGGCGTTACCGCGGCGCCGCCGCCCTCGTCCGGCTTTCTCGACGACTACTCGCTGCTCCGCGAGGGCGGAACGGACGAGCTGCGCTGGGTGTATCGCAATCCGGACGTGGACTGGCCGCGCTACCACCAGGTGCTGCTCGATCCGGTGACGCTGTGGCGCAGCGGCCGCGGCTCGCTCGGCCCCGTGCCGGAGGAAGACCTGCTGCGCCTCGTCGCCGATTTCGAGAACGCGCTGCGCGCCAGGCTCAGCGACTCGTATCGCATCGTCACACAGCCCGGCCCCGGCGTCATGCGCATACGCCTCGCCATCACCGACGCGAAGGCGACCGATCCCATCCTGGACGTGTTGACGGCGAGGCGAGAGGCCAGCGGGACGCACACCGGCGGGACGCTGGCGCCGGAGACGCGACGCTTCCTGGCCGGTGCATCCATCGAAGGCGAGATCCGCGACGCCCAGAGCAACGCGCTGATGGCCGCGGGCGTCGATCGGCGCATCGACCCGCAATCGCTGGAGGGCGTGAGCGAAACCTGGGACGACGTCGACCGACGCCTCGCCTTCTGGGTCGATCGCGTCTGCCACCGCATCGAGCGTCGTACCGGGACGCCCTGACGTTTCTGTTTGACCGGCCCAGGTCTGATCTGCCAATGACACCCGCCAAAGGGGGACCGACCATGACCACGCGGACCGCAGCGCTCCTCGTCGCACTCGTAGCAGTGGCCGTACCGGCGTTCGCCGAGGAAGGTCCCGGCAGTCACGCCGATCACCCGCAGAAGGTCGTGTCGATCGGGGCGTCGCGCATCTCGCCGGTGGAGCTCAAGATGGGCACGGGCGACGTGCTCAGCTTCCAGAATTTCTCCGGGAGCATCCTGAAGATCACCTTCCTCGAGCCGAAAGACCTCGCGTCGCACGTCAAGTGCAGCCAGGTGAAGCGCATCTCGCCGAACGAAGCGGTGGTCGCGGGTGCCCTCTTCCAGCGGCAGGGCGATGAGGTCGTCGGCTACGTGGCGCCCGGAGCCTTCGTCAGCGTCTGCAGTCTCCAGCCCGGACGCTACGTCTACACGGTGGCGCCGATCGCGACGACCGGCGGCACGCCCGGGGGCGACGACCTCGGTCAAAAAGGCGAGATCGTCGTCGAGTAGCCCGCGCCGTCAGCCGCGCGCCGAATCCGCGCCCGCGGCGCGCAGGTCGGCCGGCACCTGCGTCCACACGCGCGCCGTCGTCGCCGGACGCGGCACGCTCTCCATGCTGCGGAAGAGTCCGCTGGTGGCCGAGACGCCGCTGAGCGCGTCGGCCGCGATCAGCACGGTCGCGGCCGTGTAGAGCGTCTGCTCTTCGACCGGCCAGATGACGTTCTCGGGGTGCACGCGGCCCGTGTAGTAGCCGCCCTCCGTCGAGCGCAGGTGCTTCACCCAGCCGAAGACCTGCCGCGCCCGCGAGTGCAGGCCGCAGGCGTCGAGCGCCAGCACGAGCTCGGTGGTCTCGGCGGTGGTGTACCAGGGGCGACTGCGCTCGCAGCGGCAGCCGACGCCTTCGGTGAGGAACCGACCCGAAAGCTCGGGATCGAGCAGCCGACGCCACGCGGCTACGCCGCGGAGCGCGCCCCCCAGCACCGGATAGTACCAATCCATCGAGAACCGGCCGGGGCCTTCCGGCAGGTCGGTGTCCTCGAACTCCTGCAGATCGCCGCGCAGCACGCGGGCGAGCCGCCGGCGCGCCTCGCGCCACGCCGGCCGCTCGTGGCCGAGCGCCTCGGCCACGCGGATCGCGCACACGAGGCTGCCGTGGACCGACGACGAGCCGGTGAGAATGGGCGCCTGCCAGGGGCGGCCGTTGTGCAGCATCCAGGCCATCGCACCCGAGGGCATCTGCAGGCGCACCACGAAATCGATGGCGCGCGCGAGCGTGGGCCAGAACTCGAGCAGGAACTCACGGCGTCCGGTGGCGAGATAGAGGTGCCACACGCCGGTCGCGAAGTACGCCGCGTGGTTGGTCTCCTGCGCGGTGCTCACCAGGCTCTCGCCGTGCCACTCGTGATACCAGCCCCCATCGGGCAGCTGCGATTGCACGAGATAGCGATACGCCTTCAGCGCCGAGTCGAGCCGTCCGGCCAGCACGAGGCCCATGGCGGAGTGGATGTGGTCCCATGGATCGAACTTGGCATCGGGCACCCAGGGCAGCTTGCCCTCGGGCGTCTGTCGGGCCACGAGGAACGCGCCGGTCTCGGCGATCTCCTGTGGGGTGAGAAGCCTCGGGTCGATCATGCCGGGGCCCCTTCCTTGACGGCGTAGACGACGACGCTCTTGCCGATCAGCGGATTCAGCAGGCGATCGACCCACCGGGTGAGCGTGGGCTGCTGCAGCAGGTCCCACATGAGCAACCGATGGTAGAGAGCCACGGGCCAGATCTTGTCGTTGTCCACGCCGAGCGCGCAGCGCAGCCACCAGTACGGCGAGTGCAACGCGTGGGCGAAGTGGCTGGCGATGACGCGGTACCCGTGCGACTCGATGAGCTGCAGGAGGCGGGAGCGCAGATAGATGCGCACGTGGCCGCCCGGGCTGTTGCGATACTGCGGCGACAGCGCCCAGCACAGGGCCTCGGGCAACGTCCGCGGCACCGACACCGCGAGCACGCCGCCCGGCCGCAGCACGCGCGACATCTCGCGCAGCGCCCCGTCCTCCTCGTGCAGGTGCTCGAGAACTTCCGAGATGATGACGCAGTCGAAGGCGCCGTCCTCGAAGGGCAGATCGTAGACGCTGGCGCGCATGACGCCCCACGGACCCGCCCGACCGATCGAGCCGCCGTTGCTCTCGGGAAGCTTGTCGAGGAGCTCGAGCGACGCGTGGGTTTCCTCGACTTCCTTCGTGCCGAGGTCGACGGCCACGCCGAGCACGCCCGGCATGTGCCGGCTGGCGCGGATGTGACGGCCGCCGCCGCACCCGACGTCCAACACCCGCGTCCCGGGCTCGAGGCCGAGGCGGTCGACCTCGACCGTCAGCACGCGATCCTCGTGTCGCCCCGCTGCGCGATCACCTCGCGGTACACCTCGACGTGCCGCTCGGCCGCCTTGCGCCAGGTGAAGTGTTTCAGCACGCGCTCGCGACCCGCCTTCCCGAGGGCCGTGCGCCGCTGCGGTGCGTCGAGGAGTGCTGCGATCTCCCGCGCGAGCGCCTCGGGCGAGCGCGGTGGCACGAGCACGCCGCAGCGCCCGTCGGTGCCGATGACCTCCGGAATGGCCCCGGCGCGGCTCGCCACCACGGGAACCTCGCACGCCATCGCTTCGCCCGCCGGGAAGCTAAAGCCTTCGTACAGCGAGGGGACCACGGCGACCGAGGCCTCCGCGTAGCGGCGCGCCAGCTCTTCGAACTCGACCTTGCCGGTGAACTCGATGGCGTCGTGGAGCCCGTACTGCTCGATGATCGAGCGGGTGGGCGACTTCAAACCCGGCGCCCCGATCACCGTGAGCTTCAACGCCGGCCGCGTGCGGCGGAGATGGGCCAATGCGGCCACCAGATACGGGAACCCCTTCAGCGGTGCGTCGGCCGACAGGATCGTGATGAGCCGATTCGGGTCGCGCGCGACCTCGGGCATCGGCCGGAAGACTTCGAGGTTGATGCCGTTGCCGACGACCCGCAGCTGATCGGGCCGCAGCTTGTACTCCGTCTGCAGGTCGCGCGCCGACGAGTCGGAGATAGTGATGATGCGGTCGAGACGTCGCGCCGTCCGGATGTGCGAGGGAACGAACGTGTACCAGCGGAGCAGGCCGAGGCGCTTGGTGAGGGAGTCGGCGCTCTGCAGGCCGATCTTGCGATCGATCGTGATCGGATGGTGGATGGTCGCAACCACCGGCACGTGCTCGGACACCTTGATGAGGTCCGCCCCGAGGGCCTGGTTGTCGTGCACGATGTCGTAGGCCGCGCGGTGGCCGTTCTCCTGGAACCGGCGGGCCACCCGGCTGCAGAAGGTCATCGGCTCGACGAAGCCGCCCGTCACCGACTGCGCGTACTCGAAGCGGTTGATCGGGTCGCGCAGCTCGCGAAAGCCGGGCCAGCGAAGAAGCGCCGCGTCGTTCCAGAGATCGAGGCTCGGTACCTTCACCAGCCCCACTCCGGACATGAGCTCCGGATAGGGCTGCCCGCTCCACACGTCGACGGTGTGCCCGAGGTCGGTCAGCTCGCGGCTCAGCAGGCGGATGTAGATGCCCTGCCCGCCGCAGCGCGGATTGCCGCGGTACGTCAGCAGGCAGATGCGCAGACTATCCCCCGTCATATCGATCGTTCCCTCCGCGGCAAGACCTCGGTGAATACGAATTCAGGCGAGACAACACAAGGGCTCGCGCGCGCGATCGCTGGGGCAGAACGCCGCGAGATGACTCTGAAATCCGATTCGGCTCACTTGCCTTCGAAGCGTGGCGGCCGGCGCTCGCGGCCGGCCGCGTACCCTTCGAGCAGATCGTCCGAAACGAAGCAGACCGACGTGCTCATGGCCTCGAACTTGAGCGCCTCCGTCATGCCGCGCTTGGCCCACGCGTTGATGGTCCGCTTGGTGCCCTGCACGGCCAGCGGTGCGCGCTCCGCGATCTCGCGCGCCAGCGCGAGCGCTGCCGCCTGCAGGCCGTCGGCGGGGTGCACCTCCTGCACGAGCCCGATCTCGAGCGCCTTCTCGGCCGGGAAACGGCGTCCCGTCAGCGTGATCCACTTGGCCCACCCCGGCCCCACCTCCTCGCAGAGCCGCATGTCGAGGCCGCCGTCGATCGCGACCCCGATACCGACCTCGGGCGCGGCGAACACCGTCCCCTCCGCGGCCAGTCGAACGTCGCCGAGCAGCGCCACCTCGAGACCTGCCCCCAGGCAATACCCGTGCAGAGCGACGACGACGGGCTGCGCAACGTCCTCCACGAGCTGCATCCGCCGGTGCGAGGCCCGGAAGCGCTCGTAGTAGTTGCGCACGCGCTCGGCAGGCGACCGCCCGGTGATGCGTTCGCGCACGTCGCCGCTGAGGTCGAGGCCCGCGCAGAACGCCCGGCCGTTGCCGCGCAGCACGATCGATCGCACCTCCAGATCGGCGGCGGCTTCCTCCATGCAGCGCACGAAGGCTCCCCCCATCTCCCAGCCGTAGGCGTTCAACCGATCGGGACGATTGAGCGAGACGATGGCGACGGCACCATCGCGCTCGAGGGTGACCAGGTCGTTCTGCATGGCCAGGGTTCGTAGCCCACCCGCCGCGCGTCGGACAAGGTTCGTAGCTCCGCATGGTGGTTTCGGCCCTACCATCCGGTTCCCACCTAGTTTCGCCTTGTATTCGGTAGGCTCTGGAGTACGCTCTGCGGTCAGGAGGAACTGCGATGGCCATGCTGCGCCTTTTGGGACTGCTGATCGGCATGACCCTCGGCTTCCCCTTCGCCGCGCATGCGGGGTGCACCGACCCTGCCGACGCGAAGGCGCTCAGGAAGCATCTCCGTCTGGCGGCGCGTTGCAACGACCGGACGTTCAAGTCGGGCTCCGGCGTCGTCTGCACGACGAGCCCTCCTCCGGCATGTGCCGGTACGCTGCCCGCCGACGTTCTGTCGCTGGCCTACGGCCCCAACAACCCACCTGCGGCGGAGGTCGACACCCGCACCTTCAAGCTCCAGCTCAAGTGCCAGAAGCGGATCGGCAAGGCGGTCAACAGCTACGTGAGCCGCAAGCTGCGCTCGCTGCAGAAGGGCCAGGACACGCCCGAGGCCGACGAGCGCGCGCGACGGCTGATCGACAAGCTCCCCGAGCGCTGCGCCGTCACCACGGGGACCGACCTGAGCGGCGTCGTGTTGCCGGCGGTGGGCGTCCAGTGCGCGGCGACCATGGGCGACTCCGGCGATCCGGTCGACGGCACCACCCTCGCGTATTGCCTCGGCACGCTCCTCGACACGTGGGTCGACCGCAATGGGCCCAATCCGCAGCCGCTGCGCCCGAACATCCTCTTCATCCTGAGCGACGACCAGCGCTGGGACACGACCGACGGCACGCATTCGCCGTCGGGGGCCTTCATCATGGCGCGCACGCGCGCCGAGCTGGCCGGCGACGGCCTCGAGCTTCCGCAGGCCTTCATGACTACGCCGCTCTGCTGCCCGAGCCGTTCCAGCATTCTCGCGGGCTCGTACGCGCACCGCACCGGCGTCTACAAGAACGGCGGCAACAACGGGGGCGCCGACGACTTCGCGGACGCGCAATCGATCGCGGTGTGGCTCCAGACCGCCGGCTATCGCACGAGCCTGATGGGTAAATACTTGAACGGCTATCCGGCGCTCTGGGACGACCAGACCGAGCCTCCGTACGTGCCGCCCGGCTGGACGCTCTGGAACGGGCTGAAGCGCGTGTCGCATTTCGACTGGATCTTCATCCAGCCGGACGGCGTCGGGGGTTACGAGGAATTCCCCGGCGGTAGCGCCCCGGAGGACTACCTCACCGACGTGATGCGTGAGCGCGCCAAGACCTTCATCTCCGACTCGGTCACCGCCGGCGAGCCGTTCTTCCTCTACCTCTCCTTCAAATCCCCACACGGCCCATTCATCGCCGCGCCCCGGCACGAGGGGTCGCTCCAGCATCTCCCAGCCTGGCGGCCGCCCAGCCACAACGAGGTGGACGTCTCCGACAAGCCCACCTGGGTGCAGAACAGCCCGCCGCTCACGCCCACGCAGATCGCCACGCTCGATCAGACGCGCATCGACCAGCTGGAAATGCTGCAGGCCATCGACGAGGCAATCGGCGGCAGTTCCGCCTACGGCATCGTCGGCATCATGGAGCACCTGCGGAACCTCGGCGTCGCCGACGACACCCTCGTGGTCTACTTCGCGGACAACGGCTGGTACTGGGGCGAGCATCGCTTCCGTGCCAAGAACAAGCCCTACGAGGAGGCCATCCGCTCGCCGATGCTCGTGCGCTATCCGAAGCTGGCGCCGTGTCCGCGCAGCGAGCAGCGCTTCGCGCTCAACATCGATCTCGCTCCCACCTTCGCCGAGCTGGCCGGCGTTGCCGTTCCGATCGCCCACGACGGCGAGAGCCTCGTACAGGTCTTCGACAGCACGACGCCGGCGTGGCGCACCGACTTCCTCACCGAGGGCTGGCCCAACATCGCGCCCTGGGCGACGGTCCACGAGGCGCAGTGGAAGTACACCGAGTTCCCGCTCACGCCGGGCGACGTCGGCACGGCCTTCGAGACCGAGCTCTACGACCTGGTGAGCGACCCCTACGAGCTCACCAACGTCGCCTCCGACCCGCAGCACGCGGCCCGCATCACCGCGATGGCGGCGCGGCTGCGGCAGCTGCGGCCGAACTGGCCTGTCGATTCGGACCCGAACGGGCCCGATCCCGACGAGGAGGAGTGACGCCGTCTCGTCAGGGCCGCGCGCGGCCCGTGTAGCCGAAGGAGAACGTGTCCGCGGCGGCGTCGGACGGCGACGGCGGCGCCGGGGGCGGCACCGTGGAGCGCACGGCGGGCAAGTGCCGCAGATAGGCGATCAGCGCGTGCAGGTCTTCGAGCCGAAGGTTCGAGAAATGATCCCACGGCATCGCCTGCCAGTGCATGAGCCGTCCGTCGCGCGCGATGCCGCTCGTGATCGCGCGCCGGATCTCGGCGTCGCTCCAGGCGCCGAGCCCCGTCTCGCGGTCGGGCGTCAGGTTGCGCGAATACGTCGTGCCGAACACGCGCCAGGTGACGCGCATACCGCCCGCCATGTCGTGCACGGGCTGCCATAGCCGGAGCGGATCCGGCCCTGCCGTGTGGCAGAGCGAGCACGTGCCCACGGTCGCCACGTAGCGGCCGCGCTCGGCCAGGATCGCGGCATCGTCGGTGGCCATTCCCACCGGCGACGGTGCCGGCCGCACGGGGGGTAATCCAAGCGCCGAACCGACGCCGGCCCAGGCGCCGTCGGCCCGCACCAGCGCGGGCGGCATCCAGGAGAGTGGCGGCCACGCGTAGAGCAGTGGGACGAGGACGAGCAGCGTCGTCACCCCCACCGTTTCCAGCGACCGCCGCCCTCGCCGGAGGCCCGCGTACGCGGCGAGCACGGCGAGAGACACCAAGGCGACGCGGCTTTCGGCATCCGGCCACGCTTGCGCGTCGTCGCGTCTGGGCGGGGAGCCGGGGAAGTAGACCCCCGCCATCTGGCGCCCCGTGAGCAGCGCCAGCACCTTGCCGCCGACGGCGCTCACGAGCGACGGCGCGCGCGGCGTCGGCAGTGGATTCTTCACGGGCGGAAGCGAGGCCAGATACGCGTGGAGGGCGTTCACGTCGGCGTCGGCCACCTCTGCGAGAATGGGCCATGGCATGTCGAGCGGGTTGAGTCTCCGGCCGCTCGGTGTGCGCCCGTCGCGAAGGGCACGCCCGAGATCGGCCGGCGTCCACTTGCCCAGGCCCGTCTCCGCGTCCGGGGTCAGATTTCGTGTGTAGAGCGTGGGGCCGTGCGTGATCTCGACGCGCATGCCGCCGGCGGCGAACGCGTCCGCGACGTAGCTGCCGTCCTCGTTCATGCGGGCGTGGCAGAGGAAACACGTGCCGGACTTGGAGAGGTATTCTCCGCGGGCGAGCGGCGTCTCGCCTGCACCGTGCGGTACTCGCGCGCGCGCCAAAGCCGCCTCGGCGAGCGACGGCGCTTGCGCCAAGGAGCGGACGTAGTGCGCCACGTCCCACAGGTCGGCCGTGCTCGCCACGTCGAGGTAGCTCGGCATCGGGGTACCGGCGATGCCCGCCGCGAGCCGCATGGCGACGTCGGCCGGTTCCGACCCGCCGCGAAACGCCCACGGCCGCGTGAGGTCCGTCGGCACGAGCTTCGTCCCATCCGATGCCTTCAGCTGCGCCGCCACCACGCCGTCGCCACGCCCGCCGTCTCCATGGCAGACGGCGCAGCCGAGCGTCACGTAGTGCTCCGCACCGCGCGCGAGTCCTTCGGCATCCCCCGGCGGCTCGGGACCGAGATCGATCGGCGTCCCCGGCGGCGCGGGGCGTGCGGCAAAGCCGCGCACGACCGCGACCAGTGCCGAGATCTGCTCGCGGGTGAGCAGATCCTCGAAGTACGGCATGCTGGTTTCGGGCAACCCCACGGCGATGCTGCGCGCGAGATCGGCGTCGGTCGGCGCCTGCCCCGCGGGGACGCTCGTGATCTTCATGCGACCCGTCGTGAAGTCGCGTGGCGGGCGACCGTTCGACGCGAGCGCCGCCGCGGCAGGACCGCGGCCGTCGCCGTTCTCGCCGTGACAGCGCGCGCACCAGTGCCGATAGAGTGCCGGCCCGTCCACGGACGCGGCCACACCAGGTCGCGCGAGCGCCAGCACGATCGCCACGCCCGCTGCCGCGCCCGCCCGCACGCCCATGCAGCTAGCATCCCCGGCGGCGCCTGTGCCAGGATCGCCTCCCGTCATGCCGCTCCCTCCCGCGCTCGACGCCGGCCGCTCCATGTTGCCGCCCGATACCTATGCTGGGCAGGTAGTCGCGATCACCGGAGGTGGCACCGGACTCGGCAAGGCGATGGCCGTCGAGTTCGCACGCGCGGGTGCGAGCATCGCGATCCTCAGCCGCAAGGAGGAGCAGCGCCGGCGCGGCGTCGCCGCGGTCGAAGCCGCGGGCGGTCGAGCCGCGGATGCAGCGTGCGACGTCCGCGACGCCGGACAGATCGCCGCTGCCTTCGATCACGTCGAGCGCGTGCTCGGCCCCATAGGCGTCCTCGTCAACAACGCGGCCGGCAACTTTCCCGTCGCCGCGGAAGACGTGTCACCGAACGGCTGGCGGGCCGTGGTGCAGATCGTCCTCGACGGTACGTTCTTCTGCTC
>Ga0187892_10008235_pt1 | contig 14374 bp, 12 predicted proteins | sample MA1701073metaG_FD_139345 | JGI IMG/M metagenome (GOLD analysis project Ga0187892, IMG submission 139345) | Bio-ooze microbial communities from a basaltic lava cave in the Kipuka Kanohina Cave System on the Island of Hawaii, USA - MA170107-3 metaG ... | reverse complement strand
CGGAGGCGGCGGCGGCGGCGGAGGCGGCGGCGGAGGCGGCGGCACCGACGTCTGGTACCGCTGGCCCCACGTCTCCACCAGCAGCGGAGGTCCCGGCGCGATGCGGAAGAACGCGATCAGGAGCTCCGTGGTGCCCGTGCGGGCGCCGTTGGCCGACACGAACATGTCCACGCCCCCGCCCGAGGCGATGAGCGTGTTGTTCTCGAGGATGGTGTCCGCGCCGCCGTCGACGCGGGCCAGCAGGATCGTCGTGTCGATGGTGTTGGGCCCGTTGCTCCACGACAGCACGAACTCGTTGTCGACGTTCGACCATGCCACGTCCGCGAGCGAGCAGCCGGCCGCGGCAGTCTGGATGTTCACCTGGCCGGCGCCCAGGCCGGTCGCGGTGGCGCTCACGCGCCGGCAGTTCAGGTCGGGCGACGGGGTGCCGTACGGGTTCTGGTTCCGGCCCGGGCCCGAATCCCACACGATCATGCACTCGTTGTTCGTCGGGTTGGCCGCCATGTGCGGCCAGTCGTGGTCCTGCGTCGCCGGGCTGGCGCTGATCGTGTTCGCGGCGCCCACCGTTCCCGTCGACGAAATCGTGTGCGCGAGGATCGACCCGAGGCTCGCCACCGCGCTGGTCGGCGCGTCGCTGTAGGCGGCGATGAAGGTCGTCGCGGACGACAGCCACGCACAGCACGGGCGGCGGGAATCGGTCGCGCCCGTGTTAACCGCGAACGTGGGCGCGACGCCGGCGCCGGTCGCGGTGATGAGGCGGGCGTGGATGTCGAAGTCCGTGCCCACGGGCGGCTGGCGACCCCAGATTACGAGATAGTTCGTGCCGTTGAACGCGCAGTCGGGCCACAGCTCCTGCAGCGGAACGAGCTCGCTGATGATGAACTCGCCGCCGCCCGAGTCGGCGCCCGTGCTCGTCAGGATGTGCCCCTTGATCTGCCAGGTCGTCGTGGCGAGCGCGCCGTTCTCGGCGTACGCGACGAGATACGTGTTGTTGCCGCTGTTCCACGAGACGGCCGGCTCCCGCTGGTCGGCGGCCGCGCCACCCTCGACCGTGAGGAGGCCGCCGATGAGCGCGCCTGTCGCCGCGTTCACGCGCCGCGCGAACACGTCAAGGTCGTTCGCCGCCGCCGTCGGCGCGTGCGACCACACGACGAAGTACTCGTTGCCCGTGGCGTTGTACGCGACGTCGATGCCGCGGAACGGGGCGTTCGGGGCGATCGCCGGCTGCTCGATCGGGAAGTTCGCGCCGATGAGCGGATCGATGACGATGGGAAGCGCGGCCTGCGCCAGCCACTCGCCCGGCACGCGGATCTCGACGCCTCGCGCGCGGTGCGACATCTCGAGCGTGCGGGTGCCGCCGTTCGCGTCGATGGCGATCGCGTGGCTCATGTAGAAGGGGCCGAAGTTCAGGCGGTCGCCGCTGGACGACGCCGCGTCGAAGGGGTGCGAGCAGTCGACGCGCCCGCGCACGACCAGGTCGCCGGCCGCGGGCAGCGAGCGCACTTCGAAGAGCTGCTCGACCGCCTGACCCGCGACGGCGTACTTCTCGGCGATCCCGCCGCGCTCCAGTACGATCGTCCCGTCAACGAGCGCGGGCGCGACGAGAAGCTCGGCGGCCAGCGGCACGCCCGATGCCTGGGCCGATTCGAAGGTGTAGTGGAAGTGCTCCCCCGTGCCGGGTCGGGCGAGCCGGAGGCCGTTCTGATCGACCTCGAACATGTCGCAGGAGTAGAGCTGCGGGCCGTTCGGGAACCATCCGGACCGGGCCGATGCGGGCGCGCCTCCGGCAGACATGTCGTCCGCGCTCGACGTGCGCGCGTCCGACACCACCGTGCGAACCGCCTCCTGTGCCGAAACGAGCGCCGCGGTCGGGCGGTCGGCAGTCGAAAGCCGCTGCCCACGCGTGCCGTCCACGCCGACGCCGATCCCGCCCCGCTGCTGCGCGGGAGACCAAGTCATTGCGGCGACGATCAAGCCGAGCGCCGCGAGCTGCACCCAAGGCCCACGCATAGTCCCTCCCTGACCCGACCTGCCATAAGATACGGAAATAAACGGACCGTCACGCCCCCATTCGGCATGTCCGTCCACTATGCTTACACCTCTAACCCCCCTTACATTTACGGACACCGCTCGGGTCCCGTTATCCGAACAGCCCCGGCGCGAAATTCACCTCCATCCCCGCCGAGCGCGCCGACACCGAGATGCACTTCTTGATCTTTTCCTCGGTGTGCTTCTTCGGGGAGTAGGAGATGGCGATGGTCCCGATGTTGTCGATCGTGATGAGCAGCGGCGACTCGGTCGCCAGCCAGAAGAAGTCGCGGCGGAACGGGTCCTCCCTGGAGCGGGCCGATCCGGCCGCGGCGCTGCGCCAGTACGCCTCGGCCTTGTCGAAGGCGGCGTCCGAGACGTACCAGAACACGTTCCCCTCGGTCGGGGGATAGAGGTCGTTCACCCATTTCATCTGCTCGCGGAACTGCTTGATCTCCGTAATGACGAGGTCGTCGTCCGACGTGAAGTACTTCATAGCCGCGTGCGGCATCTCCTGCGCCTTCTCGAGCCGCTGCGCGACCTTCGCGCCCATCGCCTTCTCGACGTCCCGGATCCCGTAGATGACCGCCTTGCCGAGCGCCGAGAAGTCGAAGAACGTCATGAGGAACGCCCACTCGCGCTTGCCTTCGCGCAGGTGGCTGGCGAGGTACGTCCGCTGCGAGGCGCCCTTGTTGGTCAGCTCCCACGTCTCGAACTCGCCGACGCCGGGCAGGCGGTCGAGCTTCTTGTCGTAGAGATGCTCGAACGTGCGCAGCTGGCCGCTGGTCGCGACGTACTCGTGCATTGCCGTTCGACCGTTCTGCCGTTAACCGTTCGACCGTTACACGTTCGCCCGGCTGCGCCCCGAGCGAGAGTGTACAAGGGGCCCGCCCCGCCGCCAATGAAAGTTGAACTCCGCCCCGGGTCGACGGACGACTCTGGTGACGACGGGCGACGGCGGACTGCCGACGACGTGAAACTTGAAACGTGATACCTGCGACTACAGCGGTATGTTCCCGTGCTTCCGCGGCGGGTTGCGGTCGCGCTTCGTGCGGCAGAGGTCCAGCGCGCGGATGAGCCGCGGTCGCGTCTCCGACGGCTCGATCACCGCGTCGATGTACCCCTTCTCCGCGGCGATCCAGGGGCTCGCGAACTTCTCGCGGTACTCCGCGATCAGCCGCTCGCGCTCCGCCTTCGGGTCCTTCGCCTTCTCGATCTCGTCCTTCCAGACGATGTTGACCGCCCCCTCCGGCCCCATCACGGCGACCTCCGCCGTCGGCCACGCGAAGTTGAAGTCGCCGCGCACGTGCTTGGAGTTCATGACGTCGTACGCGCCGCCGTACGCCTTGCGCGTGATCACCGTCAGCTTCGGCACCGTCGCCTCGCAGTACGCGTAGAGGAGCTTCGCCCCGCTGCGGATGATCCCGCCGTGCTCCTGCGCGACCCCGGGCAGGAACCCCGGCACGTCTTCGAACGTCACGAGCGGGACGTTGAACGCGTCGCAGAACCGGATGAAGCGCGCGCCCTTGATCGAGCTGTCGATGTCCAGGCACCCGGCGAGATGCGCCGGCTGCTGCGCGACGATCCCGACCGGCCGCCCGTTCAGCCGCGCGAAGCCGACCAGGATGTTCCGCGCGAACCCCTTGTGGACCTCGAGGAACGCCCCGCCGTCGACGACCGACGCGACGACCTCCTTCATGTCGTACGCCTTCTTCGGGTCGTCGGGGATGATGCGGTCGAGCTTCGCGTCGCGCCGGTCCGGGTCGTCCGACGCCGCGATCGCGGGCGGCTCGGACAGGTTGTTCGGCGGCAGGTACGCCAGGAGCGCGCGCACGGCCTGCAGGCACTCCGGCTCGGTGCGCGAGGAGAAGTGGGCGACGCCGCTCTTCTCGTTGTGCACGCCGGCGCCGCCGAGATCCTCGAACGACACCTGCTCGTGCGTGACCTCCTTGATGACGTTCGGGCCGGTCACGAACATGTGGCTCGTGCCCTCGACCATGAAGACGAAGTCGGTGATCGCGGGGGAGTAGACGGCGCCGCCGGCGCACGGGCCGAGGATGACGCTGATCTGCGGGACGACGCCGCTGGCGAGCGTGTTGCGCAGGAAGATGTCGGCGTAGCCGCCGAGCGACTCGACCCCCTCCTGGATGCGCGCGCCGCCCGAGTCGTTCAGGCCGATCACCGGCATGCCGAGCCGCACCGCGTGGTCCATGACCTTGCAGATCTTGCGCGCGTGCGCCAGCCCCAGCGAGCCGCCGAAGACGGTGAAGTCCTGCGAGAAGACGGCGACGGGCCGCCCGTCGATCCGCCCGAAGCCGGTCACGACGCCGTCGCCGAGGAACTTCTTCCTGTCGAGGCCGAAGGCGTGGGACTCGTGCTGGACGAACATGTCCAGCTCCTCGAACGAGCCGGGGTCGAGCAGCAGGTCGAGCCGCTCGCGCGCCGTCAGCTTGCCCGCGGCGTGCTGCTTGTCGACGCGCTCCTTCCCGCCCCCCTCGAGCGCCTTCCTGCGCATCTTGCCGAGGTGCGAGAGCCGGTCGTGCGTCGACATGCCTACTTCACTTCCTTCTCGAGCCGGTCGACCACGGTCTTGAGCACCTTCACGCGCGACCACCGCTTGTCGTTGCCTTCGACGAGGATCCACGGGGCGGCGCTCGTGCTGGTGCGCTCGACCATGTCGCAGGCGGCGGCGACGTAGGCGTCCCACTTCGCGCGGTTGCGCCAGTCCTCCGGGCCGATCTTGTACGACTTGAACGGCGTCGTCTCGCGGTCCTTGAAGCGCTTGAGCTGCTCCTCGGGGCTGATGGCGACCCAGAACTTCATCAGGATGATGCCGAACTCGGTGAGCATCGCCTCGAAGTCGTTGATCTCGCCGTACGCGCGCTGCCACTCGTGGGTCGAGCAGAAGCCCTCGAGGCGCTCGACGAGGACGCGCCCGTACCACGAGCGGTCGTAGATCGTGACGCGCCCGAGGCGGGGGAGGTGCCGCCAGAAGCGCCAGAGGTAGGGATGCGAGCGCTCCTCCTCCGTCGGCGCGGCGACGGAGATGACCTGGTAGTTGCGGGCGTCCATCGCCTGCGTGATGCGGCGGATCGCGCCCCCCTTGCCGGCGGCGTCCGGGCCCTCGAAGACGCAGAGCATCCCGCGCTTCGCGTCGTGGAGGCGGCGCGACAGCTGCGAGAGCCTGCCCTGGAGCCGCGGGAGCCGGTCGTCGTACTCCTTCTCGTCGAGCGACTTCGAATAGTCGAGCTGCCCGATGATGTTGACCTTCTTCGGCTTCGGCATGTCGGGCTCGTTCTTCGGCTTCGGGGCCTTCGCCGCGTCGAGCCCCTTGCGGATCGCCTCGAGGAGCGTGCGCCCGACCTGCAGGTTGCGGTAGCGCTTGTCGACCGACTCGATGATGTGCCAGGGCGACTCGGCGGTGCCGGTCTTGCTGAGCGCCGTCTCGCAGACGCGGCGGAACTCGTCGTAGCGCTTCGCGAATTTCCAGTCCTGCTTCGTGACGCGCCATCTCGTCTTCGGGTCGTCCTCGAGGTCCTTGAGACGCCCGCGCTGCGCCGACTTCGAGAGGTGCAGCCACAGCTTCACGACGATCGTGCGCTCGTTCGTGAGCATCCGCTCGAAGTTGACGATGCGGTCGAGCGTCTCGTCGAAGTCCTGGTCGTCGAGATTGCCGAACGTGCGGTCGATGATCGGGGCGCTGTACCACGAGCCGACGAAGAAGGTGATGCGGCCGTGGGGCGGCATGATCCGCCAGATGCGCCAGTAGTAGGGGCGCTCGCGCTCCTCGTCGGAGGGGTCTCCGAGGGCGTGGACCTGGAGGCCGCGGGCGTCGAGCCATTCGAGCAGCTCGTTGACGGTCTCGGACTTGCCGGCGCCCTCGACGCCCGACATGAGGACGACGACGGAGAGCTTGGCGACGGCGAGCTCCTTCTGGGCCTCCAGGATCGCCGCGCGGAGCTTGGGGAGGTCCTTCTTGTACCGCTCCTTGGAGACTTCGTTCCCGATTTCGGCCGTTTCGAACATGCTCGGTATATAGCAATGTCGCGGTGCGCCGTCACTCGGAATGCGAATTCGGAAATACGCTTGCCTCGGCGCGCGTATCACCAGATGATGAAGCTGATGAGATGGCCCGCGGCGGCCGCGCTCCTGGCGCTGGCGGCGTCGTGCTCGCCGCGGCCGAGCGAGGAGCAGGGCATGAAGGGCAAGCCGAAGATCGAGTGCGCGGATTGCGAGTCGCCCGCGATTCCGGAGAGCGCGCTTCCTGCGAGCGAGGCGGAATGGAAGAACAAGCTGTCGCCGGAGGTCTTCCAGATCCTGCGCCAGCGCGGCACGGAGCCGTCCTACACGGGGAAGTACCTCAAGCACAAGGAGGACGGGATCTACTCGTGCGCGGGCTGCGGGCAGGCGCTCTACGACTCCAAGACGAAGTACGACTCATGCGGCTGGCCGAGCTTCTGGGACGCGTTGCCGGGGACGGTCGTGAAGCACGCCGACCTGGAGGCGACGTGCTCGCGCTGCAACGGGCACCTCGGGCACATCTTCGACGACGGGCCGCCGCCGACCGGCAAGCGGCACTGAATCAACTCGCTCGCGCTGCAGTTCGCGGCGCGGAAGAAGTAGCCGGAACGCAGAATCCAGGAGACAGAACGCCCTTCTGACTACTCTTGCTGGGTTCCGGGTTCTTCTCTCTACATCGCCATCCCGCCGTCCACCCCCAGCACCTGGCCCGTCACGTAGCTCGCCAGGTCGCTCGCCAGGAAGAGCGCCGCGGCCGCCACCTCGGACGCCTCCCCCAGCCGCTTGAACGGGATCGCGTTCTGTGTTGCCGCCTCGATCACCTTCGGGTCGACCTTCGCGCTCATGTCGGTCTTGATGAACCCCGGCGCCAGCGCGTTCACGCAGATCCCGCGGCTCGCGTACTCGCGCGCCGCCGACTTCGTCATCGCGATCAGCCCCCCCTTCGACGCCGCGTAGTTCGCCTGCCCGGGGTTGCCGACGACACCGGCGACGCTCGCGATGTTGATCACGCGCCCCGCCTTCGACTTCATGAGCGGCCGCGACGCCGACTTCATGAAGTTGAACGCCCCCTTCAGGTTCACCGCGATCACCTGGTCCCACTCCTCCTCCTTCATGCGGATGAGGAGGTTGTCGCGCGTGATCCCGGCGTTGTTGACGAGGATGTCGAGCCCGCCGAACTTCCCGACCGTCGTCGCTACCGCCTGCTCGCACTCCGACGCTTTCGAGACGTCGCACTGGATCGCGATCGCCTTCGCGCCGATCTTCGCGACCAGCTCCGCCAGCAGCGCCTCGTTCGTCGCCACGCACGCGACGTTCGCCCCCGCCCCCGCCAGCGCCAGCGCGATCTCGCGCCCGATGCCGCGGGAAGCCCCGGTGACCAGCGCGGTCCTGCCCGCAAGGTCGATCGTGGTGGTCATTCGGCTCCCGGGATTCGCAATTCGTGATTCGTCATTCGATCGATTCCACTTCCGCCTTCTCGTCGATCTTCCGGATCAGCCCGGCCAGCACCTTCCCCGGGCCGAACTCGACGTACTTCGACGCGCCGATCGCGCGGATCGAGTCCTCCCACAGCACGCTCGACGTGATCTGCACCGACAGGTTCTCGCGCAGCCGCCCCGGATCCGTCGTCGCCTTCGCATCGACATTGCAGACGACCGGAATGCGCGGCGCCGAGAACTTCGCCTTCGCCAGCTCCGCCCGCATCCGCTCCTGCGCGGGCTTCATGAGCGGCGAGTGGTACGCGCCCGCGACCTTCAGCGGGATCGCGCGCTTCGCCCCGAGCGCCTTCGCCCTTTCGACCGCGCGCTCCAGCGCCGCCTTCTCGCCGCTGATCACGACCTGCCCGGGCGCGTTGAGGTTCGCGACGACCACGACGCCCCCCGCCTCGTGGCACGCCTGCGCGCACTTCTCGCGGTCCAGCCCGAGAACCGACGCCATCCCGCTCGGCGCGGCGTCGCACGCCTCCTGCATCCACTGCCCGCGCAGCTTGACCAGCCGCACCGCCTCCTCGAACTCGAGCGCGCCCGCCGCCACGCACGCCGTGTACTCGCCGAGCGACAGGCCCGCGACGGCCGCCGCGTCCGGCCGGGGCGCGTGCGCCTCGTACGCCGCGAACGCGTGGACGAGCAGCGCGGGCTGGCAGACGTCGGTCCGGTTCAGCTGCTCCTGCGGCCCCTCGAAGCACGCCTCCACCAGGTCGAAACCGAGCGCCGCCGAGGCGCGGTCGAAAAGCGCCCGCGCGGCCGCCGACCTCCCACAGAGCGCCCTGCCCATGCCGACGGTCTGGGCGCCCTGGCCGGCGAAGACGAAGGCGGTCACCACTTGAGGACCACGGTGCCCCACGTCAGCCCCGCGCCCATCGCCGCCATCACCACGATGTCGCCGCGCCTCAGCCGCTCCGCCCGCACCGCCTCGTCGAGCGCGATCGGGATCGACGCCGACGACGTGTTGCCGTAGCGGTCGATGTTGATGAGGACGCGCTCCAGCGGGAACTCGAGCCGCGAGGCGACCGCCTCGATCATGCGCGCGTTCATCTGGTGCGGGATGAGGAGCTTCACGTCCTCCCTCCGCAGCCGGCACGCCGCGAGCGCCTCCGTGATCATCTCGACGAACTTCGGGACGGCGAACCTGTAGACCTCGCGCCCCTTCATCTGGATCGTGTTGTGGACGGGGTCGTACGCCCCGAGCGACGTCTGCGACGACCCGTAGTTCGGCGCGATGATGAGGCCCTCGAGGCGCCCGTCGCCGCCGGTCTTCACGTAGAGGATGTCGCTGTCGGAGTCGGTCGGCATCAGCACCGCCGCGCCCGCGCCGTCGCCGAAGATGACGCAGGTGTTGCGGTCCTTCATGTTGAGGATGCGGCTCAGCACCTCCGTGCCCAGGACGAGCGCGCACCGCGAGGTGCCGATGGCGACCTGCGCCGAGCCGGCGGAGAGCGCGTACACGAAGCCCGAGCACGCCGCCAGCACGTCGCTGAACCCGGCGTTCCAGCAGCCGAGCCGCGACTGCACGTACGCCGACGTCGGCGGCACGACGCGCTCCGGGCTCGACGTCGCGCAGATGATGAGGTCGACGTCCTCCGGGCGGACGCGCGCGGCCTCCATCGCCCGGCGGGAGGCCTCCGCCGCGAGCTCCGAGACGGTCTGCTCCGGCGGGGCGACGCGGCGCTCCTTGATGCCGGTGCGCTCGGTGATCCACGCGTCGTTCGTCACGACGAGCTTCTCGAGATCGGCGTTCGTCCGCCGCGTTTCGGGCGCGAACGAGCCGGTGCCCGCGATGTGGACGCGCCGGAGCGTCCTGGCGGTCCCAGACGATGCAGCGCTCATCGCGGAGCCTCCATGGTTCGGCTCGCCTGCGGCTCGCTCACCATGATCCGCCCGCAAGAGGCGTCATGATCGGGCGGATCACTCCCCCTCCTCCTTCTTGGAGGCGGACCACCACGTCGACAGCCAGCCCCAGCGGCTCATCTTCTTGATCTCGTCGCGGATGTGATCCTTGAGCTTGTTGCGGATGAAGCCCGCCGTCGTCCTCACCGCGTTGGCGATCGCGCGCGACTTCGAGCGGCCGTGGCACTTGATGACGATGCCGCGAACGCCGAGGACCGGCGCGCCGCCGTACTCGGAATAGTCGAGGCACGACGCGATCTTGTCGACGCCCTTCTTCACGTCCAGGCTCGACGCGAGGCCGTTCGTCAGCTGCTTGAGCATGAAGCCGCCGAGGCCCTCGGTCATCTTGAGGACGATATTGCCGGTGAACCCGTCGCAGACGATGACGTCCACCTTGCCGGAGAAGATCTTCTGGGGCTCGACGTTGCCGATGAAGTTGAGCGACGTCTTCTGGAAGGCGGCGTACGCCTCGCGATGCAGCGCCGTCCCCTTCATGCTCTCCTCGCCGATGTTGAGGAGGCCGACGGTCGGGTTGTCGAGGCCCGAGCGCAGGTACTTGATGTAGAGGGAGCCCATGATGCCGTACTGCAGCAGGTGGATCGCCTTGCACAGGGGGTTCGCGCCGACGTCGATGAGCGCGCTGCAGCCCGCCTCCGTGGGGATCGGGATCGCGATGCCGGGGCGCTTCACGCCCTCGATCTCGCCGAGTCCGAGCATGGCGCCGCCGACGAGGGCGCCGGTGTTGCCGGCGGAGATGACGGCGTCCGCATCGCCGTGTTTGACCGCGCGCAGCGCGACGCGCATCGAGGAGTCGTTCTTGCGGCGGAAGGCCTGGACCGGCTCCTCGTCCATGTCGATGATCTGCGTGGCGTGCTTGACCTGGACGTTGCCCGGGACGGCGCCGCACTCGGCGAGGAGCGGTTCGATGCGTTCCTTCTGGCCGACGAGGACGAGCGTCGCTTCCGGGATCTGCGGCGCGGCCTCGACGACGCCGCGGACGACCTCCTGCGGCGCGTTGTCGCCGCCCATCGCGTCGATGACGATCTTCATCGGGGCGGCGGACGCTACAGCTTCTTCATGTCCACGATCATCTCGCCCTTGTAGTAGCCGCAGGTGCCGCAGACGCGGTGCGCCTGCTTGGGCTGGTTGCAGCGCGTGCAGAGCGAGAGATTGGGCACGTGGACGTGGTCATGCGACCGGCGGGAGCCTCTCCACGACTTCGCGAGCTTGCGTTTCGGATTCGGCATGAGGGGGGGATCATAAGGGATGAACCCCGGCGAATCAAGGAACGCATTACGCATTGCCCGCATCACGCATTACGGGGGACAGCCACCGGGCTCGCAGAACCCTTGCGCCGGCGCAGGCGCGAAGGCATAATGCGCCACTCATGTCATTCATTCCCTGCCAGAAGTGCGGCAAGCCGGCGGACCTTCAGGAGACGAAGTCCGACAAGTCGCGCGTCTTCAAGTGCCGGAACAAGCAGTGCCGCGAGCAGTTCACGATGCCGCCCCAGCCCCCTCCGGCCCCCCCTTCCTGGCGTTAGGGGCGGGCCCACGGCGCACGGAGTGCGCCGCCGTTAGTGGCCGCTGCCGCCCATGAAGAGGCCGCCGAGGACGGAACCCTCGCCCTTGCCGCCGCGCGCCGCGTGGCCGATGCGGTCGGCAAGCCGGCTGAACGGGAGCGTCTGGAGATAGACGAGGCCCGGCCCGGTGAGCGTGGCGAAGAAGAGGCCTTCGCCGCCGAAGAGGGCGTTCTTGAAGCCGCCGACGAACTGGATGTCGTAGTTCACGGTCGCCTCGAACGCGGCGATGCAGCCGGTGTCGACGCGGAGCTTCTGGCCGGCCGCGAGCTGCATCTCGAACGTGGTGCCGCCCGCGTGGATGAACGCGAAGCCGTCGCCGGTGAGGCGCTGGAGGATGAAGCCCTCGCCGCCGAAGAAGCCGGCGCCGAGCTTCTTGTTGAAGGCGATGGCGACGTCGGTGCCGCGCGCCGCGCAGAGGAACGAGTCCTTCTGGCAGATGAGCTGCCCGCCGTGGCGGGCGAGGTCGACCGGCACGATGTTGCCGGGGTACGGGGCGGCGAAGGCGACGTCCGCGCGCGCGCGCCCCTGGTTGGTGAAGGTCGTGATGAAGAAGCTCTCGCCGGTGAGCATGCGGCCCGCGGCCTTCATGAGGTTGCCGAAGAAGCCCTTGTTCTGGTCGGTGGACATGCTGGTCTGCATGTCGACGCCGTCGGTCATGTAGAGCATGGTGCCGGCTTCGGCGATGACCTGCTCGCCGGCGTCGAGCGTGACGACGACGCACTGCAGGTCGTTGCCGAGGATCTTGTAGTCGATCTCGTCGCACTGGCGGGCCATCGGTTCCTCCCGTGAGAATCCGGACGTAAGAGTACGACAGGGACGGCGCGGATACATTACACCGAGTTGAATTTCCCGCCAACGAAGCGCGTATAATACGACGATGCAGCGGGTGGCCCTCGCGGTCCTCGTCGTCTTCGGCGCGTGCCGCTACGTGCCGGACGCCGCGGCGATCCTCGACATCCATCTCGAGGACGCGGCGAAGCACGAGCACGTCGCCTCCGACCACACGCACGGCGACGCGGACGACCACCCCAAGGACGGCGACTCCCACTGCCACCACGACCACCACTGCTGCTGCCAGCACGCGCCGCCGCTCGGCTTGGCGTCCGCGCCGGCCGGCCCGAGCGTCGAACGCGTCGAGACCGCGCGCCTCTGCATGAGCACGCCGGTGGAGCGCATCACCCCCCGCGCGATCTTCCACATTCCGATCGCCTGACCGCCGCATCGACGGGGACAGTGTTGGCGATGGAGTCGCCGGCTGTCGGTCTGCGTCCATCCTCGTTTTGCGCGGTGAGGCATGAAGACACTCTTCGCCGTGATCGGCGGCGCCGTCCTGGGCGCCGGGATCGCGGCCGGCGTATTCGCGGCGCACGAGCGCGGCCACAAGCACGAACAGCCGAAGGAGCCGGAGGAGCACTCGGAGCAGGTCACGCTCTGGGGCGACCGGCACGAGCTGTTCATCGAGCATCCGGCGCTCGTGGCCGGAGCGGCGGCCGTCTTCGTCACGCACGTGACGGACTGGCGCACCGGCGAGGCGCGCGCCGAAGGGCCCGTCGCATTCGTGATGAAATCCGGCGAGGAGACGCCGGTCGAGCATGTCGAGGCGGCGCCCGACCGGCCGGGCATCTACCTGCCGTCCCTGACGTTCCCGAAGCCGGGCCGGTGGGCGGTGACCGTCCGGATCGACGACGCCTCGATCGCGATGAAGGTCCACGTGCACGCAACCGCGAAGGACGCGGAGCACAAGCACGAGGCCGAGGCGGAGGGGATCCGCTTCCTCAAGGAGCAGCAGTGGAAGTTCGGCACGCGCATCGAGCCGGTCGGCAAGCGCCGCGTCGTCGACCGCCTGCGGGTGGCCGGACTCGTCGCGCCGCGGACGGGCGGGCGCGCGTCGCTCACGCCGCCGGTCGAGGGGCGCCTCATCGCGCCCCCGGGCCGGGCGCTGCCGGCCGTCGGCGAGCGGGTCGCGGCGGGCCAGGTGCTGGCGCTCGTCCAGCCGCCGCTGCCGGAGCTGGCGGCGAAGACGGCGGAGGCGGAGGCGGAGATCGTCCGCGCGAAGCTTGCGCTCGACCAGGCGGAGGCGGTCGCGGCCCGCGTGCGGGGGCTCGTCGCGCAGAAGGCGCGCTCCGAGCGCGAGCTCCAGGACGCGGAGTTCGCGCTCAAGACGGCGCGCGCATCGCACGAGGCGGCCGGAGCGGTGGCCGAGGCGTACCGACGGGCGTCCGCGGGATTCGAGCTGCGCTCGCCGATCGCGGGCGTCGTGACGATGGTCGGAGCGTCGGCGGGCGAGGGTGTGCACATCGAGCGGCCCGTCTTCGCGGTGCTCGACGCGTCGGTCGTCCACCTCGAGGCGAAGATCCCCGAGGCGGACGTCGGGCGGGTGGTGGCCGCCGAGGGCGTGCTCTACGAGACGCTCGACGCGCGGGGGCAGCTGGTGGAGGTCGCCCGCGCGCCCAAGTTCCTGAGCCCGGAGGTCGATGCGGCGACGCGCACGGTGTCGCTCGTGTACGAAGTGGCGAACGCGGAGGGGCTCCTGCGCGTCGGCATGGCGGTCACGCTGCACGTCGAGACGTCGCACGCGCACGACGCGATCGCGGTCCCCGAGTCGGCGATCGTCGACGAGGAGGGGCGGTTCGTGGGGTTCGTGCAGCTCGGCGGGGAGTCGTTCGAGAAGCGCGAGCTGACGCTCGGCATCCGCGACGGCGGCTTCGTGCAGGTCCTGAAGGGCCTCGAGGCGGGCGACCGCGTCGTCACAAAGGGCGCGTACGCGGTCCGGCTCGCGTCGGTCGCGACGGGCATCCCGGCGCACGGGCATCATCACTAGGAGCCTGCGATGGTAGAGAAGCTCATCAGCTGGTCGCTCGGCAACCGCGCGGCCGCCGTCGCGATGGCGGCGGTGCTGTGCGCGGCGGGCGCCTACGTGTCGTTCACGATGCCGGTCGACGTCTTCCCGGACCTCACGGCGCCGACGGTGACGGTGCTGACGGAGGCGCACGGGATGGCGCCGTCGGAGGTCGAGAGCCAGATCACGTTCCCGATCGAGGCGGCGCTCAACGGCGCGTCGCACGTGCGCCGCGTGCGCTCGTCGACGGCGGTCGGGCTGTCGATCGTGTGGGTGGAATTCGACTGGGGCACCGACATCTACGCCGCGCGCCAGGTCGTGAGCGAGAAGCTTGCGCTCGTGGCGGGGCACCTGCCGCCCGAGGTCGTGCGCCCGATCCTGACGCCGATCACGTCGATCATGGGAGAGGTCATGTTCGCGTCGGTGACGTCCGACCGGCCCAAGCCGATGGAGCTGCGGACGCGCGTGGACGCGGACATCCGGCGGCGCATCCTCGCCGTGCCCGGCGTGGCGCAGGTG
>Ga0187892_10008234_pt1 | contig 14376 bp, 12 predicted proteins | sample MA1701073metaG_FD_139345 | JGI IMG/M metagenome (GOLD analysis project Ga0187892, IMG submission 139345) | Bio-ooze microbial communities from a basaltic lava cave in the Kipuka Kanohina Cave System on the Island of Hawaii, USA - MA170107-3 metaG ... | reverse complement strand
CTCTCTGCGCCACGTTCGAGGCGCGGCCGACTCTCTATCATATTCTCTCGGTCATTGTCATCATTTTTGGGGCGATGCATAGTTCGGCCCCGAAATCATGCACATTCGCCGCAAGGACACCTCTGAAGTAACTCGACCAGCGTTCTCGCCTTGGCTTGCTCGGCCACCCGGAGAGCTTCTTCCTTTTTGTTAAGCTCGAGCAAGCAGGTGACGAGGCCGTAGTAGGGAGCGGTGTATTGAGCGAGGAATCCGATTTTCAGGAAAGGGTCCTGAGCGGCGGTGCGGATCAGTTCAATCTGGGCGATCGCGTTCTGGTAAGCGCCGGCAGCCGGCTCCCATTGCTTTTGAGCGCGCCGGACGTTGCCGATTCCCCAGTGGGCGTGAAACTTTATCTCGGGGGCACCGAGGCTTTCGGCGATTTTCAGCGCGGCCTCAAACTGCGCGAGCGCTTCTGCCTGCCGCCGTAGGGCGGCATAAATCATCCCTTTGTTGCTCAGCGTCCGCGCCTCCCCAGCCTTGTCGTCAAGCTCCAGCGCGATTTTCAGTCTCTCCTCGTATACTTCCAGCGCCTTCTCGTACTCGCACGTCTTTTCATAGACAACGCCGAGGTTGTTCAGCGCCACCGCCCGGCTCGGTTTGTGATCTATCTCCCCCGCGACCCTCAAGCTATACTTAAACTGTGCGAGCGCATTCCTGTACTTACCCCGCTCTGTCATATCGGTTGCGCACCGGCTCCGGTAATTCTCTCTGCCCATCGCCAGATAAACATTTCCGATGTTATTCCATAGCTGCGCTTGCTCTACTCTCATCTCCAGCTTCCGAACCACTCCCAGGCTCGCTTTATACACCTCCAGCGCTTCACGATATTGGCCCGTTGCCGAATAGACATTCCCGATGTTTACCTGCGTCCGCGCTTCTTCTGCCTTCATCCCCAGCTTCCGAAACACGCCCGAACTCTCCTGATAAGCCTCCAGCGCCTTCCAATACGCGCCTGTCAATTGAAGGATCGCCCCCTGGTTGTTCAGCGTTTGCGCTTCCACTGCCCTGTTTCCCATCTCCCTGGCAAGCTTCAGGCTCGCCTCGAACCGGACCGACGCATCCGAATAACGGCCCGTCGCTTGATAGACGACCCCGATGTTGTTCAGCGCCTGCGCCTCCTCCGGCTTGCGTCCTATCTCCCTGGCAATCTTCAGGCTCGCCTCGAACTGCGCCAACGCCTCGCGATGCCTGCCCATCGCCCGGTAGGCGACTCCGATGTTGCTCAGAGTTTGCGCTTCTTCCGCCTTCATCCCCACCAGCCGAAACGCCATCAGGCTCATCTGGTACATCCCTGCGATCTTTTCATACGCCCCGCGCGCCTTCCCCTGCTCGCCCGTCGCCAAATAGACGTTCGCTATGTTGGCCAGCGAGGACGCCTCCCCCGGCTTGTAACCTTTCTCTCTCGCAATCTTCAGGCTCGCGTCGAACTGCGCCAACGCCTCGCGATACCTGCCGGTGGACTGATAGACGGCCCCGATGTTATTGAGCGACACTGCTTCCCCTACCTTGTCGTCTATCTCGCGCCTCAGTTTCCGGCTCGCTTCATACACGTACAGCGCCTCTTGATACCTGTTCGTCGCCAGATAGACACCCCCGATGTTGTTCAGCGTCGCCGCCTCCTCCGCCTTCATCCCCAACTCCCGAAACACTTTCAAAACTGCTTCATACTTCCCCAGCGCCTCCGCATACTTGCCTATTGACTGATAGACATTCGCCACGCTGCCCAGGGCCTGCGCTCCCCCCGCTCTATTCCCCAATTCGTTCTCAATCCTCAAGCCCGCTTCAAACTGCGCTAACGCTTCCGCATATCTGCCGGTTGACAGATAGACATTCCCTATGCCGCTCAGCGCAGTCGCTTCATCCGCCTTGCGGTTGATCTCTCTGGCAACCTTCAGGCTCGCCTCATACTCTCCCAGCGCCTTCCCATACTCGCCCTTTGCCAAATAGACATTTCCTCTGTTGTTCAGCGCGTGCGCTACTGTCGATTTGTCTCCCAACTCCCTGGCGATCTTCAGGCTCTGCTCAAACTTCGTCAGCGCCTCCGCATATCGGAGCGTTGCCTCATAAACAGCGCCGATGTTGCCCAGTGTCATCGCTTCCCCCGCTTTATCACCGGTCTCTCTGGCAATCTTCAGGCTCTCCTCATACGCCTCCAACGCCTCCCGATACTTGCTCCACGCCAAATAGACGTTACCGATGTTATTCAGCGAACCCGCTTCTCCCGCCCTGTTTCCCAGTTCCCGCTCGATTTCCAGGCCCGCTTTGAATTGCGCCAACGCGTCTTCATACTCGCCTTTTAACCGCTGGAGCTCTCCGATATTGTTTACCGCCCGCGCCTTCCCCGCCCGGTCGCCAATCTCTTCTGCAATCTTCAAGCTCTCCCGATAAGCCTGCAACGCCTCCTGATATTTGCCCGTCGCCAAATAAACATTCCCGATGCTGTTGAGCGTCGCTACTGTTCCACGCCTGTCGTTCGCCTCCTGGAAGAGCGGCAGCGCTCGTTGATAGTTATCCAACGCCGGCGGGTGCTGCGACTGGTAATAGAAGACCAGCCCCCGATAGACATAGCACCAGGCGAGCGCCGCTTTGTCGCCCAAAACTTCTGCGACCTCTAACGCGACGGCGTTGATCCTCAGCGCTTCGGCAAACTGGCCCTGCTTTGCCTGTTTATCGCCAGCCTGATACAACGTCCGCACCAATCCCGACGTGATCAACTCCTTCCCTTCGCTCAGGAGCTGCGCCCGTTCCTCCTTTGTTTTGGCTGCCAGCAACGCAACGGCCAGGTCCTGCTCGGCAAGGGGTCGAGCGCCGAGGGCAGACGGTAGAAATAGCAGACAGGTAATGACGAGTAGCGAACAATAAGTGGCGAATGATTTGGATAACATTTTTCCGGCGCGCATGATCGCCGCCTCCTGTGGCCTGCTGAGACCCTATTTCCAACCGCGTTGCTGTTGTAGAGCCTCCGACATCTTTTTAACCAGCGGGCTATCCGGGTTCTGTTGTTGTAGCCGCTCAAATTGCTTCTGAGCGTCATCGTAGAGACCGTGCGCCTCATACACCGCCGCCAACACAAGCGTGGACTGACCGGCAAGTTGTCGCTCAATGCGCTCCACCTCTGCGAGGGCCGCTTCTTCCAACACGCGAAACCTGCCCTTCCGCGACAGCCTCAACTCACCGTCGACAGTGGCTTCAATCTGCCAGGAATAGATTTCGCCCGGCTTCAATCCCGGAGCATCGGCAGGCAGCGAAAACTCAGTTTGTCTGCCCGCATCGTCTTTCCAAACGGTCTTGTTTTGTTGAGAGATGGCCAGCTTGTAGCTCCGCGCGCCCGCAGTGTGTTTCCAGAAGAAAGCAGGGTGAGTAGATTTGACGGCAGTGGCGACCGGGCTTAGCAAAACCGGCGCATCCTTCTCGCCCTCTCCACGGCGTTCCCCGTCGTGACGTCGCAATTGCGCCATCGCCGATTGTACTGACTCAGGTTGACTCGCCATCCCAGTCATCAGCAGTTCCTCGACTCGTTGCGCCGACTCTGGCGGCAATGAAAGGTTGCCGGGCAGTGATAGTTGTAAGGTAACCTGACCCGCAGTGTCTTGCAGCCTGGCTACGTCCTGCGTCTTGGCTACCATCAATTTGTCCTGTTGAAGCTGGGCTTGAAGAGCTTGATTATTGCGGAACTGGATGAAGAGCAGCCCTAGCGCCACCAGGGCAATCACGGAAACCAGCGCCAGCGCCGGTTGCGGGATAAATATCTGGCGCAGGCGCTGCGCCATTGCCCTCGTGGACTTAGAATTCCTGGGCCTGTGGTTCGCGACTTGGGTTACCGCGCGCAGAACGTCACGGCGGGATGGGGCATGAAGGATGTTGCCCTGTGCACCCAGAGTGATTTCGCCAACCGATACCTCCGCTCCCAGCGACTTTGCGCGGATAGGCGCTGTCCACTGTTCGTGGCTCTCATCGTAAATGGGCTCGCCCGCCCACAGCTGGTCACCAAGTTGATACAAGATGTAGCGAGACGCCTCCTGCTCCACCTCCTCAGCAGTTGCCTTTTGCTTCTTTGACGATGACATAACACATCACACTCCTTGGAACTACAAACGATAAGCACTGTAGGGACAAGTTGCCCATCCCGAAAAGAAATCTGCCCGCGGTACCTTACAGTGCGCTCCGCCCCGACGTGCATCAGGATCGTGCAGGTAGACAAACTGATCATTCAAACCAACAATAAGCGCCGAATGCCACTCCCCCTTTGGGCAACCAGGTAAGTAATACGGCAGAGACCGCAGTTGAATATTGGCTAGAACGGGACAGCCTGCCTTGAGCGCAGCTTCAACTTCCAACTCGATGCGTACGTTACTGAGCCACTCAGCATTGAGCCTGTAGCGGCGCGCAGCACGAAAGACATCCCCCACCAAACAACCCAATCCTTTCAAACAACCGCATCGCTTTGCCAACTTGGCTTCCGAGACCGGCTTGTGAGAAAACCGAAAGGCTAGCGCCATCAGCAAACACGCCGGGGCACAAGTATCATCGGTTTTCTGCTGAAAATAGGGAACCTCCAAGATAACCGTTTCCCTCGTAATTTCCATTTTGGCTTCCACCTGTGAAGGCTCGACCACTGGCGATTGCCCTAACTATTCATTCCGTCGAGCGCGCCGCGCGGGCAAAGGCTTCGAGGGCATTCAAGACCGTCTCGCGCATCGCTGGGTCGGCAAGCGCCGCCTTCAAGCTCTGGTAAGCCGCAAGCAAATCCGCGTCGGCGGCGATCTCGCGGGCGATCTCGTCGGCGCTCCTCTCCTCGTAAGGCTGAGTGGGTGGCGGCGCTGTTCGCGCCCCCCGAGTCCGCAAAGCTCCACGCACCGCCGCGCCGCGCGTGCGAATGCGATGTTGGGAAGTCTCGGCCCGCGCGTTTTCCACTTCTTCCAACAATTCGTCGAGCGACAGCCCCAACGCGTCCGCCATCGCCAGACACAGGTCATTGCCGGGCAGAGTCTGGCCCGCTTCCAGTTTGGTGATGAAGCTGGGCGTGACGCCGATGGCATCCGCCAATTGCTTCTGCGTCCACCCCTTCTTTTCGCGCGCTTGCCTGATCAGGATTAATAGTTTCGTCATCTTTCTTTTCCAATATTTTCATCCGAAGTAATATGAGTGACTGAATGAACTCGCCATCATTATAGCCATTTTTCCCGATGAGGGAAGGTGTTTGGCCCGCACAATTGACATTTAGAGGCAAACAGAGTAAAAATGGAGCGATTGAATTCACTCAATCCGTGAATATAATCACGCACAAATCGCACACACGTGAGGACAATGAAAAGGAGATTAGAAGGAGGTTACTATGACGAATCCTCAATCGCTTGAAGTCTTTTGTCCCGACATCAGGTGCGGCGATGAACAGTGGAACTCAACGGGTCCGGTTCCGATCAGATCCAGACGGCGCCGCCGGATGACTTATGCCGGCAGTAAAAAAATCGGGCCGGTATCTATGGCTCTCAGGAGCGTCTTCGATTCCGGCTCTGGCCTGGAAATGGGCACGTATCACCTGTATTTCTGCCCCGTCTGCGGGGAAGAGGCAGCCTATTTGGAGAAGCACGGGATCATGCGCCCCGTGGTGATAGATGTAGCTTGATCTGCGAAGGAGGGAAAAATAGCGCTGCTCCGGTTGCGAATTGAAGCGCCACCGGCAGCGCCATCCCCACCGGCCAAAGCCCGCAACCAGTTCAAGCAATACTGATTTGCGTAGTGACAGGCGCAAGACATCAAGGTTGTGAAGTCTGAGAACGCGCCGCGTCAAACAAGGCCAGGATCACCTCCGCCTCCGGGCTGATCGGCCGAGGGGAAACTGCGCCCCGCACCCGTACCGCCCCGCGTGTGCGTACGGCCGCGCGACTGAGAGGTCTCGGGGCAAGCGCCAACTCCTCCAATCCTTCAAGCGCCTTCGCTTTCGGAGTCGGATGTGGGTCACTCTTGACAATGTACGTGAGCAATTTTATCGCCTTCTCGCCCCCAATAGTTGGCAACATGTCGGCCACCGCTTCGCGCACGGGCCATTCCGGATCATTTCGCGCCAGGCTCTCAAACACTTCCAGGGTCAGATCATAGTCCCGCGATCGCCAGGCCCCGACGACTTCGCGCCGCACTTGCCACCCGGCGTCCTGAAGAGCCGACATTGCCTCGATTACCATCGGCTGTTGGGCTTCCGCGCTTGGCTGTTGGGCTTCCGCGCTGATAAATCGCGCGCAGACTGCTTCCAATTGCGGCCACTTGCGCTCCGCAAAACCGCGCGCCACCTGATTGGGCGCTGTGGCCGGATTGCAATCGCGCACCAGCCGCGCGAACGCGCGCGCCGCCGCCGCGTCTTCCGGCTCGGCGATCAACAATGCAATATCGTCATAAACATCCGGCGCAACATCAGACTTATCCAACGCCGCCAGCAAGCGGCCTTTGGCCAGATCGAGCACGTAACCCTCAATGCGGCAGCGGGCGTGCGCTTCGGCAAACGGATTGAGCCATTCGTTGACGAATTGCCGCTCGTCTTCGCCGGCATAGATCCAACGCGCCACACAGACGCGCGGCAACTGAGGCATCGGTTCCACTTCGGGATTTAATTTATGGCTGAACATAAATCACGGTCTCCTTATTGGTTGTTGGGGCGAGTCATTTCCATCCGGCGGCGGCGGCGAGCCAGGCCCTAACCTTCTCGCCCAGGTAATCCGCCTGGTAAACATTATCTCCATCCAGCCCTCGCGGGAAGGCTGCGCGATCACGCAGCAACTCGCGGTAGAAAAAGTCGCAGGCGTGGGTGGCCTCTTCGACGGGCGGGAAGAAACGCGGATCAGGGCTTTCCCAATCGCACAGCGCGGTGAAAACTTCCAAATATTCATCTGCGCGCGCTCGGAGCGGGCGGCTGCTCACCAAGCCGGGAATTTCTATCTCCTGCGTTTGCATCCAGACGCGATCAGGCAGCCCCACGGGCGATGCCGGCGAAACTTGCCCCGCCGCAGCCTGTGCGCCGATCTGCGGCGCGGGGACGGCCAGGCGGATATGTCTATTTTCGATGTCGCAGATGAGCGCGGCTGGCCCGTCATCATCGAACCCTTCGACCGTGATGGTTTTGCTCTGCGGCAGGATTCCTTTCCCCGTGCGGATGTAAACCGGCGTGCCATTCCACGGCGGGCCGATGAACTGTAACTCAATCACGCCGAAGGTCTCAGTATCTCTGGCCAGCATCCCGCTGAGATCAGACTTGGCGACGCCCCCTGCGCCGAAGGCATCGCGCGCCAGGTTGGCCGGCAGGTCGTATCGCGCCCGCCGGATTCGCACGATGCGCAACACCGACAGCAGGTCTTTGACCGTCGAGTGCCCGGTCAACGCGCGCAGCGGCTGAATCAGATGCGCAATCATATCGGCCAGCGCCCCGACGCCGTTGTAAAAACCGAAGCGCCCGCGCGGCAGCAGCCCGCCTTCCAGCGCCTCTATGCATACGCGCCGCGGACGCGCCAGTATGTGATCAGCAACCCGCCGCCGCCGCAGCCACTCAATCGCGACGACCGCCCACTTCGTGTTGTAGTGATCTACCGTCACGATCTCCAGCGGCGGCAGGCCGGCGATTCTTCCCTGGTTGTTGCACTCCTCTTCCAACGCCTGCCTGATCGCTTGAGTGGTCTGCACCGCCGCCGCGCCAACGGGACGCGTCAGTCGGTAATGCGTCTCCGACGCATCCTCCAACAGCCCGGCGACCGGCTTTTCCAAAGCAATCCTTTCGGCATACGCCGACCATCGCTGTAGCAGCTTGGGATACTTATCGGGCGGCGTAGCGACGTAAACGATGATGCGGTATTCCCCGGCCAGCGCGCGCAGCGTCTCATCATCCGCTTCGGGGCAGTACCTGGGTATCTCGCCATAACCTTCCAGCGAGGTAGCGCCCAGTAACCATTCTCTAAGGCTCTCTCTTTCGGTTGAAAATCGCTCCTTGACCTTTTTCGCGCGCTGTTCGATCTGAGTAACAAAATGTTTAACTCTCGCCGCAGCCTGTTCTTCCCCAATGCCCTCCAGGTAACCTGAGATTCGCGATCTTACTTCGCTTTCCAGAGTGCCCCGGTCTCCGTCGTAGGCGGCTCGAAACACCGGGCCAAGCCCTTCGATAAACTGCTCAATCGCGCGGTCCGGTCCGGAGCCGCCTGGCGCGGTCGGATCGGGCAGCGCGGGATTTGTCGCCAGGCGTCCAGTGAAATCCCAGTCAATCCTTTTGACAAGACGGCCGTCTTCGTCACGCAGCGGCGCATCCGCATCTTCAGCCGATTGCTCGATCAAGCGCCGGACAATCCATTTATCAATATCCTCGCGCGGCTGCACGTCCAGCACGACAACTTTGATGGGGATTTTCGATTCCGCCTCGAAGAGCCGCGCATGTTTGAGCACGCGCCGGATGCACCAGTCACCAAGACCGCCGATGATGACCAGGAGCACCGGCATCCGCGCTCGCGGATTGCTATCAGTCTGGTTTTCGTGTGCCATGTTTTTCCTCTCACTTGCACGCGTCACTTGCACGCGTCACTTGCACGCGTCACTTGCACGCGTCACTTGTACGCGCCTTCTTTGGCCGCGTAGCGGCTTGATGACCTTAGCCGTGGGTTTCAACCCACGGATCGGCGCGATAGTTCATCCCCGTCGCGTAGCGACGATTGAGTCTTCACATAAACGCATACTTTGAAGCTAACCGCCTCCCCCGGCTGCAACACAATCAAGTTACTCTCAACTCCCTGCTGAGCCAGATTGAATGCATCCGTCGGGCAAGTATAAGGCTCAATGCAGATAGCCTGCCTCGGCGCCGGCGGCGTGTAAACAACCACATTGGGAAACTGTCCGGCGTCGAATTCAACGATAGTTTGCACGCCCTTACCACGATCATCGAGAACGCACCGCGCCAGACCATCGCCGTCCGCCACAAGCTCCGTGAAGATGTCGTCCAACATCAAACCCGTTACCTCACGCGGCTGGCGCAGGTCATAACTCCCTTCTACCTCAAGTAACTTTCCGGTAGGCAAGCTATCGAGTAACTCCCACCTCTTTCGCGCCGGAATTTGAATAGTAGCTTGCGCTGAGCAGGCAAAATAGGGGTGAATCCCGAACCCGACCGGCATCTCCCGTTCGCCGACATTCTGCGCCACGGTATCCATTTCCAACCTGCCATCTTTCAACCGGTACGTCACCTCCAGCCGAAATGGGAAAGGAAATTGATCGAGAATCTGCTCCGCATACTGCGCCGCCTCTACCCCTGATTTGATCCACGCCCCTTCCCGTTCATCCGCGCCCGCCCCAAGCACGCGCCAGGCTTTGTCTCGCACGAACCCGTGACGGTTCGGATTGACTGCGAATCGCTGGCGGCGAAAGGAGAATTCCCCGTCGCGGATTCGATTGGGAAACGGGAAGAGGATGGGGATGCCGAAACTGGTCGGGCGCTGACGGAATTCCTCAAAAGACACAGGTTCCAGAATCGGCTCCTGCGCGCGGAAGGCAAAGCAGTTGTTACCAAATTGTGGGGCAATTTCGGCGTAGACATGGTCGGCCTCGCACAACGAGAATATCTCTACTCCTTCGCGCACCTCTGATTTGATCAAATACTTCTGAGACATAGCTCATTGCTCCTTCAAACTGTCGCTCACCTTCCACCCAGCGCCCACGCACTGGAAAGCAGCCCACCAATACGGATTGGCAAACGGCCTATCCTCAGAGTTCTTTGCCCGGTCTTTCAGATTGAACTGCGCTGTCACCACATCCACAACCGCCATGCGTTGTTTTGAGTCGAAGGTAAACATCCAGCATTAATCTTGCTGAATCGCTTGTATGTCGAAGTCTTTGTTTCTGCACTTTTCGATGTCTATAGCAAAGTTGAAGTAGGCACTACCTTGCTTCTTGAGTACAAGGACTTCTTGCCCCCCTGTTTGTATCGTGTCATCGAAAGTCGCATCTAAGATGGGTATAAGTTTTTTGTCCCCTTTCGCAAAACCCATGCATTCAACAATCAAAAGGTTATCATTGCGGATATGCTGCTGGAGCTCATCTACATCCTTGCAAATTAATTCATCCCCTGAAAAAGAGGAGCCATTCAGCCACAAGCCGCAGACCATGTGTGCTTGCCAATCATCCCGGTTTGGGCCTACCCACGTTACATAGTGAACCAACACAGGACGCTGGCGAGCACCTTCCAGCAAAGCAGCGTAGTGACAAGACAAGTCTATACACGTGCCATGTTTAACAGTATCGCTGTGCTTCCGTATCAGTTGTGCCACTCGCTGCGGCTGAACTGGTTCAAGTTCATAGATGATATTTTCTTTCCCACGAAGCCAGTCGTAGATATTTCTGGCAACGCCCTCTGGGTCGTCATAGGGGCCAAAGCCTTTACCTCGACCCATTATGATTTGTTCCAATGTAGTTGCGATAACACTACATCTACAGTCCACGTAACGCACTATAGTGGCTTCTTCTACAGAGGACCAAAAGAAATCTCCTCGCACTTTCGGTTTGGCAATATTGATACTGCGTTCTATCCTAGGCCATCGGTCGCGCAGACTTGCGAAACGCTTTCGAGATCTATAAGTTGACCAGTGGAGTTGCCCAACTATTCGAAGCAAAAAATGCTGCTCTACCCTTGCTGCCGGCGACATCCCAAACCCCACTGTATCATCAAAAGCATTCGAGTAGCCCTTCTCGGCAGCTTCGAGGTTATTGCACATCACTTCACACTCGTCCCGGGAACTTTCTAGAAGTACGGATGCGCGATCCGGATTGAACTGCGGCTTAACCTTTCCCGCTTCAATCGCAGCGATGACCTCATCCATTTCGCTCATCCCACGCTCAAACAAGATGCGGTAATGAGAATGTTTTTTGAGGAAAGTGATCAGCCGAAGCCAATCCACTGTCACCCACTTGACGGCTCGCTCTTCGCTGGACTTATTGACCAGCAACCAGACAGTTTCGTCCGTCTCCAGCTCGAATAGATAACCAAAGGGCAGTACCGCACAGCTACCAAGGGAGAGAGATAAATAATCGGGAGAATTTGCGAGCGATTCTCTTAACGCTGAGCGTAGACCGTTTTCGCCTAAGCTGCTCACATCGCCTTCACATTGGAGTAATGTCGAAAGGCCCAAATGAATGTGCTGGTGGCTTTCCATCACTTGCTTATGCGTTTCTCGCCGTTCAGTCCATCCGCCCGCCTCCGCAGTTTCGTTGCGAACATACCGAATAGCTACCGTATCGATTAGGCGATGCGCATAGACAAACTCCCTTTCGTCCCCGCCGACTGACCTGCTGTCTATATACTGGCACCCACTTAACTTGGCCTTGAGGGTTTCGTTATCAACCTGGAGGGAAGGCGCTAACTTGCGCAAGTCCTCCGCAATGTTATGTATCGGTAAAGGCTCCGCAAAATACAGATGAGTATGAACCTGTGCAAATCCTTCAAGCACTTTCGTCTGGTTTCTTTGTGAATTTCCGTGATGATGTTTAAATCAGTCTGCCATCTAGCAGTCTTTACTTTATCCCTAGTTTTTTCAATCTCTGGGAAATGGCAGTTGGATCGGAACGAATGAGATCTTTTACCGACAACAGTTCTGGAGCTAAAGGGAATCGCTGAAGGGCCCAGTTAAGCTTTTCAGATGCCCTGGAGATTTGCCCTCTTCGCACCAAGGCAAGCGCATACGCTGCTGTTACAACGCAAGCATCCCACCTAAATTTAGCTGATCCAGGCAATAAACTACAAACACGCAGCAGGTCTTTCAATTTAGCCTCGTAAACTCCAATCACAGCCTCAAAAACGCCTTGCCCCAAGAGCTGTTTGGCTTCCAACAGTAACTCCTCTAGCGGATCTTGCCACTGAACTTCCTCAACCCTTTGTTCCAGCGCGGGAGTATAGGAAGGCGCTGAAGAAGTGTGCACCGGTTGTGAAAGCGACGCTTGTTGCCGATTTCGTTCCCTCTCCTGCCACTTCCTCTTGAGTTCTTCAAGAATCCTTCTAACCGCGCTGAGTTCCATTGGCCAGAATTCAGATATTTTCAGGCCCTTAAAAAGCGAGCGCAAATCTTCTTGCTTCCACTGCCCTTTGTGTTTTTCGACCCATGACCACGGCTGACCTGATTCCTGCCAGAGAATGAGGTTGCGCTGCTTCCGTTCTCCCTCATGCCAATCTCTCTTGAGTTCTTCAAGAATCATCCCAGCATCATCAGGCTTGATCGGCCAGAATTCAGACCTCTTCAGCGCCTCTAACAACAAGCGCCAGTCCTTATCGCCCCACTGTCCCTTACGCGCTTCAACCCACGCACGAGGCTGACCTGATGCTCGCCAGCGATTGAGATTGTTATTAGTGAGAGTTGCTAACTCCTCTTCAAGGACCTTTCCAACCGCATCACGCTCCATTGGCCAGAATTCAGACCTTTCCAAGGACGCCAACAACGATTTCCAGTCCTGGTCATTCCACTGTCCCTTGCGCGCCTTGACCCACACACTAGGTTGACCTGATGCTCGCCAGCGGTTGAGGTTATTGCGAGATGCCAACGCCTTTGTCTCCTGTTTATCCATGATCCTTCCAGGCACCTCGGCTACTGCCTGCCATCCACTACTGTTGTTGCTTTGGAGCGTAGTCATAAATGGCTTCACGGCTGCCCCCCCTCTGCTCGCTGCCTCATCCCAATCCAACATTGTCTGCAGAGGTTGGCGAGGTGTGAGTTCCTGAAGCGGTTGGTTCACCTCCTCTTCTCTCTGACTGCTCACGAGACCGGGAGCGTGTTGCTTTACTCCACGTTGTTCGACCGTTCCTGTACCTATCCCTGTGCTCAGCACCTGGGCGAGCAGAGGGAGGACGTACCCAAGGATCTCTGCTAACATAACTACCTCCTTACTATGTTATCGTTATCATTCACCCGCACTAACGCACCACCACGAAAGAACGTATTCCATCGGTAAGCGGCCCGACAAACACTCAGTTCCTACCTATTTTACTCCATATTTAATCTCTTAACTAAAGACTTCTGGGCCATTGCGAACCAGCGCCAGGTTATCGCCATCTGCCAGCTACTCCGGCAATCCCGCTCACTGAAGCTCAGGTAAGGTTTGCCAGTCGTCGCGTCCGGCAGATGGATGTGGGCAAATCCGACGTAGTGGTCGTGATCTTCGGGTGAACACTGCGGGTCTACACCTTCATCCCAACCTTTTACCGGATCCACCAGTTGAAGGTGATCGCACGACGCATCCGCCCCATTCAACCTGATCGTTGAATGCGCGGCGGCGCAGATCACCCAACCCTTCTTCCAAATCCCACACATTGATCGTGCGCGGCACTTGGCTGCTTTTCAGTTGCCCATGCGCAAGCTGTCGCAGGAGATCATCCATTCCAGTTTATTCGGTCTCATTGCCTTCCCGAGAATTACCGTGTCTGGCCAGCCCCGAGGGCTTGAATGTCCGGGCGCAAAGCGAGGCGCTCTTGCGAAACCCGCTGGGCCTCTTCCTGCCGCCCCTGAGCCAGCATCACTTGTTCGAGCAGGTATAGCGCATCGCCTGCGCCCCAGACGTAACCGCATTCGGGATGCCGCGCGCCGAGAAGGGCCAGTTGATCTACGGGTTCACTAGGAGAATCGGCGATCGAGCCGTCGCGCCGCTTACCATTCAATGCGGCTTGCGCATCTTCAATTGCGGCGGCGAAATCACATTGTTCCAGGCGCAATTGGCCGCGCGCCACGAGCAGGTCAATGTGGTAAATTCCGTAGCCGCATTGTTCGGCAATCCGCAAGCCTTCCTGCAAGGCTTGCTCTGCGACCAGCAGGTTATCCACGTCAAGCATCAAGCGCGCTTGAGCCAGGCAGGCCCAGACGATGATTTTGTGTCCTGAGGTTTCTACCCCTTTTTCCATTGCCTGCTGGATCAACTCCCGCGCTTCGGAATGATTTCCCGCCAGCCGCGCCACTTCCGCCAGCAACAACTGACATCGCGGCGTCGCGGTGACCCACTGCTCCTCGCTCTCTTTGAGATTCCACTCGGTCAGCCTGACAGCTTCATCAACCCGCCCCAGACGGAGAAGCAATTCGGCTTGCCACACGCCGAGACGCCCGGCCAGGGAGGACGAGCTTGTTTCGCGCAATCCCGCCGCCGCTCGAAAATCTTCCAGGGCGGATGGAATGTTCCCCGTCAAGCTATGGAGGCGCGCGCTGATGGCGTAAGAGATAAGGGGCTGTGATCATCGTTTCGGCCATGGCCCCCCTTCAAGCAGCTTTGCGTCCGTTATTCGAACGCTTTGCCGCAGGACGCGCAGGCACGTCGAGATGATCCACCAACCATCCGAACAAGTCT
>Ga0187892_10008233_pt1 | contig 14379 bp, 11 predicted proteins | sample MA1701073metaG_FD_139345 | JGI IMG/M metagenome (GOLD analysis project Ga0187892, IMG submission 139345) | Bio-ooze microbial communities from a basaltic lava cave in the Kipuka Kanohina Cave System on the Island of Hawaii, USA - MA170107-3 metaG ... | reverse complement strand
TCTTCGACCGTCCGACGTTTCTCGAGCTGTACGAGCAGGCTGATACCGGCCGCGCGGTCACGCAGACCGACCAGATCATCGCGTTGCTTGGTCTTCCGGGTGATGGGCAGGCTGAGCAAACCCGAATCCTCGATGTGTGCTGCGGCTATGGGCGCCACAGCATTGAGCTCGCCCGCCGCGGCTTTCACGTGACCGGCGTGGACATCTCCGAGGCCCAGATTGCCCGCGCACGGGAGAAATCCGCCGCGGCCGGCGTTCGTTCGGAGTTTGTCCTCGGCGACGCGCGTGCCCTTCCCGTCCAGGGACCGTTTGATGTCGCGATCAACATGTTCCTCTCGTTCGGTTACTTTGCCTCAGATGCCGAGAGCCTGACGATGCTCACGGAGGTCGCGCGCGTGCTGCGTCCCGGCGGCCGCCTGCTCATCGACTACTGGAATCGCGAGCACGAGCTCCGGGCGTTCCAGGAAACGGTGCTCGACAGGCGCGACGATGACATCCTGGAGATCGAGGAATGGACCTTCGACCATCTCGCCGGGCGCCTGAACTGGACGAACACCGTCATCTTTCCGGACGGCCGCCGAGAAGCGTGGCACCACACGATCCGCGCGTACACAGTTGCGGAGATCAAGAAGATGCTTGAGACCGCCGGGTTTGAACTGACAGCCGTGTACGGCAGCCTGGCCGGTGAGCCGTACACCATGGATTCTCAGGCGGCGATCTTTGTTGCACGGCGTCCCTAGGTCCCGGGATTGGAGTCGACTATGACCTCCGCGGCGTACCGCCCCATTCCGCTCGACTTCACGCGCCTCTCCCCCGAGGAGCAGCTCGACCGAGCGAGTACTTTTGCCGCCTGCTTACGTCGGCGTCGTACCGTCCGGCAGTTCTCGCCGGAGCCGGTTCCGTTTGAACTGGTCGAGGCGGCAGTCTCGGTCGCCGCCAGCGCTCCGTCCGGCGCGAACCGGCAGCCGTGGACCTTCGTGATCGTCAGCGATGCGGTGGTCAAGCGGCAGATCCGTGAGGCGGCCGAGGCGGAGGAACGCGCGGGCTACGAGCACCGCATGCCCGACGACTGGCTCGATGCCCTGGCGCCGCTCGGCACCGACTGGCACAAGGAGTTCCTGGAGATCGCGCCCTATCTGATTGTTGTGTTCCGGCAGGACTACGGCCTCTCGACGGACGCCCAGGGGAGAGAGCGCCACATCAAGCACTACTATGTGATGGAGTCGGTCGGGATCGCATGCGGATTCCTGCTGGCCGCCCTGCACTGGGCCGGGCTAGCCACGCTGACCCACACGCCGAGCCCGATGGGATTCCTGGCGACTATCCTGGGCCGGCCAAAGAACGAGAAGCCGTACCTGCTCATCCCGGTTGGCTATCCCGCGTCGGATGCGACGGTGCCGCAGATCGATAAGAAGCCGCTCGACGAGGTCAGGCTCGTGGTGTGAGCGATCGCGGCCCTCTGGCCCGCCTATGGGAAGCTAGCGGAGTCGCGGATCCAGCGTATCGCGGAGTCCATCCCCCAGGAAGTTGAACCCTAGCACCGTGACAAAGATCGCCAGGATCGGAAACAGCGCCAGGTGAGGCGCAATCGCCAGATAGTCCTTGGCCGTGAACACCATCGCGCCCCATTCCGGGGTCGGCGGCTGCGCGCCGAGCCCGAGGAACGACAGGGCCGAGGCGGCCAGGATCGCGCCGGCCATGCTCAGCGTCGTCGTAACGATCACCTCGGAGGAGATGTTGGGCAGGACATCTCGTCTTCTCCTTGTGGCGGCCACGGAGGGCCGGTTGCGGGGAACCAGAATAGTTTTCGCGTGCCCGTTGACCGACTCCTCCTGGACGCGATTGACAGGCATTTGCGCGTGTTGGTATTATAAAGGATAGTCTGAAAACGAGGCGATGACGAAGCGGGAGTAGGCGCCCGCACCGCCCGAGCGAGCCGGGTCTGGTGAGAGCCGGTGACGGGACGGCGCCGAACATGGCTTCCGAGCCTTTGGGCAAAGGCGGGCGCCGTCAGCAACTGCGCCGCCGGTAGCCTGAACGGGGGCTCCCGAGACAGAGCGCGGGTGGCCGATGCCACCTCCCCAGGGGGTGGTCTTGCGCCACCTCATGAGGCGTCGGGCCGTGAGGCCCGCGCGAGACCTGGTGGTAGCGCGGAAGAGGCCTTCCGTCCGGTAGGCGGGGGGTCTTTTTAGTTTGCGCCGCATGGCGCGGAGCAGCAGGAGGCCGCATGCCGTTCGCACACCTTGTGGGCATCTTCCCTCGGACTGAGAAGGTCGTGGAGCTCAGTCGGGCCCTGGAGCGGCGGCGCGCCAGCCCGGAGGATCTGGCCGCGGCTATTGCCGAGGCCGAGCGTCAGGTGATCACCGTGCAGCGGGAGGCGGGTCTCGACTACATCGTGGACGGACAGTTTCGCTGGCAAGATCTGTTCCGGCCCCTCTCCGACGCCATCCCCGGCTTGCACGCGGGTGGGATCGTCCGCTGGTTCGACAACAACACGTTTTACCGGCGGCCGGTGATCACCGGCGCCCTGCAGCCGACGGGGATGGCGTTGCTCAAGGTCATCAACCTGCCGGTCCTCGCCGGGCTGCGGTGGAAGGCGATCCTGCCGTCACCATTCGCCGTGGCCACCATGTCAGAAAACGCCTCCAAGCGCAGCCCCGCCGAAGTCCTGGCGGACGCCGCGGCCGTCTTGCGGGCGGAAGCCAGGGCCCTGGAGAGCGCCGGATGCGCCTACATCCAGTTCAGTGACCCGGCGATCGTCGCCCGGGCCGGGCGCGAGGACGTGGGCCGCGCGCGGGACGCGCTGGCGGCGGCGACCGAAGGTCTGCGGGTGCGCACGGCCCTCCACACGTTCTTTGCCGACGCGGGGCCCATCATGCGCGAGCTCGTCGCGTTCCCGGTGGACGAGGTGGGTGTGGACCTCTACGCGGCCTCGCTGAACGGGGTGCAGGCGCGCGCGACCGGCAAGACCGTGCTGGCCGGGGTCGTCGATGGTCGCAACTCGCTGGTGGAGGACGTCGATGTGCTGGTGCACCAGGCCACGCACCTGCGGGACCGCCTGGGTGCCGCCGACGTCGCGCTCGTGCCGAACTGCGACATGGAATTCTTGCCGTGGGACGTGGCCGTGGCAAAGACCCGTCGCCTGGGCGAGGCCGCGGCCGCGCTCCGGCGGACTGGGAGGTGAGGGGCGTGAAGCTGTTCCCGACTCAGGAGATCGGCAGCCTGGCCAAGCCCGCGTGGCTGGTCAAGACCACCCGTGGACAGCGGCCGACGGACGCCGACCTGCGCGAGATCGATCGATGGGCGGATCGCCTGGGCATCGAGGGCACCGACGAGCTCAGGGCGCTGCTGGCATCGGAGCATCCCGACAAAGAACGCGTGCGGGACTGGGCCGCGCTATTTGCCATTCGCCTGCAGGAGGTCGCCGGACTCGACGCGGTCTACGACGGCGAGGCTCGGCGTGTGGAGATGTATGAATACGCCGCGCGGCGGATCGCCGGGTTTCACTTCTATGGCCACGTCCGGTCGTTCGACAACCGGTACTACCGGAAGGCGGCCGTCATCGACCGGGTGCGGCTCACCGAGCCATTCCACGTCGACGAGCTGCGCTACGTCAAGTCGGTGGCGCGCAAGCCGGTGAAGATTCCGATCACGGGGCCGTACACGCTCGCGGAGTGGTCCTTCAATGAATACTATCTGAAGACCGTGGATCCGAGCGTGCGCGACCTCCGGACGCGCGCACACACGGCCAAGCGGGCGTTCACGCTGGACCTGGCCCGCGAGGTGCTACACCCGACGCTGAAGGCGCTGGAGGCGGCGGGAGCCGACTGGATCCAGATCGATGAGCCGGCGGCGACGACCAAGGCCGACGAGGTCCCGATCCTCGTGGAGGCATTCAATGAGGCGGTGCGGGACATCAAGGCCAAGCTCAGCATTCACATCTGTTACAGTGATTACCGCTTGCTCTATCCGGAGATGCTGAAGATGCGCGTGGATCACCTGGCGTTCGAGTTCAAAAACACCGGTGACTTCAACATCGTGCAGCTTTTCCGCGACCAGGGCGATCCGCGGGAGCTCGGCCTGGGCGTGCTGGACGTGCACTCTGATGTGCTGGAGACGCCGGAGGAGATCAAAGACAAGCTGCTCGACGCCGCCCGGGTGTTGGGCGCCGAGAAGATCTGGGCCAACCCAGACTGCGGCCTGCGGACGCGCACCTGGGACGTCGCCTTTGCAAAGCTCCAAAATCTGGTGCAGGGCGCCCATCTGGCCCGGGAGACACTGGCCCGGGAGGGGCTGACCCGGAAAGCGTAACGCCCGTGGGCAAGTTTTACATCACCACGCCCATCTACTACACCAACGACGTGCCGCACATCGGGCACGCGTATACGACCGTTGCCGCGGACGTCGCCGCGCGGTTTCACCGGCTCGCCGGTGACGACGTCTGGTTCCTGACCGGCACCGACGAGCATGGGCTGACAAATCTGCGCAGCGCCGAGCGGCATGGTCTCACCCCGCAGCAGTGGGTGGACCGCATCGCCGGAGCGTTTCGTGGTCTGTGGGACTTCCTGAACATCTCTTACGACGACTTCATTCGCACGACCGAGCCCCGTCATCAGAAAGTGGCAGCCGCGATCTTCCAGCGACTCTACGACAAGGGTGATATCTATCTCGGGACGTACGAGGGATGGTACTGCACGAGCTGCGAGACGTACTATCCCGAGACCGAACTGGGTCCGAACCACACCTGCCCCATCCACACCGGGCGGCCATTGGAGTGGACGTCGGAAGAGTGCTACCTGTTCCGGCTGTCGCGATACCAGGACTGGCTGCTCGCGTACATCGACGCGCACCCCTCGTCGATCGAGCCGGAGACGAGACGCAACGAGGTGGTGGCGTTCATCCGCTCCGGCCTGCGCGACCTGGCGGTGAGCCGCTCGACGTTTGACTGGGGCGTGCGCGTGCCGTTTGATCCCCAGCACGTCATCTATGTGTGGATCGATGCGCTGACCAATTACATCTCGGCGTTGGGCTACCTCGACGATCCGGCCACGTTCCGCCGGTTCTGGCCGGCCGACGTCCACCTCGTCGGCCAGGATATCGTGCGGTTCCATGCCGTGTACTGGCCGATTATCCTGCACGCAGCGGGCGTTGAGGTGCCGCGCCAGACCTTTGCGCACGGATACTTGACCTTCGGAGGGCAGCGGTTCAGCAAGTCGCTCGGGGTCATCCTTGATCCCGAGGCGCTGAGCAGGGAGGTCGCGGCCGAGTCAGGGTCTGAGGTCGACGTGGCGGTCGACGCCGTCCGCTACTTCCTGCTCCGCGAAATACCCTTTGGGGCAAGTGGTGATTTCAACAAACGGGCGCTCATCAGCCGGTTCAACGCCGACCTCGCCAACGACTACGGCAACCTGCTCAACCGGACGCTGCCGCTCGTGGTGCGGGACTTCCGCGGCGTCTTGCCGGGTCCGGGTCCGGATGAGGGCACCGACGCTGCGCTGCGGACGCTGGCGCGTTCGGTGGTAGACGCGGTGTTTGAACAGGTGGCGCGGCTCAACTTCAGCCAGGCGCTGGGCGAGATCTGGCGCTTGCTGGGCGCGGCGAACAAGTACATCGATGAGGAAGCACCGTGGACGGCGATCAAGCGTGGGCGGCCGGATCGGGCGGGCGCCATCCTCTACAACACGCTCGAGGCCCTGCGGATCGTGACGATCCTGCTCTCACCCGTGCTGCCAACGGCGGCGCAGCGCGCCTGGGAGCAGCTCGGGATCCCGCAGCCACTCGCCGCGCAGCATTTGGACGCCGCCCGGCGTTGGGGCGGGCTGCCGGCCGGGCTGACCGTTCGCCCCGGTTCCCCCATCTTTCCGCGCATCGATACGAGGTCCAAAGTCGCCGCTCCGGCGGCGGTGGTCACACCGGCGGTCGTCGCGGCTGCGCCAAAGGGAGGCAATTCGATGCAGGAGATCACCATTGACGAGTTCAGGCGTCTCGATATTCGCGTCGCGCAGATCACCGCGGCCGAGCGTGTCTCGGGGACGGACAAGCTGGTGAAGCTCACCGTGGACATCGGGGACGAGGTCCGCACGGTGGTGGCCGGGATCGCGACGCACTACCAGGCGGCCGATCTGGTCGGCCGGCGCATTGTCGTGCTCGCCAACCTGCAGCCCCGTACGGTCCGCGGCGTGGAATCGCGCGGCATGCTCCTGGCCGCGACCTGGGGCGACGATGTCGCCGTTCTCAGCGTCGACGGTGCCGCCCCGACGGGCGCGAAGATCTCCTGATCGCGAAGTCCGGGGCAGGCCTCCCAGCGGAGGGAAGACCTCTGGTAGACTGAATTGGTGATCCTGGATCTCTTCGACTCACATGTGCACCTGGACGACGAGGCCTTCGTCGCTGACCGCGAGGCCGTGCTCGACCGGGCGCGCGGCGTCGGCGTACGCGGCTTTGTCTGCGTCGGGACGTCGCTCGTGTCGAGCCGGCGGGCCATCGCGCTGGCGGATGCGCACGCCGACGTCTACGCGTCCGTGGCCATTCACCCTCACGATGCCGCCGACGCCACGCCCGAAGCCCTTGAGGCACTGGCCGCGCTGGCACGGCACCGGCGGGTGGTCGCCATCGGGGAAACCGGCCTCGACTTGCACCGGAATTTCGCGCCCCGCGAGGTGCAGGAACGCGCCTTTCGGGCGCACGTGACCCTGGCCGCGGCGTTGCAGCTGCCCGTGATCGTGCACAACCGGGACGCCCACGACGAGGTTCTCCGCGTCCTGGCCGACGCGCCGCCGGTGCGCGTCGTCATGCACTGCTTCTCGGCGTCGCTGGAGGTGGCCCGCATCTGCCTCGATCGCGGCTACTACCTGGGGTTGGGCGGTCCCCTCACGTATCGCAACGCCCGCCGGGCTCTCGAGGTCGCGCGGTTCGCGCCGCCCGACCGTCTGGTGCTCGAGACGGATGCGCCCTACTTGCCCCCCGAGCCGCACCGGGGGCGGCGCAACGAGCCCGCCTATCTTCCGTTGATCGCCTCCGCGGTGGCGGGGGCCCGGGGGGTGGCCGCCGGCACGGTGGCCGAGCTGACCACGGGTAACGCGATCCAGGTCTTCGACCTCGGCCGGGTGGAGATTCGCGAATGAGACGTCTTGCGCGCTCCCTCATCGCGCTGCTCTTGCTGCTGACGCTGATCCTGCCGGCGGGCGTCCGCGCAGCGCCGGCCGAGGACGAGGAGATCCGCGCTGGCCGGCGGGCCGCTCAGCAGATCGAAGCCCGGTTCAAGATCGTCACGACGCCGGCCGTGGCCGAGCGGGTAACCCGCATCGGCACCGCCCTGGCCGCGGTCTCCCATCGTCCCGGTCTGCCCTACACCTTCAAGGTGGTCGAGATCGATCAGGTCAACGCGGTCGCCTTGCCCGGTGGGTTTGTCTACGTGACCACCGGACTGCTGGCGTTCGTGCGCAGCGACCACGAGCTGGCGGCCGTGCTCGCGCACGAGATCGTGCACGCGGCCCGGGGACACGGCATGGAGATGGCCCGGCGCGCCAACCAGGCCAGGTTCCTCACGCTTCTGGTGGCGATCTTCACCCGCGATCCGCTGTTGCTCCAGGGCATGCTGGTCGCCTCGGGCAGTCTGCTTTCTGGCTATACGCGGGACCTGGAACGCGAGGCCGACGTATTTTCGATCGGGTACCTGTCGCAAACGTCCTACAGCCCGGTGGCGACCCTCACGCTCCTCGAGCGTCTCTGGCGTCTGGAGCAGCTGTCGGGCCGCCCCGCGGTTGTGCCGTCGGAAGATCACCCCTCGACGGGCGAGCGCGTGCGCTATGTGGAAGCCGAGCTACGGGCGCGGCGGATTCCCTTGAACCGCCGGGTCCCGGCCAACCATCTCGTGCTGACGGTGCGGGAAGGAACGGCCGCGGGTCAAGCCTATGCTGAGATCGTCCTCAACGACCGGGTGATCATCCGCCTCGCCGATGTCGCCCGGGTCAAAGAGGCTGCCGAGCTGCTTGACCGTCTCTTCGACGCCGAGCTCGAGCCGTTCGAGCTCACGGTGCGCGAGACGCAGGACGCCTGGGGGATCTTTGCGCGAGGCTGGCCCGTACTGCGACTGACGGCTGCGGATGTGCCGCCCGGGGCTGGGAGCGTGCGCGAGTTCGCGTATGCTATTCACGCGCGCCTGCGGGCGACGATTGACGAGGATCTCCGCCGCCGAAAGCTTCACGGCTAGGGTCTCCCGTGCGGGTGGCCGGAATGGCCTCCGCCAAAGCCGTCGTTGGATAAGAAGTATCCTCTGAGAGGAGTCTGACCGCAATGCGTCGTCGTTGGTGGCTCGTGCTCGTCGTGCTCGTCCTCGTGGCGGTCGTCATGATCGGCGGGCGAAGCCGACGCACGCCTGCGGCCCCGCCTGTCGAGAGCGGCCCGGTCGCGGTGCCCGTCGAAGTGGCGTCGGCCGAGGTTGGTACCGTCGTGCGCACCGTTGAGGTCAGCGGGACCGTGACCTCCGCGCGCATGGCCGAGGTCTTTCCGCCGATCAGCGGCCGCGTGGCGCGCGTCCATGTGCAGGACGGGGCGCGGGTTGGGGCCGGGCAGGTGCTGGTCGAGCTCGACGCCCGGGATCAGCGGGCCGAGCTGGCCCAGGCTGCGGCCGCGATGGCGGCCGCGGAGGCGCGGCTGGCGCAACTCGAGGCAGGCCTGCGTCCGCAGGAGCGCCAGGTCGTCTTCAACAGTTTCACGCAAGCGCAGAATCAGGTGAAGGCCGCCGAAACGCAAGTGACCGTGGCTCAGGCGTCGCTGCGGGTCGCTGAGGACAATCTGCGCCGCCACGAGCAGTTGCTGCGGGACGGTGCCGTCGCGCAGGCGCAGGTAGATCAGGCCCGCCTGCAGGCCGAGCACGCGCGGGCGCAGATGCAGGCCGCCCAGACTCAGCTGGAGATCGCACGGACCGCTCTCGACACGGCGCGACAGCAGTGGACCATGACCGAAGCGGGTGCCAGAGCCGAGGAAGTGCGGGCGGCGCGCGCGCAGGTGTCGCAGAGCCGTGCCTTCACCGCGCTCGCGCGCCAACGGGTCGCGAACATGGTTATCCGCGCCCCGTTCGCCGGGCGCGTGTCCGGCATTAACACGTCCGTTGGCGATTTTCTGGTCTCAGGCGACTTCGCCGGCCGAGGGAATCACGTCGCGCTCGTCTATGACGACCAGGCCATGGAAGCCGAGGTCCAGATCGGCGAGCGCGATCTCACGCTCATCAAGATTGGGCAGCGCGCGACGCTGCGGTTGGAGGACGCCGCCGGACAGGCGGTCGCGGCCAGCGTGCGGACCGTCGCCCCAGCGGCCGATCCTACCAGCCGGTCGGCCAGGGTGCGGCTGCGGCTGCGCGCGAACGCGGACGTCGCCAGGCCCGGGACATTTGCGCGCGGCGAGATCGTCGTCGAAGAACGTGCCGGGGTCCTCCTGATCCCCAAGACGGCCATTGTCGGTGGCGAACGGCTAACGGTCCGGGTGGTCGCCAACGAGAGCGTGCAGGTCCGTCCCGTGACAGTGGGCACTGAGCAGGGCGCGCGCATCGAGGTGCGCAGCGGCATCGTCGCCGGCGAGCGCGTGGTGGTGCTTGGCCCGGAGGACCTGACGAGCGGCGCGAGGGTGCGGGTGGTGAACCCGTAATGTCCCTCTCCAAACTGTCCGTTCGCCGGCCGGTCCTGGTGCTGATGATTATCAGCGCCCTGATGGTGCTCGGGTTCGTGGCCTACACACGCCTGCCGGTTGAGCTCTTCCCCAACGTGCAGTTTCCGTTCGTCTCGGTCATCGCGCTCTATCCGGGCGCCGGCCCCGACGAGGTCCAGTTGCTCGTCGCTAAGCCGCTTGAAGAGCAACTGTCTAGTCTGGCCAGCGTCCGCGAGGTCCGCACCCTGGCCTCGGAAGGCCAGGTGTTCGTCGCCGTGCAGTTCGAGTTGGGGACCAACACGGATGCGGCGGCCGCCGACGTGCGGCAGCGCGTCGACATCGCCAAGATCCAGTTCCCGCGCGACGTCGAGGAACCGGTCGTGCAGAAGTTCGACTTCTCCGCGATGCCGGTCATGAACATCGGTCTGGGTGGGACGCGATCTCCGCGGGAGCTGCGGCGCCTCGCCGACGACATCATCAAGCCCCGATTCGAACGGGTGCCGGGTGTGGCCTCCGTTAACTTGAGCGGCGGGCTGGTGCGCGAGATTCGGGTCGAGGTCGATCAAGACCGGCTGCGCGCCTACGGCCTGACACAGGCGCAGGTCGAGGACGCGCTCCGTACCGAGAACCTCAACGTTCCCGGCGGCAAGATCACCGAGCGCACCCGCGAGTTCCTGATCCGCCTCACCGGGCAGTTCAACACCATTGAAGAGATCGCCGACCTACGCATTCGCCGTCTCGACGGCTCGGTGATCCGGCTGCGTGAGGTCGCCACGGTGCGGGATCTCACGAAGGACCCCGCGCAGTATGCCCGTTTGAACGGGCGTGACAGCGTCGGGATCACGGTCCAGAAGCAAGCCGGCGCCAACACCGTCAAGGTCTCCGACGGCATTCGGATAGCGATTGCCGAGCTCCAGCGTACCCTGCCGCGCGACATCACGTTCGGCATCGCGCAGGATCAGTCGAAGATGATCCGCGCCTCGATTGCGGATGTCCAGGGCAACCTGATCCTCGGATCGATCCTGGCGACACTGGTGATCTTCCTCTTTCTCCACAGCGTGCGGAGTACGATCATCATCGCGCTCTCTCTGCCGACGGCGATCGTGGCGACGTACTTCCCGATGCTCTTCGCCGGGTTCACGATCAACATCATGTCGCTCCTCGCGCTGGCCATCGCGATTGGCCTGATGACCGATAACGCGATTGTCGTCAACGAGAACATCATCCGGCATCTGGAGTTCGAGCCCAGCCCGCAGGAGGCCGCAAGCCGCGGCGCCCAGGAGATCGAGCTGGCGGTGCTGGCGGGCAATCTGGCCAACATGGCGATCTTCATCCCGATCGCGTTTACCCGCGGGATCGTCGGGCAGTTTTTCCGGCAGTTTGGCCTGACCGTCGTCTTCGCGAACCTCTTCAGCATCCTCGTCGGGTTCACGCTCACGCCGATGCTCTCCGCGCGCTGGCTGCGGCCCCGGAGCGTCGCGCGCACACGCGCGCAGCGATTCTTTGAGCGATGGGACGCCGCGTTTGACCGGATGGCCGCCCGCTACCAGCGCCTGCTGGCCTGGTCGCTTCTGCACCGGGGGAGGGTGCTGGCCATCACCGCCGCGGCGTTCGTCGGCAGCATCGCGCTGCTGGGCTCAGGGCTGATCGGGAGCGAGTTCTTCCCCATCTCTGACACGGGTGAGTTCCGGATTCGCATTGAGATGCCGATTGGATCGTCGCTTGAACTGGCCGACCGGGCCGCCCGGCAGGCGGAGGCCGCGCTGCAGCAGGCGCCCGAGGTGACCACCTTCTTCACACAGGTGGGGGCGGCGTCCGAGGGCTTCGGATTCCAGACGCCCGGTTCGCAGATTGCCGAAATTGCCGTCAGCCTGGTCGACCGCGGCCAGCGCCCGCGATCGGTTGAGAACGTCATGGATGACTTGCGCGCGCGTCTCACCGGGATCCCGGCCGCCAAGGTGAAAATCTCCACCAGTGGTGAGGCCGGCGGCGGCCAGGCACCTATCCAGGTGGAGGTCGCAGGCCCCGACCGGGCGCGTCTGCAGGCGCTGGCGGCTCAGGTTGAAACAATTGTGCGTGGGGTGGCCGGCGCCGTCAACGTTGACAACACGCTGTCGGGCGGCAAGCCCGAGGTCCAGGTGCTCCTGGACCGCGAGCGGGCAGCACAGTTTGGCTTGAATGCGGGGATCGTGGGGTCCGCGATCCGGGGCGCGGTCGAAGGCGTCGCCGTCACCCGATACCGTGTCGGAGGCGATGAGTTCGACATCACGGTGCGTGCGAGACTGGAAGACCGCGATGCCGTCGCACGCATCGGTGAAATCGCCGTGGGTCGCACCGCGACCGGCACGGCGATCCGTCTGCGCGATATCGCGTCATTTCGTGAGGCGCGGGGGCCGGCGTCGGTGCTCAGAAAGAACCGCGCCCAGTTCGCGCTGATTTCCGCCGACCTCAAGGACCGGCCGCTCGGGGCCGTCGTCGCAGACATTCAGAAGCAGACCGACGCGCTCGTCCTGCCGCCGGGGTTTGGCATTGTCTTCGCCGGTGAAGCCCAGTTTCAAGCCGAGTCGTTTGCCGACATGCTCGTGTCGCTGGCCCTGGGTATCCTGTTCGTGTATATGGTCATGGCCGCGCAGATGGAGTCGGTCGTCAACCCCTTCGTGATCATGTTCACGCTGCCGTTGGCCGCGGTCGGCGTGTTCCCGTTGCTGGCGATCACGCGGATCAACGTCAGCATCATGTCCCTGCTCGGGATCATCATGTTGGCCGGCATCATCGTGAACAACGCGATCATTCTGGTGGACTACACGACGCAGCTGCGCGCGGCCGGGAAATCGCGGTGGGACGCGCTGCTCGAAGCCGGGGCCACCCGGCTGCGGCCGATCCTGATGACCGCGATGGTGACGATCCTGGGCGGGCTGCCGGTTGCGCTCGGATTGGGGAGCGCCGGGGCCGAGTGGCGGCGGCCGCTCGGGGTCGCGGTCCTCGGCGGTCTGATGTCGTCGACGTTCCTGACGCTGCTCGTGATCCCCGTGGTCTACACGCTCATGGACGACATGGTCGCGCGTTTCAGCCGCCGATCTGTCGAGGACACTGGACCGCGTGGCACGGTCCCGGCGCCCATTACCGGCGGGGGGACGGGCACAGCCAGGCCGGGCAAACCGCCGGTGAGTGAACTCCGAATATAAGAAGCAGGTAGTTGCCATATAGTGCAATTATCTGTATCATTAAATCTGTGTCGCCCCACTGGTCGATCGTCCAGTCCGTCGAGTTCTTCCATCTGGCGCTTCTGGGTGTGCTCCAGGTCCGCCTTGATCAGAAGCACTACGTCCTGAAAGGCGGAGCCAATCTCCGGTACTTCTGCCGAAGCCCTCGCTATTCTGAGGACGTTGACTTCGATGCGACGGGGATTCGCCCGGAGAAGCTCGAGGAGAAAGTTGACGCCGTTTTGTCTTCCAGGGCACTGGCCTTCATGCTCCGGACGCACGATCTCGCGATCCAGCGAACCTCGAAGCCGAAGCAAACGCCGACCACTCAGCGCTGGAAGCTCACGCTCGCGTATTCGGGGTTCAGTGAGCCGATCTGGACGAAGGTTGAGTTCTCACACAGAGGAACGGATCCCCGAACCAACTTCGCCCAGGTTCCCGACGAGGTTGTGAGACCGTATGCGGTCCGCCCCCCAACCGTCATGCGCTACTTGCCGGCCGCCATGATTGAGCAGAAGATTGCCGCACTGGCAGGCCGAACCGAGACGCAGGCCCGCGACGTCTTTGACCTGGAGCTCCTTTTCCGGGGATGGCCAGACGCCGTGGCGCCTGGCACTGTCCCGGCGAGACAACTCGAGGCAGCAGCCGAGAGGACGATGCAGCTCTCGTTCGAGAGTTACAGGGCGCTCGTGATCAGGTTTCTCGATCCTGACGCGAGAGAGCTCCATGATCGTAGGGAGGCGTGGGACCAGATGCAGGCCCGCGTCCTCGAGGGGCTGGTGGTCCTCCGATGAGGACGACCGACGCCTATTCCAGGCTTCTTGGACTGGGCATCCCAGCCGTGACGACCCGTGAAGCGGCTGCGCGACTGGGGATCCCACTGTATGCCGCGACGAAACTCCTGCGTGGATTGGTTGCCGACCGACTCGCCGTCAAGCTCCGGCGCGGCCTCTGGGCGCTGGATCTGGCTGTCGAACCCTACGTGCTGTCACCATACCTGACGGTCCCGTATCCTTCGTATGTGTCGCTCTGGACCGCACTCTATCACTACGGCATGATCGAGCAGATCCCAAGGGAGATCTACCTGGTCTCTCTGGATCGGTCGAAGCGGATCCAGACGCCGCTGGGAACCTACGTCATTCTTCACATCGCTCCAGAGCTCTTCGGGGGCTTCGAGACACATGGCAGGGGAAAGCGCGCCACTCCAGAGAAGGCCCTCTTTGACACCGCGTATCTGGGTTACGCGGGGGGGCGAAAATCCTCCGCTCTTCCGGAGATCGAGCTTCCCAAAGGGTTCAGACGACAGGTCCTCAGGAGGTGGGTTTTGAAGATCCGGTCAAAGCGCCTCCGCACGCTCCTGCGGCAGCGACTCGATCGAGTGCTCCACGCTGCATAGCGAAGTGCCTGGTGATCCAACGATTCTCGAAGGAGATGGTATAATTCCCTTTGGCACGCGCCCGTAGCTCAGTGGATAGAGCGGCGGCCTCCGGAGCCGTAGGTCGGGGGTTCAAGTCCCTCCGGGCGCGCCAGC
>Ga0187892_10008232_pt1 | contig 14383 bp, 14 predicted proteins | sample MA1701073metaG_FD_139345 | JGI IMG/M metagenome (GOLD analysis project Ga0187892, IMG submission 139345) | Bio-ooze microbial communities from a basaltic lava cave in the Kipuka Kanohina Cave System on the Island of Hawaii, USA - MA170107-3 metaG ... | reverse complement strand
GGCGATTTCGTGCTGTCGAGCTGGCTCGTCGAGCACGCCGGGCGCGAGGCGCCGGGCAGCGAGACTCTCTACATCGGCCGGTTCATGGGCGGCTTCTGCGCGACGGTCACGCTCGCGGCGTTCGCGATCCAGCTGCTCCTGGTTTCGCGCATCATCCTGCTCGCGGGACTCGCGCGCGCCCTGCTCATCACGCCGCTGGCATTCGCCGCGGGCTACCTGGCGATCGGCGTCATTCCCGCTTTCCTGATGCTGCAGTCGGTGCTGGTCATCCAGCGCAGCCTCGACTATTCGCTGCTGAACACTGCGCGCCACGCGCTGTTCCTGCCGGGCAGCCGCGATGCGAAATACCAGGCGAAGACGGCGATCGATACCTTTTTCTTCCGCGCCGGCGATCTGCTGTCGACGCTCACCGTTTTCGTCGGATTGCGCATGTTCGATGGTGGCAGGCAGCCCTTCGTCTGGCTGGTGTTCACGCTGAGCCTGACGATGGCGCTGGTGGCCTGGCTGGTCGGCCGCGAATATGCGCGCCGCCGCGACGAGGCGCAGGCTTCAGCGGCCGGCGGCCTCGCGCTCCGACTCGGCGGCGCGCTGCCGGGCCAATAGGCGGTTGCGCCGCTTCAGGATTGCGTCGATCTGCCGTCCGTGCAGCCAGGGGCCGAGCTCACGCTGCAGCAGCTCGCGGTCGAGCGTGGCGAGGCGCGCGGCGAGCGCGGGCGGTACCTCCGGCTCGCTCCGATACAGAAGCCGGGGCGCATCGAGCCTGGTCGCGAACGCGCGCGAGTGGTCGATCAGCACCAGCATCCAGTCGCGCGAGAAGAGCGCGTTCTCCTGGGTGCGGTCGGTGTTGTGCACCAGCACGTCGAACACGTTCATCAGGTTGTACTGCGGCAGCGCCTCGCACCAGCCGGCAGGCTCCAGCTGCCGCTCCAGCATCTCGCGCAGGTTGATCGAATCGTCGATCCAGAACTGCACGATGCCGCGCTGGCCGTTGACGGTGCGCGGCACGGTGACCGGCACCATGTCGAGGCCCAGCAGCCGGTCGAGCCGGTAGGCGGCGATTTCGTACTGGAAACGATCGGCGATGTCGAGTGCCTGCTTGCGGTCGCGCGCCCCGAAATCGGTGGACAGGCGCTTGAACACGGCGCGCAGCTCGATGCCATCCTTGCGCAGCGTCAGGCGCTGCGGCTGGGTGATGCCGGCGGCGAGCTCTTCGACCGCGGTCACTTCCGCTTCCGCGAGCCAGCGCTCGAGCGCGTCGTCGTCGAGCGCGCGCGGGCGCGTCCCGACGGCGCGTGCGGGCTCTTCCGGCGCGAAGCGCTGCCCCGGACTGCCGGCGTAAGCCACGCCCCAGGCGCCCTGCTCGAACACGAGCGCGGCGGGCGTGCCGCCATACACGGCTTTCAGCATGCCGGTGTCCAGCAGGATCACGCGACCGTCGAAGCGCGCCAGCACGCGGCCGCCCGGCGACACCGTGTGGCCGGCGACGAGGCGCGACGCGCCGAGCGAGGACAGCGCCGCCTCGAGATTCTCGGCCTGCGTGAATGCATTGCACAGCGCCTGGCCGCGGAACCAGCCCGGGCCCGTGGGCCGGAAGACTTCGGTGGCACTCCGGGCTTCCATCGCCGCGGAATCGCCCGCCTGCTCCGCGGCGAAGAACTGCGCAAGCTGCGCATGCAGCGTGCGGTTCGATTCCTCGAGCCCGAGCCGCGCCACGAACGGCGAAAGGCCGCCGTGCGCGAACGCGGTGTCGTTGATCACGACCAGGAATGGCCTCGAAAGGAGCCAGGTGCCGTAACGCCCCCGCGGAGAGAATGCCTGCCGGTGGGCGAACCAGCCTGGCGGGTGCGCGGCATCGAAGGCGCCGCGGGCGGCGAGCGGATCCATCGCGGAGGCCTTCTGCCAGGCGGCCTCGCGCAGCGCATCGTCCTCGGCCCCGGCGAAGCTCGCGAACTCGGCCGCGGTGACGTAACGCAGGTCGCCGGTCATGTTCATGACCTCGTGGTTGCCGAGCACGAGGTGCAGCGCACCGCCGGCCGCGCGCGCTTCGCCCTCGAGCCGCATCAGGAGATCGAGCACCTTGCGCGAATGCGGGCCGCGGTCGAGCAGGTCGCCGAGGCTCACGAGGTGCGTGCTGCCGCCGCGCCAGCGCAGCGCCTCGTCGATCACCTGCGTCTCGCGCAGCAAGGTTACGAGCTCATCGTAGGCCCCGTGCACGTCCGCAAAGGCGACGATGCGCCCGACGCCCTCGAAGCGGTACCCGGATTCCGCCGGGGTCGCCGGCGCAGCCAGCAGCAGCGCGAGGAGTAAGACCAGGCGGCGGCGCATGCAGCGTATCATGCACCCGGCGCCGTGTGGCGCAACCTCTGCGGCCATGACAACGCTCGCCGGAAAAATGATGCTGCAACGCAGCCCGCTGTTCCGCGGGCTGCCGCCGCCCGCGCTCGAGCGCCTTGCCGCGCTCGCCACGCAGCGTCGCTACGGCGACGGGGAAGTGATCTGCCGCCAGGGCGATCCCGGCGATGCGCTGTTCGCCGTCGTCGCCGGCAAGGTCCGCATCAGCACGGGCGCGGCCGACGGTCGCGAGATCTTTCTGAACATCATGGAACCCGGCGATACCTTCGGCGAAATCGCGCTGCTCGACGGCGGGACCCGGACCGCGACGGCGACCGCGATGGTCGCGTCCGAGCTCGTGTCGCTGTGCCGCAAGCACCTCTTCGATCTGCTCTCGCGTGAGCCGGCGGTGGCGCTCGAGCTGCTGCGCCTGTGCGGCGAGCGCCTGCGCTGGACCAGCGGCCTGTTCGAGGACGCGGCGCTGCTCGACGTTCCCGCGCGCCTCGCCAAGCGCCTGCTGAGTCTCGGCGAGCTGCACGGCGAGCGCCGGGACGACGCGACCCGGCTTCGCATCTCGCAGGAAGAGCTAGCCGCCTTCCTCGGCGTCACGCGCCAGGTCGTGAACCAGCAATTGCAGGCCTGGAAGGCAAAGGGGTGGGTCGCGCTCGGGCGCGGCTCGGTGACCGTGCAGGACGAGCGCGCTCTGCGCGCGGCGGCTCAGGGCGGTTGACGGGCTGCGGCTTGCGCCGCTGGCGCTTACTCATCCTTCTTTTTCTTCCGGCTCCTGTGGTACAGCGTCGCTCCGACGGCACCCACGACCACGCCTACAGCGAAACCCACCACGACTTCGGGGAAGAAGATCGGATTGATCTCCTCTTCGCCCCCCGCGCCGGTCTCGTTGCCGTTCTGGGCCATCGCTGTGACCGCCAGGAACTGGCTTCCCACGGCCGCTGCGACGGCCAGAGCCTGGCTTGCTGCGTCCTTCCGGATCGTGACCTCGCCTTCTGCCGCAACCGCGGCTCCGGACACGATCGCAATGCCGTCTAGGGCGTTGATGCGAATCGTCGACTGATTGGCCATGGATCGTCTCCCCGTGCTTAGAACATTGCCCGAATGTCGCCGAGCTCCGGCGCGGCCTTCAGCAGCACTTCCGGATACCCCAGGTCACGCGCGCGCCGAACGTGGGCGAGGGCCTTCACCTCGTCGCCGAGCCCGAGCTCGGCCAACGCGACATAGTAGTGAACATAGGTGATCTCATCCCCTTCATGCAGCGCCGACTCGATGCCGCGCCGCGCGCGGTCGGCGTCGCCGAGCTGGATCGCATAATACGCCGCCTGTGCCTGGTTGACAGCGTGGCTCGGGTTGACGGCCAGTTCGCCCTCCACGAGTTCGAGCGCCTTCCGGTAGGTCCGGCGGGCTTCGTCCGGCTGCGCATCGAATCGCAGGGCATCGGCTAGGTTGCCCCAGACGCGGTGATCGGTGGGCACCCGCTCAATCGACTTTCGAAACATGTCCTGGGCGGACTTGTAGCGGCCGAGGTAATACTCGACGCTGCCCGAGTTCGTGTAGCCTCCGCGCCGGGGCTCGATCGCCAGCGACTGCGCCAGGGCGCGGCTGGCCCGTTCGAAGTCGCCGGTCAGCATGTAGGCGATCCCCAGGTTGTTGAATGCGTCGGGATTGTCCGGCGTCAGCACGGTGGTGCGCTCGTAGGAGGCGACGGCATCCTGCGCGCGTCCAAGCGCGAACAGGAAATTGCCGTAGGCATTGTGCGCGGCAGCGTAGCTGGGTTGCGCCGCGATTGCGTCCTGGAACGCCCGTTCGGCCTCCTTTGTCTTGCCGCCGGCTGCCAGGGCCTGGGCCAGGCCTGTCAGCGCGTCGGGCGACCGCGGCACGAGCGCGAGCGCCTGCCGGAAAGCCGCTTCTGCTTCCACCGCGTCACCGGTGGCCAGGCGCAGGCGGCCGACGGCCTCGTGCACTTCCTGCGCATCACTGTCGAGCGCGCGCGCGCCGGCGCAGGCTTCCTCCGCGGCGGCGACCCGCGCCGGCACGCGCTCGAGGGCATAGCGCTCGACGTACGTCTGGCACAGCCCGGCCTGGGCGCGGGCAAAGCCCGGCTGCTCGGTGAGCGCGCGCCGGAACAGCTTCTCGGCAGCGTCGAGCGACTGCTCGCTGCGCGGCCGACGCAGGTAAGCGAGCCCCTGCAGGAAGTAGTCGTACGCGGCGACATTGCCGTGGCGCGCCGGCGCCGGGGCCGCGCGCGACTCGAGCACGAGCTCGAGCGCCGTCAGGATCTGTGTTCCGATCTGGTCCTCGATGGCGAACATGTCGCCCGAGCTGTCCTGGTAGGAGTTGGACCAGCGGTTGGTACCGCTCGCGCGCTCGGCGAGCGAGGCGCGCACGCGCACGCGGTCGCCCCGGCGCGCGACGCTGCCCTCGACTACGTAGGCGACGCCCAGCTCGTCCGCGATCTCCCTGACGTCCAGATCCTTGTCCCTGAATGCGAATGCCGAGGTCCGGGCCGCGACCTGCAGGCCGGGAATTCTCGCGAGCCGATGCATGAGTTCCTCGGCCAGGCCCTCGCCGAGATAGTCGTCGGCCGGGTCCCCGCTCAGGTTGACGAACGGCAGCACCGCGATGGATCCGGGCGGCGGCTCGGCGACGCTCGGGTCCAGCAGTTGACCGAGGCGCCCGCCTGTGCCCGGCACCGGAATCTCGCGCCAGTACTGGCCGAGCGCGATGGCGGCGCCGATCGTCACGACGACCACGGCCGCCCGCCGCACCCGCCATGAGGCAAGCCGCGCCGCGGACGTCGCCAGGCGCCCGGCCAGGCCCGGCGCTTCCGGCGGCAACACCTCCCAGGCATGCACCGGTTCCTCGATGTTCTTGACGTGGCGGCTGCCGGCATCGATGAATCGCGCGGGCACCTTGAGGTGCACCTGGTCGTACACGGGGCCCGAGATCAGCACGCCACCGGGCTTCGCCAGGGCCTGCAGGCGCGCGGCGACATTGACGGTGTCGCCGAACACCGAGCCCTTCTCCTCGATGACATCCCCGAGATTGACGCCGACGCGCAGGTGCATGCGGCCCGCCTGCGGCTGCGACCTGTTCGCCGACTCGACCTGACGCTGAATCTCAAGCGCGCACGACACGGCATTGACGGCGCTTGCGAACTCGGCCATCAGGCTGTCGCCGACGCTGCCGAATTCGCGCCCGTCGAATTCCCGCACCAGCTCTTCGAAGATCACGCGGCGGGACCTGAGCGCGGCGAGCGTGCCGGTCTCGTCGGCGCCCATCAGCCGGCTGTACTCGACGACGTCCGCCGCCAGGATGGCGGCGATCTTGCGGCTCGCGCGCTGCATCGCACCCCCGCCGGGATTCCGCCGCGAGTATAGCCGCGGGCTGCGGGCGCGGCCCTGACGCGCCTCAGGCGAGGCTGCGCTCGACCTTGAGGACATCCTTCATGCCGCGGATCGCGCGGATCAGGCGCGCCAGGTGCCCGCGATCCTGCACCTGGACCTCGAACAGCAGCGTGGACTGGTCGCCCTGTGACGTGTCCACGTTGACGTGGCTGATGTTGCTCTGCAGCTCGGCGATCTGGGTCGCGACCTGGGCGAGTATGCCGACGCGGTTGGTGACTTCCACCGCGAGGCCGGCCGTGAACAGGTGCTTCTGTTCCTTCTGCCACACCGCCGGGATCCACTTGTCCGGCTGCTTGCCGAAGGTGGCGACGTTCGAGCAGTTGTCGCGGTGGATGACGATGCCGCGACCGCTCGAAAGGTAGGCGACGATCGGGTCGAAGGGAATCGGGAAGCAACAGCGCGCGTAACTCACGACCAGCCCCTCGGTTCCCGCGATTGCGAGCGCCGGCTGCGGCCCGGCTTCCGGGCGGTCGTCGTCGGCCGGCAGCAGCCCGCGCGCGATCAGCCGGGCGAAGCGCTCGCCGAGGCCGATCCGCTCGAGGAGTTCGGAGCCGTCCTTGAGCTGCAGCGAGCGCGCGACCTCGTCGAGCCGGCCCGCGGGCAGCTTCTTCATCGACAAGTCGAATTCCTCGAGCGCCTGGTTCAGCATGCGGCCGCCGAGCTCCGCCGCCTCGCCGCGCTTGAGATTGCGCAGGTACTGGCGGATTGCTGAGCGCGCCTTGGCGGTCGTGACGAAGCTGGCCCAGGCGGGATTCGGCTGCGCACCCTTGGCGGTGACGATCTCGACGGTCTGGCCGTTCCGGAGCACGGTGCGCAGCGGCACCAGCCGCCGGTCCACCTTGGCGGCGACGCAGCGCTGGCCCACGCCCGTGTGCACGGCATAAGCGAAGTCGACGCAGGTCGCGCCGCGCGGCAGGCGCATGATGTCGCCCTTCGGCGTGAACACGTAGACCTTGTCCGGGAACAGGTCCACCTTGACGCTCTCGACCAGCTCCTCGGCCGAGCCCTCGTGCAGGTCCATGACGCCCTGCAGCCACTCGCGCGCGCGCGCCTGCTGCACGGCGCCGTCCGCGTCGCCGGTCTTGTATCGCCAGTGCGCGGCGATGCCGGACGCCGCCATGCGGTGCATGTCCTCGGTGCGGATCTGCACCTCCAGCGGGATGCCGTTCGGGCCGAACAACGTGGTGTGCAGCGACTGGTAGCCGTTGACGCGCGGGATCGCGATGTAGTCCTTGAAGCGGCCGGGCGTCGGCCGGTACAGGCTGTGCACCAGGCCCAAGGTGCGGTAGCACTCGTCCACGGTCTTGACCACGATGCGCACGCCGAACACGTCCACCACCTGCGCAAGCGGCAGGCGCTTGCGCCGCATCTTCGTGTACACGCTGAACAGGTGCTTTTCGCGCGCCTCGACCTGGCCATTCACACCGGCGCCGGCGAGCGCCTGGCGCAACGCCTTGACGATCTTCGGCAGGAACTCCTTCTGGTTGCCGCGCGCGCGCTTGAGCTCGCGCTCGATGATGCGATAGCGCTGCGGGTACAGCGTGTGGAATCCCATTTCCTCGAGCTCGAGCTTGATCGAGTGGATGCCCAGGCGGTTCGCGATCGGGGCGTAAATCTCGAGCGTCTCACGCGCGACCGAGCGTCGTTTCTCCGGCGGCATCGCCGCGATGGTGCGCATGTTGTGGGTGCGATCGGCCAGCTTGACCATGATCACGCGGATGTCGCGCACCATCGCGAGGATCATCTTGCGGAAGCTCTCGGCCTGCGCTTCCTTGCGGCTCTTGAACTGGACCTGGTCGAGCTTGGTGACGCCGTCGACGAGCTCGGCGACTTCCTTGCCGAACCTCTGCTCGACCTCGGCCATCGAGGAGGGCGTGTCCTCGACCACGTCGTGCAGGATCGCGGCGGTCAGCGTCGGGCCATCCAGGTGCAGGTCGGCCAGGATATCGGCGACCGCGACCGGGTGGGTGATGTAGGCCTCGCCGGACTGGCGCTTCTGACCCTTGTGCGCGACCTCGGCGTAGTCGAAAGCCTCGCGCACGCGCTCGACCTGGTCGGGCGGGAGGTAGCCCTCGATCTTGGAAACGAGCTGCGCCATCCCAGGAGCGCGTCTTCCGCCCGGCAACAGCCCGAGGATGGAAGACGCGTAGCTCACGGAGGCGCGCGTCCCGGGATCAGTCCCCCAGGCCGAGCTGCGGTGCGCGGAAGTCCATGCCGAGATCGAGCGGGTTCTCCGGAATCAGCTCCGGCTCCGGCTCGGGATCCGGCTCGGACAGGAGGTCGATGGTGACCTTGCCTTCCGCGATCTCGCGCAGCGCCACCACCGTGGGCTTGTCATTCTCCCAGTCGACGCGGGCCTCGGCCCCGTTGACCAGGCGCCGCGCGCGCTTGGCGGCGAGCAGGACCAGGTCGAACAGGTTGTCGACGTTGTGCAGGCAATCCTCGACGGTGATGCGGGCCATGGAAAAGACCGTAATTTCAGGGAATTGGACCCAGCATGATACCGGAGCTGGGGGTACCCCGGAAAGCACCGCGCCGGCCGGGGTCAGCCTTCCTCGTGCTCGCGGCGGCCGCGGCGCTTGCGGCGCTCGTTGGCGATCGGAACGGGCCGCGTGAAGACATCCATTTCTTCGGCCCGCCGTGCGCCCGCGCGGCGGTCCTCGTGGTGCTTGTAGGTGCACCGGCAGCGATCGGGGCGGGTGCAGCCGGGCAGCGGCAGCATCGGGGCCTCGCGCGAGAGCCAGCGCTGGGACTTGCCGGACATTGCCACTTCGCAGGCCGGCTGGCCGGGCTTGACCGATACCGCATGCCAGCGGGCGCCGCGCTTCGGCTGGTCGCCACCCGGAGTCTTGGTGGGCATAGGCACCCCCCTTCCTCGGACGCCCATGCTAACGAATCCATCGCCGCCGCCAAGTGCCGGCGGGAAATGTCCGGTTCAGGCCTGCAGCAGACCCTCGGCCAATGCGGCGAGGCCCGGGCGGTCGCGCCGACAGGCGTCGCCACGGCCCTCGAAGACCGCTTCGAGCTCCGCGAGCGCCTGGTCGAAATCGCGGTTCACGATCACGTAGTCGAAATCGCGCCAGTGCGACATCTCGAGCGTGGATTCCGTGAGCCGGCGCGCGATCGCCGCATCGCTGTCGGTCCTGCGGTCGCGCAAGCGCCGCTCGAGCTCGGCGCGCGACGGCGGCAGGATGAAGACCTGCACCGCCTCGGGCAGCCGCTCGCGCACCTGGCGCGCACCCTGCCAGTCGATCTCGAGGATCAGATCGCGGCCCGCGGCGAGCGCAGCCTCGACCACGCTCCGGCGGGTCCCGTACAGATTGCCGAACACGTCGGCGTGCTCGATGAACTCGCCCGCGTTGATCAGGCGCTCGAACTCCGCGCGCGTGATGAAGTGGTAGTCACGCCCGTCCTTTTCGTGCGCTCGCGGCTGGCGCGTGGTGCAGGAGACGGAGAACCCGAGCGCCGGCCGCTTCTTCATGAGTGCGTGCAGAAGGCTCGTCTTGCCCGCCCCGGACGGCGCCGCGATGACGAACAGGTGGCCGCGCTTCCCCACCCGCCGATTCTAGCGGCAGCGACGATCAGGCGCCGACCAGCGTCAGGGATACGCCGCCAAGCGCGAGACCGATGACCACTGCAGCCAGCACGTCGCTCGGGTAGTGCAGGCCGAGCACGACCCGCGACAGCGCGACGAGCGTGGCGAAGGGCACCAGCACGAAGGCGAGCGACGGGTACCAAGCGCAGGCGATCGCCGTGAAGGAAACGGCGTGCAGTGTGTGACCCGAAGGGAAGCTGAACTGGTCGAGCGGTGCAACCAGCGCGACCACGCCGTGGCCGGCGGCGCAGGGTCGCGGGCGGCGGATTCGGCGCTTCAGCATGCGGTAGAGCCCGAGCGCGACCAGGCCGGTCACTGCCATGTGCAGCGCGGCCGCGGCGCCGCGGACCCCGCCCGCCACCGCGAGCGCGGCCATCAGCGCATACCAGAACGCGCCGTCGCCGAGACGGCTGATGGTCGCGAAGTAGCCGTGCACGAAACTCTTCGCGCCCCAGCGGTTGAGTGCGAGGCAGAGCGGCAGCTCGACCGCGGGCAGCGTGCTCATGCCGGCGCCCCCGTGGGCAGGCTGGCGAGCAGTCCGACGAAGTCGCGCGCCACCCGCTCGGGCGACAGCGCGAGCGCCGCGCGCCGCGCCGCGCGGCCCATCTCCTGGCGTGCCGCGTCGTCCACCGCGACTTCCACCGCGGCGCTCACGAAGGCCGCCGCGTCGTCGCAAGGCACGATGCGGCCGTGCACGCCGTCCCTGAGGTGCGCGTGCGCGGCGCCGTAGTCGAAGGCGACGGCCGGCACGCCAGCCGCCATCGCCTCGATCGTCACGTTGCCGAAGGTCTCGGTCAGGCTCGGAAACAGGAACAGATCGGCGGACGCGAAGTGCGCGGCGAGATCCTCGCCGAGACGCAGGCCCGCGAAATGGTGGTCCGGATGCTCGCGTTTTGTGCGCGCGAGCTGCGGGCCGTTGCCGACCCACGCGAAGCGGGCATCGGGGCGGCGCTCCCGGATCGCTTCGAACGCGCGCACGGCGAGCTCGAGATTCTTCTCGGCGGCGATTCGTCCGACGTAGATCACCGCGAGGTCGTCGTCGCGCAGTCCCCAGCGCGCGCGCAGCCGGGCGTCGCGGCGCGCGGGATCGAACAGCGCGGTGTCCACGCCGCGCGCGACCACGCGCACGCCCTGGAAACCCCGCCGCTCGAGCCAGTCGCGCAGCTCCGTGGTCGGAACGATGGTCGCGCCCGAGGCGTTGTGCAGGATGCGCAGCCACCGGCGCACCAGCGGCGTCAGCGGACCGAGGCCGTAAGCGCCGGCATAGGAATCGAAGCGCGTGTGGAATCCGGTCGCGACCGGGATCCCGAGCCGCCGTGCCGCGCGCACCGCCGACCAGCCGCGCGGTCCCTCGGTCGCGACGTATACCGCGTCCGGGCGCCGCGCGCCGAAGCGCCGGTGCAGCAGCCGGCTTGCCGGAAAGCCGAACCGCAGTCCCGGGTATTTCGGCAGCGCGGCGCCCGCCACGAGCAATTCCTCGATCGGCTGCGGCAACGGCAGCGCCGACACGCCCGGCTGATGCGGGCGCACCAGCAGAAGCTCGTGCCCGTCGGCCGCCATCTGCGCGACGAGCCCGTGCACGGTCAACGCGACGCCGTTGACCTCTGGCGGGTAGGTTTCGGTGACGACCGCAATGTGCATGGGGCACCGCCTCGTTGCGGAGCCATTGTCGGGAGAGCGGATAACGTGCCGGTTACGGCGACGTGACGGTTCCGTGAAACGCCGCGCCTGCGGCGTCAATTGGGGACAGGTACACATTTCGAGAAATGTGTACCTGTCCCCATCATGCCTTGCTGAGCCAGGCGTCGGGCGTCGGGAATGCCGCCGCCTCTTCCTTGAGCCAGGAACGCAGCGCGCAGACCTTGGGCAGCTCCGAGTAAGACGGCGGGCAGACGAACCAGTAGCGGAAGCGCGAAGGCACGATGGTGCGGCTCGCGAGCATGAGCCGGCCCGCCAGCAGGTCGTGCGCGGCGATCGACCAGCGCGCCGGCGCGTAGCCGAGGCCCTCGAGCACCGCCGAGAGCACGCTCACCGAATCGTCGATGATGGTCGGCCCGGCGGGCCAGGGCGTCGGCGCCGCGCTCTTCTCGAACCGCGACCAGGGCTCGTCTTTCGCCTGCAGCATCGGAATGCCCTTGAGCGTCGCGCGCTCGTCGATCGAGCCGTGCTTCTTGTAGAGCTGCGGCGAGGCGACCACCACCAGCCACTCGTCCATCAGGTGCTCGAACTCGAGCCCCGGGGTGATTTTTTCGCCGAGCCGCACTGCGGCGTGGAAATCGCTGCGCGAGAAGTCGACCGCCTCGCGCGAGGTGTGCCAGTCCACCTGCAGGTCCGGAAACTTCGCGTGCAGCCGGTGCAGGCGCGGCGTCATCCACTTCTGCATCAGCGAGGAAAGCGTGCTGACGTTGATCACGCCGCCGGCGCGCATCATGCGCGTCTCGCGCAGCGTCACGACCAGCGAGTCGAGGCCCGCCTGCACGCCGGGCAGGAGTTTCGCGCCTTCCGGCGTGAGCTCCACCTTGCGGCCGCTGCGCCGCAGCACCGGGATCTGCAGATATTCCTCGAGCGCCTTGATCTGCTGCGAGACCGCGGCCGGCGTCACGTTCAGGGCTTCCGCGGCCTCCGCGAACGACAGACGCGTGGCCACCGCCTCGAACACGCGCAAGGCATTGAGGGGCAAGCGTCCGTAAGCCGATGCAGCCACGAAGTTTCCCTTAACCGGGGTTGAGATTATGCGTTTGTTCGCGCAACGCCGTGGCCGCAAAGTCTAGCCCACGAAAGGGGCGCAGTGCCCGTTTCAGGCGAAACGAGGAGAAGGCCATGAGCGGACGTTTTCAGGGTTTCCTGGGCTTCCTGGATCTGCTGGCGGAAGGCGAGCGGCGCCACGCCGAACTGATCGCCGGCCGGCGCTTTGAGCCCGCGCAGAGGGCGGTGGCGGCGGGCAAGGTGGTCAAGTTTCCCTTAACCGGGCATCAGAAAGCCCGTTTGTTCCAGCAGGGCGTCGAGTCCAGAGTGCAGTCGCGGAACTGAAACAGAGGAGAAGGGCAATGACGAGCTATACGAGAACCCACAACCCCGGCTTCGCGGCCGTGCTGGTCGCGGCACTGGCGGCGGTGGTGAGTAACGGCCTGGCGGCCAGCCAGCGCGTGGCCTACGAGCGCGACGTGCTGGGCGCCGACACCGCAGTGGTCCTGCCCGAGATCGTGGTCACGGCCCGGCGGCTCGAGACGTGAGCGCGCAACACGGCGCCGGGGCGCAGGTTCGCAGTTATCGTTGACCGCATCCGCCGCCCACCCCCCAGCGAGCGGACTGCGATGATGACTGCGAACCTGCGCCCCGGTGCCCGGGCATCCGTACAATCCCGCGGATGTTCCCGGTCCGGGACGACAACCCGCATTTCCTGACGCCGTACGCGACCTTCGGCCTGATCGCGGCCAACATCGCTGCCTGGATCCTGGTCCAGCGCGTGGGTACGGAGCCCGCGCTTTCGGCCTCCGTCCTCGACCTCGGCCTGGTGCCGGCGACCGCCGCCTGGCATTCCTATCTGAGCTCGATGTTCCTGCACGGTGGCTGGCTGCACCTGATCGGCAACATGTGGTTCCTCTGGATCTTCGGCAACAACGTCGAGGACGCGATGGGTCACGTCCGGTTCGTGGTGTTCTACCTGCTGTGCGGGATCGCGGCGGCGCTCGCGCAGATCGCTGCCGATCCGGGCTCCGAGATCCCGATGGTCGGCGCTTCGGGCGCAATCGGCGGCGTCATGGGCGCCTACGTGCTCCTGTACCCGCGCGTGCACGTGCACCTGCTCGTGGTGCTCGGCTTCTACGTCACGACCTTTGCGGTGCCTGCGGTCTTCATGCTCGGTTACTGGTTCCTGCTGCAGCTCGTTTCGGGCTGGGCCACAGAGGGCGCAGAGGGCGGCGTGGCGTTCTGGGCGCATGCCGGCGGTTTCATCGCTGGTGCCATTCTCGTGTTCCTGTTCCGCAACCGGCGGCTGCTGGAGCGGCATCCGTACTGGGGCTGGTCGCGGCGCGAGGCGCCGACGCAGAACTGGCGGCGCGTGCGCCGCTGACCGGAGGCTGCCATGCATCGCATTCCCGCATGCTTGCTTGCTGCCGCGCTCGCCGCCGTGGCGGCCGCCTCGAAGGCGGCCGATGCAGCGCGCCCGGCGCAGCTGGCCGCCGGCAATCACTCGCTCACCATTTCGCACGGCGGCGCGCCGCGCCGCTACCACGTGCACCTGCCGCGCGCGCTCGCCGCCGGGAAGCCGGCGCCGGTGATGCTCGCGCTGCACGGCGGCGGCGGCCATGGCGCGCAATTCCAGCGCGACAACGGGCTCGACGCGGTGGCGGATCGTCATGGCTTCATCACCGTCTACCCGGACGGATCCGGCCGCTTCGCCGGCCGCTTCCTGACCTGGAACGCCGGCGACCATTGCTGCGGCTACGCGCGCGAGCATCAGGTCGATGACGTGGGGTTCCTGGCCGCGCTGCTCGAGGACCTGGCCCGCCGTACGCCGGTCGAGGCGCGGCGCATCTACCTCACCGGCCACTCCAACGGCGCGATGATGGCCTACCGCTTCGCGGCGGAGCGCGCGGACCTCGTGGCGGCGATCGTTCCCGTCGGCGGCGCCATGGACCTTGGCGCGTTCCGCCCGTCGCGCCCGGTGCCGGTGCTGCACATCCACAGCCTGGACGACCCGCGGGCACTCTATGCAGGCGGGCTCGGACCGCCGTTCCCCGGCACCGAGACGCGCATCCACCACCAGCCCGTGATCGCCGGCATCGAGCGCTGGGCGCAGCACAACGGCTGCCGCCTGCCGCCGAAGCAGGGCGCGACGCGGCACGGCCGCGGGCCCGATCACGGCCAGACGGTGATGCGGCTCACCTACCTGGACTGCCGCGCGGGTGCCGCCGTCGAGCACCTGCGTCTTTCCGGTGTGGGTCATGGCTGGCCGGGCAGCGAGGCGCGCCGCGGGATGCAGCGCATCCTCGGGCCGCCGACTCGGCTCATCCGCGCATCCGAGGAAGCCTGGGAG
>Ga0187892_10008231_pt1 | contig 14384 bp, 11 predicted proteins | sample MA1701073metaG_FD_139345 | JGI IMG/M metagenome (GOLD analysis project Ga0187892, IMG submission 139345) | Bio-ooze microbial communities from a basaltic lava cave in the Kipuka Kanohina Cave System on the Island of Hawaii, USA - MA170107-3 metaG ... | reverse complement strand
CGAATCGAAGGGGTTCATTCACGGCCGCAACGTGCAACGGGCTGAATACTTGGCGGCGTTCCAGCAGATACTAACCGAGGTCGGGGAGGTATGGCCGCAATCGCGTCTGGTTGCCAACGCCAAACTGCAGAAGGCGGGTGCCTTCTTCGGCCTGCTCATGTTGCCAGGCGACCTGCTTGGCCTGATCGAGCCCGCGCAATGGGAGGAGGTGCGCGCCCTGTGCCAGGAGGTGCTCGATCTGGAGCAGGCCTCGCCCCAGCAGATAGCCCGGGCCAAGCTGATGATCGTCGAGACCTGCCATTGGCAGAAGTGCTGGGCTGAGGCGCTCGAAGGCGCCCAGGCTTACATCGATGAATACGATGCCGCCGACTTCCGTCCCGAAGTGGCCACGGCCCACATGGTGGCCGGCGAAATGCTGCACATGCTGGGCCAGCCCGGCCCGGCCATGCAGCACTTCCAGTGGATCATCAACGAGTACGCGCCGGACGAGGAGATCTGGCCGGGGCTCAAGAACCTCGCCCGGACTTACTACTGGACGTTTGACATCCTGTATCAGGCCCAGGCGCCACTCGGCCAGTTGATTCCGGCCGGGGACGAGATCCTGGAACTCTTCCCGGGCACGCGCTACGCGGAGTTGGTCCAGAATGCCCTGAACTACATCGAGCAGAACGGTTGGCCGAACCCGTAACGGCTGCGCCCCACTGACCTGGAGTACTACGCCGATGACTGACGTTCGTTGCCGACGCAGCTCTGTCGCGCTGTCGATTTCGCTCTGGCACGCGCTTATGATCGTACCGATCGCTGTCTTCGTCGGATCGATGGCGCGCGCGGGCGAATGCATGGATCCGTGCGCGATGAGTCCCTGCTGCGCGGGCTGCACTTGCCCGCCGGGGGCTACAAATTGCTGTAGCTGGGCCGGAACGTGCGCTTGTCCCGGTGGCCAGGTCTGCGAACCTGACAGCAACCCCTGCACGGTCGAGTCCTGCAGCTTCGAGGACAACTGCAACCCGCATTGCGTCAGCGAACCGATCATCTGCGCGCCGCCCCCGTGTCACAGCGGCGGGTGCGTGGACGGCGAATGCAAGTACACGGACAACTGCGCGGACGGCGATCCGTGTACGATCGACGCCTGCGACGGCCAAAGCTGCCTGCATCCGCCCACCTGTCCTCCCCTGCCGTGCCATAGCGTCGTGTGCGTGGGCGGCGCCTGCGAATACACCAATACCTGCACGACCGAGCAGCCGTGCGCCTACGCCCACTGCGATGCGAACGGGGCCTGCACGATCGAACGCGGATGCAACGACGAGAACGCCTGCACGACCGACGCCTGCATCGACGACGCCTGCGTGCACACCGGCATCTCGTGCGACGACAACAACGCCTGCACGTCCGACTGGTGTGACCTGGACAGCGGCGGCTGCCACAACCAGCCGATCGACTGCAACGACAACAACCCGTGCACCAACGATAGCTGCGATCCGCAGATGGGCTGTGTGCACGAATCCGACTGTCCACCCACGGACGCCTGCCACTACTACACCTGCGAAGGCGGGCCGTGCAGCGGGCCCTTCCAGGTCGACTGCGACGACAACAACAACTGCACCACCGACCTGCCCTGCGATCCTGAGGACGGCTGCGTGCACGAATGGAACTGCGAAGCGCCGCAAGACCTGTGCCTGGATCGCGGCTGCGACGAGAATGGCGAATGCTACGAGCAGCCGGTCGATTGCGACGACAACAATGCCTGCACCGCCGACACCTGCATCTCCGACCAGGGCTGCGTGCATACCAACTTGTGCGAGGACAACAACCCGTGCACGTACAACTTCTGCAACCCCAACGGCGGCTGCGGCACTCAGTTCCTCTGCCCGGACCTCGACCCATGCAACACGATCTGCTGTCAGAATCAGGGGTCAACCTACGATTGCCTGACGGACCCCGATCCGCAGTCGTGTAGCATCAACTCACTGCGCGAGGGCGGCGACGTGATCGTCTGCCCTGGCTCAACTGTGCCCGTCACGCACAACCTGTGCAACCCTAGCAACTGCGGCGTCTATTATGAGGTGACGGTCCTGGCGGAGTCGCCCGTCGAAGGCGTGACGGTTGTACTGGTCGGCGGCAGCGAACCGATCTTTGTGGCGGCCCAGTCTTGCCAGTTCGTGCAAGCCGACGTGACCGCGACGCAAGAGGTTCAGGTTCCAAGCTATTTCCTGCTGGTCTTCACGGCGAAGAGTAGTAGCCATGGCTTTTGCGGGCCTCAAACGACGCTCACGTGCGATGGTTCGACGCCGGTCTACATTGCGAAACCCGACGTTGACGTGGACAGCGACAATACCAACACGGATCCAGCTGCCGAGCCGCAGCGAAACGAGGTGGAGGAAAACATTGAAGACTCGTCTGATCTACCTGGCAGGCACGTATGCGCGAACCGGGACGATGATGACGAGGACGGAGTCCTTGACTTCAACGATGGCTTCAATGCAGACGGCGAACTTGGAACGCCTGACGACGTCAACGACAAAGAAGATAACTTCGTGCGCATGAAGCTTGAACTCCCTTTCCCGATCGACGTGAGCGCAGCGACCGTCGCGGTCACGATCGTGGGCGACCTACGGCTCTGGACCGTGCCGGGCACAACGCCGCGCGTCCTGGCTCCCATTGGCGCCGGCGGCCACCTTGTCCTACCTAACACGTATGACGCCCAGGCGCTCGGCTTTTCGGAGACAATTCGAATCGTAGACTTGTGGGTTGAAGGCCTGAATGCGCCACCGAACAAGGGCGCAGACCGAGTGGAGGTGTCGGTCGACTTAGATGGGACCGGCGGCGCGGCAATCTTGTGCACCGATGCCGTGAGGTTCACAACTACCGAAGTCACGGTTATCCACCTCTCGGGTCTCGATGAGCAGAACCGGGTCTTCACAACGCTGAACGTCGCTTTGTCGCAAGGCGAACCTGGGCCGATCGTTCTTCGGGCGAGTGTTGAGCCTGCAGATGCCGTTACGTCCGGTACTACACTTCACTGGGTCGCCAAGGATGTCGACGATCCGGCGTCTCATGTCCATCTCGACCCAACGGACCATGACCTAGACGATAATGACGGTGATGGAGTTGCGGACAACGGTGACGGTGTTGACAACAGCGGGGCACTGATCGCCGACCATCTGTTCACTGAAATAGATGGCTATCCGCTAACGGATCAGACCCTCGTAGTCGTGATCAAGGACGTCGACGCTGATGCAGACATAATAGACGGCCCTGAACGGCCCGTTGGCAGCTTTACTTCGATCACAGGGGCTGCTAGAACATCGATAAACGAGCAAGGTATTACCGAGGTGCGCTTTCATGCTACGAATGACGGCGGCGATAACTTCCGCATTCAATGCACAATTCAGTTCGGTCAAGCGCTGTGCGGGACTACGTTTCCGCTTGCCGCTCCGCCTATCACGGTATGCCGCAAATTGGCGGTTCGCGTTTATGCGATGAATAATCCAGCCGGCGGTGTCTACTATCCCTTCGATGCCGGACCGACCGCTCCGGATCGATTTGACGATTTGATCAACGCATATGGCTCTGGAGGCAATATCGCGGATCGTGCTGGATACATCTACTTGGACGTAGCCGACTCAACGAGCCGCGCGTCTCTAGGAAGCAATTTCACCAAGCAGGCACCTTATGTCCTAGCACATAGCGACGCTTTCCGGATTCGTGTCGATGGTGGCCCTGGGCAGCCAATTGTATTCCAAGCCTCACAGTTTGCTAATATCGCCGCTGCAACCGCGGCCGAAGTGGTCACTGCCATCAACTCACAGATTACCGGAGCCACGGCGGGCGCGGTAACCCTATCTAACGGGAGCACAAAAGTCGTGATCCGCTCAAACAGCAGTCTGACTAATAGTTCGCTCCGTGTCGTGGATGGCCCGGGAACGCCTGCGGCAGACCTCGGCCTTCCCGTCAATGATACCGTCACACGAGCTAATACTGCCTACTTTCCCGACATTCTAGACGACAATAATGCTATTCAGTTTGAAGAGTACTTGCATCTTCAGACTGATTACCACGGCAGCAATGCCACCAACGCTCCGAACCCCGTAGACATGCTCCAGATAATCGGCGTAAAGCGACAAGAAGGGTTCCTCGGTGCAACCGACCGACCTCCGCACTCATTCGTTGCAATTGATGAACACATTACGAATGGGTGGTCCTTGGATGAAGCGGCAGCGCACGAGCCTGGCCATTCCCTCTCCGATCTTGGAAACGTGGAGTTTCACATTGTTCACACTGCCACACCAGCACCGCTGGATTGCACGTTTGAAAACCTTAATGCCGGCACCACCTACATTTGCCCGCGCCACCTTCGCTTTCTGCGCAACTCGATTTACCGTGCGTGGTTCGGTGCTGACGTTCTGCAAACAGCCGATTGACAGGAAGGCAACATGCTAACGAGAAAAAACAGCTTACAAGTGGTCAGCATCCCCCGAGAAAGCGGCGTGCCTAACTGTCGAAACTCCGGTGCAGTGGTCTGGGCCGTAGTTGGTCTCGCACTACCGTTCTGGCTAGGCGCGCCAGCTGTCCATGCTGAAGGTCAGCTAGAGGTGCGTGTCGATCGGGCGATGTATGAGCGCGGCGCCCCAATCACGCTCATCGTTAGCGTCGTTGGAAGTGGTGTCCGGCGCGCCGTTCCGGATGACACGAGTCCTACGCCGCCACTCGATATGTCGCTGAGGATTACTCATACGGCGAGTAAGTCTGAATTACCTTTGAGCCCGTCTGCAGCGAAACGCCGACCTCCTGGATTTCGTACTGCTGTCGTTGCTGCGGGTGATCGCCGAACAGCTTCCTTTGACTTACGCGATATCTACGTGCTGCCGTGGCCGGAGGTTGGCGAATATGTGATACAAGCTCAGTGGAACGGTGATTCGGCTCCAACGACTCGCTTCCGCATTGAAGCACCGAGTGCTACGACATACGAGGAGACAGTCTCATCTCCTCTTACACCTGATGTCGCGACCATAGACCAGGTTCGTCATTGTTTTTGGGTGACTCGAGCTTTCGATGAGACGTATCAGCTGTTTTATCAACGAGTGGATGTCGTTAGTCATCGAGCGACCATGATTGCAAGCGCGAAAAGGCCGATCGAACCTGTTGTTATTCTGAGGGCGGCCCCGACGGGCTGGCATCGTCCGGTCTTTGTTGCTTGGATGGAGCCAGAAACCATCCGCTACGCAGATGTCCGCAGTGACGGCCGTTTGGCTTACGAGATTAGAGAGGTTCCGTGCGCAACGGAGTCAGCGGAGCGGTTGTCGGGTAGCGCGTCTCCGGATAGCAATAACATTGAGCTACGTATGATAGCTTCGGGACAGGAAACCGGCTTGCAATCGTGGCGGAGCCTGTCTATTGGATCCGATGGAGTCGCTATCCCCGCTCCTTGACTCGGTGCGGGCCGTGGGTGCGAGGGAATGGCCCTCCTCGGGCGGCGAGCCCCCGTGCTAATCGCGGACGCAAATTGGTAGTACAGCTTCCGGTGGACGCTTTTGGCTCGCGATCCACGCCTCGGCCGGCCTCGCTACAAGGTCACCGCGGTCAACATGCGCGACGAAAAGAGCCAGCACAAGAACCGGGCCAAAGCCCGCCGCGTGCTGCTGACCCGCCTCTACGACCACGAGATGCAGCAGAAAGTCAGCCAGCGCGCCTGATCTGCCGCTCAGACCCCTCGTTCTGACACCGCTCGCACGCGGCGGGGTCGCTCCGTCCGTCGGTGAGTAACGGCGGCAATGTATCAGGACCGCTGCCGTGTGAGGCCTGGTCTACTTCGAGGACGCCTCGCTCAGCCGACCCGCGCGCCAACCACTAGCCGATCGACTCGAGCGAGAACCTTCAGCGATCACCGCGGCATTTCTTTGAGCAGGCAACAGGGGTCAGGGGGCAGGAGGACTCAGGACTCAGGACTCAGGACCCAGGACTCAGAACGACCAAACGAAGCCACCGAACCCTCAGATGCGGCCGCCGTGTCTCGCGAAGTTGGAAGCGCAATTGACCAAACGAAGCCAAGGCTGGCGGGTTCGGCTTCGGTAGGGCGAGCACTCCATCGTATCGGACGGCACACGAAAGGAGGCGAGCGAAAAAACCAAACGAAGCCACGAGAATCGCTTGGACGCGCGGCGAAGCCGCCGCCCGCAAGACCATGATCGGCTCCGGCGACTTCGGGAGTCCGGGGCCAGCTGGTAGCCGGAAGGGATTCCGGCTCAAGCAAGTGCGGGATTCCGAAGCCAGCACGCCATGGACCTGGAAGGGATTCCAGGTCCAGCAGGCGCAATTCCAGGTCCAGCAGGCGCAATTCCAGGTCCAGCGGGCGGAATTCCAGGTCCAGCGGGCGGAGTTCCAGGTCCAGCAGGCGGGATTCCAGGGCCAGCAGGCGGGATTCCGGGGCACGGGGGACCTGGAACGGATTCCAGGTCCAGCGGGGCGGTCAATCGTAGAGCAGGTACGGTGCGCGCCGAGCGAGGAAGTCTTCGCGGCCTTTGTCCCAGAGTTTGACGATGGCCTCGATCGGGGCGCGGTCGGCGAACAGGCGGCGGATGGCGTCGGTGCCGCAGACTTTGTCGAACATGGCGTCGCGCTGACCTCCAAAGAGTTCGCGCTCGGTGTGGAGGCGCTGCACGGCGTCCATGACGTGGAACTGGATCGTCGTGAGGTGGGCGCGCGATCGATCGGTGATGTGGATCTGGGCGCCGCCGCAGGTCTGGTCTTTGAATCGCCCGTAGTAGGGTTGGAAATAGGCCGGGCGGAAATGGACGCCCGGCAGTCGCTGCTTGTTCAGGACGCCGGCCAGCGTTTCGGCATCAATCCACGGCGCCCCGACCAGTTCGAACGGCAGCGTGGAGCCAACGCCCTCGCTGACGACGCCCAGCTCGCCCATGATGCCGGTCGCGGCATAGAACATGGCCGAATCGGCCCGCGGGACGTGCGGGCTGGTCGGCACCCAGGGCAGGCCGGTCTGGTCGAACCACAGGTCGCGCTTCCAGCCGCGCATGGGTACGACGGCCAGGGCGCACTTGCGGTGGCTGTCGAGCCAGCCTTCGCCGTTGATCATGCGGGCCAGCTCGCCGCAGGTCATGCCGTAGACGTAGGGGATGGGTAGATGGCCGACAAACGACCGGAACTTCATGTCGAGTGGTGAGCCTTCGACCCGGTTGCCCGTGAGCGGGTTGGGCCGGTCGAGGACGATGAACGGGATGCCCTTTTCGGCCGCGGCGCCCATGCAGACGGCCATGGTGCTGATGTACGTGTACGAGCGGCAGCCGACGTCCTGGATGTCGTAGACGAGCAGGTCGACGTCCTTGAGCATCGCCGACGTCGGCGTGCGATGCTGGCCGTAGAGCGAGTAGACCGGCAGGCCGGTGGCCGCGTCGCGCCCGTCGGCCACGTGCTCGCCGGCCGGAGCGCTGCCGCGCACACCGTGTTCCGGGCCGAACAGCGCCACGAGCTGCACGCCCGGCGCGCGGGCCAGAACGTCAATCGTGCTGCGGAGGTCGGCCGTGACGCCGGTTGGGTTGGTGATCAGGCCGACGCGCTTGCCTTCGAGGCGTTTGAAGCCGTCGGCGATGAGAACGTCGATGCCGGTCCGGACGCGCGGCTGTCCGACCGCCAGAGGAGGCACCACGAGCGCGATCGCCAGCGAGATTACGTTCGATGCGACGTACGACTTGGAGACAGGGCCACCCTGCACGGGTTAGCCCCCGCCGCCGAGCGGGAGCCACGATCCGTAAAGCTCCTGACTGCGCACCCACATGAAGATGGTCGCGGTCATCAGGAAGAGCGTGGCGATGACGATGAGCGCGGTATAAACGTCGCTGTCGGGTTTGGTCGGTGTGCCTCTGGGTTCCATCGGGGTGCCTCGGATTACTTGGCCAAGCCGAAACGGGCCTCGTCGGCCACCATGTCGTTGACGCGGGCGGCGCCTTCGGAGCGGATCAGGCGCCCGGCCGAGCGGTTCGGCGCCACCTCGGTCACGCGCAGGTCGCCGATGTAGTCGTTATCGCGATAGACCACGAAGACCATGTCTTTCTGCACGCCGTCCGAGCTGCCGACGCTGATGCTGACCAGATTGCCCTGCACTTCCAGCACGCGGCCGCGAATGGCCGACGCGGCTACCGGCGAAACCGGCGTGACCGTGTCCATCGAGCCGCCGGCCGTCGTCTCGGCGCCAGGCAGCGGCGCTCGGAAGCTCTGCTGCGATATCTTCTGGTTTTCGCCACGGAGAATGTTGATCTGCTGCTCGGCCTGACGGTTCTGCTGCGTGAGCACCACGATCCGGGCAGTGGTTTCGTTGACACGCTCGTTCAGGTCGATGTTTCGCTTCTCGAGCTCGATCTTCTCTTCTTCGAGTCGGTCGCGCTGAGCGCGGGCCTCCTTCCAGCCGTCTTGTGAGACGCTGAGCTCATGCGTGAGTTTGACCACGGCCGCATCCATGCCAAGATTCTTGCTGCGCAGGGCGGCGAGCTCGGTCTCGGCTTCGGCCAGTCCATCGCGGGCGGCCATCGCCTGCTTCTGCAGGTCGGCGATGGCGGTGCGCTGCCCGTTGGCGGCGTCGACCCAGGCGGCCTTCTCGGCCGCCTGCGCGGCGATCAGGTTGCGGACCGTCGTGTCGGCCACCGTGAACTGGTCATGACGGGTCTGGGCCAGCGACCTCCACTCGTTGGTCTGCGCGACGAACGAAATGGCGGACATCGAGAACGCGATCGAGAACACCACCAGCAGGATGACGAAGATTTTCGTGAGCGTACTCAAGGAACGTTCTCCTCGCCGGTCAATCCGGCCACACAACACGCCGCGCACGCACTCCAGCCGCAGCAGCGAGCACTTGCTTGGCGCAAGCGAGCTGCGGGATGGCAGGCAGTCCGTCCGGCGCTCCCGCAACGCCCTAGTTGGCCAATTCTATAACCCGGCGGGTGACAACTTGCAAGGGCTGACGGCACAAAAGATTGGGGCTGGCGCGCAGACCGACAGCGCCAGACCGAAACGGCGCGGTTGGGTCGGCGACTTGATTTAGAGGATAATAGGCGAGTCAAACCGCAGGCCGACGCCGACTTGACCGCTCGGGGAGCCGCGGGCGATGCGCGTTCGCACCACCGTGGCGTACAGACCCTCGCCGCCGTAGCCCGAACCTATGCCGCTAGGCGAGGGCGATCCGCCGAGCACGACCTCGTAGCGCTGGCCGACGGCAAAGCCATAGCCGACCGGAACGGTCACGTGCATTCCGCCGGACCCGATATTGTCAACCGAACACTTGATCAACTCGGCTCCGTCTAGGGCCACGAGCGTTGCGGAGTCGCCGTGACGCTGCCGTAGCTCGTTGCGGCGGTCATATCCGATCGGCATGTCTTGCGCCTGCGGACCGTCCATCGTGGCAACGGCGACAGACTGACTGTAATCCGACTCGAAAGCTGTGGTGACACCGAGCATGGGCACCCTCTCAACCTGCCGAACGTAACCTAGCACGAAGCATCGGCATATGCCTCGTGTATCGGTTAAACCAGGACACGTCTGCGGCTACAGGCCGCGAATGGCGGTCCGAGCATAAAACGCGCTTCGTCGTCTCCACCTGGCCGCCAACCGCGGCGCGGCAGAAAGTGGAGGCAAGATAGAATACTCCACCCGCCCCCAGCCGGTCAATCGGAAACTGCACAAAACTGCGCATTCCGCTCGGATTCGCAAAATGTACTAGCGCATTAATGTGTCTCGGCACTCTCGACGTTCTCTCAGCGACGGTGCTCTGCGTTCCGCCCATCTAATTCTGGCGACACGGCATCCGTGCCCGTCACGCACCGTCCGAGAATCTGGGGAATCGGCCCTACCCACCGCCGCTAGCCGCACGATCCGCGGAACATCACTAAACCATGCATTCAATAAAATTATTAAATCTTGTTGCGACGGAGCAAGAGCGCGTTGCCGATCACGCTGATGTCGGAGAGTGCCATCGCGGCCGCGGCGATCAGCGGGCTCAGAAGGCCGAACGACGCGAGCGGAATTGCCAAGACGTTATAGAGGAACGCAAAGAACAGATTCTGACGGATCGTGCGCATGGCGGCGCGAGACAGCTTGATCGCGGCTGGGACGCCGAGCAGGCTTCCGCTCACCAACACGATTCCGCCTGCCTCCTTGGCGATGTCCGAGCCCGACCCGATCGCAATGCCCAGGTCGGCCGCCGACAGGGCCGGCGCGTCATTGATGCCATCGCCGACCATGGCCACGCGGCGCGGCGTACCGCGGCCTTGCGAACTCGGCTGAGCGGCCTGGAGCTCGCGGATGACCGCGGCCTTTTCGGCCGGACTGACCTGAGCGCGAACTTCGTCAATGCCGACCTCGCGGGCGATGGCTTCGGCCGCCGGTCGCTGGTCGCCCGTGAGCAGGACCGTGCGGAGTCCGAGTTGATGCAATTCGGCAATGGCTTCGCGCGAGTCGCGCTTGATGTCGTCGAAAATGATGATCGTGCCCAGTAGGGATACCGCGCCGGCGTCTGACTTGGCGGCGATATGGACGGGGCTGCCTGGCTGAGCGTCCATCGCAGGAGGCTGGGCTGCGCCGTTTGTGGCAAGCCATTCAGCGTTTCCGACGAGAATCTCACGGCCGACGACGCGGGCGGCGACGCCCAGGCCTGGCTCGCTGCGGAAGTCGCCGGGTTCTGCAAGCTGAATCCCACGCTGCTGCGCGGACTCCACAATGGCCCGTGCGAGGGGATGCGCGCTGAAGCGCTCCGCCGCGGCCGCAAGCCGAAGGACTTCCTCTTCCGCGTGGCCGTCCATTGCGTGAATGCTGCGAACGATGGGCCGGCCGAGCGTGACGGTCCCGGTCTTGTCGAGCACGATCGTGTTGATCCGTTCGGCACTCTGCAGTTGGTTGATGTCGCGGATGAGGATGCCGCGCCGCGCCCCCATGCCGGTGGCGACCATAAGCGCCGCCGGCACGGCCAGCCCGAGTGCGCACGGGCAGGCAATCAGCAGCACGCTGCACACGGCGTTGGCGATGCGACCCCAGACGAGGGTCTGCATGGGCAGGTTGGCGCTGCCCCACACGTACCAGGCGATGCCGGTGACCAGCGCGATCAGCAACACGATCGGGACGAACACGGCGGCGATCCGGTCGGCCAGCCGTTGTACGGGCGGCTTGCTGGCTTGGGCGTGCTCGACCAGCTTGATGATCTGGGCCAGGGCGGTCTCGCTGCCGACACGAGTGGCTCGGATCACGAGCCGTCCGTCGTGATTGAGCGTGCCGCCGATGACGGCGTCGCCCGGCTGGCGGGTCACCGGCAGCGGTTCGCCGGTGATCATCGACTCATCGACGCTCGAGCGCCCGTCGACCACTTCGCCGTCGATCGGGATGCGGTCACCCGGCCGCACCAGCAGGCGATCGTCGATATCCAGGTCGGCCACCGAGATTTCGCGCGGCTGGCCGTCGTCGTCCAGGCGAAGCGCCGTGTCAGGCGCCAGGTTCAGCAGTTCCTCGATGGCGGCGCCGGCGCTGTGCCGCGCGCGGGCCTCGAGCCAGTGGCCCAAACTGATGAGCGTGAGGAGGCCGGTCGACTCCATGAAATACAGGTCGGGCGCGGTCCACCAGCCGAGCAGGCTGCCGCTGAACGCGACCAGACTATAGAGGAAGGCTGTGGTCGTGCCCATGGCGATCAGCGTGTCCATGTTGGCCGTGCGCCGCATCAGAGCAGACCAGGCGCTCGTGTAGAACGCGTGGCCGATGTAGACGATCGCGGCGGAACTGGTCGCCAGGCCGAGCCAGGACATTGGCCCGTGCCAACGATGCACATCGAGGAGATAGAGCGTCCAGTGCAGCAGCTCGGCCGGCAGCCACAGAATCAGGCCGACGATGGCTCGCCGCAGCCAGGCGCGTGCGGCGATCACCTGACCGCCCTGACTCGGCGGTTGGCGGGTTACCGCCTGCGCGCTAGCGGCGTAGCCGGTGCTCGATATTGCCGCTGCGATCGCGTCTGGATCGGTCTGCTCCGGATCGTATCGAACGGAGGCGCGGCCGCGCGCCAAGTTGACGTCGCACTGGTCGACACCGGGCACTCGCTGCATCGCGCGCTCGACGGTGGCCACGCAGCTTGCGCAGTGCATTCCGTCGACGCTGAGTATGGCGTCTTCGAGTCTGATTGATTGGCCGCGAGGCGCAGCTCCCATGGAGACATTATAGAGCACCGCGCGCTAAGGTGCCATTGGGGTGGCATGGGCAAGCGTTCGTCGCGGCCTTTGGCGACGAACGCTTGCCCGTGCCCAAGTTGCGAATTACGCTCGGCGGCCACGCGCACACGATTCGTGCGCCGGGACGACGACCGCTCGCCTGTGGCTGCGAGGCGGAAGTCGCAACCTCGGCACGGGCAAGCAAACGGCCGCTTGCCCATGCCACCCACCAATGGACGGGCCCGATGTGAGGCAGCACGTGGGCAAGCAAACGGCCGCTTGCCCATGCCACCCACCGTATGGCTGCGCATGGCGCGTGGTCGCTTTGAAGGGTTGGATAGAGCGAGTGAGCACGCACGTCATCGAAATCGTTGAAATCGACTCGATCGAGCCGCATCCCAATGCGGATCGGATGGAGCTGACGCATCTGTGGGGCTGGCAATGCTGCATCGGCAAAGGGCAGTTCAAACCGGGCGACCGGGCGGTGTACATTCCGCCGGACTACCTGGTGCCGCTGCACCGGCCGGAGTTCGCCTTCCTGCGCAAGGACGAGAAGAAGACGCAGGAACGCATTCGCGTGCGGCGCTTCCGCGGGCTGTACAGCCAGGGGCTGCTGATCTCCGTACCGCCGCAGTTGGCCGATCGGCCGGTCGGGTCGGATGTCATGGCCGACCTTCAGATCGAGCGCTACGAGCCGCCGCTGCCCAAGACCACCGGCGGCGACTTCGTTCCGGGCCCCAGCGGCCTGTACTCGCCCAAGTTCGACGTCGAGAGCTACCAGCGCTATCGGCACCTGTTCACGCCGGGCGAAGAGGTGGTCATCACCGAGAAGCTGCATGGCGCTAGCGCCCGCTATGTGTACGCCAAGCAGTCCCAAACCAAGTCGATCGAGCGGGGAGACGCCGGTATCTCGGCCGATGAGTGGGTGCAGTTCTGCGGCTCGCGGACGCACTGGATCAAGGACGACGAGACTAACATCTGGTGGATGGCGTTCCGGCAGAACCCGGCCATCGGGCAGTGGTGCCGGGCCAATCCGGAGCGCATCCTGTACGGCGAGGTGTTCGGCCAGGTACAGGGCCTCAAGTATGGCGCCGGGCGGAACGACGTGTTCTTCGCCGCGTTCTCGGTTCTCGACAAGCTGACGTGGCTGGACCATGACGTGTTCGCCGCCAGCATCGCTTCGATGCCCGGCCTGCCCACCGTGCCGGTCCTGTATCGCGGTCCCTTCGACGAGAAACAGGCGCTGGCCCTGGCCGAAGAGGACTCATCGTGGGCGAGCGCCGACCACATGCGCGAGGGCGTGGTCGTCCTGCCGATCCACGAACGGATGGATCCGGAGATTGGCCGCGTCATCCTGAAGATGGTGGGGAACCGGTATATCGAGGGCAATTGACCGTCGCTCACGGCAAACACCCGACGCCGGCCCGTAGCGCAGGCGTCCCGCCTGCTCGTACCCCAGGCGTCCTCGCCTGGGAAACCGCATTCGCTCAGAGCGTGATCGCGCCGGTGAACTTGTGATCGTCGCTATTCATCACTAAACCGTCGGAAGCGCCATATAATGCCGAGGAAGTTCGAATCGGAGCCCACCTTGATCAAGCGTCGGTACAGCGAGGAGGAAGTGGGTCATCGAGGCCGCGCCCTCTATCGAGCGGGCATCCGCCGCAAGGTTTCGGGCGAAAAGAAGGGTCGGGTTGTTGCCATCGACATCGACAGCGAGGATTTCGAAGTCGCCGACGATGCGCTGATGGCTGCCGAGCGACTGCTGGCGCGACATCCCGGTGCAGATATCTGGTTTGAACGGATCGGCTATCGGACCTTCCGTCGATTCGGCGCCTGGCACGCAGGCGAACAAGCCGGATGAAGGGTAAGGTAACTGGGCGTCGCGAGGCCGTCGTGCGGCTGCGTGTCTGTGGCCCTGGCAAGGTACGTCGAAGCGTCACGGGCATCATCGACACCGGTTACAACGGCTCGCTGACGTTGCCACTGCGGATCATCCGGGCACTGGAGTTGCGCCGCATCGGTCAAAGCGACGGAGAGCTCGCCGATCGCAGTATCGTGACGTTCGATGTCTATGGCGGCTTCAAACAATAACTTTTACTTTTCGCCATATTGGCGACGACTCTGGATTCGAGCGCCGATCGTGTAGTTCCACTGTGGATGCGTCGTATGCGGCTTGAGATCGATGGCCTCCATCTG
>Ga0187892_10008230_pt1 | contig 14384 bp, 17 predicted proteins | sample MA1701073metaG_FD_139345 | JGI IMG/M metagenome (GOLD analysis project Ga0187892, IMG submission 139345) | Bio-ooze microbial communities from a basaltic lava cave in the Kipuka Kanohina Cave System on the Island of Hawaii, USA - MA170107-3 metaG ... | reverse complement strand
TTGGCTCGCCACTGCACCCTTTGCCCTCGGCCTCTTCGAGCACACCGCCTTCAGCGAAGCCGTTCTCCGCGTAACCGCCGAGCGCGGACTGCCCCCGCCCGAGTGGCGGAATGCCATCACAGGCTGGAGCGAAATCGTTTCGGGCCTGCTACTCATAGTGTTCGGATCGCTGTCCCTCTCACCGCGCACCGCCTGGGCGCAATGGGGCGCAACGGCAGCAGGCTTGTGGCTCCTGTTCGCGCCGCTCTTCTTCTGGACACCGAGCGCGGCCGCTTACATGAACGACACGATCGTGGGCGCCTTCGCCATCACCTTCTCGGTGCTGGTGCCGATGATGCCGGGCATGAGCCACGAAGGCATGATGGACGAGAGCGAGGTTCCGCCGGGCTGGACCTACTCGCCATCGTCGTGGCTGCAACGCATTCCGATCATCGCGCTTGGGCTGTTTGGATTCGTGATCGCTCGCTATTTGACTGCATACCAGATGGGTCATATCGATCACATCTGGGAGCCTTTCTTCAGCGGCGCGAACGGCAAGAACGGGACCGAGCACATCATCACTTCGGACGTCTCGCGCGCCTGGCCAATTCCAGATGCGGGCCTAGGCGCGGCAAGTTACATGCTCGAAGTGCTGATGGGCGCCATGGGTACATCCTCGCGTTGGCGGACCATGCCCTGGATGGTGACGTTCTTCTTCATCCTGATCGTGCCGCTCGGCGGCGTCAGCATCTTCTTCATTGTCATTCAGCCGATCATGATCGGAACCTATTGCACGCTGTGCCTCATCGCGGCGTTCGCGATGCTGATCATGATTCCGCTGACGCTCGATGAAGTGGTGGCGATGGGCCAATACATGGTCCGCAGCTACAAGACCGGCCGGCCGCTGATCCGGACTTTCCTTCAGGGCGGCCCCGACCCGGCGGGCTCTCGGGATCGCCGCCCGGGATTCGGCGCGCCGCTGCAGACGCAGCTGGAGGCGATGGCCTGGGGCGTAACCGTTCCGTGGCAGCTCGCTGTGAGCTGCATCATCGGCGCATGGCTGATGTTTTCACCGGCAGTGTTCGGAACTCAAGGCGCCTTGGCGGACAGCGATCATCTTTCCGGCGCCATGATCATCACGATCGCGGTGATCGCGATGGCGGAAGTCGCGCGACCGCTGCGCTTCCTCAACATTGCGTTCGGACTGTGGCTCGTCGCGGCGCCCTGGCTCCTCAACGCAAACTCGGTCGAGGCTGGCTTCAATGGAGTCGTGAGCGGCCTTTTGATCGTGGCCCTGAATCTGCCACGCGGCCGTCGCAGCCGCGAGCATTATGCTGGGTGGGACCGCGTTGTGGTTTGAACTCGACTTTCCGACGATTCAGGTCGCCCTGGCCAGGAGATGACTCATGATGGATGACATGATGGGTATGGGCGCCGGGATGCTGATCTGGGCGATCGTCGGCGTCTTGTTGATCGTCTTGCTCGTGGTCGTGATCGCGAAGCTGTGGCGCAAATGAGCGATCGATTGGATCGGATACAGCTCGACGGAGCGATCAAAAGGTCAATCGGAGTTAGCTCTTGAGCACTCCGCTCACCGTTCTTCTTCTCGCCGTCGCCTATGCGTTGCTGTTCTTGCTTGAGAGGGTGCTTCCACTGCGCCGGCCGAAAGAGCGCTTGCTTCCCCGGCTTCTGGTCAACGCCATTGTTTCGGCAACGGCGTTCGCCACCGCAGCGGTGCTCGTGCAACCAGTCGCCCGAATAATGATCGAGTTCACGGGCGCCGAGTCGTTCGGACTGATTCCGCTCGTGGGACTGACCGGCCTAGCCGAGATAGCGGCTGCATTTCTGCTGCTGGACCTCACCTTCTACTACTGGCATGTCGCCAATCACAGGGTTGCGTTCCTGTGGCGATTTCACAACACTCACCACATCGACCCGGATCTCGACGTTTCCACGGCGTTTCGCTTCCACTTTGTTGAAGTCGGGCTTTCGGCCGGATTCCGCGTCGTGCAGGTACTCCTGATCGGGCCTTCCCCGATCGCGTTCCTGGTGTACGAGATCGCGTTCCAGCTCGGGACGCTTTTCCACCACAGCAACGTAAGAATGCCGCTTCGGCTCGAACGCACCTTTAATCTGGTCTTTGTCACACCGCGCATGCACGGCATTCACCATTCCAACATACGCGAGGAAAACCGAACAAACTTCGGTGTCGTGCTCCAATGGTGGGATCGGCTTCACCGCACGCGTCGCCTGAGCATACCGCAGGATGAGGTTACGATCGGTATCCCGGGTTACTCCGCGCCCCAGGACAACGCTGTCGTGAATGCATTGATGATGCCGTTTCGCCCGCAACGCGACTATTGGCAGGGACCGCAAGGCAAGCGCTTGCGGCGAGAATCGCTATCGTCCACCGCGAATGGTCAGCTTGCCTAGGTTCACGGCCGCCGCCTCCGTCATAGATGAAGGTCACCGGCTTTGGGCCAGGCGCATAGCCCGTCTCAACCCGGCTGATCCTGAATCCGGTGCCCTCGATCAGGTCGCGGATCGGCCGGTTGAGGTGACATCCAGCGCCGATCCGTTGGTTCAGCGTCGCCCCCCAAAGTTATGGGATGGAGTGCGCATCCGTTCGTTGAACGTTTGTCGCTCATCGAGAGGAGGCGGCCATGCAAGTGTCCCGCAGGCGTTTTCTTTCCGCGGCGCCGGCTGCGGCCCTCATCGGCGCGGCTGCTGTCAGCGGCAGAGTCCAGGCGGCCAGTATTCCGGAGGCCCCAACGACAGACTCCCCCGCAATGCAGCCGCCACTATTCCCGAAGAGCGGACCCGAGTACCAGCCGGTTGTAACACTCAACGGCTGGACGCTGCCCTGGCGTCAGAACGGCGACTGGAAGGAATTTCACCTCGTCGCGGAGCCGGTCGTGCGCGAGATCGCACCCGGAATGAAGGCAAATCTGTGGGGCTACAATGGCCAGTCGCCGGGACCCACAATCGAAGCGGTTGAGGGCGACAAGGTGCGCATCTTTGTCACCAACAAGCTGCCCGAGCACACGACCGTCCATTGGCATGGCGTGCTGCTGCCGAGCGGAATGGACGGCGTCGGCGGCCTGACCCAGCCCCATATCCCGCCCGGCAAGACCTTCGTCTACGAGTTCGAGCTCAAGAGCAGCGGGTCGCACATGTACCACCCGCATGCGGATGAGATGGTCCAGATGGCGATGGGCATGATGGGCACTTTCGTCATTCACCCACGCGACGCGGCGAAGCATCGGGTCGATCGCGACTTCGTCTTCATCATGAACGGGTTCGACTTCAATCCGGGCACGTTCGTCCCGAAGGTATCGACGATGCTCGACTTCAACATCTGGACGTGGAACAGCCGCGTCTTCCCCGGAATCGATCCGCTCGTCGTGCGCAAGGGCGACCGCGTGCGCGTGCGCATCGCCAATCTCAGCATGACGAGCCACCCGATTCATCTTCACGGGCACCATTTCCATGTGACCTGCACCGACGGCGGGTGGGTGCCGGAGACGGCGCGCTGGCCCGAGTCGACGATCGACGTACCGGTGGGATCGATCAGGGCATTTGAGGCTGTGGCGGATGCACCGGGCGACTGGGCGTTTCACTGCCATAAGACGCATCACGTCATGAATCCGATGGGACACAACACGAAGAACTTCATCGGTGTTCAGCAGCGCGATCTCGCCAACGCGATCCGTCGATTGGTGCCCGACTACATGCCGATGGGCGAGCGCGGTATGTCGGATATGTCCGCGATGGAGCATGATAAGCCGCAGAACACGCTGCCCATGATGGGCGGGCAGGGCCCGTTCGGGCCGATGGAGATGGGCGGCATGTTCACTGTTATGAAGACGCGCGAGGGTTTGCAGCCGAACGACTACAACGATCCTGGCTGGTATCAGCATCCCGCCGGCCAAGTCGCGCACCAGCACGATGGGCCGTCACCGGAACCGGTGAAGCCGGCAGCGCCGCCCTCGCAAAAAGGACCCGGAATGGAAATGGATGTAATCAAGCCTGGACAGCGCGGCAATCAACAACGCCATCATTGATACGGAGGCGGAAGCTGGGCTCAGTGCTTGTGCTCGCCCTGCTCCGATAGCGTCTTGTAGCGCTCCGGCGTCATGCTGGGCAGCGTCCGCAGGAACGCTACAACGTCCCAAATCTCGCGGTCGGGATTCGAGGGACCCCACGCGGGCATTCCCGTCATCTTGATGCCGTGCTTGACGATCCAGAATTGCTCAGCCGACGTCCATTGGTGATGGCTTGTATCTGCAAGATCGGGTGGTTTGGGCATCAGTCCTCGACCGAGCGTGGATGGGTCAGTGCCAGGCGCGCCGTGGCATTGCGCGCACACCTCGCGATAGTGCCGTGCGCCGGCAGCGATGCGAGCCTGGTTCTCGAGATTGGGCACTGCCCGAACTTCCTCACTGGCTCGCTTTTCGATTGAGCGTTTCGCCAGCGTATGCAGCGCCCAATTCACTGGCGACGTATGCGGGCGCGTTGCCGCGACGTTGTAGGCGCCCGAGTAGATCAAGCCAAGAGCTGCGATTGCGACGAGGACGATTCCGGCGATCAGACCCGATGCAAAGCGCATGGAGCGGGCTTCCGCAAACAGACTCGCGAAAACTACGCCTGCAGACACACTGCAGTTCCGGGGATGACCGCCAAAAGACGTGCGGAATCCTGTTCGAGCGCGGCTATCGGCCGAGGATGCCCTCGATCGCCAACCGGTGAAACATGGCATCGATCCGCTGGGGCGGCAGTTTTGCGCCGCCATCGAGCCACCAGATCAGCACAGCCATATAAGCGCCCACGACGTATCGGACGACGAACTCACGCGGCATACTTTCCGCAGTTTCCTTGCTCATGGCTGAGAAAAGTTCCTCGCGCACGAGGTCGGAAATTGCTCTCCGAATGCTGTCGAGCGCCAAGGCGCCGCCGCGGCCGCCGACCAGCGCCCGGTAATGATCGATGTGGTCTCTTGCGTGCTCGAACATGAGGAGGCTGAAGGCCAAGCTTCGGTCGCGCGCTTTTCCTCGTGCGGCCAGGGCTTCGCTCTGCCGCGCGAGGAGCATCGTCCGCAAATGCCCGATGCCTTTCCGCTGCAAGTCCTCCTTGCTCGTGTAGTGGGCGTAGAACGTGGATCGGCCAACATTTGCCGCGTTGCAGATCTCTTTGATGGTGACCGCCTCGTAGCCCTTTTTCATGATCAGGGACATCGCCGCCTGATGCAGCATTGACCTGGTGCGAACGACGCGGCGGTCGATCGAGCGATCTGTCATCTCCGACTCCTGTTCCTCGTCACATCGTTCCGGATTGCCCATTAGCGGACATTCGATTGGATTTGTTCGGCAAAATGATTCGGAACACCGTGTCCATTATCTTACTGTCGTCTTTGGTTACACGACAGCGATTTTGGCAGCCGCAATGCGTTTATCGAGCATTCGGGACAGTGTGACAGATGGCACAAGTGCCCGAGCCGCTGAGCAGTTTGGCGCAACTCCAGCTGATGCCATTTCGTTCGTTCGCGCCCGCCTGCGGCGCATCCGCGTAGAAGCGATCGATCGACACGCGAAGCCTTGTCGAGCCGATAGAACCAATCCGCGGCGGTTGGACGTCGGCGTCACGCTCGAGACACGGATCGCCCTGCTCCGGCAGCATGGAAGCTTTCCCCAAGCGTATTCGGCGACATTTCAGCCGGGGCTGAGACACTTCGGCGGCGACCATGGGTTCCTCGCCTACAGGATGATCTGGGGCACGGCGATGGTTCTCGCCGATCCCATCGCGTCGCATGAGAGTGCGCGCGATCTGATCGCCGGCTTCCTGCGCCGATTTCCGGACGTCGCCTTTTGGCAGGTGTCACGGCGGATCGCGGAGATACTAGCGCAGCTCGGGTTCTTCATAAATGAATTGGGGTCCGAAACCCGGCTCGATCTCTCTAGCTATGACTTCGGCGGGCAAAAGAAGCGCAACTTGCGAAAGGCCATGGCCCGCGCCGCTAAGGCCGGATACTCGACACGAGAATGTCCGATCGCGGCGGTCGATCTCAGTGAGGTGAAGGCAGTCTCCGCTGCGTGGAGACGTACACGCCCCCTGCGCCGGCGCGAGACCGCCTTTCTTTGTAGGCCAATCGTCTTCGGCGAGGAGCTTGACGTTCGCCGGTTCTTTACGTTCGACCGCGACGGCAAGCTCATGGCTTTCGCCTTTTTCGATCCCGTCTACGAAAACGGCGAGATCGTGGGTTACTCAATCTCCAAGACCCGCGGCGTGCCCAACGCTGACCTCCTCCTGCACGCGCTTAAACGACACGCGATCGAAGCATTCCAACAAGAGGGGAAGAGATGGGTTTTCCACGGGCTTTCCCCGTTCGAGGGCATCCGGGACAAAGACTTCGGCGCGCACAAGAATAAGCACGTCCGCAGCGCGTTCCGGTTCGCCTACGCCAGTCCCCTGTTCAACCGCCACGTCTATTCGCTGCAGGGAATTGCACGGAACAAGCGCCAACTCGGCGGCGTGACCGAGCAGACCTATTGTGCCTTCAACCGGCGGCCCGGCCTGCTTCGGGTCCTGAAGCTCGTACGCGCCTGCAACATTGTTTGAAAGACACTACGGCCGATAAAGGAAAACGCAGATGGCTGACTCACCGCCATACCCCGGCACACCACGCTGGGTGAAAATATCCGGCATCGTCGTTGGCGTCCTGACCTTGCTGGTTGCCATCGTTGTCGTCATGGGAGTCGCCGGCCCGCACGGACCTGGTCGCCACGGCGGCGACACTGCTGGCCACTCGGGTTGGGGGCGGCTGCTCCTTCTTGGCGCCCTGATCGTTGCCGGCGTCGCGTTCAACTGGGGTTGGCTCGTTGACAGGGGAATCGCTCCCCCTCGTCTCGGGAGATTTCCGATTCTCCGACGAAGCGTCGGCCGAGCGCAGAAGACCATGCCGCCACCCGTTCGCAAGCTCTTGCTGGTCGCGCATGTCACGTCTTCGGTCGGCTCGCTTGGCGGGGTCGCCGCGTTTCTCGCTCTCGCGATCGTCGGCCTAACCAGCCAGGACGCGCAGACGGTGCGTGCTGCCTATGTCGCGAATGGATTCATCGCCTGGTACATCATTCTCCCGTTGTTGCTTACCGCGCTGTTGATCGGGATCGTCCAGTCGCTGGGCTCCCCGTGGGGCTTGTTCAGGCACTATTGGGTGCTCGCCAAGTTCTTCCTCACCATCGTTACGGTCGTCGTCTTGCTGAATCAGATGGAAGGCATCAGCCACATCGCGGCCGTCGCGGCAGAGACGACGATCTCGAGCGAAGATCTTCTTGGGCTCAGGCGCTCACTCAGGACCCACGCCGCTGGCGGCCTGGTGGTGTTGCTCGTGCTCGTCGCGCTTTCGATTTACAAGCCGCGCGGCGTCACGCGGTATGGGTGGCGCAGGCAGCACGAGCGAAGCACGCTATCGCAGCCATAAATCGGGCGACGTATGCTCAGCTGCGAGCGCGTGTACCTAATCCTTTGAGGCTCGGGTTGTCCGCGAACGCCGCTTAGAGGTGGCTTTTGCTCTGGCGAAGTTGTTGAGCCCCGCCAGAATCGTCGACAACCCGAACTCGAAAGCAGCGTCGTTATCCCAATCTCGATCCGCCATCGCCAGCACGGCGGCGGCCGAGGCCGGAAAAGTGGCGGCTGAAAGCTGGCCCTGACGGCTGGCTTCGGCCGGGTCCGCGGCCGGATATGGTCCCCGGGTCTCGTAGGAGATCTGCCCCATCGTAAAACTCATAAGTAGACAATAGGCGCGGAACGCATCCTCCGCCTCCAGGCCCGCCCGCCGAAGTGCCGCCAGCGCAATTTCCATGGGACGAAAGATCGAGCTCGGAAGCGCCTTGGCCGATTCAACGACCCGGACGATCCCCGGATGAGCGAGGCAGGCGTTTCGAAGCGCACGGAAGCAGGTGCGAATTTCTTCGCGCCAATCGTCACTGTCGCTCCCGTACGACACATTGTCGACAACAAGCGCGGCAACACCGCGAAGCAAGTCGTCCTTGTCGCTCACATGATTGTAGAGCGCCATGGGCGTCACCCCAAGGTGGGCAGCCAGTTGGCGCATATTGAGGCTCGTGATTCCCTCGCGATCGAGCAGGCCCAGTGCCTCTTCCAACACGCGTTGGCGCGTCAGCGCCGACGATCCGCGTCCCCGGTGACCGAGCTTCCCGATTTTCTTCGCCATGCCCTTGCTCTAATATATACGGCGTATATATACGGCGTATATACAGCTCGACAACACCCAATCAGCGCGCGGAGACGACGCCATGCTTCTGATTGTCCAAGTGCTTAGCGTGTTTCTTGTCGCCATCGCCATGGCGCTCGCCTTGGCCCATGCGCTCGAACTGCCGGGTAAGCGGCGCTTGGACAAGGAAACATATATTGCCGTGCAGGCTATCTATTACCCGGGCTTCACGATAGGCGGTGCGGTGGGAGAGGCCGGCGGCCTGCTCGCGACCCTTGCTCTCCTGGCGATAACCCCGCTGAAAAGTGCCGCGTTCTGGTGGGTAGTAGTAGCGGTCGTCGCGCTGCTCGCGATGAACGCCGCGTATTGGCTCGTCACTCACCCCGTGAACAAGTTCTGGCTCCGCGAACATGAGCCGCAAGGCCTAGGGCGACGATTCTTTGCCTTCGATCCATTGAGGCGGTCGGGACCGGCGGAGACCGGCGAGGACCGCTGGAAGCGCTTTCGCGATCGATGGGAATCCTCGCATGTCGTGCGGGCTGTGCTGGCGTCCGTTGGTCTCCTCGCGCTCGTGATCGGCGTCGCCGTCGGCGCCACCCCGACACGCTGAGGGGATCGCCATGGGTCGCTGGCCGCTGTTTATCATTCTCGTGGGTCTGGCTCTCCATTTTCCGGGCTGGCTCTGGCACAACATTTTTCACGCCCACGAAGGATTGGAAACGCTACGGACACAAGCCGTCTTCTACATCGCGACGGCGGTGGTTCTTGCCGGCGGCATCATCGGCCTGACTCGCGGCTATGAGCCGCGGCTGCGCTGGAGATATGCCACGGTTCTGGGCGGCGCGGCGCTTGAGACGGGCGGATGGATTTGGGATTTTGCGGAGCACTATGCGGGCCACAATTCGGCCACCGCGCACGCGACGGTCTATGTTGGAGCGGCGATCGCGGTGCTCGGCGCCATTGCGATCATCGTCGCAAGAACGCCACGCACTCGCCCCTGACGATTTCTCCGCTGTTCCGGCCGGCTCCAAGTCAGACGGAGCAAGCTATTTTCAAGGCGCACAGTGAAATCGCTCTCCGCTGAAAAGAAGGACGGCGGCTGGAGTGCCGGGACCGGAGACGATCGCTATGTGACTGTGGAGAGTTTCGCCTCTCTTGATAAGCACAGTCCCGTTGCCGATCGCGTACTTGCCCGGCAGCCGACCGCTTCTTTCAAACGTACCTGGAGAGTCTGGCGCGCTTAGTCCGAATCTCACCAGGCTCGTGGCGCTTACACAGGTCCTACCGGCAATCATATCTCGGATCACCGATGCCTTTGCTTCGGTGCGGACCTCGGCATGGGCGGGAACGCAACCCAACGCAATCGCTGCGACAAATAATCCGTATCGCGCTTGCATGATGTTCCTCCCTAGATCCAGCTCTAAACGAATGGCTGGATTCAATCTCAAGTTACATCATCCGAACGACGAAGAGATTGACTATAGCCCATTCACCCTTGCTGCACCACACATTCAGGTCTGAAGCAGTCGTCCCCGGATGTCGCCGCAGAGAAGCGGAAGGGGCTTGGCTTATGCCCTTCCGAACTAAAGCGTGTATTACGACCGATGCCGCGGCAAACCGAACTAGAGGCTCGGCCTTGTCGCGGCGTTGCCATCGACAGTGGCGGCCTCTCGGAAATTTGACGAACCGCGCGCTTTTCTGCCGCGTTCTCATTGCCGAACCGATTTGCACGAGGGTGCGGTATGATACGGATGTCCGCGTTCACGATCGTCTTTGCGCTAGCGCTGAGTTCGCAGGCGGCCGCCCACGGCGCTTATGACTGGATCAACAAAGGCGGATATCGCAACTCGACCGGCGATCAGTGCTGCGGAAAAGACGACTGCTTCCAGCTCGAGGCGAACCAAGTAGAGGAAGGCAAGGACGGTTATCGCGTCCCCTCGCACGGGGTCACCGTGCCATTCCGCGACGTGCAGCGTTCCGAAGACGAGCACTACTGGATCTGCCGGACAACTTCTAAACTGCGCTGCTTCTTCGCACCCTCTTCTGGCTCCTGAGAGGCGCTCCGCGCGCGAATGGCTATGACTTTGGCGCTTTGGGATTGGCGCCTTCGAATGGCTTTACGCTGCCGCCAGCATTTTCACACTCGCCGGCATTGCGAACCAGCTTCCAGTCCCCGCCATCATAGTCGACCAAAGCCTCGCCGGCGCAGAAGTGATGCCCCGCGGCATGGGCGCAGTCGTTTTGCCCTGCCTTGGTGATCCCATAGCACTTGATGCCGCGGAGCTGTGCCTGGCTCGAGGATTGCCACAGCGTGGCAACGCAAACCGCACTCGCCACTGCTGCCGCAATCGAAGTCTTAGAAAGTCGTCGGGACATCATCGATTTTCCCATTTTCACATTGCCAAAGCAGTCTTGCCTTGCGTCGATCTCGGCGGGATTCGCCGCTCGTACCCGCTAAAGTGGCGCGCCGGCCGCGATGGAGGACATCCGCGGCCGGCGCTATGACATGGCCAAACCTGCCGCTTGGCCTTGTCAATTCGAGACCGCCTCACGCATATCGCCGGAAGCTGACGCCGGTCGCTCGGGCGAGGTTTGTCTCTCTTGGCCGATCGTATCCGTAGCGCCGAAGTCTATTGCTAAACGAGTTTCCCAGTCGCTCTTTGGCGGAAAACGTTCCAGCTCTTCAGCCGAACTTTCCCGCACTTTCTTTGCTGAAAGCGCCAGCAAGCCGATTGCCGCGCACGGCACGATCGCAACCAAGATCAGGACTGTTGGCCATACGCCGCTCCATTCAGAGAAGAATACAGCGACGAGGCTGACAGCTAGGAATGCAGCGACGAACACATGAACGCGCCGACGCTTGAACCACCAGCGAGCCGGGAACGAATCTGTGCGAACGAGAAGGTATTTCGGAGAATGAACAGCCATCGTTGCCTCCCTGCTATGGCGCAACGGTTTTTGACTGACCTGCATCGACGCCACTTGCATCGTCGATCCAAGCGCGAGGCATTCGAAGTTGCCCAAGCAACTCCGAGACAGGAAACCGCGAGGTCTCCCTTAGGCTAGGTTGACCTTTGGAGGAGGAGGCTCAGGCCGGGCCGCGCGCCCGAGCAACACGACCATATAGCCAGGCACTGGTGCCACCGTATAAATCGGAGGATCGGTCTCCGCGGATGACAACAAGGCCGCTACGGCGCCACCGATCTGCTGGCAATGGTGCGATTCGGTGGTCTCGCCCGCTCCGCTATCATCGCAGTCCGGCATGAGGCTGACAGCCGTTGCAATCGTATCCACCGGAGCCGGTGGGACGCCTTCCGCAGACGGCAAACTGCCGGCAATCGAGACAAACCCGATCGCAAACAACATCACAAGCACGAAGCGGAACGAGGGCCGCGACATGCGCAAATCTTAAGCTCGCCGCGTGCGGGTGTCGATTAGTGATCGCGTCGCCTCGGCGATCCTTTGCGGCCCAAATTCACAATCCTGTGATTCAGCGTTCGCGAGTTCCTGTGATTCAGCGTTCGCGAGTTTACGTGCCGTCATTGCTACCCCAACATCGAGCGGCGTGTCGCGCGGCTTTGCCGTACAGTACTTGGAGGCGTTAACGCTTCCATAGCACTGATGCTGTCTAACGTGGCGTGACGCAACGCTCCGGATTGACTTTCTTTCGAGGCGCCGGCATGTTGCGCGCCTATAGGGGATCCCTCGAATCGGCACATGCGAACGAATTTCTTGATCGCATTTTTGGCGCTGGCCGCAATACTGTTTGCGGCTCCGGTTTGGGCCCATGGCTCGGCCGAGCATGTGCGCGCGATTTCAGCGCCGGGGGACCAAACCGCGTTCACCGCCTCCCTTGATGGTGAGCCGTCCTTCCAACCGGAGGGCTTGACGATCGCGCGGGCTCCCTTCGCGACCTCGCAAGCAGCGATCTCGCCGCATACTCATAGTCCGGCGGGGACTGAATGCCCCGACACCGATCAGGGCAGCTGTTGCTCAAGCCATTGCTGCGTCGGGACAGGGCTAGTCGCGGACATTCCAGACCTCTCGCCCAAGTTGAACTCCAAGCAGGCCACATTGCGCCCTTTGCAGTGGCCCGGTGATGCGCCGCCGCAGAGCAACCTAAGACCCCCTTGTCGCTGATCGTTCGGTCTCCCGGGCCGGGAGACCGTTGAGCGGAGCAATTCGCTCCGCTCCCGATCGCGCTTCGCCTTCGTATGGCGGAGCGGCGTACCGCGACAAGCTTAGGGTTCTTCAATGTCTCCGTTTTTCCGTGCCCCGGTGCTGGCGCCGGCCGCCATTTTGTTGGCGGTCGCGGGCTGCAGCTGGAATCCACCGTCTGCGCCGCAGGCTGGCCCCGACCCCGCCGACGTTAGCGTGCCGGTTCGTCCCGTCACGGACATTGGCGTAACCGGCGCCTACCAAAGCTTCCGGCCGGTTACGCCGCGCTCGTGGCGCGAGCAGAACGAGCGGGTCGCTCCGCCGGCGCGGCCATGATCCAGCGGATACTCATCGCTATCGCCGTTCCTTTGATGTTGGCGGGCTGCCAGGCGCTCTCCAAGGACGGCGGCATGGGCACCGTCGCCACCTTCGCGAGCAGCGAACTCAAGAAGGAAGTGATTGCGGTCCGCACCGAGGAGGAGGCGAGAGCAGCGCGCGCAAAGATCGACGAGCTGCTGGCTCGGCCGCTAAGCGCCGACGGCGCCGTGCAGATCGCACTCCTCAACAATCGAGGTCTGCAAGCTGCGTACAACGACCTGTTCGTGGCCGAAGCGGCGGCGCTCGAAGCGAGCCTGCCACCCAATCCGACCTTTTCGATCGCGCGCCTGGTAAGCCGGCCGGAAATCGAAGTCGAGCGCCAGATCGTGGTGAACATTCTGGCGCTGGCGACGCTGCCGGTACGATCCGATATCGCCCGCGAACGCTTTCGTGCGGCGCAGCTGCGTGCCGCCGAGGCCGTCGCGCGCATCGCGGCGGACACGCGCCGCGCCTACTATCGGGCCGCCGCCGCGCAGCAGACCGCGAATTTGCTTACCCAATCGCAGGCCGCTGCGCTCGCCGCTACCCAGCTTTCGCGGCGTTTGGGCGAAACCGGCGCCCTCAACAAGCTCGATCAGGCGCGCGAGCAGGTATTCTATGCGGAGTTGACCGGCCAGCTCGCCACCGCCCGCCAGCGGGCGCGCAGCGAACGCGAGCGGCTCATCCGCCTGCTCGGCCTTTGGGGCAACGACCTCGAGTTCAAGCTTCCCGCCACGCTGCCGTCCCTTCCGCGCCAGGTGCAGAGTCTGCCCCAGGTCGAGCAGGAAGCGATCCGGCGTCGCGTGGATCTGCAGATGTCGCGCATCGAGCTTACGGTTCTTGCAAAGTCGCTCGGGCTAACGCGCGCAACCCGTTTTATCAGCATGCTCGAAATAGGAGGGCGCTTCGACACGATACGCGAGCGCGCAGAGGGTCATACATTCTCGCGCACCGGCTTCGAAGCGGAGATCACGATTCCCATCTGGGATTTCGGCGAGGCGAAGACTCGCCAAGCCGAGCAGACTTATCTCGCCGCTCTAAACCGGCTGGCCGACAAGGCGGTGACGGTCCGCTCGGAGGCGCGCGATGCCTATCGTTCTTACCGCGCCACCTACACGATCGCTCGTCACTACGTGGCGGAGGTGTTGCCGCTCCGGAAGATCATCTCCGATGAGATGCTCCTCCGATACAACGCGATGCAGATCGATGTGTTCGAACTGTTGACCGAAACGCGCCAGCGGATCACCGCACACATCGCCGCGATCGAAGCTCTGAGGGATTTTTGGCTCTCGGATGCGGAGCTCGGCGCCTCGATCATCGGCGGAAGCGCACCCGGAACAACCGCAGGCGAGCGGACGGGGGCACCTGCCGAATCCGGAACCCAGGGACATTGACCAGGAGGTCGACGTGAAAGTATCGCGCAGAAACCTACTAGCCGCGGGCGCTCTGATCGGCGCCGCCGCGATCAGCAACCGCGTGGTGGCGGCGGGCATTCCCGATGCACCGACGATGGACAAACCCACCATGCAGCCGCCCCTCTTCCCGAAAAGCGGGCCGGACTATCAGCCGGTTGTGACACTCAACGGCTGGACACTGCCGTGGCGGCAGAATGGCGACTGGAAGGAATTCCACCTCGTCGCCGAGCCCGTGGTGCGCGAGTTCG
>Ga0187892_10008229_pt1 | contig 14386 bp, 16 predicted proteins | sample MA1701073metaG_FD_139345 | JGI IMG/M metagenome (GOLD analysis project Ga0187892, IMG submission 139345) | Bio-ooze microbial communities from a basaltic lava cave in the Kipuka Kanohina Cave System on the Island of Hawaii, USA - MA170107-3 metaG ... | reverse complement strand
TACTCCATGGATTCGGGCCACAGGCCCGTTGGTTGTGTCGAAGAAAAATACTTGGTGAGCGCGTTCAGGCGACCGCAACAAGTGCGCCAATCACGGCAGCGCTAGCTCCGCCAGACCTTCGCCGCGATGCGATAGGACGTCGCTCAGATATAGAAACTCTTGGGCGGCGGCGTCGGCGGTAGGATGCTTCCGAACTCTTCATCGACCACCAGCAACTCGTGTCGCTCCGAAACGACCGCGCCTTCCGGTGTTGCGAAGTATTCGGCCGCCGCAGCGCTCGGCGCGGGTTGGGAACAACAATGCAGCATCATCGGACCGGCGCACCGACATCCGTCGGCGCAAGGCTCTTGCTGCTCGGATGCGGCTGCATGATCGATGTCATAGACATGCGCGGTCATGCCGTGGGATTGAGCAGGAGCGGCGCTCTCGGAGTGGTGCATCGCGCCGGGAGGGCTGGCTTGCGCCACCATTCCGGGCAACGGCCATAACGCCACGGAAAAGGCCAGGAGCAGGAACAACGTCCATCGAAAGCCGTTGAGCACTTGCTTATGTACGCCGGCTCTTGCTATGTGGCGATCATACCCCATGGGAGTATCCTATACCAGGTTGCTGCAGGAGGCCAGCGCAATGAAATTGGTCGGATCGGCTTTGTTTGTTTCCATCCTCTACATCGGTCTCGCTAGCGCGGAACCGGCTACACCCACGCCACCTGCTGCGGGGCTCACCGCCGATCAGACGGTAGATGAGTTTCACCAGGCGCTGACCAACGGCGATAGCGAGGCGGCGCTCGCGCTGCTCGACGACAACGTGCAGATCTTCGAGCAGGGCTGGGTGGAGCGTTCCAAGTCCGAATACGCAGGGCACCATTTGCCGAGCGACATGGCCTTCTCGGCCGCGACCAAGCGCACGCAAACCAAACGAGCCGGCTTGAGTGTGGGCGAAACCGCTTACGTGATGAGCGAAGGCACGGTCAGCGGCACGTTCAAGGGAAAAGCCATCAATTCGGTCACACTCGAGACGATTGTGCTGCGCAACACGACCGACGGTTGGAAGATCGTTCACATTCATTGGTCATCTCGCGACGCAAAGAAATAACGCTCATCGTGTGCGGGAGAGCGTTTCGACGAGCTCCTGCACCTTCTCGCGCTGATCGGCTTTGTTGCCGGACCGGATCGCGTGCTCGACGCAGTGGGCGATGTGATCCTTCAGGATTTCGCTCTCGGCCTTTTTGAGGGCGGCGATCACGGCCTGAACCTGATTGACGACGTCGATACAATATCGATCCGTCTCTATCATTTTCGCGAGTCCGCGTACTTGACCCTCGATGCGGTTAAGGCGCGACAATACGGTCTTCTTGGTTTCGCTTTGCATGGGTTGAATTATACCCCCCTGGGGTATACATATCAAGGGGTCCAGATGGCACTTCCTTCTAAGGCTCCAAAATGCCCGCCCATCACGATCACACGGCCCATCAACACCACGGGGACGCGCATGACGCCTGCCGTTCCATGAAGAAGGCCGATCACGCGGGCACGCCAGCCCAATCGGGCGCGACCGTCGTCGATCCCGTGTGCGGCATGACAGTCGATCCGACGAAGACACCACATCATGCCGAGTTCCACGGCATTACCTATTACTTTTGTTCGGCGCGCTGCCGCGAGAAGTTCGTGGCCGATCCGGAGGCCTATCTCGCACCATCGCCCAAACCTGCAGAAGTGGCCGCCGCGGGGACGATCTACACGTGTCCCATGCACCCTCAGATCCGACAGGTGGGACCCGGGTCGTGCCCGATCTGCGGCATGGCGCTTGAGCCCGAAAATGCGCCTCATGCGCCGGAAGGACCAAGCGCCGAGCTCGTGCAAATGACGCGGCGCTTTTGGGTCGGCGTCGCTCTCTCGATTCCAGTCCTCATCCTTGAAATGGGCGGCCATCTTACCGGTCTCACCGACTGGTTGGGGCAATCGACCTCAAATTGGCTGCAGCTGGCTTTGGCAACCCCCGCGGTCTTGTGGGGTGGCTGGCCCTTCTTCGAGCGCGGGTGGCAGTCGATCCTGAACCGCAGCCTCAACATGTTCACGCTGATCGCCATGGGGATCGGTATCGCCTGGGTCTATAGCGTCGTCGCGACCATCGCGCCGCAGATCTTCCCGCCGGCGTTTCGCGTGGCCGATGGCGCCGTTGCCGTCTACTTCGAAGCCGCCGCGGTGATCACCGTTTTGGTTCTGCTCGGACAGGTGCTCGAGCTGCGCGCACGTGAGAACACCGGCGGCGCCATTCGCGCCCTACTCAACCTCGCGCCGAAGACGGCTCGGCGCGTTCGTGCGGACGGCTCGGACGAAGACGTCGAGCTCGATCAGGTGATGAAGGGTGACCGTCTGCGCGTGCGACCCGGCGACAGCATTCCTGTCGATGGCGTCGTGGCTGACGGACGGAGCAACGTGGATGAGTCGATGGTCACCGGCGAACCCATTCCGGTCTCGAAGTCTGCCGGAGACAAGGTCACGGGCGGCACGATCAATCAGACCGGAAGTTTTGTGATGGAAGCGCAACGCGTCGGTCGCGAAACGCTGCTCGCTCAGATCGTCGATATGGTCGCGAATGCGCAACGCAGCCGCGCGCCGATTCAGCGCCTTGCCGATCAAGTCTCGGGCTGGTTCGTGCCGGCCGTGATCGCCGTGGCCGTCGTCGCCTTCGTCGCATGGTCTGTTTGGGGACCGGAACCGCGGTTCAGCTACGGCCTGATAGCGGCGGTCGCGGTGCTCATCATCGCCTGTCCCTGCGCGTTAGGGCTCGCGACGCCGATGTCGATCATGGTCGGCGTCGGACGAGGCGCACAGGCTGGCGTGCTGATCAAGGACGCGGAAGCTCTCGAACGCCTCGAAGGCATCGATACACTCGTCGTCGACAAGACGGGCACGCTGACCGAAGGCCGACCCAAGGTCGTCGCCGTTGAGACGGCCAGCGACGCTGCGAGGAACGACCTTTTGCGTCTCACGGCCGCGCTTGAACGCTCGAGCGAACACCCACTCGCGGCCGCCGTTGTGCGCGCGGCGCAAGAAGCCGGTGTCGAGATCCCTGCGGTCGGCGCTTTCGATGCCGCAACGGGCAAGGGCGTGACCGGCACGGTCGACGGCCGACAAGTGGCCATCGGCAATGCTAAGCTCTTCATTGATCTCAAGCTGGACACGACGGCGCTTGATCCGCTTGCCACGCGTCTGCGCAGCGAAGGCGCGACGGCCATCTACGTCGCGATCGATGGCAGGCCTGCCGGCCTCATCGGGATCGCAGATCCGATCAAACCGACGACGCCCGACGCGATCAGGCAATTGAAGCAAGCCGGCGTGCGCGTTGTGATGCTCACCGGCGATAACAAGACGACAGCCGAGGCTGTGGCGCGCAAGCTCGGCATCGATGAAGTCATTGCTGACGTGCTGCCGGATCAAAAGAGCAAGGTCATCGAAAAGTTGCGCTCCGAGGGGCGCAAAGTCGCGATGGCGGGCGACGGCGTCAACGATGCGCCCGCACTAGCCGCTGCCGAGGTCGGTATCGCCATGGGCACGGGCACAGACGTCGCAATCGAAAGCGCAAGTGTTACCCTCGTCAAAGGCGACCTCTCGGCCATCGTCCGGGCGCGTCGGCTGTCGCGCGCAGTCATGAGCAATATCAGGCAGAATTTGTTCTTTGCCTTCGTCTACAACGCGGCTGGCGTTCCAATCGCAGCGGGCGTGCTCTATCCCGTGTTCGGCCTTCTTCTAAGCCCCATCATCGCGGCTGCTGCAATGGCGCTCAGTTCGGTCAGCGTGATCGCCAACTCGCTACGCCTCCGCGCCACTGAACTCTAAAGGCTCAGCGGCACGCGGCCACATCGCCGCGTGTCGTCGCTCCTACCGAAACAAGAGGTGCCTCGTGACATCTGGCCGCTCGGTGCTCATCGCCCTCCTGATCGCTCTTGTGATCTTCGTTCTCACGCACTTCGCGCCGATACCGGGGAGCCTGGCCGACCTGACGTCGGTCAGTGGCGGCCACACGATACTCGATCAGCAACCGGCCTTCACAACGCCGGCCGTGTACGATCGTCTTGACGCATTCGGCGAAGAAGGACGCCGGCTCTATCAGCGCTTTCTACTAACGACCGACATCGTCTTCCCGCTCGGACTGTTGACGTTCTTGTTTTTGTTTGCGCGCTTCAGCGCCGCACGTTTCGTCTCAACGCCCGCCCTTCAGGTGCTGTTGCCAATCATACCGCTCGTGTGGTTCGGGCTCGATATGGTCGAGAATCTGTCGATCGCAGTGGAGGACGGCAAAGGCGATGTCGGCGGGCGTCCCTTTCGACCAGATCGTGTAGAACGGCAGTTGAAGAATTTCCCAAGCCAAGTGCGCGGGAGCCGAGGCAGTGAGAATTGTCCGTAGCGCCACCAGCCGGCGCGGCCATTCAGCCGTCATGCTGGGCGAACGGCGTTCGCTCGCCGCTCTTCTGAAAAAGCCACACCGTATATGCCTCCGGCGCTTCGCCTTCGACCTCCATCCCCGGCGATCCGATTGGCATCCCCGGTACGGCCAAACCGAGTCCAGAAGGCTTCTCGGCGAGGAGGCGTTTGATGTCGGCCGGCGGCACGTGGCCTTCGATCACATAGCGATCGACCGTTGCGGTGTGACAGGAGGCTAGGTCATGGGGGACGCCAAGTTGCTTCTTTAGCCCTTGCAGATCATCGCGATCCTCGGCCGTCGTGGCATAGCCCGCGACTTGGAGTTTTCGCACCCAGACCTTGCAACAGCCGCAGCCTGCGTCTTTGTAGACCTGTATCGGAGTGCCGCCGGACGGTCCGCAACCATACAGCGCCAGGCCACCGATTGTGGTAGCGCCGGCCGCGACCAAGACCGTGCGCCGCGTGACCGCAATGCTTTTCCGCATGTCAGTTTTCTCCTCATATTTCTCCCGCCCGCTCAACATCCTTCGCGCAAACTGCCCTCAAGGGTGACGATGGCCGATCTCTATCGCGCCGCGCCGGTTGGCGCGGGCGGCGCCCTTCGCCAGCGAATAAATCGCCGGAATGACGACCAACGTCAGCACGGTGGACGAGACCATGCCGCCGATCATCGGCACCGCAATGCGCTGCATGATCTCCGAGCCCGCGCCCGCGCTCCACATGATCGGCAAGAGTCCGGCCATGATCGCGGTCACGGTCATAAATTTGGGGCGCACACGTTCGACAGCGCCTTCGACGACAGCAGCGTTGATCTCATCCGTGGTCAGCGATCCGCCGGCGTTCGCGGCGCGGGCGCGATAGGCGCCGTCGAGGTAGATGAGCATCACGACGCCGGTCTCCGCCGCAACACCAGCGAGCGCGATGAAGCCGACGGCGACCGCGACGCTGAAATTGAAGCCGAGCCAATACATCAGCCACAAGCCGCCGACGAGCGCGAACGGCACGGAGAGCATGACGATCAACGTCTCCACGAGCCGCCCAAAGTTTAGATAGAGCAGCAAGAAGATGATGAGCAGCGTCAACGGAACGACGACCATGAGCTTGGCCCGCGCACGCTCCAGGTACTCGAACTGTCCGCTCCAGATCGGATAGACGCCGGCCGGGAACTTGACCTCCCGTGCCACGGCGGCACGAGCGTCGGCGACATAACCGCCCAAGTCCCGGTCCCGCACGTCGACGAACACGTAGGCCGCAAGCTGGGCGTTCTCGGTGCGTATGGTCGATGGGCCCTGCTCGAGCTTGATCTGCGCCACCTGCCCCAGCGGTATGCCGCTGCCGCCCGCGATCGGGACGATGACTTGTTGCGCGATCGTTTGCGGATCGCTGCGGTAGTCGCGCGGATAGCGGATGTTGACGGCATAGCGCTCGCGGCCCTCCACGGTCGTCGTAATCCGCTCGCCACCCAACGCCATCGCTATGACGTCTTGCACCTGCGCGATGCTCAAGCCATAGCGCGCCAGCGCCTGGCGGTCTGGCAGGATGGTCAGATAGTAACCGCCGCCTATGCGTTCGGAAAAAGCGCTGGCTGTGCCCGGCACCTTGCGCAGCACGCTCTCGATCTGACGCGCCGCGGTCTCGATGTCGGCAAGCGACCGGCCGATGACCTTGATGCCGACCGGCGTGCGGATGCCGGTCGACAGCATGTCGATGCGCGCCTTGATCGGCATGGTCCAGGCATTGCTGACGCCTGGAAACTGCAACGCGGCATCCATCTGGGCAATGAGCCGGTCGATGGTGATGCCCGGACGCCACTCACTTTCGGGCTTTAGATTGACGACGGTTTCGAACATTTCGAGCGGCGCAGGGTCCGTTGCCGTCATGGCGCGGCCCGCCTTACCGAACACAGAGGCAACTTCCGGAAACGACTTGATGATCTTGTTCTGCGTCTGGAGGAGTTCGCCGGCCTTGGTCACCGACAGGCCCGGCAGGGTCGTCGGCATGTACATCAGCGTGCCTTCGTTCAGCGTCGGCATGAACTCCGAACCGATCCGCAGCAGCGGCCAGACTGAGAGTGCCAAGATCCCTCCGGCAAGCAGGATGGTCAGCACGCGTGCGTTCAGAACCCCGCGAATGATCGGGCGATAGAGCGCGATCAACAGGCGGTTGATCGGATTCTGGCTCTCCGGGCGAACGCGACCGTGAATGAAAAGCACCATGAGCGCTGGGACAAGCGTCACCGAGAGCAGCGCTGCGGCCGCCATGGCGAATGTCTTGGTGAAGGCCAGCGGATGGAAGAGCCGCCCCTCCTGCGCCTCGAGCGCAAAGATGGGCAGGAACGACACGGTGATGATGAGCAAACTGAAGAAGAGCGACGGTCCGACTTCGATCGCCGCGTCGATCACCGCTTCCGTTCGGCTTGCGCCGGGCGGCATGCGCTCGATGTGCTTGTGCGCGTTCTCGATCATGACGATCGCCGCATCGACCATGGCGCCGATGGCGATGGCGATGCCGCCGAGGCTCATGATGTTGGAGCTCAAGCCCAGCACCTTCATGCCGGCAAATGCAAGGAGCACGCCGATCGGCAGCATGATGATGGCGACAAGCGCGCTGCGCACATGCAGCAGAAACACGATACAGACGAGCGCGACAATGATGCTCTCTTCCGTCAGCGTGCGTTCGAGCGTTGCGATCGCGCGCGCTATTAGGTCCGAACGATCGTAGACCGGCGTGATCCGCGTGCCCTCGGGCAGGCTTGGCAGAATGCCGGCAAGGGCCGCTTTCGCGGCTTGTATGACGTCAACGGTATTCGCGCCTTGGCGCTGCGTCACGATACCGGAGGTGACTTCGCCCTCGCCGTTCAGCTCCGCCACGCCGCGCCGTTCGTCCGGGCCGATTTCGACGCGCGCGACCTCGCGGATCGCGACCGGCACGCCGTTCATCGATTTCAGTCCGATCTGTCCGATGTCATCGGCGCCCTTCAGATAGCCGCGCCCGCGTACAGCATGCTCGGTCTCGCTCAGTTCTATAACGCGTCCGCCCACGTCGCGATTGCTCTCGGCGATGGCGCGGCGAACGTCGTCGAGCGACAAACCGAGCGCAAGCAGCCGATTGGGATCAACGACGACGTTGTATTGTTTCACAAGGCCGCCGACGCTCGAGACCTCCGCAACACCGGGCGCCTTTGCGGCGGCGAAGCGCACGTACCAATCCTGTAGAGTGCGCGTCTCAGCCAGATTGAGCTTCGGGTGCTCGATCGCGTATTGATACACCCAGCCCACGCCCGTCGCGTCGGGCCCGAGCGAGGGCGTCACATTCGCCGGCAGGCGGCCTGCCGCCTGGTTCAAGTATTCGAGTACGCGACTGCGCGCCCAATAGAGGTCCGTGCCATCTTCGAAGATCACGTAGACGAAGCTGACGCCGAAATACGAAAAACCGCGCACCGCGCGGGATTTCGGCACGCTGAGCATCGCCGTGGTCAAAGGATAAGTGACTTGGTCCTCGACCACTTGCGGCGCCTGGCCCGGAAACTCCGTGTAGATGATGACCTGCGTGTCGGAGAGATCGGGGATGGCATCGACGGGGGTCGTGAGGAGCGCGTAGCCCCCGGCGGCTGCCGCGAGCACGGTGCCGACCACGACAAGAACGAGATTGCGCGCCGACCAACGAATAAGGGCGGCGATCACTGTGTCGGACCTTTCGGTGCGTCGTCGGAGGCTTTGAAACACTGAAGCGCCGCACGCAAATTGCTTTCGGCGTCAATCAGGAATGTCGCCGAGGTAACGACGGTCTCGCCCTCCTTGAGGCCGGCCAGGATCTCCACCATGCCCATCGCCCGACGCCCGGCCGTGACAGCGCGGGGTTCGAATAAACCCTCGCTGCGTGCGATGAGCACGACCTGCCGCGTCCCAGAATCGATGAGCGCGCTGTCGGGGACAGTGAGGACGGCCTCACCCGCCGGCGCCGCAATCCCGACCGAAGCGAACATGCCCGGGAGCAACAATCCCTCGTCGTTCGGCAGCTCGATGCGCGCTTTGGCGGTACGCGTCGTCATCGCGACTTCGGGATAGATGAAGGTGACCTTGCCCTCGAACGTCTTGCCCGGGAACGAATTCAACGCAATGCGCGCTGTCGCGCCGGGCTTGGCAATCGCCAGGGCCTGCTCGGGCGCTTCGGCAATGAGCCAAATGTTCGACAGATCTGCCAGGCGATAGAGCGTCGTGCCCTCCTCCGCCTGCATGCCGGCGACGATCGGCTTTTCGATCACCGTGCCGTCCTGCGGCGCGCGCCACGTGATGTGTCCGGTCGGCTCGCGCGTGCGGATCAGGCGGTCGATTTCGATTTCGGGCACCTCGTACAGGCGCAAGCGCTCGCGCGTCGTCTTGAGGCTGCGCTCGTTCGTCCGCGCATAGACGCTCCCGGGCTCTTGCGCCAGATCGCTCATGCGCAACGCCAATGACAGGTCGAGCTCTTCTTTGAGGATGAAAGGACTCTGAATATCAAACAGCTTCTGGCCCTTGCGCACCTTTTCGCCGGTCGCCGCGACGTGGAGCTTCACGATGTTGGCGCGGAATTTCAGCGAGACGACGGTGAGCTTGCGCTCGTCCGCAGTCAGGGTGCCTGAGAGCACGACGGACTCACTGAGGACTTGGCGTGTCACTTCGGTCGTGCGGACGCCGAGGCGCTGCACTTTGTCGAGACTGATCTTGACGGTGCCGGGCTCGTCGCTCTCGTCGGCGTAGACGGGAATGTAGTCCATGCCCATCGTGTCTTTCTTCGGCACAGGCGAAGTGTCGGCCAAGCCCATCGGATTGCGGTAGTAGAGAATGCGCTTTCCTTCGGCCTGTGCGGGCGGAGGGGCCTCCGCGGTGGCCGTCGCGCCACCTTCCGTCGCGCGGATTGCGACGTAGTCTCGGCCTTGCGCATCCTTCTTGGGCGTCGCCGAATACGACGGCGCGCCCGACGGGTCTTGGTAGTAGAGAATTCGGCCCGAGCCGGTTGCAGAGCCTTCCGGTGAACTCGATGTCGGCATGACCTCCCGCAAGACCAACGACAGGCGATCGGCGACCTGCGTTCCCTTCGGCGTGCTCGTCAGCCACCACGCTGCGCCGGCGCCAGCGAGCACGACTGCCGTCAGCGCCAAAGCTGTTCCTGTACGCATGATCAGCGCACCGTGATCACAACAACGCCACGCACGGTTTGTGCCTCGCCCTGCACTTTGGCCGAGAGCTTCAACGCCCAGCGTCCGGCCATGGTTGGCTTGACCATGAAGCGATAGACGCCGGGCGCGGGCGAGCCCTGCGCCATAGCTTGCGCGGCCATTCCGCCCATGCCGTCAGGTTCCATGTCGAAGCGCGTTTCAAAGATCACCGCGTCCGTCACGGGCCTGCCGCTCGGCTTGTGAATGAGGCGCACGTCCACGGGGCCGCCGCCCGTTCCTATTTCAGGCGTGAGTGCGGAAAACTGAAAAGACGATGCCGCTGCGGTTGGCGGCGGATTTTCGCCGCAGGCGGCGAGCGAGAGCATTGCGAGCGACGCAGCGAATCCCGCACGGGTCAACGCGCGGCGCGAGTAAGAAGGGAAGTTCATTGCAAAGGTCCTTGCGTGAATGAGTTCGAAGATCGCCATGGCAAATTCGACCGCGGCGAAGAGTTTCAGAACCAACTAGGCAAGGAGGCTTCGCGGTGGAGGCGTATCCGGCGGGCGTACCAATACCAGCCGTGCGGCGATTTCTTCCGGATTGAGCTTGGCCGTCAGAACGGCGGCAACGGCCGCATCACCCGGTGCGATGATCATGGTCTTCACGCAAACGCAGTCGCCTTTGCAGGCGTTTTTCATGGCGTCGGACGAACAGTCCTTGCACGGCGTTTCGCAGGGCGCTGTGCTCGACGCCAGCTCCATGTCGGCAGAGGGTATCGCAGGACAAGCCGCGAATGCGGAGGCGGCCGGCGCCAGGACAAGCGCCGCCGTCAGCGCGAGGCTGAGGGTCCAATTCGCTACTGTGCGTGCGAGCCACATGTCCATTGAAGCCTATTACACCTCGTCCGCCTTAGGACACCGTTAATCAGAACCCGTCTGCCGCGGCCTTTTGTAATAATGGCGTGATTGAAGCGCCCGAATGTGCCAATTCGCGGCGGCCATGCGACCGCCGCGATCTGGTGCGAAGGCTTAGCTCTTGCTCCAGAACAGGTAGCGCGCCAACGCGGCGATCCCGAGCACGAGCAAGACGATAACCAAGAGGTGGATCACGCCCATGCCCCAGCCGCCGCAGCTCATCACGCCGTCCATCATGGTTTTTTCTCGGGCGCAGGCTCAGGGGCCGGCTGCGGCGCGGGCTCGTAGGGCTTCGGCTCCGTCTTCATGTCGGTGGTCCTGCGGCACGGCACCTTAATCCGGAACGGCAGTTTGTGGACCGTGCGATAGCACCGCTTGGTCTGAGTTTGAGCCTTGGTCTCTTGGGTCTCCCCGGCAAGCGTCGGGCCACTGGTGAAAAGAAATGCCGCGGCTGCGGCGGCGAGAAGTGCTGTCGTCTTCATTGTAAGTCTCCTTTGAGCGCAGACGGCGCTCGATTATCCACTGGTGTGCGAGATTTCGCGGGCCGTGCGAACGCACTTTTGGCGTCACCGGCGGCCGCGATGTCATGTGAGGAGACGGGAGCTAGATGAGGAGACGACCTGTGCGGGCGAAGATGTCCGCATAGCTCGCAATGCGCACGGCGTCGCCGATACGCGGCCTTGATCGATGGACGTTCTTGTGTGCGATCGTGACGAGCGAGAGCACCGCGACGAACGTCAGCGCGGGCGCCTTCGTGAGATCGCCTGCGGGCTCGCTCTTTTGCGCAACAGCGACAGAGCCGTGATCAGACGTGCAACCAGCCTGGCGCACGCGCGCGAAACATGAACCGCCCATGCAGGCGGCCCGGAAGTCACAACACGATGGAGATGCAACCTGTGTCTGTTCAGCCGGAGCGCGTGTCATCGCGGCGCAGCCGCTCGCGAACGCGTCGCCGAGGAGGCTCGTCGCAAACAGCAATAAAACTGCGATTGCCAGCTGTTTCATCTGTAGGTCATCGTTCAACGCGGTGGATGTAAGCATACACTACTCATCGTCCAGTTCAGCCACGACTGTCATTTCGCACGCGCGAAAATCACAACCCCGTGATGCTGCAACGCAGTGGTCTTAAAACATCGACATTGGCGCGATGGCTTGATTTGCGCTGCGGGACGGGACTGCAGCCTAGGCAGCACGCCCGAGCCGCGCTTTGATCTCGATCAAAACAAGGTCATCCCCCCTTCTCGTGCGAACACTCCCTGGGGGCCGGAAGACTTGCACCGCCTGAAGATGGCGAGACCGCGATCCGCTGCTGTGCTGAGCGAGAACACCTTCGCTCGGTAAGTAGAGGTGGCCGCGGACTAGGTGCCAACGGTAGCGACCCACTTCGCCGCCCGAGTATCGCACGCTGGCTCATGATGTGGGACCGATCATCAACGAGATAGGACCGGCCGTTACCCAGTAGGAACCGTGCCGCCATCGATCACGTACTCGACACCGGTGATGGCGGCCGCGCGCGGCGAAACCAAGAAGGCGATCAGGTCGGCGACCTCTACCGGTTTGGCCGGGCGTCCGAGGGGGATGCCGCCTAGCCCTTTCATGATGATCTCCTTGCCGCCCTCATAGTCGGTGCGCGCTTCGGCAGCGAGACGTTTCGCCAATCCGACGGCGGCTTCCGTTTCAACCCAGCCTGGCGACACGCGAACGACGCGAATGCCTTTGGGCGTCACCTCCTTCGAGAGGCTCTTGCTGTAAGTTGAGAGCGCCGACTTGGCCGCGGCGTACGCGGTCGTCGATTCCGGCAGCGGCAGCTGCCTCTGAATCGATGTGACGTGAATGATCACCCCTGACCCTTGAGCGATCATCGCCGGGAGCAGCGAACGATCGAGCCGAACGGCCGACATGAGATTCTGATTGAGCTCTCTTAACCAGATTTCATCGCTGAGCGCGGCAAAGCCGCCTGACGGAGCGCTCGATCCGCCGAGCACATTGATCAGAACATCGATTCCGCCGAGCCGCTTCAGCGCGGCCCGCCCCAGTTCAGCGCATCCTTCCGCCGCGGCAAGGTCACCCGTGAAATAGAAGACGTCCTCGATCGGCACGGCCGGCGCGAAGCGAGCTGCCGCGACCACCTGAGCGCCCGCGTATTTGAGCGCCGCGACAACGGCGGCACCGACGCCCTTGGTGCCCGCGGTGACGAGCGCACGCTTGTTCGCAAGCTCGAGATCGAAGGTCATGGCGCGATCTCCAGCGAGGCTATTTTTCCGCGCTCCAGGCGGAAGGAGAACCGCAAGTTCAATGGGCTGCCCGGAAAGCTGCCTGTCAAACGACACGTGACAATGTTGATGCCGTTCGACTGTTCGATCGTCAGGGGCTCGATCGTGTAGCGGTACTTGGCCGAGGCATCGGCCTTCCACTGTTGGATCTCGGCGAGACCACGGTGCGTGCGGCCCTCATCCTTCACGACGGCGTCGTGCGTTAAGCAGCGTGCCAGCGCGTCTGCGCTGCGGCTGTCGGCGTCGAAATAGGCAGCAATCGGTTCCGGAAGCTTCGGGGTCATGGGCAATCTCCATCTTGTCAGGGGCAAGATGGCGGTACATGTCAGTGAAGATAATACGCTATTATCTGACTTTGTTATTTAGATAATGAGGTACAATGCGCGGGTCCGATTTCGCCGAACTGAAAGCCTTCGCCGCCGTCGTCGAGCGCGCGAGCTTCAAGCGCGCGGCCGATCACCTCGGTCTCACGCCCTCAGCCTTGAGCCAGACGATCCGCCAACTTGAGACGCGTCTCGGCCTGCGCTTGCTCAATCGCACGACACGCAGCGTCGCGCCGACCGAGGCCGGCGCAAAACTACACGCCCGTATCGAGCCCATGATCCAGGAGCTCGATGCCGCAGTCGCCGAAGCCGTTGCGACGACAGGCCGTGCAGCCGGCACGTTGCGCATCAACACGCTGAGCTTCGCCGCCAAAAAGCTGATCGCGCCGATGCTCGGCCGCTTTCACCGCGCTAACCCTGAGGTCGTCCTCGACATCGTCATCGATGACGCTCTCAGCGATATCGTCGCCGGCCGGTTCGACGCCGGCATTCGCGTCGGCGAGCGGCTGGAGAAGGACATGATCGCGGTGCGATTGACGCCGGATGTCCCTATGCAAGCCCTCGCATCACCAGCCTATCTCGCGCGCCACGGAGAACCCAGAACGCCTGAGGACCTGCACCGCCACGCGTGTCTCAACTGGCGCTTCCCCGGCACCGGCGCGATCTACCGCTGGCAATTGAAGAAGAGGACAAAGCAGATCGAGATGAAGGTTGTCGGGCCGTTGATCTCAAATCTGCAAGAAATCGTCGTCGAAGGCGCCCTTCAAGGGCTCGGAATTCTTTACGCCTACGACGACACCGGCATCACCGAAGCCGTCAAGGCCGGGCGATTGAAGCGCGTCCTCGCCGACTGGTCGCCGACGCAACCAGGCCTCTTTCTCTACTACTCGAGCCGACGCAGCCCGACGCCCGCCCTCCGCGCCTTTATCGACTGTCTGGCGCGGCCGACCTGATACGCTGTGTTGTCCGCCAGGGAGCGTTTGGGACCAATCATCAACGAGGTGCGCCGGATGCTCAGATTGTTGGCCCCCAGCCTGCGCGATACAACTTGTCGAGCCTCGGTACCGTCATAAGTACCGACAGATGATCGCACTGGGAAAATCCGCCATCAGGATCGGTGCATACGCGTCGGCTCTGCGTGTGCACAGGACAGGACGAGTGCGTGCCCACGCTTCGCTGCATCGTGTGCACTTCGCCGAGCCAAGTACATTCATTTGCGATCATGTGCGCTCTCTTTCTGCACACATTCAGCACACGGAGCATCGTAAGTAGTTGAAGGAGATGGCGGATCGGAAAAATCCATCATCGGGGC
>Ga0187892_10008227_pt1 | contig 14387 bp, 10 predicted proteins | sample MA1701073metaG_FD_139345 | JGI IMG/M metagenome (GOLD analysis project Ga0187892, IMG submission 139345) | Bio-ooze microbial communities from a basaltic lava cave in the Kipuka Kanohina Cave System on the Island of Hawaii, USA - MA170107-3 metaG ... | reverse complement strand
TTTGGTTTCTTCTTTGTGATTTCTTAGCGTTCTTTGCGTCTTTGCGTGAGATAAAAGATTTTTTTTCACGCAAAGCCGCAAAGGACGCAAAGGAAGAAAAAGAGGATGAAAACTCCTATTGCGTAAACGGGTTTAGTTTAATAACGGATTTATTACGAGGAGGGGACTGCGTTGAATTTGCAAAGCCGCGACGCACGCCATAAAATCAAAACTAGTGTGCACCCTTAGCTCAGTTGAATAGAGCGTCTGACTTCGGATCAGAAGGTCGCAGGTTTGAGTCCTGCAGGGTGTACCATTCGCTTAGCTCAGATTTGAGATTTGAGATTTGAGATTTCAAATTTTCACGAATATCACCGCTCAAAAAGGCCGTCAAAATCTTAGATTATCCGCAACCCAAACACACGTCCACAGCTTTAGCTCCCGTTTATCCCCGAGTTCGAAGGGACAGTCATTCATCTCCACGTGCGTGGAGAAATCTATTTACCGACACGCACGGTAATTGGAAAAAACGGTCCATCTCCACGTGCGTGGAGAAATCTCACAAGCCGAAGCCGGCAACGGCTTCTGACTCGGTTCATCTCCACGTGCGTGGAGAAATCCATTACGTTACAGCCACGCCATTTACCGATGCCGGTTCATCTCCACGTGCGTGGAGAAATCATATTGGTTCCGGCCAGAAACGTCGGACAGTCCGGTTCATCTCCACGTGCGTGGAGAAATCGTGGCGGCGACAATGATGATCGCGGCAATTACCGGTTCATCTCCACGTGCGTGGAGAAATCTTGACGACTCTGCGTTCGTTTTTAATTAACGGCGGTTCATCTCCACGTGCGTGGAGAAATCTGCAGGAAGTCGAGCCGGAAATGTGGAACCGGCGGTTCATCTCCACGTGCGTGGAGAAATCTCTTCGAAAAGATCGATCGGGCGACGTCGACCGGTTCATCTCCACGTGCGTGGAGAAATCAAGAGTTTTGAAAATCCTGTGATGTGCTTAAGCGGTTCATCTCCACGTGCGTGGAGAAATCATTCGACCAAAATGGGAAATCGAGGCATCGGCCGGTTCATCTCCACGTGCGTGGAGAAATCAAAGCTGAAGAATTCACTGTGACAGCGAGCGGCGGTTCATCTCCACGTGCGTGGAGAAATCGCGCAGGAAAGAAAAGCGGCAGGCGGTTCACGCGGTTCATCTCCACGTGCGTGGAGAAATCGCAAGATCATGAATACAATTACTGACCCGAAACGGTTCATCTCCACGTGCGTGGAGAAATCTTAACAAGAGAAATAGTTAACCGTGCATGGTCCGGTTCATCTCCACGTGCGTGGAGAAATCTTTCAGGATTAGACCAATCAGCTTACGAGAAGCGGTTCATCTCCACGTGCGTGGAGAAATCTAACAGCGGCAGAGACCGGCTTCACAGGTGATCGGTTCATCTCCACGTGCGTGGAGAAATCTTAATTGTCGTGTCGGCAGTGCCGTCGCTTTGCGGTTCATCTCCACGTGCGTGGAGAAATCTAATCAGCTTGCTCCCTTTGACGCGTCGTACCAACGGTTCATCTCCACGTGCGTGGAGAAATCGAAACCTCGTCAATGCAAACACGGTAAAAGGGCGGTTCATCTCCACGTGCGTGGAGAAATCAACAAATGTCCGTTGCTAAAGACGCGGGCGGCCGGTTCATCTCCACGTGCGTGGAGAAATCTTTTCTTTCGCTTTGGCGAGATCGCATCGTAACGGTTCATCTCCACGTGCGTGGAGAAATCGTCTCGCCGCGCCACTTCGACATTTCGAACAACGGTTCATCTCCACGTGCGTGGAGAAATCGGAGCGGTGATATAAAGTTTTGCAGGATCGATCGGTTCATCTCCACGTGCGTGGAGAAATCTGTAAAAAGTGCAAACACAAATTCATTTATCGCGGTTCATCTCCACGTGCGTGGAGAAATCTTGAAAAAAACGATGCAAAATCACAACGCGGTCGGTTCATCTCCACGTGCGTGGAGAAATCACTTGAAAAAGACAGGCCCGGAGTTGTTCTCGGGGTGTCTAAGTGTCGCGATCAGCGCGCGGTCGGAATGGTTACAAGCTGCAGCCCGTCGAAGTCGCGAATTCGGCGGCTCGTATCGCCGTGGGTTACGATCTCGTAGCCTTGTTCGTTTGCAGCGCTGCGGAGCATTGTGGCTGCGCCGCCGCGAAGTTTTTGGCATATCGTTTCCCAGAGCTTTTCGCGCACCAAGGCGGAAACATTCCCCACAAATACGCCGGGTTTTAACTCGATCATCCACCGGGTTATCTCACCGCGGAGACTAACCGGCACCTTTTCCATCATCAGAACCACCATCGTGAACCTCCTGATTGCCACTCTCCTCGCCCCAATTTACACCGCCCTCTACCACCGAGTGGCCTCCGTCCCAGAGGCCGCCCGGCGCCGCGTCATCGTAATCAAAAACCACCTCGGCATCGTCCGTTTTTACATCGAGGGCTGTTTCGAGATCGGGAACGATCCGCGCGAGAAACCGCTGCTCGTAAAAGCGGTCTCGAAGCGCGTGGCGAACACGCGACTCGAGATCGGCCTCGGACTCAGCGACAAGGTCGAACGCCAGCGGGATGGTAAGCTCGGCCTTGTAGAGGTCGGCGATGTCGTAAACAAACGAAAGCATCTTGCCCGTGTGGATAAAGCCGAGAGCGGGCGAATATCCCGCCGAGACGATCGCGGCATGACAAACGCCGTAAAGACAGCTGTTGGCCGAGGAAAGCGCCCGATTGATCGGCGAGGAATCCTTCCATTCGGTGCGATTATACTGGCGGCCCGACCACTCGACGCCGGTCCGCGCGCTCGCCTGCGAATACGCCGTTCTGACCCGCACGCCTTCACGACCGCGAATCTGCTGCAGCGTCAAATCTTCGGGCAGCGGCGATGCAAAACGCATCTCGTACATCTGTCTGACGACCCGAAGGCGCAGGCTCGGCACCGAACACAAATACGCCTGCCGCAGCAAGTGACGGGCAGATCGCGTCTCACCCATCCCTTGCGAATAAAATCGAACAGCGCCCTCGCCCGACCACATCACGAGACAGCCGTTATCAGCGAGCGCCTTTACCGCGGCATGAGTAATGCTCGTGCCCGGACCGAGCATCAGCGTTGTCAGGCTGGCACACGGCACCGCCGTCTTGCCGTCAGCGTCGAAAAACGCAATTGCCTTGGCATCCTGCTCGACCTTGCAGTGTTCGACATAGAGATAGCTCAGGCTGTCGCGAACCTTCGGCAGCGATGTCAGATCCTTGAGTCTCATGCCGATGCCGCCCTTTCAGGAGCAATGGACAAAAGCCCGAAGCCGTATGCCTTACCCTGACCTATTCCATTTACCAATGCCGCACGAAATTTATCGGAATCCGTAACCTGCAAAACTCCTTCAAAGACAATTGAACCGTATGTTACTTTCGTATCTTTACCGTTTTTCCAAAACTCGATCTTTCCTTCCGTCGCTGAAATGACATTGCGAACCGCCGGATTGATTTTCAGATTTTCAATTTTGAAGCCGAATTGCTCGCCCTGTCTTTCAAGCCATTTGATTTGTTCTTCTTCTTTATGAATCGGAACTCTCCGACGTTTTTTCTCATTTTTGAATTTGTGGTCAAATTCATCACGTTTACTCTCATTCGGATATTCGTATCTATTCGCCACACGCTTGGTCGGGTTTGCTTGAAGCCTAAAGATCAGATTCATTCCGTTCTCAATTGCCTGATAATTTTCGCCGACATCCTTTGGCTTACTTATTTCAGCATAATCCGCAGGCAGATGATTCCAATTCGGTTCGTATTCAGCTTGAATGAGCAAAACTGCTTTTCCACCACGAGGATCAATATCAAGCCGATACAAAATGTTGTATTCATTTCGCGGTGTTTTTTGTAAATGCTTCGGCGTGTCAGGCGGATTTTTAACTTCAGGAAAAGCATTAGAAATCGTTTTATGCAATTCCTGCGGTCGTCCGACTTCCGAACGCACCCGATTTGAACGCGGATTAAGCATCATCCGCGTCAGATAGATTTTCTTCATCGTTATTTTTCTCCTTTTCAATTTGTAATAATTTGGTTTTTACATAGCGGATAGAAAATTGCCGTTTCAGGTATGAAATCGGCACGTCATTACGAACTATCGCTTCGGGATCATCTGAATTTGTTTCCAAAACGCAGATAAGTTCTTTTTGATTTTGAGTGTCGTCAAGAGATGGATATTCTTTCAAAGCGGTTTCAAGCGATTTGGCGAATATACCGTCTTTTAACCAAACCGGCTCGCTCGGAACGAATGATTTTCTGCCAAGAAAAATTTGTTGTTTAGGCTTGGATATTTTTTTATAAAGCAATTCGATTAAATTCTCATCACCTTCCAAGCCGACCAGAAATTTCGCGTCGCTCAAATAATACCTATAAGAAATAACGGCATTGTCGCTCAGATTTCCGGTTGCCAGATAAATTCTCTTTTCCGCTTTATACGGCGGCGAACCTCCGACAGTGTGATAATCGCAAAGCACTGCTCCCGCCGAGTCAATTCTCACACCGAGCCGAAGGTTTGCTAATCTTTTCAGCGAAGGTTTATCAAAATCGTCTGTTTCTTCCTCTTCACGTTTTTTTCCCAAAGCTGAATAAATCAATCCGATAACACCTGATTTTGACGGCTCTAAATTCGTTTCCCGAATTGTGTAGCGGCTTTGAGTTCCCCAAGACTGTATTGGACCGACAAGACGCAGTAATAATGTTTTCATAAGATTATTCTCCGTTTGTGCTGCCGAAAATTTGACCTGTTAAATTTTCAATCAAATCCTCAAGCGAATCCGATTCAATCAAATCTACTGTTACAGCTTTGTTTTCTTCCGGCATAAAGACAAACTCATCGCTTGATTCCGAACAAAAAGTTCCGTATTTTGTCCCGACGGTTTTGCCATACATTCTTTCTTTGTTGAAAAAATGTTTAGTCATTTGTTGTATTGATTTTTCAACCAAGCCAAAATCATCTTCATCACGAAGTCGAATCGGTTTTGAAAAAGCATTTGCCAACGAACACAAATAACCTTCACGGATTACACCGAGAACAAATGTCGGAAGGGTCGGTGAAGCAAATGAGTTTTGCTTGCCGGAAGGAACGGCGATTACGAAAGAAGTTAGAAATGCTTCGACTGTTTTCTTTGCTAAATCATTAACTCTTTTCTGAGCTAATTTCGCTCTCATTTCTTTTGATTGTGTTTCTGAATCTCCATCAATTTCTGAATCGCCCGCATTTTTCAAATTATCTCTAAGCAAATTCAAATCAATATTGGCGTATCGGTAATAACAGGCGGAATTAAAATCCGTGCTTCCGATCATTGCTGCACCGGCATCGGAGTTTGGTTTTAATTCCTTTTTGAACTCATCAATCGCCGTAAAATAATCGAATTCCGCGTTATTGACCGTATGGGTTGAAATGGCGTGAGCGACTTGGCTGGCGGCATCAATGGCGAATTCCGGTGCATTTGCCAGCATTCGCCCGAACATCGCAATATCCGGCGTTTGTTTTGCTCCGAGTATTTTCTTTATATCTGCCATTAGTTTATTAAGTTTCTTATTTGCTTCTTTTGTCAGTTCCTCATTTTCTGCCAATTTGGGTTTTATTTCCTCTAATTCATTAGTTTTGCCGTCCAATTCGGATTTTTGCTCATCCGTTCCGCCGACGGCGACCTTTTTTGTCAGCGAAGTGATTTCACTTTTCAAAGATTTCTCTTTCTTTTTCAATTCTTTTTTTTCATCATCAAGCGAAAGCGATTCTTGAAACAAATCCCAATTTTCATTGCACATTTCGGCAATTTTTCGTATCACATTGCTTCCAAGAAACTGTAATGCTTCGCTTTCTTCTTTTTCATCATCTTTTTTCCAATTGGTTTTCGCTAAAACATATTTGGCGACATAAGCGGCATCGCTTTCTTCTTTTCCAAAATCATTCATCAAGATTTGCTTTAACTTGTCAACGATTAACAAACTTCTTTTTCCAAGAATCTTTGGGTCAAGAAGTTCATTTTTCCTGACAAAATCACGTGCCGCACGTTTGAGTGCCTGACTTGAAACTCTTGCCCGCGGAACGTCGCCGAACTGACAAGATTTAGGTGTTCCCGTTTCATCTCGATTAAGATTTGACGGTGCGAAATTTTGCAAAATGTGTAATTCGATAAACATAATTATTGTGTTTCCTCCATATTTTCTTTTTCTTCTAAATTTTCCTCACTGACTTTCCAAAAAGACTGCGACCAACTTCTCTGCGGCGAAATTCCTTTTTTGACAAAGGGCGATTCATAATATTTCCAACGCATTAAATCTAAAAGTAATTTCAGCCAATCAATCTGAATTTCATACGAAGCGAGAATTAAAATCGCGTGTCTTAAACGAACCGGCAATTCAGCCCGTTTGCTTCTGATGACCGTCGTAAATCTTTGCTCCAATGTTTTCAGTTTTTCTTTTTTGTTTTCGGCACTGCTTTCTTCACGCATTTTCCGTTCGAGTTTGTGAAAAGACGCTCCAAAGTTTCTCTGATAAAATTTAAGATTTTCGTCGTGATGCCAGCTTTTTCTCAGGCTTTCTTTTTTTCCGATTTTTTGCTGATAAAGAGCAAAAAGAGTTCCTACGCAGTAATAACACTCCGTATCCCAGGGATCGTTAAAATCTCTAGTCCATTGAGCCAGATATTTCATAGCGAAAATCGCTTTATTCGGCGGTTTTCCAAGGTCTTTTCTTAAATCCGACAAAGCGGCACGGTCAATTTTTCTCTCATCAAATTCGAGTTTCTCAAAACCGTCATCTTCATCTTTTTTGCTTCTGAAACCCGCTTTATGTTCGAGATATTCAATAAACGGACGTGCGTTTTTGTAACTATTTTTCTCAGTTTTTACTGCTGTCATTCTGTTTCTTCCTCCTCATCCTCGTTTGTATTTTGTTCATCATTATCAATCACTTCAAAATTTAGGAATTTTTTCTTTCGCTGATTAAATTCGATTTTTAGCCAGCTTTGCGAAATTGAAACGGCACGCAACGCATCTGGCGAATTTCCCAAGTTTTGAACAGCTTCCGAAAAGGCGAGAAAAAGCGTATGTTCCAAAACTTCAATCGCCCAATTCTCTCTCTGACTTTTCCAGACGGATTTGCCTTTTGCCAACTGAAGCAAATGTGTGCGGAATGGATTTTCCAATCTCGACCAATAACGAAGTTCGGGAGCAAGAGTTTTAACAAGCAAAGGGATTTCGCCGACGGGTTTTCCTTTCGACACTTTGAATTTATCTTTGACGGTTTTGCCTTTTTTGTATTCTTCAAAAGATTTTCTTGTTTCCTCCGAGCAAAACGGTCTGAACCATTTTTCAGCTTTAGAATCAAAGAGGCTTTCCGGCAAATAAAACAGCGTAGAAGTTCGATAAATGCCGTCATTCAACAAAAAAGCGGTTGATTCGGCAAATTTTAACGCTTCTCGGAGTTCATTACATAACTCGAAATCCGACAAATACCTTAACGGCATCGGCAGTCTTTCGTGTCGCCAGAAAAGCGGTTTGGCTCTATCCGAACATAAACCGAAAAAATCAAGCGGAAATACTTCGTCCTTTGCTAACTTGGCATTAGCAACTAAGTCGTTTAACCAATTCAATATTTCGGGGCGTGTTGATGCTCCGTCTGTTGACTGAAACAAAGAGTAACTATCACGCCATAATGCTCTGTCCTTTTGAAAAAACAGAGGAAGCCATCCTCTTGACTCATCTTTTCTAAATGCAACCATCTGTTCTTTGCCGTGTAGATCGCTAATATCCGATAATTGATTACCCTTTATCACCGCAAACAGGTCAACAATTTTGTTTTTGGGGTCAGGCTTTAATTTGATTTGCCGACTTTGCCAAGTTAGTAAGCCAATATAACCAGAAGGAACACTATCGTTTTTCGGATCAATAGATTCATCATTCTTCCATGCAGGTGGGTCATTTTCTATTTCATTTTTTGGAAAAGGAATCCCAAAAACTCGGTTGTATTGAGTTAAGTTGAGCATCAAAGTTTGGAAAAGATTTTTTCCCTTAACCAGTCCAACCGCACATTTGTTAAGTAAACAAGAATCCGCAGACTTCACTTGATTTACTTCAGTTTTTGATAATCCTTCCTCGACTAAATCCTTGAAACCTCCAACGTCAAAATTTTGAAAAGCTACCAAATATCTTGCGGCATTGGAAAATTTGAGTTCTAGTGGGTTTTCTTTGTGTGTATGTGCAAAAACCGTCGCATACTTCTCACCTTCGAGAAAAAATTTCCAAGTTGGTTTTTCTTTCGCATTATGTGAAAAATCAGCGGCTTGATAAAATGGTTTTTCATTGTGAAAGAGATAGAAATTATCGTAATTTTCATCGAAATAGTCTTTTATTGATTTTTCGTCAAGCGATTCGTTTTTCCACAAATTTCCCCATTCATCAACATCTTTCGGACCTTGAAAAATATCGTGCAGAAGTGCCAATAATAAACGATAAAGCGAGATCGTAATAAGCGGATTTTCTCCGACAATCTCTTTTATTTCCTGAGCCTTTAACAATGTGTTTTGCAAACTCAAATACTCAGGCGTTGTTCCGAAAGAACCGTCTGAAGCGGAACTCATAACGCACGGAATCCATTTTTCATCAATCAAATTAAATTCTGACATTTTCAATTTTCCTCCGTAAATTTCAAAACCTTTAATCCCAATTCCGAATGCAGGTAGATAAAGAAGTTTTCAATTTCTATAGTCGAATCGTCGTTAAGCCATAAAACGCGACACGACTTCAAAAGCGGCGATTTTTTCCACTCGTTCGGTTTGTCTGTTTTCTTTGATTCGAGGACGGCTATAATCAAATCTCTTCTGATTACTGACAAAGAATTTCCCAATAACAACTTTGTATTTTCATTGACGATTTTCTTTTCATCTTCATTGAGACTTTTTGATAAGGTTACATTTTTATAATCTACTTCGACTTTGTAATCTTTATCGAGAAACGCTTTATCTTTCTTTCGGTAAAGACAGACTAAAGTAAGGCTGTCTGCATTTAAGCGTGTCATTGCCTTAAAATGCTTGTGAAAGCCTAAAGAATCTTCTTCAAGTTGCTCATCTTCACCGCCGAGAAGTTTGTAAAGTTCCAACGGTGCGTTCGGCATTGCTATCCATCGTTTTTCGGCTTCCGTTTCTTCCTTGCACATTTCCTTTTTATATTTAGCCAAAGATTTCTGCCAAAAATTTTCTATATTAATATCCTGTCCGTCGTATTTAATATCAGTTTCATAAACGGCTTCGATCAATTTTTCAACTTCATTTGGGATTTCAATTTTTTGATTTTCTTCTTTTTCCAATTCCAACCAAGTGCGAAGCAAAATATGTTTATCATAAACAACGCCCGCTTTTCCGAAGTCGGGTAAGCCTTTTTTGTCAGGTTTCAAAAGACCGTTTTCGTCAGTCGGCGGCTTGATAATCCAGAGCGTCGGTTTGTTTCTATAAATTTTCGGGCGTTTGTTTTCTTCGACGATTTTGTCCGAATCTCTGTCGTGGCGTTGGAGTCTGCCCGCACGCTGCAAGAGCAGATCAACGGGAGCGAGATCGGAGATCATCAGGTCAAAGTCCAGATCGAGCGATTGTTCGATAATTTGCGTGGCGATCAAAACCGCGCATTTCGGACGATTGGGACTTTCGCCGTTTTCTTCGGGTTTGCCGAATCTTTTTAAAACCCTTTCTTCTCGTTTTTCGCGGTCAATAAAGCGGAAACGGGCGTGCAGAAGATCGAGTTTCGGTAGTCCGTCGCTTGCTACTCCTTTGAAAAAATCGTCTTTTTTGAGTTCGTCGAAAACGTCCTGCGAACGCTGAACCGTGTTGCAGATGATTGCCGCACAGCCGCCGTCTTTTTCGAGTTTTGTTTTTAGTTTTGCGAGAAAATCATCATCAACTTTTTCAAGATAAAGAGTTCGGCTTTTTTCAGAAGATTCGATGTGCCGGATTTTTATTTCCGAATCGGTCGCGTAGGAAATTCGCGGATATTTGCCTTGGTCATTTTTGTTCGATACGGATACTTCTTGTTTGTCGGACACACTTACTGACGTGCGTGTTTCTGCATCGCGTGTTTCTGCCGGAAGTCCGCGTTGATAAGCCTCGATCAATTTATTCCGGCGTTCGGCGGGCAGAGTCGCTGAGAGAAGAATGACGGGCGAACCTAAAGCGGCGAGCCATTCGAGCAGGCGTTCCAGAAGCGTGGACATATATGCGTCGTAGGCGTGAACTTCGTCTATGATGACGGTTTTGTGCGCGAGTCCGAACAGGCGGACGAAAACGTGCTTGGTCTGCAAAACCGCCATCAACGCCTGATCTACCGTCCCGACTCCGAACGGGGCGAGCAGTCCGCGTTTGCGGTAGGTGAACCATTCCGCCGCGACTACTGACGGAACGCATTCGTCGCCTTCGCATTGGTCGTCGAAAACATCCCGGATTTTTCTGAATTCTTCTTTGAGCGTTTCAAACTCCGCCGAAAGCGAGGCGTGTCCGTGTAGTAGCTGTAGTTGAACATCACGTTCAGGGAAACGGTTTTTAAGGAAATTGCCGGCACGAATGAACATCTGATTGCTCGTCGCCTGCGTCGGTAGAGCAAAATAATAGCCGTTTTGATCGAGTGCCGTGTTCCAAGCGTCCGCCAGAAACATCGCCGCTTCGGTTTTACCTTCGCCCGTCGGTGCTTCGATTACAGCGATGCCGGGCGTTTTTAATTCTTCGGAAATTTCCATCGCCATATCTTGTAAATGACGGCGATTCTTTATAAAGGGAAAAAGTTTTTTAAATTTTTCTTCCGACGGTTGGTCTATCGCGAATTTTTCTGCGAAAGTTTCTCTATTGCGCGCTATCCAGCCTAATTGTTTCAATGCCGCCTCTGCTTGTTTCTCGGCGTGTTTCAGATATTCAGCGAGGCTTCCTTGCCCCAACTGTATTTCTTCGGCAAACGAACTTTCGACGGCGCACCCGAAATAATTCCCATCCGAGCCGATCCAATCAGCCACCGAAACGAGGCCGGCTAGGATCATAACCGTTCCGTTGTCGAGTTTTTGATTTTCGTTATTTTTGAGCGGTTCGACCTTAAGCAATCGGGCAAGCGTTTCGACTAATTCGATTCTCGCATCTTTCCAGTATTCGTTACCGACTGATTTTTCTCTCGCATCTACGATAGCCGAAAGTTTTCCCGTTGACGGAAAAACTCCGTGATGACCTCCGATCAAAGTCGAGATGTGTTTGGAAATATTCGGATTGAAATTGAACCTGTCGGACGAGAGAATCGCGGGAAGTTCAACCGTTGTAACGTAGCCGTGCGGTGCTTCTTTCGTTTTATTAACTGCGGGCATATCAAACGGAGTTGATTTATAAAGAGCCAAAAGACGAGCGGTTTGTCCGTTTTTATTTTCGCCTAATCCGCGAAGAGCAAATGGCGGCGAACATTTGCCGAGGTCGTGGAGTCCGGCGAGGAAGGAGATAAATCTGTCGGCCTGAGAAATGGAACAATGATCGTCGTTGTGCGGACAAGTGATATCCTCGCACGTCATGCCGAGAGCGACGGCCAGGCGTTTTTTGGTTGCGAGAGGCAGCACCGCGTCCCACATCGCCCGGGCGACGCAAGCGACATCGATCATGTGACAGATCAAGGGATGATAGGCGTTCTTGTATCGCTCGTCGTCAGGCACGTGCGACGTTTTCGCCCAGAAACGCAAGAGGTTCATCCGCTGCTGCATGGCTTGTCAGGGTCGATTTCAGTTTTATGCTTTTATGAAGTTTCGTCAAGGCGACCTTCGGATCAGAAGGTCGCAGGTTTGAGTCCTGTAGGGTGTACCGCTTCGCTCAGATCTCAAATTTGAAATTTCAAATCCCGATCCTCAGATCTCAAATTTGAAATTTCAAATCCCGACCCTAGTAATCTTTCACTGACTATTTCTTTCGTTTTTCGAGATGCTTTCGGGTTTTTTCTGCAAGGTCCAAATACTCGAGGCGGATTGCATTTAGCTCGCTTTCATCCATCTCTTCGAGATCGAGAAGCGCATTTCGCGCACGTGAATTTGCACGAATGAGTTCGTCGAGTTTTATCTGCAAAGCTTCGGTGTCGCGATTTTGTGTGTTCTGAATTAAGAACACCATTAAGAATGTCACGATCGTCGTGCCGGTATTTATCACAAGCTGCCACGTGTCGCTAAAACCAAAAAGCGGCCCCGACACCGCCCAACCGATGATGAACGCAACCGCAATTATGAATGTGATCGGACGACCGGTGATATTGGCAGCCGTGCGTGCAAACCTTGTAAATAGCGATACATTCGCTCCGCTCATGATCAAACCTCTGTCAACCAACTATCAACCGCACCGATCGCTGCATCGATATGCGGCTTCATGTATTCGTCTTTTTCGATAAATGGAATTCGTTTGCGCATTTCGTCGTAAACCGGCGCGGTCCCTTTGCCCAAACGTTTTTCTCCGCCGATCTTGCGCCGACGAAAATCGATGCCTTGCGCCGCACATAATAATTCGAGTGCGAGTGTCGTCTTAAAATTCTCTGCGATCTGTCGCAACTTTAGCGCAGCCGTTAAACCCATCGACACGTGATCTTCAACATTTGCCGAACTCGGAATCGTATCGACACTCGCCGGATGCGCGAGAATTTTATTCTCGGTGCAAAGCGCCGCTGCCGTGTATTGCACGATCATAAAACCCGAATTCAACCCGCCGTGTTCGGTCAGAAAAGCCGGCAGCACATGTGCATTCGATGCTTCGTCAGTGAGTCGCATTATCCGCCGCTCGCTGATGTTTCCGAGCTCAGCAAGCGCGATCGACAAATAATCGAAGGCGAGAGCGAGAGGTTCGCCGTGAAAATTGCCGCCGCTAATGACTTCGATTTCAAAGGGTGGCGGCGTTTCGCCGACGGGGAAATTTTTAGTTGAGGGATTTGCTTGATCGAGTGTGTCAGGCGACGTAAGAACCACCCCGTCAGCCGAAGCGGCTGCCACCCCTCCTTCGTAAGGAGGGAAGCCTGAAACAAAAATCAACGGGTTGTCAGTGACGGCATTCAATTCTAGTTTCAACAGCCATTCGGCATATAACACAGCGTCGCGACACGCGCCGTGAACCTGCGGCATGCACCGAAGCGTGTACGCGTCCTGAACATTTGTCGGATCGAATTCGCGTACAAACTCGCTGCCATCGAGAATCGCGCGCAGATTTGCGGCACACTCGATCTGACGCGGATGCGGACGCAATGCGTGAATGCGTTCGTCAAATGCGGAGACGGTGCCGTGCAGCGCTTCGAGTGTCAGACAACCCGACACATCGGCAAGTTCGGCGAGCCGTCTCGCACGCACGGTTTCGAGCAAGCCTATGGCTGTCATCACCGTCGTGCCGTTGGTCAATGCAAGTCCCTCTTTCGCAGCGAGCGTCACCGGCGACAATCGCGCTCGTTTTAGCGCCCCGCCGCCGTTTAATCGCTCGCCGTTGTATTCTGCTTCGCCCTCGCCGATCAAAACACACGCAAAATGCGCGAGCGGTGCGAGATCGCCGCTTGCACCGAGACTTCCCTTTTCAGGAATCACGGGATGAACGCCGCGATTCAGACATTCGAGAATCAATTCGAGAGTTTCAAGCCTGATGCCCGAAAAGCCGCGTGCGAGCGTATTCGCACGTATGAGCATGATCGCCCGAACCGTCGGCGTGTCGAACGCTTTGCCAACGCCGACCGCGTGACTCACGACAACATTTCGCTGCAGTTGCTCAACCTCTTCGCGGCTGATGATCTTGTCCTTAAACGCGCCAAAACCCGTCGTAATGCCATACGCGATCTCACCGCGATCAAGCAAAGTCTGCACCGCCGCCGCACAGCGGTTTACTTTTTCCTTCGCGGCATCGGCGAGCTCAACGCGCGGTTCGCCCGGCTTGCCATACGCGACGGCAATAACTTGTTCGAATGTCAGGCTCTCGCCGTCAAGGAAGATTTTGTTCATCGATAATTGGATTAAATAATTCTCACTTTTGTCTCGGTCACGGTTACAAAATGATCCGCTAATTTGTCCGAATAATTCTTCAGTAGGTGATTTAGAACTTCGATTTTATTCTTCGATCGTTCGTCATCAAGCCTGAGAAGTACGACGCCTCGATGTGATTTCTGTTCGCGAAAAATAAGCTCACCGAAATCCTTATCAATGGTTATAAGTATCCACTCTTCTATAAATGCCTTATCCAAAACGTCCTCATCAGACATTCCGGCGGCGTCATCGAACACAGAAAAGACTTCGTGATTATTAACACGAAGCCATTCGGCGACTGTAGGACCTGTGCACTCATCTACCAAAAATCGCATCAGGCCGT
>Ga0187892_10008224_pt1 | contig 14389 bp, 10 predicted proteins | sample MA1701073metaG_FD_139345 | JGI IMG/M metagenome (GOLD analysis project Ga0187892, IMG submission 139345) | Bio-ooze microbial communities from a basaltic lava cave in the Kipuka Kanohina Cave System on the Island of Hawaii, USA - MA170107-3 metaG ... | reverse complement strand
GGCGGGATGACGATGATCGTCTACCAGTCTTATCTCGGTGCCGAGGGAATGCCGAAGATGAAAGGCGAGGACACCACGCCTCTATGGACCAAAGAATACTATCAGCGCAAGACCCCGGTGTGGGTAACCTCCGGTGAGCCCTCTATCATCGGTGCCTGGGAGGGGGATTCTCAAAACACGGTGGTTCCCATGAGCTTTCTAGCCGTGGGAATGGTAGCGATCCTGCTGCTGTTCGGTGTCAGTTTGTTTCTGCGGCGTAGACAGAAAGGCCGAAACGGGATCGGGCAGGAAGCGGACTAAGGTGTAACTCGGACCCAAGGGCTACGCTCTCTGGCAGTGCTCGGGTTAAGCGATTTCGCCCCCGAACCCTCCCCGCTCTGCGCGCACTTCTTTCTCCATCGCTTGCAAACCGATATGGCGAACATCTTTGCCCTTGACCAGATAAATCACGTTTTCGCAGATATTATCGGCGTGATCACCGATGCGCTCTAAAGCACGAACGATCCAGACCACGTCCAACACGCGAGTGATGCTGCGTGGATCTTCCATCATGTACGTGATCAGTTGGCGCATGATGGCGTCATATTCATCGTCTACTTTGTGGTCCTCTTTGGCGACCTCCAAGGCGGCTTCGGGATCCATGCGCGCGAAGGCATCTAAGGATGCGTGCAGCATCGTGCGCACGTGCTTGCCCATCGCCACGACGCCCACGTAATAGGCCTTTGGACCCTCGGATTCCATGAGGTGCAATACGAAGCGGCCGATTTTTTCCGACTCATCGCCGATGCGCTCTAGATCGGTGATGGTTTTGCCCACAGCCAAGACCAGGCGCAGATCGATGGCGGCGGGTTGACGCCGCACCAGAATACGCGTGCATTCCTCATCGATGTTGACTTCCAAGGCGTTTACCTTGAAATCACCGCCCAGAACGCGCTCGGCAAGTTTGGCATTTCCCAGCTCTAGGGCTTGGATGGCGTTGATAAGTTGCTGCTCTACCAATCCACCCATGTGAAATACTTTGGACCGAATGTCTTCCAGCTCACGGTCAAACTGATGTGAGATGTGATGGGGAACGTGTTTTAGTTTCATGTGCGTCCTGAGGTTCGAAGCGACTCACCTATAAAGAAGGCATTAACGCGATTATAGCTTCTCCCAGTTCAAACATCGCAGGGCGCGGGATCCCCAGCCGGTACTGAACCTTAAAAGACTTGCCTGTTTCCTTCTATGGTTGTATAAAACAGCCTAAAGAACAAGGAACCGGGATACCAGGCCTCATCAGTCAGGCAATTCCTCCGAAACAGTTACAAAAATCGGGAGGACGGTCTATTTAGACATCCAAAAACCATCTCACGGTTACCACGTCTTCGCCAGGCGCTTAGGCGTCGGGCGCTGGTCCGCGAATAAGCCGAATCCACATCGAATGGGAAGGAGGAGCCCATGAACATCAAGGTACTGGCTAGTGTAAGCATTGTGCTTGGCGCTGGAGTATTCGCTCTTGCCGGCTGCGAAAAAAAGGAACCGAGCGTCTGTGGCACAGGCGCCGGCAACATTAAGGATGAAGCCTTATGCGTAGGACGCACGGCCGAAACTCTTTCAGGCGCCGACGAAGACTATTTCCAGGACATGGACTATGGGGTAAGCAAAGACCCCAAGGCCCTCGCCGCGGTGCTTGATGCCTATGTTCCGGGGATCTCTCCCGAGGACGCCGCAAAGGCCGTCGCTAAGGGGCGCAACAACTGGATCGTATGGAGCGCCGGTAACGACCGGTTGTGGGACACGCTGGCTAGCGAAAGCAGAGGTAATCTCGATTTATTGAAGGTTCTGTCCAATCATCCCAGCCTCAAGTTCAGCCGTGATAACCGCTGGCAGTGGTTGGGCTTGGTCAACGAACCTTGTTTTCAGAAGGGCACGGAACCGCGCCAGGATCGATACGGACTTAGGATGGATGTGCGTCAAGCGGATTGCCCGCCGGACCCGTTCGAAAACGAGGAGAAGTACCCCGGCGTCAAAATCGGCGCTCGGGGAGGAAACGTGCCGCTGGGTTCGTATTACGGCTACGCCACCGGCATCGTGGGCCTACGCCTATTTCCCAACCCTAATTTCGACGCGGCGGCCGAGCAGCGTTGGGATCCCGAACGCTACTTCACCGATCCCAGCTATTACAACGACAAGGATCTGATCCGACCCTATCGGGTAGGTATGTCCTGCGGTTTCTGTCATGTCGGGCCCAACCCGAGCAAGCCACCCCAAGATCCGGAACATCCTAAATGGGGAAACCTGAACTCCAACCCCGGGTCGCAGTATTTTTGGGTAGACCGCATCTTTACCTATGACGCGGATCCTTCCAGTTTCTCCTTTCAACTCTTTCACACTTCCCGCCCCGGTGCCCTGGATACCTCCTTCGTTTCCACCGACTATATCAACAACCCGCGCACCATGAACGCGGTCTACAACCTAGGACCGCGCATGCGGAACGCGTTGCGCTTCGGCCAGGAAAAGCTGGGAGGTGGCAGTCTCGACAATGCCCAGCTCAACGATTATGTGCCTGCCGGTACCCCACTTACCCGTTTTTTCAAAGCACCCGACACCGTCTGGACCCCACGCGTGCTCAAAGACGGCGCCGACTCGGTCGGTGCGCTGGGGGCGCTGAACCGGGTGTACATCAACATTGGCCTTTTCAGCGAGGAATGGCTAGAGCATTTCCGGCCCTTGGTGGGCGGGAAAAAGATTTCACCCATCACCATCAAGACGGCGCGTGAAAACTCGGCTTTTTGGGTGGCGAACGAGAAGCAGACCCCGGATCTTGCGCTGTTCTTTCTCGCTACCGCCAAACCCGATTATCTCAAGGAGGCTCCCGGCGGTGCGACGTATTTGAGCACCGATGGGGGGAAATCGACCCGTGGCAAGGAGGTCTTCGCCGAGCGCTGCGCGCGATGCCACTCGAGCAAGCTGCCGGAGAAGACGTATTCGTTTTTCCCGAAAGGTTGTAACGGCCCGAATTACCTCGATTGCTGGAACAAGTACTGGGCTTGGACCAAGACAGACGAGTTTAAGCAGGCGATAAAGGAGATCGTGGTGAAAGACGACTTCCTCGAGGACAACGTCCTGTCGACGGACTTGCGGGTACCGGTGACCTTGCTCGAGACTAACGCCTGTAGTCCCCTGGCGACGAACGCCATCGCCGACAACATCTGGGACAATTTTTCCTCCGACTCCTATAAAAGCCTCCCGTCGGTGGGGACGATAACAGTGCACCACCCGATCACCGGCGAGCCCAAGCAGTACGTCATGCCGGCGGGCGGGCGAGGGTATACGCGGCCGGCTTCGCTGATCAGTCTCTGGTCCACGGCCCCCTTCCTTCTGAACAACACCGTCGGGGGAGAGAAGGACTTCTATTACAGTGGCTCGGTCGCGGACCGCATGAAGTCTTTTGACGCCTCGATCGAGAAGATGCTGTGGCCGGAAAAGCGGGACGGGGACCGGAAATACGTGACCGCCTCAGGCAAGGAACTTCCGGGGGTCATCGACGTGACCACTGAGCGGAGCTATCTGCGGGTGGCGGGGGGGTATCTCCCCGACTTTCTGCAACCGCTCCTTATGGTGCTCCACCGTTGGTTGCCTTGGCTTTTCGGGGAGGGAGGGATCGAGATCGGACCCATTCCGAAAGGCACGCCGGTCACCCTGATCTCGAACATGGATTTGGACCCGGCGCACAAGGCGCAAACTCTACCGTTGCTCATTAAGCTGAAGGGAGCGCTGAAGGCGATCCCCACAGGCGCGAGCGATGAGGAAGCCCGCAAGGTCTTTCGCGATCGAGACTTGGTGAACGCCATGCTGAAGGTCAACAAGTGTCCGGACTTCGTCGTCAATCGGGGGCACTACTTTGGCACCGACTACTTCAAGGAAGAGCCCGGGCTCAGTGACCCGGATAAACGGGCGCTGATCGAGTTCTTGAAGACGATGTAAGCATCAATGCGCCAGACGGAAACCCAGGCAATATGAGCGCAGACCCAGTCGCAGAGTACGAATACATCATCGTCGGCTCCGGCGCGGGCGGGGGAACGCTTGCCGCGCGGCTGGCGGAAAGCGGAGGCCAGGTGCTGGTGCTGGAGGCAGGGGGTGACCCCATGCGCCTCAAAGGCGGGGATGCTCTCGATCCGCAAGGGAACCGGCTGCCGAGGGACTACGAAGTCCCGGTTTTTCATGCCATGTCCACCGAGAACGAGGCGATGAAGTGGGATTTCTGGGTGCGCCATTACGCAGCCGACGAGCTCCAGAGGAAGGATACGAAGTATCGTGAGACCTGGGACGAGGAGAAGGTCAACGGCGTGCTCTACCCCCGCGCCGGTTGCTTGGGCGGCTGCACGGCTCACAATGCCCTGATCACCGTCTATCCCCACAACGAAGACTGGGACGAGTTGGCGCGGCTCACGGGCGACCCGTCGTGGAGCGCGGACAACATGCGCCGCTACTTCGAGAAGATGGAGAACTGCCAACACCGCTTCCCTCTCTATCGCTGGCTGGCCAAATTGGGGTTTAATCCCACGCGCCACGGCTGGGACGGCTGGGTCCAGACCGAGAAGGCGATCCCGAAGAGCGCGCTTAGCGACAGGAAGCTCGTGCAAACGCTTCGAGCATCGGTCAAGGAGGAGATCGTCGAACTGGGGGATCTCCTCAGTAGGATCGAGTGGTTCATTCAGGGCCAAGCCGATCCCAACGATTGGCGCCTCGTCCGTAACAACGCCTCGGGGATCCGTTACCCACCCCTGATGACCCGCAACCACAGCCGCCTTAGCACCCGCGAACGCCTGCTCGAGGTGCAAAAAAACCATCCCAACATCCTCATCGTCGAGCTCGACGCGCTCGCCACCCGGGTGCTCTTTGACCAGAGCAATCGTGCAGTCGGGGTGGAGTACCTCAAGGGTGAGCGCCTGTACCAGGCTCATAAAAATCCGAGCGCAGAGCCGGGCGAAAAACGTGAAGCTCACGCCTCGCGCGAAGTCATCCTCTGCGGTGGAGCCTTCAACACGCCACAGTTGCTCATGCTCTCCGGGATCGGGCCGGCTGAAGAACTGCAAAAACATGGGATCCCGGTGCGCGTGGATCGGCCGGGTGTGGGCACTAATCTGCAGGACCGCTATGAAGTCGGGGTGGTGAATCGGATGAGTTTCGATTGGGAAGTGCTGAAGGGCGCTAAGTTTGCGAAGGTCGATCCGCAATACCAGGAGTGGGAGAGCATGCGCTCAGGCGTCTACGCCACCAACGGCGCCGTGCTTGCCGTGATCAAACGCTCGCTCCCTCAGAGACAACTCCCCGATCTCTTCTGCTTCGCGCTGCTGGCCAAGTTCGCGGGCTATTTCCCGGGCTACTCTGTTGACATCACCAAATTGAACTACCTCACCTGGGCGGTGCTCAAGGCGCACACCCAGAACAGAGCCGGGGAGGTGCGGCTGAAATCTGCGGATCCCCGCCAACGGCCGTATATCAACTTTCGCTATTTCGACGAGGGTAATGACACCGGGGGCGAGGATCTCGAATCGGTTGTGGAAGGGGTCAAGTTTGTCCGCAAGCTGACCGCGCGCCTTAAGGCGAGGGGGTTAATCGGCGAGGAGGAATTGCCAGGGGACAAGGTCGAGTCGGACGAGGAGCTGCGCGATTATGTGAAGTACCAGTCCTGGGGCCATCATGCTTCGTGCACCTGTCCCATCGGTCGAGATGGCGATCCCATGGCCGTCCTCGACGGCAACTTCAAGGTGCGGGGCGCGCACAAGCTGCGCGTTATGGATGCCTCGATCTTTCCCCGCATCCCCGGGTTTTTCATCGTCAGCTCTATCTATATCGCGGCAGAAAAGGCGGCTGATGTGATTCTGGCGGATGCTTAGTCCTAGAGTGCTCGCCTTGCGGGGGTTTCAGTCCATCGGCGCCAAAAATCCGATTCTAGGGATCGGATCTGTACTTTATTCTGAAAGGAGCTCCCTCGTGAAAAGAAATCTCCTGTTCCTAGCGATCGCACTGCTTCTTGTTCCAGCGCCCGCGCGCAGCTCGGATCACGCGGATCCGATCACCCTACCCGTGCTGGAGTCCGGACTCACCGATCTCCACGCCTTCCCGGAAGATGATCAGATGATCGTTGTCCTGGCGACCCGACGCGCCCTCACCGCCCCGCCACCGTACCAGCTCGACCCCTACGAGTACGCGATCCATATGGATCTCCACAGCCAGATGAGCTACGAAAACGCCGAGGATCGCGCTCGCTATGGGGGAACGATCGTCCAGCCCGAGGGCATCACTCCCGACGTCACGATAAAGATCCGGCTGAATAACGATGCCACCCTGAAGGAGAAGTCTTTCGAAGGGTTAAGCAACCCCGGCAGCGTCCGCCTGTGGGCCGGTGTCAAAGACGATCCGTTCATCTTCCCTCGCTTCTTCGAGAGGAACGCCATCGTAATGGTGCTCAGCATCCCGTTTTCGGCGTTCCCGGCGGGCCAGCAGGACTGGCTGCTATGGGGAACCACGACGCGGCTGGAAGACGGGGTGCAGATCGATCATGTCGGGCGCTCGAACCGCACCCAGCTTGCCCGCTTCGACTTCTTGAACACGCTCCCGCCGAGCCAGCACGCGGCGGCGATTAAGGAGAAGAACACCTCCAGAGAGCGGATCATGAAATTGCTCATGGACTGCATTCCGCCGGCCGCGAATCTTTACCAGACGGTGTTCACGTTCCGCCATTACGACTACGTCCCGGACGTGATGATCTTCACCAAACGCTATCCGGTGGGGTTTCCGAATGGGAGGCAGCTGAGCGACGATGTCGCGATGTTGACCTGCCAGCAGGGCGACTGCCCGTTGATCGAAGCCTCGTATGCCGATACCAAGCAGTGGCCGCGGGCGACCCGCAGCGACAAACCTTTTGGGGACGAGTTCCCCTACCTCGCCGATCCATGGCCGGCGAAACCGTCGCAACCCACGGCGAGCGGCCCGGGCATGATGTGCATGATGTGCATGATGCTCGTGATGGCTGTGCCCGTCGTGTTAGTAGTGATCATCGTGTGGCTGTTCATCCGCTGCCGCCGCAAGCGGGCGTGATCCGAGGTGCCGACACGGCACCGGGTTTTTAAAGATTCCTTAGATCCAACGAAACCAAAAACGGTAACAATAGTGTTAAGACAGGAGGAACGGTCATGAAGCACATAAGGGTGGCCTATAAAAACTTGCTTATCGGTTCCGCGATGTTCAGTTGCCTATCCCTCCAGGGTGTTGGCTACGCCGCCGACCATAATGATCCCAACGCCATCAATTCCATATTTGCCGATATCCCGGTGAGCGCGGCAGATCTCTACGATATGTTTGGCTTCCCGAGCGACGATAGAACGGGCGGGGAAAAGTTGGTCGTGGCGCTTACCTTTGCGTCCATTCCCAAGACCGGGGTTTTCGATACCGACATGCTCTACAAGATCAATTTCGATCCGGATCCGAGGGCGGGCGCTGCGCTTTCAGAGGAAAGTAGCTTAGATGCGATGCTAAAAGCGATCGCCAAGAAATACCTGGAGCTGAAACCCTCGGAAGTGAAAGTCACGTTTAACAAGGAAAACCAGGCCAAAGTTGATTTTATCAATTTCCCGGGCGGCGATTTTTCCAAGGTGCTGGGAACCAATCAGGTGGTAGCCATCGAATCGCCGGATGGGTTTGCCATCAAGGCGTTCATCGGCGGCAGAGACGATGCGTTTTTTAACGATCTACCCGGCTTTTTTCGCTCGATCAATTACGCCCCGCAATATTATTTCGTTCCGCACGCGGCGAAGGATAAGAGAGAATTAGTCATACCGAAGACACTCCTCGAGCTTCAGGGCAATACGCTCTTCAATTTCGATAAGAGCACGCCTGAATGGGGCATCACCCGAAAAAAAGACCTCCCCGTCGGTCCTCTCACCTGGAAGGGAGATCGGTTTTCGCGGGACGAGAAGGGCAATTTCCGTTTCGTCTATAGTGGCCAAGACGCCCAAGCCGGCAGGGACGTGAACGCCATTATTCTCGAGCTGCCGCTGAAGTTCCTAAGCAAATCCCCCGAGAAGGAGCGCATCGTCAGGGTCTGGGGGGAAAGCTGGGTCTTGAAGGCCTCGAGCAAAATCGACCTCATCCCGGACAAAGGATCCTACTCCGTTGTCGGCGAGGCATCCGAGTTCAATGACGACATCGCCGCTTATAAGCGAGTAGATGTCGATGGGGTCCCATTCTTGGATGCGGCTTTAAATGAGCGGGAAGATGAAAAACAGATCGCTAATAACATAAAGCTCGCGCGCCATTACGTCATACGATTCGCGCATCTGGGTTGGGCTTTTGGGCCCTCCATCGACGCATTAGGCCTTAAAACCTGTTTTGACCACGACGATTCCCCCATCTCTGTGCATAAAACCTACAAGCTGGCGATAAACGCGTTCCCGCGTGTTAAGCGATGTTTTTTTCAGCGGGTGAATATGCCGGACGATTCATGGAATAAGGGCGGTTTGACTATAAAACCCCCCAAGACATTTGAAATATTCATACCTAACGTCGCTGCTATCGATATGGACACGACGGGTAGTTGGCCCTTCGGGCGCAGGCTCGAAGATCAAGTGGCCACGCGCTTTCTCTCGCTATTCTTGGATATGGAAAAGGGATGTGGTGGGAAAGAATGTCATCTTGAAACCCTAGGCGATCAGACCTTGTGGGACAAGGCGCCCATCGCGCCGAAAACACCCCCCAATCCGTTGCAAAACGATAAGCCGTTTCTCAAAGAATTCCCCTATCTCGCGGAACCTTGGCAGTAACTATTAGAGCGCTCAGCGCAAGTTTGGGGGTGAGTATGAAACCGGAATATTTCGGAACCGAACAGTTCAGCGAAGAAGATCGCGCCTATAAGGAATCGCGCTTCTCCGAAGTGCGGGGCGCCCTTTTCGCCAATCCCTACCAAAAGGTGTGGGGTGGCGAGGGCGCGCCTCCGTTGCCCGTTTATGATCGAAACGACTTTCCCCGCGATCCGAGTAGATGGCCGTAAACGGCGTTGATAACAAGGCCTAGAACCTCAGACTAAATCGCCCACCATGAATACCCACACAAACTTCTCAGGGGCTGGCCTCAAGTTAGGGCTCGCGCTGTCTGGGGGCGGCTTTCGGGCGTCTTTTTTTCACATCGGTGTGCTGGCGCAACTCGCGATGCTCGGTCTGCTGCGCCCTATCGAAGTGATCTCCACCGTTTCCGGGGGATCAATCATCGGGGCGCTCTATTATCTGCACGTGAAGAAGTTGCTCGAATCAAAAGCCGACGCCGCGATCAGCGATGGAGACTATAAAGAGCTTATCGAAAATATCGAGCGCGATTTCTTTGAAGCCGTAAAGAGTAACTTTCGTGTGCGTACTTTTGCCGATCTGAAGAAAAACTTGTTGACCGGCAGAGCCGGTTATTCGCACACCGACCGTATTGCCGAATTGTTGGACGAAGATCTCTACCGCCCGGTGCTCCAGAGCTCAAGCCCGATATTGATGCGGGAGCTGAAGATTCAGCCGCCCTCAGCCAAGCCGGATTTCTTTCCCCGAACCGACAACGCCGGGCGCCAGGCTAAGGTACCCATTCTTGTCATTAACGCCACCAGCCTCAATACCGGCCGCAATTGGCAGTTCACCGCCGCGTGGATGGGAGAACCGCCCCATGAAGACCCGATATCGCTGGATATCGATAAGAAACCCAAGCGTCTCCGCCGGCCCGACTCTTACCTGGAGCTCCCGCACCAGCAGGACTTTCCACTTGCGCATGCGGTCGCGGCTTCTGCCTGTGTGCCTGGCATTTTCAATCCCCTTGCGATCAGCGACACCTACCCCGATATACGAGTACAGCTGGTCGACGGTGGTGTCCACGACAATCAAGGCATCCTAAGTCTGCTCGATGAAGTCTGCACCCATTTTATCATCAGCGACGCCTCGGGACAGCTCGGGGAAGACGACGATCCCGACACCGAGATCGCCGCTGTGCTGAGGCGTGCAGATGGCATCTTTTCAGACCGTTTGCGGGAAGAGGAATTGTTCCGTGTGTTTGACACAAAGAGTGGATCGCGTGTCGCTTTTTTGCACTTGCGCAAGGGATTGCCAACGACCGGTATCGCCTGGCTTAATGCCATCGGAGAACCGGCTGAGCCGGAAAAGGTCGTCCGTCCCGCCTCGCCGCCGAGCGCTCCGGAAGACTTCGCCGTAGCCGAGCCGGTACAAGATTTATTATCCAAGGTCCGCACCGATCTAGATTCCTTCAGCGAGGTGGAGGCCCACTCCCTGATGCTCGATGCCTACCGGATGACCGCAGCGGTGATCCCGACCGTTCCCCAGATCGGTAGTTTGGGGACGGCGCCGATACCGCAAGATCAGGCGCGATGGAAGTTTGTCGATATCGCCTCGTATATGCAGCAACCGACGGAATATTATCTCCAGCAGTTAGAGGCGGCGAGTGAGAAGTTCCTGAAAGTGTTCCGCTTGATTCGCCCGAAATGGCTGGGTGAAACCCTGCGGCTTACCGTGTTATTGGCGCCGGTTGTGCTGCTATTGTACCTTGCTTGGCTGCTACGGAAGTGCGATTTTTCGCTCGGCGCTCTTTTGTTTCTCGCGATCATCGGCGCCGTGGTTTATTTTTCGCGGAGCTTAACAGAACGATTCTCCTGGTTACGACGCCTGCGCTCCTACCGCCAAATGCTGGTGCGCCTCCTCGGCCGAGCGCTGTTGTCGGTCCTCATATGCCCGCTGCTTTGGTTGCACCTGCGTTTCATCAATCCGCTATTTTTGAAGCTGGGCTCCGTCGATAAACTTTCGTCAAAAGGGTATGGAAAATAGCCCGAGCCGATCCGGTGTATTTAACCAGCGCCTGACTCCGGGCCGGGTCGCCGTCACGATTGAAGAGGATCTCCTCGAGGCGATAGGTCTAATTCATTGCGCACCGAGTTGGTGCATAATAGTGCCCTCTCGGCCCTTGAACGGTGCGCGCCGACCGTGAAATCGGGCGGGAACACTAGAACGATAACTGCGATGTGACATTATGTCATTCATTCGTCTTCCATAATTTCCGATGGCACAAAAACTGCCGAGTTTGGTCCTATAAGCAATCGCAGGGGGTTAGCTATGATGAAGGCGAAATCAACACTCGCTTCGGCGGTTGGGCTTGCGCTATTCTCTGCCGGTGACGACTGCCACGAAGAGCTGCTTATAGGCGAGGATTTCTGCCACGGGTGTTTTATTCTCGGTCTCACGCCCTGCCATTGATCCACGAACCTGGGGGTAGTAAAGATGAAATGGATAAGCGCCGTTATCAAACCTTTCAAGCTCGATGACGCCCGCGATGCCCTATCAGAGATCGGGGTTCAGGGCATTACAGTGAGCGAGGTCAAAGGATTTGGCCGGCAGAAGGGACACACAGAGCTCTATCGGGGGGCGGAATATATCGTCGATTTTCTCCCCAAGGTAAAGATGGAAGTGGCGGTGGCGGACGATAGGGTCGAGCAGGTTATCGAAGCGCTCACTAAAGCGACTAACACGGGAAAGATCGGCGACGGAAAGATCTTCGTGTTCGATCTGGACCAAGCTGTGCGCATCCGTACCGGCGAAACCGGTATAGACGCGTTGTAACGGGAGCGGGAGTTGGAGTTGAACCATGAAACGAGAAGAGACCGAAGAAATGAAGAATGATCCTAAGGCCTTTAGCAGATTGACGTTGATTATTCTCGCCATCACGAGCCCTTCCCTCGCGCTGGCAGCCGATGAGTTGAATTCCGGCGACACCGCCTGGATGATAACAGCCACAGCGCTGGTGCTGTTCATGACCATCCCAGGCTTGTCCTTGTTCTATGCGGGGATGGTGCGGTCCAAGAACGCGCTTTCCGTGATGATGCAGTGTTTCGCCATCACCTGCCTGGTCACCGTGCTTTGGGCGGTCTATTTATACACCTTGACCTTCGGAGACGATGTCGCAGGGGTGATCGGTAATTTCGGCAAGGCATTTATGAAGGGTGTGGAAATAGACACGGTGAAAGGCACGATCCCGGAGAGCGTATTCTCCACCTTCCAGCTGACCTTCGCCATCATCACCCCCGCGCTCATCGTCGGTGCATTCGCGGAGCGCATGAAGTTTTCCGCTTTGCTCGCATTTATCGCGCTTTGGGTGACCGTCGTCTACGCTCCTGTCGCCCACTGGGTATGGGGCGGCGGCTGGTTGGGAACGCTTGGTGTTTTGGATTTCGCTGGCGGTACCGTGGTCCACATTAACGCCGGCATAGCAGGCCTAGTCGCTTGCCTAGTCCTCGGTAAACGTCGCGGCTATCCCAACACGCCGATGCGCCCGCATAGCCTGGTGCTTACCCTGGTCGGTGCGGGCATGCTATGGGTGGGTTGGTTTGGTTTCAACGCGGGAAGTGAGCTCGCCGCCGATGGAATAGCGGGTATGGCGATGCTGGTAACCCAGTGTGCGACCGCCACCGCCGCCATGACCTGGTTATTGTGTGAGTGGGTTTTCCACGGTAAGCCCAGCGCCTTAGGGATCGCTTCAGGAGCCGTCGCCGGTTTGGTGGCCATTACCCCTGCTTCGGGTTTTGCCGGCCCCATGGGCTCGCTGGTGATCGGGTTCGCGGCCGGTTTGTTGTGCTATTTCGCCTCTGTACGCTTGAAGCGTGTCGTGGGTTACGATGATTCCTTAGATGCCTTCGGCGTGCATGCGGTAGGAGGTATCGTAGGCGCGATCCTCACGGGCGTTTTCGTGGATGCCACCTTCGGCGGAAAGGGTTTGGCGGAAGGGGTCACGCTAGGCGCGCAAGTTTGGAAACAAGCCGTCGGGGTTCTTGCCACCCTCGTATACGACGCGATCGCCACCCTTCTCATTCTTCGCATCCTTGATGCCACCATGGGGCTGCGGGTCAACGAGGAGCAGGAGACGGAAGGCCTGGATCTTGTGCTACATGACGAGGCTGGATACAACTTATAATAGAATTGACTGGAATGGGATCGATAAAGCTTGCTTCGCGCCACCGTGCGAAGCGTCCGTGGGATTTGTGGATGCGTTGGGAGCAATCGGCCCCGGTCAAAATAGTCTCGATTTATGGTTAGTCCGGAGAGGCAACGATGAAACTTGTTATAGCGGTGATAAAACCCTTTAAGCTCGATGATGTGCGCGAGGCGCTATCCGAAATCGGGGTCCAAGGCATGACGGTTACCGAGGTAAAAGGCTTTGGGCGTCAAAAGGGACACACAGAACTGTATCGGGGAGCTGAATACGTAGTCGATTTTCTGCCCAAGGTGAAGATCGAAGTCGCGGTGGCTGCGGATCAGCTCGAAAGGGTAATCGAGTCGATGCGCAACGCAGCCAACACCGGCTCCATCGGAGACGGCAAAATATTTGTCTACGATCTTGAACAAGCCATCCGCATTCGCACAGGAGAGATCGGTCCAGACGCCCTGTGAAAAAGATCCCATTCAGTGCGGTCAAGGGCTTGCCAACACAAAATAGCGTTTGACTAAGACGGGATCATCAAAGTGGCGATGGCCGACAAAGGCCGTGGCATGATGTCCCCATTGCCGCATCGCTGCAGGGTTCTGGATCCCCATCGGCCCAGTGGCCACCGTTCGGCTTGCTCGGAGCCCCTCCCCCTTCCGTTGGAGGTGAACAGGCGGCAACTGGAAAAAGTGCGCTGAAAGGTGTAGCTTAACCTACCTCGATTCCTATACGCGAGGTTGAATGGAGCGCAAGCTTTTTATCAAGACATTCGGCTGTCAGATGAATGAATACGATTCCGCGCGCATGGCGGATATCTTGGCCGAAGCAGCGGATCTGACCGAGGTCGACGACCCCGCGCAAGCCGATGTCTTGTTGCTCAACACCTGTTCCGTGCGCGAAAAGGCGCAAGAGAAGCTGTTCTCAGAGCTCGGTCGGTGGCATGGCTACAAAAAGAGGAACCCCGACCTGATCATCGGCGTTGGCGGTTGTGTAGCCAGCCAGGAAGGGTTGGGCTTGCGGGACAGGGCGCCCTACGTCGACCTTGTTTTTGGCCCCCAAACCCTGCACCGGCTGCCCGAGATGTTGGATAAGCGACGGCGTACACGACAGCCGGTCATCGATATCTCCTTCCCTGAGATCGAAAAATTCGATCGCCTGCCGGAGCCCAGGGCAAACGGTCCCAGCGCCTTTGTCTCGATCATGGAGGGTTGCAGCAAATACTGCACCTTCTGCGTGGTGCCCTATACCCGCGGCGAGGAGTTCAGCCGGGCTTTCGATGACGTCATCAACGAGATCGTGGGGCTCGCAGAGCAAGGAGTGCGCGAAGTCACCCTGTTGGGCCAAAACGTAAACGCCTACCGCGGATTAAGGCACAACGGTGAAACAGTGGATC
>Ga0187892_10008223_pt1 | contig 14389 bp, 14 predicted proteins | sample MA1701073metaG_FD_139345 | JGI IMG/M metagenome (GOLD analysis project Ga0187892, IMG submission 139345) | Bio-ooze microbial communities from a basaltic lava cave in the Kipuka Kanohina Cave System on the Island of Hawaii, USA - MA170107-3 metaG ... | reverse complement strand
TCAGCAGGCCCGTGCGCTCCTGAATCATCGGCTCGCAGCCGTCTGCCTTGAGCTGGTCGCAGAAGCCTGCCGTGCGGCGATCCTGCCAGACGATGGCGTTGTACACCGCATGACCCGTTTCACGGTCCCAGACGATCGTGGTTTCGCGCTGGTTCGTGATGCCGACGCCAGCGATATCGCGGGGACGCAAACTCGCTTTGCCCAGCGCCTCAACGGCCACACTCATTTGCGAGCTCCAGATCTCTTCCGGCCGATGCTCCACCCAGCCCGTCTTGGGAAAGATCTGCTCGAACTCGCGCTGAGCCACCTCGACGACAGCGCCATCATGATTAAACAGAATCGCTCTCGAACTCGTCGTTCCCTGATCGAGCGCCAGGATGTAGGCCATAGCAACCTCCAGTGGGATGGCTGCCGATCTTAGTACGGCACGCTCATTTAGGAAATGAAAACTCAGCGGACGCGCTCCGGGAAGAACAACCATTCCAAAGACCGCGACAAGCTCGCCGTAAACGGGACTGAGGAGTATCATTCCTACGGAGTCCGCGGCGAAGGGCTGGGAACGGTTTGCTCGCCTTGTGCACCCGCAGATATCAGACAGCGATGGGTACGCCATCCAGTAGGAGAGGACGTTGATTGGGTTTCATACTATCTATGTTTACCACTTTGCCACCCGTTCAGGAGGAAGAGCAATGTCCAAAGGCAATCTCTGTATGGCTGCGGCTCTGCTTCTCATGATGTCTACTCGACTGCCAGCGCAGGAGACAGCAAAGCCCTCCTTTGAGGAGTACTTGAAGGAGACCGTAGTGAGTCGGGAATTGATCGACCGGTTCCTGCGTGGGCCCAGCTGGACCCGGTTTGACCCTGAATTGGGCTACGTTCTGGGCAACTACCTACCATTGGATGGCATGGACGGCAGCGCTACTTTGTCCACAATTCAATCCAATGGATCGCGCACCTCCTTCGTGTATGCTGGCAAAAAATGCCGCATAAACACCTACGGCAATAGTTTTACACATTGCCACCAAGTCAGCGACGCCGAGACCTGGCAGGAGTATCTGGCCGGACATCTGGGTGAGCCGATCAGAAATTTCGGGATGGGTGGCTATGGAGTCTACCAAGCTTACCGGAGAATGGTTCGTGAAGAGCGCTCGGACCATGGGGCGGAATATCTGATTCTGTATCTCTGGGGAGACGACCATATTCGCAGCCTGTTGCGTTGTCGCCACGCCATCATCCACAAATTCTGGGACGATCAGGGTGGACGGATGTTTCATAACAACTTCTGGTCCAATCTCGAAATGGACCTGGCAACAGGACGCCTTGTCGAAAAAGACAATCTGCTTCCGACAAGGGAATCCCTCTACCGCATGAGTGACGCGAAGTGGATGGTAGAGCACCTCAAGGACGATCTCGCCCTGCAGTTGTACGCTTTCAAGCGCGGCTACATCCGGGAACTCGACCGGGAACCAGTCAGCCGGCTGGCCGCGCGTCTGAACTACGCTTTGGACTGGGGTAACGAGTCCACGTTGAGCGAGCAGGCGAGTGAGCTGCTCGACAAGTACTCTCTGAGGGCCACCGAGCACATTCTGGAGAAGGCCAGGGAATTTGCCGCCAAGAATACGAAAAAGCTGCTGGTAGTCCTGTTTGACCCGGGCCGTGTACTTCCTCAAATGCGCCAGACGGGAAAACGATACGACCAACAGATCGTGGATTACCTAACCAGAGAGAAATTCAATTTCTTCGACATGAACGAAGTTCACCTGCGTGATTTCCAGAACTACAAGTTGTCGTTTGCCGATTACATGAAGATCTATTTCATAGGGCACTACAACCCGCGTGGGAATCATTTTTTTGCCTATTCGATCAAGAACAAGGTGGTCGAATGGCTTGACCCAAAGCCCATCACCTACCAGAAACGCGACCCGGAAACTGTCGACTTCAAGGAGTACTTATTAGACTCTCGCTGAGCTGGAGTCTGCCAGGCTGGGTGCCGCAACTTTGCCGGCCTCGTTATGGAGACTTCCGGGGCGCCGTGTCCCTGGTGACGGCGACAACCTCGGCCAGGGAGACCGAAGTTTGCTGCTCAATTCTAAGATGGCTGTTCCCCAATTGCTGCCACTCTTTCCCAACCGGAAAGCTAGTCGAAGCGCGTTACAAGCTTCGTGCTTGGCCGCTGTCGCCACCCTGGGCTGGTGGAGGGGTTCTGTGCAGCAGTGCGCAGCAACGGGCTGGTGGCTGCTCTTCGAGTCTGTGCTATACTCCCTCGGCCAAAAACGTGGCGGGGTAGCTCAGGTGGTTAGAGCGAAGGTCTCATAATCCTTAGGTCGGCGGTTCGAATCCGCCCCCCGCTACCACACTAAGTTCTTCCCATAAATCCCTTCGACCTCCTGGAGTCCTGGGCCCATAGCGAGTGACATCAGTTGTTCCCGACAGCTATCGCGCCGTGGTGCCATCTACTAGCCTTCAATGACCGGATAGACCGCAACACAAGGAGTTCTTACATGACTGAAAATCACCGTATGGGGTCGAACCCACTCTTCACCCGTCGTGAAATGCTGGAAATGTCCAGTAAGGTGGCTTTGGTCGGCATGTCAGCCGGTACTGTTTCGCATGGTGCGGAAAGACGGCCTCGTATCGCCTGTGTCGTCACCTATTGGGCTGCTCCGGGATCACATGCGGACTGGATCATAACGAAGCTACTGGACGGTTATTGGTGGAAGGGCGCCCATACTCCTTCGCGGGTGGACGTTGCGTCCGTTTATATCCATCAGCTTCAAGAAAGCGGACTGGGACAGAAAGTATGCAAATCGAAGGGCATTCCGATCTTTAACACAGTAAGTGAAGCCCTCACGCTCGGGGGGAAGGAACTTGCGGTGGATGGTGTTGTCCTAGTCGGAGAACACGGGATTTATCATAGCAATCTCAAAGGGCAGAAATACTATCCGCGCTGGTGGCTCTACCAGCAGATTATCCAAGTTTTCGAGCAGAGCAAGCGCTCGGTGCCAGTCTTTAACGACAAGCACCTCTCTACCAGTTGGGACGAAGCCAAGTGGATGTTTGACAAATCTCGTGAGCTGAACTTTTCCTTGTTCGGGGGTTCCTCCATACCGTTCTACTACCGGAAGCCCGAGATAGAACTCGATATCGATAGGCCCATAAAAGCATCGGTCGTGGCTGGAGGTGCTAGAGATGAGGGAAGCCTTTTCCATTGTGTCGACGTGCTGCAGTCCTTTGTCGAACGCCGCAGGGGCGGCGAGACAGGCGTCGAGGCGGTGCAGTGCATTCAAGGGCCTGAAACATGGAAGTGGACCGAACGCAATCCTTGGGCGGGCAATCTGCTTGATGCAGTGCGGACAAGCTTTGACTTGAAGCCGGGACACTTTCAGGAGACCATCCGCGAACCAAGCCTCTGTATCGTGGACTATCGTGACGGGACGAAAGCGGCGGTATATTCGGTCCGGGGTGTGGGGTGGACCTACGCCGGCGACATCGAGGGGCGTAGAGCCCCAACGATCGTCTCGATGCTTGGCTGGCCTGGGCCCTATTCTCAGTACCACGCCGCGAACGCCTTCGAGCACTGGATTATCGAGATGATGCTGACCCGAAAGGAACCAGTCAATGCGGAGCGGCTGCTACTGTCCACAGGGATTGTATCGTACAACATGGAATCAAACTGGGAGAACGGCCGTTGCCATGACATCGGACGCCGCATCAAAACGCCGTTCATGGACATGACCTATCGCTCGACACGGGGACCTCTCTTTGAGACGGGGCCGCGGCCGCCGGTCATTCCGTACATACGGGGTTTTGAAAAATAGGCTCTGCTCGAGTACGTACGGCTGAAAGTTGGCTTCGAGGTGATGGGGTTTGCAGCCGTGCTTGGAGGATAGCAACATTCCAAGAACGCCCTAGTGAGCGCGGGTGAGACGCATGACAGGGGTTGGATCATCTCTGTGGGAGGGAAAACGAAGATTATCAAGAAGTTGGTCTTTCGAATCAGAGAGTCTAAGTCCATGATGGTGGAGTGGCCGGGGTGCCGAATGCTGAGTTCTATGCGGGGATTTGGTGGGGTTGTGCGAAGGCTAAATCGTTAATTCTCAGTCAGGACAAGGCTTTCGAGGAAATTCATAGTCCTTAGGTCCCCGGTTCGAATCCCCCCCGCTGCCAGGCTGGCCTCTCCCTGCTTTTTCACTGCGGGTCCTCAAGTAAGCCCCTTCTTGTGGGTGTGCGCTGAGAATTTTCAGTTGGCACAAAGTGGTCTTGTGAACGAGACCCGCGCTAACCCTCGCTCTCCCACTCTCGTCTCCCTCCTCGTAAAAGCCTAAATTGGGTTCTTATTCAGGCTTTGTCTGACTCGCTAATTCTTTGGTTCACTCATGCCGACATGAATGTGGAAACAAATCGATCTGGAGTTCCTCCATCATGAATATTGATTGTCCAGCCGTTGCACGTAGGGAACCGCGATTCGCCGTCACGATGCCGGTCACGGTCAGCGGAATGGGCAAGGACGGCCACTACTTCACCCGTTCTGCCGAAACCCTAAATGGGAGCACAGAAGGAATGGGAATACTTTTGGACCAAGGGCTATATCCTTCAACCTCCCTGGTGATTTCTATTCGGCGTCAGCAGCAAGTTCTTCAAATTCAATCCGAAGTTCGTCACGTCACCCCCTTTGACAACCAAAGGAATTTGGTTGGTGTCAAATTTCAGGAAATGGCATTCATTTGAAGGTTTTGTTGGAATGCCGTCCCTCTTCCCTCCGTCGTTCCATGGAATTTGGTTTGTCTAGAAAAACAGTGATCGGGTCGTACCAAGCAACCAATAATTCAATATTTAGGGGCCGACCATCATTTGCCCTCATTTGCCTCCCCCGTCGCCCGAGGATCAGTGACAGACTTTCACCCCAAGGTGGCGACATCCTATTCACTCCAGAAGCAGAGAAAGCCGGTGCAGCTCATTGACGGTAAGCAGTAGAATTCGTATCCCAACCTTGTTTCAATTGATCCGCGTATCAAGCCATGAGGCAATGAGGCATGTTTCTATACAAGCGTGGTCTATGGATTTGGGCTACGGTCTTGTGGACCTTGGTTCAGCTGCCTTTCTTCTCCGGTCCCTTCCGAATTGACGATCCCTATCACCTGGAAGCTGCCAAGCAGATGCAGCTCGCGCCCACCGATCCGTACGGTTTTCACATCAACTGGGACGGTACGCCGAAGTCGGCCTTCGCGACCTACGCCAGCCCGCCGCTGGTTCCTGCGTGGCTGGCCCTGTGGAGCTACTTCTTCCCGCAGAATGAAGTTTCCCTGCATGCCGCGATGTTGCCGTTTTCAATCGTCGCGCTGGTGTCGTTTGGTGTCCTCGCTCGGAGTTGTGAAGTCCGACCTGCGATCGCGATGGCTCTGCTGGCATGCTCGCCGGCTTTTTTCCTCGCGAGCCAGGTGTTGATGCCAGACATGCCGATGCTATGCCTGTTTCTGCTGGCTGTGATAGGGACCCGGTTGTATCTGGTCGAACGATGCCGGAGCGCTGCGTTGATCGCGTGCCTTGCCGGGTTCTGTTGCCCGCTGGCCAAATACAATGGAGCGGTGCTGCTGCCTGTGTTGATCTCGATGGCACTAGTAGGCGGGCGTCGCTCGGAGACTGGCAGCAGTGGGAGCACGGATCGCTCTGCGGATCGGCCTCGCAGCAATTGGGCTGGCAAAGGTTGGCAGGAAAGCTTTACACCGGGCATGCTCGCCATCATCGGCGCTCCCATTCTCGCGCTGGTCTGCTGGGGTGCCTTCACCTGGGCAAAGTATGGTGCCGTTCACTTCCTGAACATGTCTTCATTTCAAAGAGGACAAGCCCACAGCTTGGACTTTGGAATGTTGACGGCGGGCATTCTCGGAGCGATGGGTCTAGGTGTCGTCCCGCTGGGTTTGCTGGGCTTTCTGATCAAGCCCGCAACTCCTTCGCGGTGGGGGAAGGTGCTGGCTTTGTGCGGTGGATGCAGTGCTGCGGGCCTGGCAGTGCTGATGCGCTATGGTGTACTTTCAGTTTTCCTGTTTGCCCTGAGTGTGTCCATTTCGCTCTACACCTTGGGATTGATCCTCCGGCTCGGATGGCAGAGTGCCCGAACGAGGGACCGGACTTTGCTGCCCCTCGTAGTCTGGATTCTGGCTGGGTTGGCCTTTCAGTATGGGTTGATGTTCAGTGCCGTGAGATATGTCTTGTTTCTGGCGCCGCCCATCATTCTCCTAGCACTCCGAATGTCTTCCAGGGTTCCCCGCCAAGGAGGATTGACGGCGATGCTGGGAGCCAACCTGCTCTTTGTGGCAGCTCTTGGTTTTGCCGATGCCCGACAGTCTGTAGTCTATCCTGCGATTGTGACCGACCAGATCCGTCCGCGACTGGAGACATCAGGCGGCAGGCTCTTCTTCGATGGCCATTGGGGCCTTCAGTACTATGCCACGCAAATCGGCGGTGAGCCGATCGATGAACTGCATCCCCCCAGCCTGCGTGCTGGTGATCTGGTTCTTGTGGCGAAGATGGCTTGGCCGAAGCTCAGACATCCTCCCCAGGCTCCGGGATTGGATGTCGGCACAACTAAGCTGCCCCCTGCCAGCTTCGGTCCATTGCGAACAATGTCGTGTGGAGCAGCCGCCAACTTCTACTCCAGTGTGATGTCCGACTGCCCGCTGCCAAGCTGGTTGCCATTTGGATTTTCGTGGGAACCTTCTGAAACATTCGTGTTGTACAGCGTCCAGCAGGCTCCTACCGAAGCCAAGCGCTGAGTTCGAGTGCGATGAAGTAGCGCCCGCGCACACGGTCGGAGAGTCTTCGAGGATCTGGCACTTGAGTTGCACTTTTGTCATGTACACGAGGCACTCAAGTGAAACTAATCCACATCGCGAAACGTCGACCTGATGGGCTTATCGATCCACAGTGGGTTGAAGGCTTTGAAGCTTTCAGTACTCAGAGCTCAGCCAGTGTATGTCCCTATACTACTGATACAGAGGAGTTTAGTAGCTGGATCGAAGGTTGGACCGAAGCAGACAAAGTTGATCCTTCAAAGAGGCAGTGAGCGGTATCCCACGCTTCTTTTGAAGGTGCGCCGTCGCTACCGACGGAAGCCAAACATTTACTGAAAAGTGGAATGGCGGACCCATCGTTCCAGGCGTTTTCCACAATCTAGGTAAGTCGGTCCTTGGTGCGAGGCGCCAGGTTGTCTCCATTTCGCGAGCTGGATTGGTTCTCGGGATCAGTCGAGGCTTTTGAGTTGACCTCTACACCCCAACCGGGCACTCTTGTCGGGCTGGAGGCCGCTGCAGGATGTAAGGGACGTCTCGAGGTGTTGGTTCCAGAGAGGTACGCTTATATGTTAGATAAGTTGATTCACATCTTCTCGAGAGTCTTCAAACCTCAGGAGGATATTCCCCCGGAGCAACCTGTGCCGCCTCGCCCGACCTTTGCAATGCCTGAAGACCCCCTCATGCTGCACCCGGCTGCAAGAAGGAGAGTGGCGATTTGTAATCTTTTTGCAAATGAGTGCAAGTCTGTTGGCGAAATTGCTGAGTTGCTAGACACGAAAACCTCGCAAGTGATTTCAGCGTTGGTGGAGGAAGAACTCATTCCTGACCGGCGCCAATTGAGACAGCCTGTGGTGCGAGACAGGAGAAGTGGGCCCAAATACCATCTGCCCTCAACCTGCGAAGCCCGATCGAACTACTTTAAGGCCCTCTGTGGGGTCGTTGGAGAGGAAACCGTCAGCCAGTACATTTTCCGCGAAGTGATCAAGAATCACGAGCGCTGCGACGAGTGTTGCGTGCGATACAGCCAACGGGAAGAGGATGCAGTCTCAGCGTCCGAGGAGGGCTACGGCCGCTAGCCTCGGCGACCTTGCCTGTGTCACACCGCCACGACGTGCCCGCCTAGTTACTAGCCAGCATACCTCCATCGTGGTCCGACTCCCGTACTGTTGTGATCTGCAACTCCCACGCTCCCTCACAATTTGCAGGCAAGTTTCGGGGAAGATCGAGTTGAGACACTCAATGCGGACCTCCGAAAAGCACGGCTCTGCCTTCGCGAACGGTTTGGTCAAACAATGCCTCGATGGCCGGGTTTGAGCCTCGTAAGCCGGCGATGACTTTCTCGGCCCAATCGAGATACTCACAGCGCCGTTGATGCGGCCAGTGGGTCGGTGGCGAATGAGTCACGTCGCGCACGTTGGAGATCTTATCTGCAATTTTGATCAGTTTCGCCTTGCTGGAAAGATGTGGGGCGTGCTCGATCTGGAGCCGCTTTCGCTCGGCTTTAGGCAGGCGCTGATCGTCGGTCACTTCTTCAACAAGACGCCGGACTTCGGTGCCAAAACGGCATTCCAACTCCTCGCCGGTGGTTTGTGTATCTTCGATCGTGTCGTGAAGGATGGCCGCCTGCAGGGTGGCGAGGTCGGTGATGCCGCCCACGCGACTGAGAATCTCTGCGACTTCGATGGGATGATTGATGTACGGACACGCTTCGCGGCTCTTGCGGCGCTGGTCGCGGTGTTTGTCGGCGGCAAAGTGCAAGGCGGTGAGGAGAGCAGTCAGATTGGTATCGGTTCCTAGGGCGGTGTCCAACGGCTTCTCTCAAGAAGGTTGAGTCACTAGCTAGAATTACTTTGTCAAGTTTCTATCCGAGTGGCCTATATATCTTGGTTTTTGGGGATGTTTGCGCACGCGGGAAATTGGCCGCGAATGAGCGCAGATGAACACAGATTTCTGAGAAAGTTGAGCTGTGGTCTCTTAGATCATAAGCGGTAACTACTCAGCAGCTTCGCTGCCTCAGTGGCGCCTTGAACTTAGCCCTGGGTTTCAACCCACTCCACTTTGTTGCCTCGCCTACCGTGGGTTAAGACCTACGGCTAAATTCAGCGGCCGCTCTGCGGCGAAGAGACTCAGCAGCTAAGGCCGCACGCGTCCCTACCGCATCATCAAGTTGGTTTCTTCTTATTTCCACTGGACCTGCTTGAGCGAGTGGACCGGATATGCCGGGTGGTTCTGCCGCCAGAAGCCTTGGAGGGTGCAGCCGTTGCGGCTCCTTTCTCTTCGGAGGCCACGGTGGGCTCATTTCCCTGCGAACTTGCTGAAGCCGTCTCATTGCTGTTGTCGGCGAGCCGTGGCTGAACGGCAGGGGACTCCACATTCATCGGTGCCGCCGGGGCACGGTTCCCAGAGCCTGCCGCCGCAGCTTGACGGAAACGTGCAGGCCGTCTGGGGCCGCGCCCTCGCTGCTGGTTTCTAGGTGCTGGAGCGACGGTTGCTTCTTCCCCCAAAGGCACAGCTTCCGGAACAGGCAAGCCTGAGTCCACAAAGTGAGGTTCGTCGGCGACAGATGGGGCAGCTTCCCTCGCCCTGCTCATCTCGGGCGGAGTTGGATGAATTGCGTCTGCTTCGGTAAACATGTTCTCCGCCCCCTGAGAGGACTCCACCGGTTCAGATCGGGGCGCGGTTGCAGAAGATTCGACTGGCGACGACCCTAGGATGTTGGCTGTAGACGTTATTGACTGCGAAGCGTCGGCATAGCGATCACCGCGACGCGATCGACTGCGGTCCCACCGACCACCGCGGCGGAAACGGTCACGAGGCTCTGCCGGAGCCACTGCGGCCACTTGACCGATGGCTGAGCCGTTAACGCCCGCTTCGGTTGTGGTGATGGTCGCCGTGCCCGATTCTGCCGGCGTAGTTGCTGCATCGCCGGGAGGCGTGACAATGTAGCCTCCGCTTTTTTGGTCCTTGGCTAGCTTCAACAGCTTGTTTTCGGCGGCATCCTCGAGCAAGCGCGAAAACATTGGATAGCCGTAGTACGTCTCATTGAAGGACGGCAGCTTGCGGATCAATGTCTGCTTGATCATCGAACCATAGATCACCTCTTTGCCTTCGCGTTGCAGGGCTTCGAAGGTTTCGAGGACCAGGCGAATCGCTTCCGCCTTTTTGGGCGACAGGTGATGGACCTGGGGATCGACGACGGTCACCACAGAAGCGGGACGCACCAAGTCTTCGTAAAAAATAAACTCGTCGCAGTTGTTGATGAGAAGGTCAGAAGAAGACTGCTTGACGCCCATTCCGATGACGTAACGACCGTTCTCGCGGAGCTTTGAAACGAGGGGCGAAAAGTCGCTGTCGCCTGAAACCAGCACAAAGGTATCGATATGTTCCTTCTGGTAGGAGAGATCGAGAGCATCGACTACCATTCGAATGTCGGCGCTGTTCTTGCCGCTGTAGCGGGTTTGAGGCACGTCAATCAGTTCAATGGCGGCCTGGTGGAAGGCCCGCTTGAACTCGGCGTAGCGGTGCCAGTCCGAGTAAGCCCGCTTCACCATGATCTTTCCCTTTTCCACCAATCGCTTCAGAACCAGATCGATGTTGAAGTTGCCATACTTGCTCTCACGCACACCCATCGCGACGTTCTCAAAGTCGATGAACACCGCAATGCGTTTTTCGTCGTTCTGCATAGATTCTCCAGATCGGTTCCACTACGAGAGGCCCGCAATCGACTGAGCTCTCGGGCAGGATTATACTCCACTCTCTTCGAGAAGGGTTCACAACAGCAACGGGCGTCCGTGATCCCTGGTGGGAGGCTTTTGATTGTTTCGCCGGAATGAAGGGACGACCATGATCATGCAACCTGAACCATGCTCAGTACTCAGCGGCCGACTGTTGTTGCCCTAGTTCTTTTCGGGTGTAGCCTCGAAGATCTCGGTTCCAATCAACTCCACGCGTTCCCTCGGGTTGCTTCCCTCCAAGGGCACATTGGAAATCTTGGCGACCACATCCATGCCTGAAACGACCTTGGCGAAAATTGTGTACTTGCTGTCGAGAACGGGTTGGGGAGCGAGACAAATGAAAAACGAGGTTTCGGCACTGTCGAGCGCTTCGCCCCGAGCCATTGAGACAATGCCTTCGACATGCTTGAGCTTGCTGAACTCCGGCTGCAGTCGTCGAATTCCGCTAGCCTCGCCCATCTGCAGCGGCGGGTTGCGGCTTCCCATGTCGCCACCCTGAATGACAAAGTTTCGAACCACCCTGTGCCAGGCAGTGTGGTCGTAAAAACCCATTTGGCACAGCCTTAGGAAACTGCGTACATGCTCAGGAGCAACGTCGGGGAGAAATCCCAGTGTAATGTTACCCAACGAGGTCTTCAATCTGACGTAGTAATTCCTCAGCTCGTCGATGCTCTTTTGAGAGAAGGCAATGAAGGAACGAATGGGAGCAGGTTGATTTGAAGCCTTACCGTCTGGATCGGGCGATGGCGGGCGATCACAGGAAACCAGCATCAGCAAGCAAAAGACGGCGCCGAAATTCCTTGCCACCAGGTTCTCCTAAACTGGACGGGAATCTAATGACTTACTTTTTCTTAGTCTTGAGGTGATCGGGGAGCAAGGTGTTCTGATCGGTTGAGGCTCCATAGATCTGGACGACTGTCAAACCGATGACGTCTTGCAGGTTGGCTCCCCGCAAATCGGAACTGCTCAAATCAGCACGCCCACTCAAATCGGCGCCCACGAGGCTTGCCCCGAACAGGTCTGCACTCCGAAGGTCTGTCCCCACCAGCTTCGACCCAGATAGATCAGCCTTCCTAAGATTCGCGTCACGCAGATTGGCCCCGCTGAGGTCCATGCGGCGCAACACGGCCTCGCGGAGATAGGGTTTGACAGTTGGGTTCTTCTTGCGCCATTGATTCCAGATCTCAACGCCCTGCCGGAGCAACAACAGGTGTTCCACCCCTGCCATGGATTGCTTCCTCCTTAGTGGATTTCGGTGGGATATTAGCATGATTGATGATTCATGCAACGGGACTTCTCAACAAAGGCGGGCTCCTTCGGGGTTCAAGGCGCGGGGAGGAGGGCGAGGCTCCGGCCCGAGCCTCTGTGCATCCGGCGTGTTGCGGCTCGGCAGGAGCCTCGCCCTCCCCAAAACGTCGATGCCTGCCGCAGTTGTCGCTGTCTTGATACATTGCCCGACGCGCATGGTAGGCTCGGATTGTGCGATTCTCTGCGCGACTGCTGGCCGACAGAGGTATCATCGTTGCTGTCGCACAGACGTGAAGTCAGGAAGCAAGGAAAGAGAGGCACGAATGGAGAGCAGTGCATTCAAGCAGGCCGAGCTTGCGCTGGCAGCCGGTGGGGAACAGGCGCTGTTTGACGTCCTCGCCCAGACTTTCATGCAGAACAAGGACTACGCAAAGCTGTTTCAGTTGCGTGTTCTCAGGAAGCGGTTGGAGCTTGGACTGCCACTGATTCAGAACGGCCCCGGTGAAGAGGTGCCTGCTGACAAGCGGCCCGAGTACGAGCGGGCCTTTGTTCAAGCCGCCCGCGAAGCGGGCGAACTCTTTCTAGCAGTGAACGACATTCCCAGGGCTTGGCCGTATTTTCGGGCTATCGGGGAATCGGCCCCGGTGGTAGCTGCCATCGAGCGCACGGACGAACACGAGAACATGTCCGCGATCATCGAGATTGCCTACCAGGAGCAGATCCACCCGCGAAAAGGGTTTGAATTGATTTTGAAACACTATGGAATTTGCCGGGCCATCTCCAGCGTCTTTCAATATCCCACTCGGGAAGGCCGGCAGGATTGCATTGGCTTGCTGTTGCGGAGCCTGCATCGCGACCTTCTCAGCAACTTGAAGCGAGTCATTGCACAAAAGGAGGAGGTGGCACCGGAGACTGCAAGCATCTCCGAACTGATCGTCGGCCGCGACTGGCTGTTCGAAGACAACTGCTACTACATCGATACCTCGCACGTCGTCTCGGTGATGCAGTACGGTCTTGAGTTGGACGACCATGAACTGTTAGGGCTGGCCTTGGAGCTGGCCGAGTATGGTTCCCAGCTTTGCGAGATGTTCCAGCGTTGCGGAAATCCTCCCTTCGAAACTTTTGTGGACTACGCCGTGTATTTTCGAACCGTGTTGGGCAAGGATGTCGAGGCAGGCCTCGGACACTTCCGCCGTAAAGTGGCAGAGTGCGACCCTAACGAATATGGAACGGTTCCGGCACAGATGTTGGTGGGGCTACTCAGCAGGCTGGAGCGATACGCAGAGGCAATCACCCTTTCGCAGGAACACTTGCAGGAGGTCGATCCAAATCAACTAGCCTGTCCCTCAGTGTTGCAGCTATGCCAGTGGGCGGGCGATTTCGAACACCTTCGCAAGATTGCTACTGAGCAGGGAGACGTTTTGAGCTTTACCGCGGGCTTGTTGCAGGAGGCGAGGTCCGGAGAAGGACAGCCCAAGAAGCCTGTCACTGCTTGAGTTTAGGGAAGTTCCTCAATACTGACGTCTTTATACCAAGCTTCACTGGGTGGGCCGCCATGAATCTGAAGACAGATGACGCCGCTCTGCTCGATCGAATCATCCAATTCCAAGTAGTCCACGGTTTGAAGACCGTTGATGGAAAGCTGAACGCGTTTTCCCTCACAGCGAATCACGTACTCATTCCAATCGTTCCGTTTTAGTACCTTGTTCACTGCCGCAAGATCCGCCTTCGCCAGTACCTTCTTCCGACGCGATTCGTCGTAAAGGCAGCCCCACCATTCCGGATCGCCCATGTCGGCCTGATAGCCGATGACTTCGTGGTGGTTGGGAATTCTCTTCGAGCGAATCTGCACGCCGGCATTGGCTCCGGTTCCAAGCAGCTTGAATTTCACCCGCAGGACGAAATTCTGGTAGCTTTTCCGAGTGCACAGGAACTCGTTTCTCGGAACTTTGGCTGAGAGTGACCCTGCGACAACAGCGCCGTCCTGGATCCGAAAGGTCTTCTCAGTATCACCTTCCCAACCTTGAAAGCTCTTGCCATCAAATAACGATGAGCTGCTGGCTTTGCCCGAGTCTGTCCTCAATACGCAAAGCATCAAGAGCCCAACACAAAGTGCAGTTTTCGTGACGAGGTTCCAGTTCATGCTGTTCTCCATCGAGTTGGGATTTGCTGACCCCGGGGCACGAAATACGGCAGAGAGAAAGTATCGTTCCAGCGTCACCGCTTGCTCTTACCACTCCACCACAGAAGAGAGAGTCCTGCGCACAAAACCAAGCCTAGGCCCCGCACTGCGCCCGACTCGAACACAACCGTGGCGTTGAAGACAATAAAGAAGAAAAACAGGTGCAATGCAATCGTCAACGCGCGCGGTCGGCGATTGTAGCTTTCAACACCCGCCAGCCACCACCAGATGACGTCGGCCACCCAGACCAACGTGAAGAAGTAACTGACGAAAAGGCCCTCGCCAACCTCCCGACCTACTGTGTCACGCGTCTGCCTAGTATTACTTTGTTAAGTAGTTATTGACGTTTCTCGGTGCTTGATTTACGCTTGGCGCATGGAATGGAACGCCAAGCTGTGGAAACAGAGCTTTCAGCATTTCACGCAGTTTATGAC
>Ga0187892_10008222_pt1 | contig 14390 bp, 13 predicted proteins | sample MA1701073metaG_FD_139345 | JGI IMG/M metagenome (GOLD analysis project Ga0187892, IMG submission 139345) | Bio-ooze microbial communities from a basaltic lava cave in the Kipuka Kanohina Cave System on the Island of Hawaii, USA - MA170107-3 metaG ... | reverse complement strand
CGGCGCCGCAGCTCGCGCAGCTCAGGGCGAGGCGATTACCGCATTCCTCGCAGAACCGGACTCCGTCACGGCTCTCTGCCTGACAGCGCGAGCATCTCACCTGGTGCGCGCCTTTCGCCCTCCGGCGGGGACCCACCGGGGTGGGCCATACGGAGGATAGGTCAGTCTAGACCTCGGCCCCGGGAGGGTCAAGCTTCGTCGTGCCGGGCGACGCCGTCCTAGGGCGGCCCGGCCGGGCCCTCGTCGGCGGCGAGGCGGCTGAACCGGCTCTCGGCCCGCACGTCGGTCACGATCCCGTCGTCCAGGCTCACCCGCACCTCGTGGCGCTCGACCTCCCAGTGGGCGACGGTCGCCAGCCAGCCGAAGACGCGGCGCGCCGCCGGCCCCACCCGCCGGCCCCGGTAGACGAGGGTGCGGCGGCCGGCCTCGGGGAGCTGCTCCAGCTCCTCGGTGGGCGGGCCGCACAGCCCGAGGAGCTCGTCGCGCGTCGTCCGGCCGGGGACCAGGCGGGCCAGGGTGTCGCGCGGCAGGATCACCCCGCTCTCGCGCCGGCTGAGCCCGCCGCGCCAGCCCGTCAGCCGCACGCGCGCGGCGAGGGCGTCGCCGGCCCGCAGCGCGGCGCGGCCGAGCACCGGCCCCATGGCGTGGCCCAGCACGAAGAAGAGGGCGGGGACGAGCACGAGCGCCCAGGCCTGGATCGGCGAGAAGTAGCCGAACTCCACCGTCAGGTACTGGGGGGCGATGCCGTCGGCGCCGTCCAGGAAGAGCGAGACCACCTCCGTCTGCTCCTGGGTCTCGCTCAGCCGCCGGATCGAGGTGGGCGGGAAGACCTGGTCGATCTTGAGCCGGTCGGAGCGGGCGAAGTCCACCGCCAGCTCGGCGGGGGCGCCGGAGAGGCGGACCACGCGGTCGCGATGGTGGAGGTACATGGGGAACAGCGGCCGGTCGCGCACCTCGTGAAAGCTCACGGTGACGAGGTAGCGGCCGCCGAGGAGCAGGCGCTCGACCCAGGTGGCCGGGCGGGGCTTGATCGCCTCGTGGGCGAGCAGGCGAAGCTCCATCAGCCAGCCGGGATCGGCCGTCCGGGCGGTCCAGGGCAGCCGGACCAGCGTGGCGGGAGGCGAGAGCCCGCGGGCGCCCCCCTCCTGGACGAACACCACGAAGGGCGCGCCGCCGGCGACCGCCTCCGGCCCCGAGCCCCCGGACAGCGGGCGGGCCGCGAACGCGAGCCGTCCCTCGCGGACCACGGCGAAGCCCCGTTCCTCCACGTACCGCGCCAGCGACGGGTCGGGGGGGCCGTCCGTGGAGGCGAGCGCCTCCCCCGGCCACAGGAGGTAGAGGTCCTGCGCCGCCTCGGCGGCGGCGCCCGGCGCGTGCTCGACGCTCCACTGCACGTGCACGGGCACGGGCCCCTCCCCGCCCGCCACCGAGGCCCGGATCACGAGGGGGCCGATGGTGAAGGGGGGCTGGGGCCGCGAGGCGAGGAAGAGCTGGGCGTCGGCCGCGCCGGGCAGCCCCACGACCAGGAGCGCGACCAGGGCCCCGCTCCCCAGGCCCCGGCGCCCGACGCCCCGGGGCGACGGCCGTCCGGGCGGGGAGGCCAGCCGTGGCCCGGCGCTCATGGGGAGAAGATAGCACCCGGCCCCGGGCGGGTGGTCGGCGGCCCCGGGCGTGTGCTAGGCTCCCCCCCATGACCGCCGCCACCACGATCGCCGAGTTCGTCGCCAAGAACCGCTGGGAGGAGTGCCCGCCCGCCGCCATCGACACCGCGCGGCGCGCGATCCTGGACACCCTGGGCGTGATGCTGGCCGGGTCGACCGAGCCCGCCGCGCGCCTGGTCCACGCCGTGGCCCTGCGCGAGGGCGGCACGCCGCTGGCCACCATCGTCGGCACCGGGCACCGGAGCGGCACCATCTGGGCCGCCCTCGCCAACGGCACCGCCGCCCACGCCCACGACTTCGACGACACCAACTTCGCGCTGATGGGACACCCCTCGGCCCCGGTCCTGGCCGCGGCGCTGGCCGCCGGCGAGCTCGCGCTCGCCACGGGGCAGGAGGTCGTGCACGCCTTCCTCATGGGCTTCGAGGTCTCGGTCACGGTGGCGGGCGCCATCAACCCCGCCCACTACGAGCGGGGCTGGCACGCCACGTCGTCCATCGGGACCCTGGGGGCGGCGGCGGCGGCCGCCCGCAGCCTCCGCCTCGATCCCGACCAGACCCGGGTGGCGCTGGCCGTGGCCGCCTCGCAGGCCTCGGGGCTCAAGGAGAACTTCGGCACGATGACGAAGCCGTTCCACGCCGGCCACGCGGCGCAGAGCGGCGTGCTGGCCGCGCTCCTCGCCCGGGAGGGGTGGACGGCGGCGGCGGCCGCCCTCGACGGCCCCCAGGGCTATCTCAACGTGCTCGGCGCGGGCCCGGTCGAGTGGCCGGCCCTCGACACTCTCGGCGCCCCCTGGAAGATCACGACCTCGGGCGTGGCGGTGAAGCCGTACCCCTCGTGCGCGTGCACGCACTCCATCATCGACCAGACGCTGGAGCTGCGCCGCGAGCACGCCATCGAGCCCGACGCGGTGAGCGAAGTGGTGGTCGGGGTCACGCCGCCGGTGCCGCGCATCCTCATCCACCCGAGGCCGCGCACGGGTCTCGAGGCCAAGTTCTCCGGCGAGTTCTGCGCCGCGGCGGCGCTCCGGGACGGCGCGGTGGGCCTCGCCACGTTCGAGGACGCCCGGGTCCAGGACCCGGCCCTGCGGGGGCTGGCCGAGCGCGTGCGCCTCGAGGTGGACCCCTCGATCCCGGCCGCCCAGGAGACCCACATGTGGACCCGGGTGACCATCCGCCTGCAGGACGGCCGCGCGCTGTCGCTCGGGCCCCGCGAGGTCCCCGGGCATCCCTCGAATCCCCTGACGCTCGGCGCGCTCCGCGACAAGTTCATGCAGTGCGCGCGCCTCGTCATGCCGGAGGAGCGGGCGGACGCGGTGCGCCAGATGGTGGAGGCGCTGGACGACTGCCCCGATCTCCGGAGCGTGACGGCGGTCCTCGGGCCGTAGGCCGGCGCGCCGGCGGGCCCCGGCTCAGGGCCTGCGCGTGGCGAGGGCGAGCGTGTTGCCGGCGGGATCCTTGAGGAACGCCGACCCGCCGCCTCGTCGGTCCGTCAGTGGTGGCAGGCCACGCAGTCGAGCGGGGCCTGCCGCTTCTGGGTCTCGCTCCCGGGCGGGACGCGCACCGAGGGGCGCGGCAGGTCGGACACCTTCTGGACGGCGGCCACGCCCGCCTCGTTGGCCCGGCGGTGGCACTCGACGCACCAGCCCATGGTCAGCTTGCGCCCGGGCACCGGCAGGAGCGCCAGGTTGGCCAGGTCGTTCAGGATGTGCTGCCCCGTCTCCGCGGCCACCTGCTCCATGGCCTCGACGCGCCCGTGACAGGTCTGGCACTGCACTCCCGCCGTGATGTGGGGCTTGTGCGTGAACTGGGCGTGCTCGGGCACGGTGAAGACCCGCACCCACGGGATGGGCTCCTGGCGCTCCCAGTACTTGTGCAGCTTCTGCACCTCGGGGTTGCCCTGGGCGGCGACGATCTTGTGGCAGCCCATGCACCGCTCCACCGACGGCAGCCCGGCCGACGGGCCTCGGCGGGCGTCGGCGTGACAGTACTGGCATTCGATCTGGAACGATCCGGCGTGGATCACGTGGCTGAAGAAGATGGGCTGCACGGGCCCCTGCCGCACCTTGGCCACGGGCAGCACGCCCTTGGGATCGTAGGCGGGCTGGGCCAGCGTGCGCACGTAGGCCAGCACCTCGTCGATCTGGATCTCGCTCAGGAACGGCGTGAACCCCGGCATCAGGGGCGAGAGGCCGACGGCCTGGCCGCCCTCAATGACGAGGCGGCGCAGGAAATGGTCGGGCAGCGGGTTGAGCACCCGACCGTCGGTCAGGTCCTGGGGCTTGATGGGCAGCCCGGCGGCCGACGGCCCGTCCCCCTTGCCGGCCGGCCCGTGGCAGTTGGCGCAGTGCTGGGCGAACACCGCCTGGCCGCGCTGGATGACCGGGTCGACCTTCATGCCCGGCGCGGCCCCCGCCGTGGCCGGCGCCGGGGCGGACGGCTGGGTCGGGGTCGCGGACTTGGCCGTCGGCACCATCAGGCCCACCAGGATCCCGATCAGGATCGCGGACAGGCCGATGCTGACGAGTGAACCCGGACGAGCGAAGCGCATGGTCGGCGTGTGTCTCCTCAGGGGGAATCCGGGAGACTATAGCCGATTCGGGGCCACGGGTAAAGCCGTTTGAGGGTCACGGCAGCCGCTGGCAGACGTACAGCACGTGGGGGTACGGCAGGAAATCCACCATCAGGTGGCGGTGGACCGTGAACCCCGTGCGCTCGAGGAGCGCCGACAGCTCGGCCGCCTCCCAGTAGCGGACGGGGGTCCCGGGGTCCATGAGCTTGTCCAGCGCATGGGTGAACCAGCGCTTGTAGGCGGGGTGCCGGTCCACGTCCTTGATGACGAGCCGCCGGCCGGCGGGGAGGATCGCGGCCAGCCGCCCGAGCAGGGGGGGCACGGCCTCGGGCGGGACGTGATGGACGATGTCCAGCATGTAGGCTCCGTCCATCGGCTCGCCGCCCCGGAAGTCCATCACGTCCCCCACCTCGTAGCGCACGTTGCCGAGGCCGAGGCGCTCGGCCGCCCGCCGCGCCATGCCGATGCGGCGGGCGTTCTTGTCGAGGCCGTGGATCGCCAGGTCGGGGCGGGCGCTGGCGTAGTAGAGCGAGAACAGGCCGAAGCCGCACCCGAGATCGAGCACCCGGCCCCGGTCCGGGAGGTACTGGCCGATCTCGTCCAGGAACCGCTGGCGGAGGATCCAGAAGCGTCCCCAGCAGTAGGCGCGCACGACGGGGTCGTCGTACGCCCGGATGACGTCAAGCACCGCGCCGCTGCGCATAGATCCGATAGCCGTCGCCCTCCGCGGCGAGACGGTAGTTGCGCTCGAGCCACGCCAGGAGCTCCGGGAAGCCGGCCAGCCGCTCGTAGCCGGGGCGGATCCAGTCGTCCTCGACGAGGACCACCGCCGCCGGCGGACGGGCGACGAGGCCGGCCAGGAGCTCGGCGCGCAGGCCCTGGATGCGCGGGTCCGCCTCGTGGTGGAAGAAGTGGAAGTCGTAGAGGAAGCGCGTGGGCTGGCGGACGCCGAGCCGCAGGAGCGCGTGGACGCCCCCGTCGGTGGTGTCCAGGACCTGCACCAGCCCGTCGCCCGGGACCAGCGGACGCAGGTCGCGGGCGATGGCGTCGACGCGCGCCACCTTCCGCGTGATCCACGCCTCCTCGCGGACGGTCAGCCCCTTGACTCCCAGCACGATGACGAGGAGCCCCCAGAGCGCGACGGCCAGGACGGACACGGCCGGCCGCGCCCGGCGAGGGCCCACGGCCACCGGGACGAGGACGATCAGGAACAGCGCGAGGGGGTAGAGGTGGTACTCCCACCCCTTGCCCTGGAGCACGAAGTGCAGGGCCCCGTACAGGGCGCCGAGGAGGGCCAGGGCCTTCCGCGTCTCGACCCGGCGCGCCACCGGCGTCGGCCCGGCCACGATCCCCAGCGCCAGGAGGAGCGCCCAGAGCGGCCCCCCGTAGCCGTACCGGCCCAGCACCTCGACGAACCAGTCGCGGCCGACCTGGCTGTAGAGCGGCAAGAGGTAGCCGGCGACGATGGCCACGAAGGGCCCGAGGGCGGCGCTGGCCTCGAGCCAGGCCAGGGCCGCGAGCGGCACCAGGAGCCCGCCGGTGAAGACGGCGCCCGCGGCCACGAGCGGCGGGCGGCGCGCCTGGTGGGCGCTCCACGCCCCCAAGACCAGCGCGCCCACCCAGTAGAGCGCGGCGTGGGGCTTCACGGTCATGCCCGCCCCGAGGCTCAGACCCGCGGCGAGCAGGCGCCGCGGCCGGACGCCCGTCTCCACCCCCGAGGCCACGAGGTGGGCGGCGGCGAGAAGGAAGAAGCACAGGAGGAAATCGCGCTGCCCGACCCGCCAGGCGCCGCCGCTCAGGTGGTAGAGAGCGAACAGCGCGGCGGCCCCCGCCGCCGGCCAGCCGCCCGCGAACGGACGGCAGAAGGCCACGACGACCGCGCTCGTGAGGCCGAGCCAGGCGAGGTCGAACGCGCGCCAGGCCAGGTCGCCCGCGCCGCCGACGGCCAGGACCGCCCAGTGCACCAGGTACACGCCGGGCGCGTTCATGTCGAACGCGTCGCGGTAGGGCGCCCCGCCCTGGGCGAGGAGCCACGCGACGTAGTGCAGGATCGGCGCGTCGTGGACGAGGGGCCAGCCGAGGGACTGCCCGGCGAGGTGGACGGCCCCGGCGCCGCCGGCGATCGTGACGATCGCGGCGAGCGTCGTCGCGGCGCGGGCCGGCGGCGCGCCGGTCGCGGCGGGCGCCCTCATCCCGGCAGGCCGGGACGGATCACGCGGGCGAAGGCCTCGACCTCGCCCTCGGGCATCTCGTAGCCGCCGGCCAGCGTGTGGGCGGGGAACAGGAAGACGTGCTCGACCCCGGACTCCTCGCGGGCGCGGTGCAGACGCTCCAGGCAGTGCGCCGGGGGGCCGAACAGGCCGAAGGCGTCGGCCAGCCGGCCGGCCAGCTCGTCGGGAACGGCGTCGGGCGTGAAGGGGTCCGGGAGCGCGAAGCCCGCCGCGCGGAGCCAGTGGAGATTGGCCGCGCTCGGGTAGGCGAGCCACGCGTGGTCCGGCGCGAACCAGGCCTTCACCCACCGCGCCGCCGCCGCCGGAGTGGGGCCGAGCGCGATGGGCGTGATGAACACCACCGGGAAGCCGGCGAGGGAGCGGCCGGCCCGCCGCGCCCCCGCCTCCAGGTGGCGCCGGGCCGCCGCGACCGCCTCCGGGTGGAGCCCGGCCAGCACCAGGGCGCCGTCGGCCACTTCCCCCGCCAGCTCGACCATGCGCGGCCCGGCGGCGAGCAGGTACACGGGCGTCGGCCGCGCGCTCGTGTTGGCGAGCCGCCCCGCCCCCGCCTCCAGCGCCACCGTGCCGCCGGCCAGGAGGCGGCACGTCGTGACGAGGGCGTCCCGCATGGCCGCCACGCCGGCGCGGGGACGGCCGACGCTCCGGGCCGAGAGGAACCCGGGCGCCAGCGTCAGCCGCGCGCGGCCCGGCGCGACCTCCTCCAGGCTGTGGGCCAGCGAGGCCAGGACGACCGGATGCCGCACGACGGGGCTCGAGGTGGCCGGATACAGGGTGAGCCGCCGCGTGCGCACGGCGGCCAGCGCCAGCGCCACGTAGACGTCGCGCCCGCTGTGCGGGTGGTCGTGCACCCCGACGCCATCGAAGCCCGCGTCCTCGCAGCGGGCGATGAAGTCCGCCACCGCGGGCAGCGGCCGTCCCACGGGGACGCGGATGTCCACTCTCATGGGCGCCTACTGTAGCGCATCGCGCCGGACCCGGGCTCGCCGCGCCCGCCCCTTGACATCCGCCGCCGCAGACCCCTAGTGTCCACGGAGTCGCGCCGTCTCGGCGTCGGCCGAGGTCCCCGGTGGAGGGCCTCGACGACGGGGAGCGGCCTGACGTGTCCCGCCGGCCTCGATCGGGGCCGTTCACCGAGACCGCGAGCCGCGCATCCGAGGGAGGTTCGGGGAGCCGTGACCACGCTCGGCTGGATCGGGCTCGGCGCCATGGGCGGCCGCATGGCGCGCCGCCTGCTCGCCGCGGGCCACGCCGTGGTGGGCTACAACCGCACGGCCGCCAAGGCCGAGGAGCTGGCGGGGGCCGGCCTCCGCCCGGCCGGCTCCCCCCGGGAGGTGGCCCAGGCCGCCGACGTCGTGTTCAGCATGGTGACCGACGACCGGGCGCTGGAGGCGGTCGCCCACGGACCGGCGGGGGTGCTGGCGGGCCTCCGGCCGGGCGCGGTGTGGGCCGAGATGAGCACGGTGAGCCCGGCCATCGCCCGGGCCCTCGGCGACGAGGCGGCCCGGCGCGGCGCCACGCTCCTCGACGCCCCCGTGTCGGGCAGCCCCGTGACCATCGAGCAGGGGCAGCTGTCCATCGTCGTCGGCGGCGAGGCGGCCGCGCTGGAGCGCGCGCGCCCCTATCTCCTCGCCATCGGGCCCACCATCACCCACGTGGGGCCGGTGGGCATGGCCAAGACCATGAAGATCGCCGTCAACCTCGGGCTGGCCGTGCAGGTGCTGGCCTTCGCGGAGTCGGTGCTCCTGGCCGAGAAGGCCGGCGTCCCCCGCCCGCAGGCGGTGGAGGCCATCCTCCGGAGCGTGGCCGCCTCGCCGATGCTCAAGTACCGCGGCCCCTTCGTCCTCCGGATGCCGGCCGAGGCGCTGTTCGACGTGCCCATGATCCAGAAGGACCTGGACCTGGCGCTCGACCTCGGCCACCAGGCCGGGGTGCCGCTGCCGCTGACGGCCATCACCCAGGCCACCTTGACCGCCGCCCGCGCCCTTGGCCTCGGCGCCAACGACTTCTCGGTGGTCTTCGACGTGCTGGCCCGCCTGGCGGCGCTGCCGCCCATCCCGCGGACGGGCTAGCCGGGAGCCCTCAGAGCACCCCGGCCGCGCGGGCCCGGTCGGCGATCTTCCGGGCCCGCGTGAGATGCGGCATGTCCATCATCTGCCCCTTCCAGGCGAAGGCGCCGGCGCCCCTGCTCGCGTGCTCCTCGAAGGCGGCGATGAGGGCCAGCGCCTCCTCCGCCTCGGCCCGCGAGGGGGTGAACTCGCGGTTGATCACCTCGATCTGCCCGGGGTGGATCGAGATCTTGCCCGTGAAGCCCATGGCCACGCCGTCCCGGCACTCCCGCGCCAGCCCCTCGAGGTCCGGGATGTCGGTGTAGACGGTGTCGATGGCCTCAACGCCGGCCGCGGCGGCGGCGACGGCGCACATGACCCGTGCGTGGCGCGGGATGTCGAGGTAGCGGCCGTCGGCGTCCCGCACGCGCGGGAGCCCCATGGCCGCGCCGAGGTCCTCGATGCCCCAGGAGATGGCGGCGATGCGCGGGCTGGCCGCCGCCACCGCGCCGATGTTGAGGAGCCCCTCGGGGGTCTCGGTGGCGATGGGCAGGATCCGCGTCGACCCCGGGGGCAGGCCGTGCCGGTCCTCGAGCCCCTCGAGCAGGGCCGTCACGCGGCGGATGTCCTCGGCGCGTCGCGGCTTGGGCACCACGTACCCGTCGGGACGGCCGGCGATGGTCTCGGCCAGGTCGGCCTCGCCGTAGGGGCCCCAGATGGGGTTCATGCGCACCCACCGCTCCCGCCCGCCGAAGTCGAGGGTCTCGAGCCATCGGCGGACCACCGGGCGCGTCTGGGCCTTCCGGTCCGGGGTCACGGCGTCCTCGAGGTCGAGGATGAGCCCGTCGGCGGGGAGCGTGAGGGCCCGCGCGATCATGCGCTCGTTGCCCCCCGGGACGAAGTGCAGCGACCGGCGCACGGCTCAGGCGCCGCGCCGGCGCATCATGGCGGCGCGCCGGCAGCGCATCACGATCTCGCCGTCCTGGTTCCGGGCCCGGTGCTCGAACACGACGATGCCCCACTCCGGGCGGGAGCGGGATTCCCGCTTGTCCACCACCTCGGTCTCCGCGTAGATCGTGTCCCCGTGGAACACGGGCCGCGGGAACTCCACCTTCTCGAAGCCGAGGTTGCCCACCGTGGTGCCGAGCGTCGTGTCCTTGACCGAGAGGCCGACGGCGACCCCCAGGGTGAGGATGCTGTTGACCAGGGGCTTGCCGAACTCCGCCTTGGCCGCCGCGTGGAAGTCCACGTGCAGCGGCTGCGGGTTCATGGTGAGGCAGGAGAAGAAGACGTTGTCCGCCTCGGTGATCGTCCGGCCCGGCTCGTGCCGGATCACCCGGCCCAGCTCGAGCTCCTCGTAGAGCATGCCGGCCATGTCTGGCCCTCCTTGTCGTCCGACGGCTCGGCGATCATAGCCCGCGGGCGGAGCGGCCAACAAGCCGCCGCCCCGGTGGGCGGCCCCGCTCTCCGCCCCTGGCAAGGCCAGTGAATTCAATGACTTGTCCCCGACCCGGCCCGGCCGGGCTCGGGCTCGGCCCGGCGGGCTCCGGGCGGCGGGGCGGGAAACAACGAAAAAGCGAGATTTGACAAGGGTTTAAGCTGAGCTTACAATTGACTCGCTGGACGGCCGAGAAGCTACCCCGAATCCGGCGGAGGGTTCATGATCACGGTTCCCGCGCACCGGGTGAAGCAGTTCGGCGTCGAGTTCTTCCAGGCCTCCTTCTCCGCCAAGGACATCGATCGCCTGGTGAAGTTCGAGGTGCTGGGCTATGCCGGGGCGGCGACGGTGGGCACCAAGACCCCGGCGCGCCAGCGCAGCAGCCGCTCGCGCGTGAACTGGGAGATGCTGGAGAAGCGCATCGCCGAGACCGAGAGCGCCTACCAGCGCCCGGTCATCCGCCGGAAGATCGACGAGCTGGTCGCCTACTACAAGGACTGCAAGGACGCGGGCACCCTGCCGGCCATCCCGGGCGCCGTCATCATCACCTCCGAGAAGCGCTTCACGTTCACCCCCATGGCCAGCCAGCACGACCTCGGGCTCCTGCAGATCCCCGAGGAGTACGGCGTGCTGCGCGTGCTGGACGGCCAGCACCGTCTCCTCGCGCTGCACGCCCTCACCCAGGCCGGCGAGAACCTGGGCATCGAGGTGCCGGCGGTGCTCTTCGACCGGCTCGACGCCCGCCAGATCGTCGAGCTGTTCGTCACCATCAACGCCAAGCACACGCGCCTGAACCCCTCGCACATCGTCAGCCTGGCCGGGCGCAAGCTCTACCCGGACCCGAACCAGGCCCTCGCCCACGACGTGATCCGCTCGCTCAACGAGGACCAGACCTCGCCGCTCCACGGCGAGATCAAGATGCTGGGCACGGGCCGCGGGCGCGTGTCCCAGGCCCCGCTGGCGGAGGAGATCGTCGACTTTCTCGAGACCGTGGAGAAGCTCGGGGGCGGGGCGCGGATCAACGAGATGCGCCAGCACGCCAAGCGCTTCTTCCTCAACTACGTCAAGGCCATCGCGGGCATCTTCCCCATCGCCTGGGCCGGCCGCAAGTACTCCATCAAGACGGGCGCGGCGCTGCGCGCGTTCGTCCGGGTGGCGCCGGACGTGATGGCCCGGGCGCGCGCGCTCAAGCGCGACGCCTTCGAGATCGGCGCCATTCGCGACGCCGTCAAGCCCTGGGGCCACCAGCTCAAGGACCGCCGCTTCGAGACCGAGGGTGAGTGGAAGGAGAAGCTGGCGGGGGGCACCCGGGGCACCGTGGAGGCGCTCACGCGCGAGCTCCGCGACACGCTCCGGGGCTAGGCCCGGCCATGGCGCGCCCGTCGTTCGGCCTCATCCTGCCCAACCGCGCGGTGGTGCTGGGCGCGGTGACCGTCGGCGACCTCCTGGCCCTCGGCGTGGACGCCGAGGAGGCCGGCGTCTTCGACACCGTCTGGATCGGCGACAGCCTGCTGGCCAAGCCGCGGCTCGAGGCGGTGACGCTGCTCTCGGCCCTGGCCGGGGTGACCCGCCGCGTCCGGCTCGGCGTCGGCTGCATGGCGACCTTCGTGCACCGCCACCCCGTGATGCTGGCCCACCAGTGGGCGAGCCTCGACGTCCTGTCCGGCGGCCGCTCGTGGCTGGCCGTGTGCCTCGGCGGGCCCGACGAGCAGAGCCCGGCCCAGGCGCTCGAGCACGCGGCGATGGGCGTGCGGTCGGCCGAGCGCCCGGCGCGCCTGGAGGAGGGTATCGCGATCCTCCGGCGGCTGTTCCGCGAGGAGCGGGTGTCGCACGCGGGGCGCTTCTATCAGTTCGAGGGCGTGACGCTCCTGCCGCGTCCCGCGCAGCAGCCCTGCCCCATCTGGATCGCCAGCAACCCCACCGGCCTCACCTGGAAGGGCGGGGCCAGCGCCTCCGACGCCGCGGTGGAGCGGGGGTTCGGCCGGGTCGCGCGCCTGGCCGACGGCTGGATGACCAACAAGCTCTCGCCGGACGAGTTCCGCGAGCAGTGGGGACGCATCGCCGCGCTGGCCCGCGCCGCCGGCCGCGACCCGGCCGCGCTCGGCAGCTCGCTCTACCACAACCTGAACGTGAACGAGGACCGCCAGGCCGCCCTCGAGGAGAGCAAGGCCTTCCTGGACGCCTACTACACCTCGTCGTTCAGCCCGGGCTTCGTGGAGGGCTGGACGGTGGCGGGCAGCCCCGAGCGCTGCATCCGGGAGCTCCGCGCCTACTTCGACGCGGGGGTGGGGCACATGGCGCTGCGCCTCACCTCGTGGGACCAGAAGAAGCAGCTCGCCCGCTTCCTCGGCGAGGTGGCGCCGGCGCTCGCCCGGGGCTGATCACCGAGCCCCGCCCACCGCGCCGCCCGTCTCAGCCGGCCGCGGAGTCGGCGGGCAGCGGGAAGTTGGCGTCGAGGATGGTGAAGGTCTTCCGCCCGCCCGGGAGCTGGGCCACCACGGCGTCCCCCACGCTCTTGCCCACCAGCGTGCGGGCCAGGGGGGCCAGGATGGAGATGCGGGCGCGGGCGGGATCGGCCTCGTCGGACCCGACGATCTGGTAGACGACCTCCTTGCCGTCCTCGTCCTCCAGCCGGACGGTGGAGCCGAAGGTGATGCGATCGCCCGAGGTGGGGGGATCCAGGACCTGGGCGGCGCCCACCTTGGCCTCGAGATCGCGGATCCGCGCTTCGGTGAACGCCTGCTTCTCCCGCGCGGCGTGGTACTCGGCGTTCTCGGACAGGTCGCCGTGGGCCCGGGCCTCGCCGATGGCGCGCGAGATGGCCGGCCGCTCCACGCGCTTGAGCCGCTCGAGCTCCTCCTTGAGCCGCTCGTAACCTTCGCGCGTCATCGGGGTGCGCTGGATCGCCATGCCCGTCATGGTACGACAGCGGCCGGCAGAGGGTCGAGCGCCTCGCCCCCCCTTCCCCCCTGCGGTACACTCACCCTCGGTGACCCCATGACACGCCCCGTGCTCCGGCTCCTGGGCTGCCTGGCCCTGGGCCTCGCCGCCGGGGCGTGCGGCAAGTCCGACGCCCAGTCGACCCGGGCGACCCCGGCCGGCCAGACGCCCGCGGCCGCGGTCAAGCCGGTCCCCATCACCACCGCCCGCACCGAGGCGCGCCCCGTCCAGCGCTCGGTGGAGACCATCGGCAGCGTGCTGGCCTGGGAGGACGTCCAGGTCAAGACGGAGCAGCCGGGGACGATCGCCCGGCTCCTCGTGGACCTGGGCGACCCGGTCTGCCGGGGCCAGGTGCTCGCCGAGTACGACGCCCGGGAGTTCGAGCTGGCGGTGCGGCAGGCCGAGGCGGACCTGCTCTCGGCGCGACAGTCGCTGTCCCGGGCCCGCGCCGCCGTGCTCGCCGGCGAGGCGTCCTTCCGGCGGGCCAAGGACAACCTGGCGACCCTCGAGGCCGAGGTCTCGCGGGCCCAGTCCGTGCTGGAGTGGAGCCGGTCGGAGCTGGAGCGGACGCAGGAGCTGGCCCGCAAGGAGCTGGTGGCCGCCCGCGACGTCGACAGCGCCCGCAACGCCTACAACGTCGCCGCCGCCCAGCTGGCGGCCGCCCAGGCGACGAGGAACCAGCACCCCGACCAGGTCCGCCACGCCGAGGCCCAGCTCGAGTCCGACCGGGCCGCCCTCCGGGTGGCCGAGGCCGAGGTGGCGCGCCGCGAGGCCAGCCTGGGCATCGCGGCCAAGCGCCTCGGCGACACCACCGTGCGCTCTCCGCTCGCCGGCGCCGTCGCCCGGCGCCATCTCAACGCCGGCGAGTACGTCAAGGAGAACACGGCGCTGTTCACGGTGGTGGCGCTGGACCCCCTCAAGTACACGGGCACCGTCCCCGAGCGCTTCGCGCCCGAGCTCCGGATCGGCCAGCGCCTCGACCTCGCGGTGGAGGCCTACCCCGGCCGCACCTTCGCCGGCCAGGTCACCCGGGTGGCGCCGGCCGTCGAGGTGCAGACGCGGACCCTGGCCGTGGAGGGGCGGGTGCCCAACGCCGACGGCCGCCTGCGCCCCGGCTTCTTCGCCAAGGGCGTGGTGCTGACCCGGAAGGACGACGGCGTGGCCTTCGTCCCGGCCGAGGCCGTGCTGTACTTCGTCGGCATCAGCAAGGTGTTCGTGGTGGGCAACGGCAAGGTGGAGGAGCGCCTGGTCAAGGCCGGGACCCGCCAGGGCGCCCTGGTCGAGATCGTCGAGGGCGTGAAGCCGGGGGAGACGGTGGCGGTGTCGAACCTGGCCCAGCTGTTCAACGGCGCGCCCGTGACCCTGGTCGAGGGCCGGACCGGCCGCTAGTGTCCTGTCTCTAACGCTTCGTTACAACGTTTGATCTTGCGCAGGATGGCGGAGGCCGACGCTGTCCAGATGAAGGGACGCGGGTTCTTGTTGTGTTCGCGGATGTACCGGCGGATG